>ENA-OXNV01000003-OXNV01000003.1-human-gut-metagenome-genome-assembly--contig:-NODE-3-length-227166-cov-15.6893_pt1 | contig 227166 bp, 180 predicted proteins | sample MGYA00249745_ERZ652499 | MGnify/ENA primary metagenome ERZ652499 (study PRJEB26925, sample SAMN05826946) | human gut metagenome | biome: ENVO:2100002; feature: ENVO:00000062; material: ENVO:00002003...
GGCTCGGAGATGTGTATAAGAGACAGAGCCAAGGCTGCGACTGCCGCGGCCGCCGCCGAGTCGGCCAAGTCAGCCGAATCGGTCAAAGCCGAGTCCGCGTCAGCCGCGCAGGCCGAACCCGAACCGGCAGCTGCGCCCAAGCCCGAGCCCCAACCTGCCTCCAAGCCCACTCCCGCCAGATCCGAGCCCCCCGAATCGGTCGGCTCTCGACTGACCCGACTCAAGGCCAAACTCGCCAAGTCCGGCAACCCGTTCGGCAAGGCCCTGTTCGACATCCTCGCCAAAGACAATCTCTCCGAGGCCGATTGGGAAGACGTCGAAGACACACTGCTGCTTGCCGACGTCGGTGCGGATGCTTCCGCCCAACTGGTCGATGACCTGAGAACCGACGCCCGCATCACTGGTAAAGCCGACCCAGCCGAAGTACGCGCCACGCTCAAGGAGAAGCTGCTCGATCTGGTCGGTCGAGATACGGACCGCCGCCTCAATGCCGAAAAGCCGGGTGCCGCCAAGCCCAGCGTCATCATCATGGTCGGCGTCAACGGCACCGGCAAGACCACCACGGCCGGCAAACTGGCTCGACTGTTCGTGGCCGAAAACAAGCAGGTCATGATGGGCGCGGCCGACACCTTCCGCGCTGCCGCCGCCGACCAGCTCGAAAGCTGGGGCGCACGCGTCAACGTGCCCGTCGTCCGCTCCGACAAGGACGGTGCCGACCCGGCATCCGTCGCCTTCGAGGCATCCGCCAAGGCCAAGGAAGCGAACGCGGACGTGCTCATCATCGACACCGCCGGCCGACTGCAGAACAAGTCGAACCTGATGGACGAGCTCGGCAAGATTCGCCGCGTCACCGAAAAGAACCTGCCGGTGGACGAGGTACTGCTCGTGCTCGACGCCACCACCGGCCAAAACGGCATGGCCCAGGCCAAGGTGTTCGCCGAAGCCATCGGCATTACCGGTGTGGTGCTCTCCAAACTTGACGGTTCCGCCAAGGGCGGCATCGTGATCAGCGTGCAGAAGGAGCTCGGCGTGCCGGTCAAGCTCGTCGGTCTTGGCGAAGGCCCGGACGATTTGGCACCTTTCGATCCCGAAGGTTTCGTGGACGGCATTCTCGCGTAGACGGTCGAGCTCTCCTCAGCGAGGGGAGCCCTGCGTCCGTCCACGTTGTGGGCGCGGGAAACGCCCGCAACGCACCAAACCCAGCCCCGAATCATATTCGAAACATGATTCGGGGCTTTCCCGTATACGTTGGAATCATGCCGGAATCAGCCCACCCGACATCAACCTAACTGTCAGGTGCGCTTAACAATCGCGTAACTTGGCGTAACGAAACCAAAACGCGGCCGGCTTTAACTGACAAACTGTTAGCCCCCATAAGGGGGACGGCATTGTAGAGACAAATAAGACGCCGGCCGCACAAAGCCCCCGGTGCCCTGAACGAAAGAGAGGGAGGTAGACATGGGAGCGATTGATTCCGGTAACACCGCATGGATCCTGACATCCGCGTCCTTGGTTTTCCTCATGACGCCTGGTGTGGCGTTCTTCTACGGCGGTATGGTTCGTGCCAAGGCCGTTCTGAACATGCTGATGCTTGAGGCGGCCGCGCTGTCGGTCACCATGATTATTTGGACTTTGTGGGGTTGGTCCATCGCATACGCCGGTTCCGACATCGGCGGTATTTTCGGTGACCCGGCCAGCGGCTTCCTGCTCAAGGATTCCATGGTCGCGCAGGACGGCGTGTTCACCGCCACCGGTCTGAACGGCAACAACTACCCGGTTTCCGTGGACGTTGCCTTCCAGGTCGCTTTCGCGATGATTACCGTCGGCCTGATCTGCGGCGCCATCGCCGAGCGTGTGAAGTACAGCACCTGGATGATCTTCGTGGCGCTGTGGGTTACCTTCGACTACGCTCCTATGGCCCACATGGTCTGGAACGGTGGTCTGCTGTCTGCTGACGGCGCCATCTCCAAGGCCATCGGCGCGGCCGCCCACGATTTCGCAGGTGGTACCGTGGTGCACATCAACGCCGCAGTCGCCGCCCTGATTATCGTGCTCATCATCGGCAAGCGTAAGGGCTTCGGCACGCAGCCGTTCCGCCCGCACAACGTGCCGTTCGTGATGCTCGGCGCCTTCCTGCTGTGGTTCGGCTGGTTCGGCTTCAACGCTGGTTCCGCCTTCGCCGCCAACGGCACCGCTGGCTACGCTTGGGTCTCCACTTCCGCCGCCACTGCCGCTGCCATGCTCTCCTGGGGCTTCACCGAGAAGATTCGCTCCGGCCACTACACCGCTATGGGTGCCGCCTCGGGTATGGTCGCCGGCCTGGTTGCCATCACCCCGGCCGCCGATGTGGTTTCCCCGCTGTGGGCCATCGTGATGGGTGCCATCGCTGGTGTTCTGACCTGCCTGGCCTGCGGTCTCAAGTTCAAGTTCGGCTACGATGACTCCCTCGACGTCGTCGGCGTGCATGGCGTTGGTGGTTTCACCGGTACTGTCCTCGTCGGCTTCTTCGGCGAAGGCACCGGCCTGCTGGCTGGCGGCGACTGGAAGCAGCTCGTCGTTCAGCTGGTCATCGCTCTCGTCGCCATCCTCTACTCCGCGGTGATCACCGCGATCATCGCCTTCGCTCTGGAGAAGACCATCGGTTGGCGCGTCACCGAAGCTCAGGAAGTCGGCGGCATCGATCTTGCCGACCAGGGCGAACGTGCTTACGATTTTGCTGGTACTGCCAGCTCTGTTCTCAAGGAGGTGAGGTGAGATGAAGCTCATCACCGCTATCATCCAGCCCCATAAGCTCGACGACGTCAAGGAGGCCCTCGCGGCCGCCGGAGTGCACGGTCTGACCGTGTCCGAGGCCAACGGCTACGGCCGTCAGCGCGGCCACACCGAGGTCTACCGTGGCGCTGAGTACACCGTGGACCTGATTCCGAAGATTCGCGTTGAAGTGCTGTCCGATGACGCGGATGCCGAGACGCTGGTCGGTGTGATCATCAAGTCCGCCGGCACCGGCACCATCGGTGACGGCAAGGTGTGGGTCGCTCCGCTGGACTCCGTGGCCCGCGTGCGTACCGGTGAGACCGGTTCCGCCGCGATCTGATAACACAGACGTCCATGCCTAGAAGGGGATGGACTGCATGGGAAAGGTCTCCGCACGCCGCGAATTGACGCCGTGCGGGGACCTTTTTGGCAATGAAAGATGAAGCAATGACTTCAGCAGTAGATGGCTTGAAACAACGATTCATGGATATGAGCCAGCCGGATGACGATGGTGTCTACCGGAATGGTGCGACCAAGCGTAAAGCCCGCACGGAACTGGCCATGCAATGCCTCACGGAGCTGTGGAATGCGGCCTGCAAGGATGTCTCTTTCCCCGTGCCCGACTCCGGCATCGGCTTCGCCGCGGTAGGCTCGCTGGCACGTGGTCAACTGGGCCCCAGCTCCGACCTCGACTTGGTCATCATCTACGAGCCTCGCACGTTGAACGACCAGCAGCTCAACGAGTTGGCCAACAAACTCTGGTACCCGCTATGGGACAGCGGTCTGGACCTCGACCACTCCATCCGCACGCGCGCCCAATGCGAGGAAGTCACCGACCATGACCTTCCCGCCGCCATGGGCTGGCTGGACGTGAAGCCCATCGCCGGCGACACTGCTCTGATTACCACCACCGCCACATCCATCCTCGAACGCTGGCGCAAGGCCGCCCGCAAGCGCCTGCCCGAACTGCTCGACTCTGCCAAAGCCCGACTCGACGAATTCGGCCGCCTCCAATACGTCAATCAGCCCGACATCAAGGAGACCCGTGGGGGTTTGCGCGATTCGGTGCTCGTCTCCGCGCTCGCCGTCTCATGGCTGGCCGACCGCCCGCACGGCATCTACGACGAAGCCGTGGAACGTCTGCTCGACGTACGCGACTGCATCCATCTGGTGGCCGGCAAGGATACCAACCTGATGCTGACGCCCTATCAGGCCAAAGTGGCTGCCATGCTTGGCCTTGCCGATCCGACTTGGCCCGAAAACGAGCGTGCCGCCTACTCGATCGACGATTTGCAGACGCTGCTTGCCCGTATCGGCCGGCGCATCTCCTTCTCGCTTGATTCCACCGCATCCCGCGCTGGACATTCGCTGACCCACGAAAAGCCGCGATTCGCGTTCTTCCAGATGTTCTCTCAGCGCTCTGGCGGCAAGCGTGAAGCCCCGCAATTCGACGTGGTGGCTCCCGGCGTGGCCAAGCACGAAGGCGAATTGGTGTTGGCACCCGGTGCCGAGCCTGCCAAGGATGCCAAGCTGGCGTTGCGTATGGCCGTGGCGGCCGGCGAATTCGGTTTGCACATCAACCCGTCTACCTTGGTTAATCTGAAGCACTGCCCGATTCACGACAACCAGTGGGATGACGAATCGCGCGAGCTGTTTATTCGTCTGCTTGCATGCGGGCCGAATCTTATGGAAGTGTGGGAGAGCATCGACTTCGTGGACATTCCGGGTCGATGGATGCCGGAATGGCTCGGCGTCCGCAACCGTCCGTCCGCCTCGGCCGCCCACCGGTACACCATCGATCGGCATATGGTGGAGGTCACGTCGCGTCTGGGTCGTGAGACACCGTCCGGGGGACGGTATGATGACGATCATTTCAAGGCGTTGCTGTTGGCCGGTATTACCCATGACATCGGCAAGCGCGCGTTCGTGGCCGATCACGCCGCCGAGGGTGCCCGCCATGTGCCGGTGATTCTCAAGCGTATGGGCTACGCGCCGGACATCGTCGACTGGGCCACCGTGCTGGTGCGTGAGCATTTGACCCTATCCGAATTTGCCACGGGTAAGGACCCCTATGATCCGGCCGTGGCGGAGGAGTTGGCCGACCGCTTGCACCACGACAAGATGCTGTTGGATATGCTGTTCGACCTGACCCGGGCCGACGGCTCCTCGCTCGGTGCCACCGCCGGTGAGACCATCACCAAGCAATACGGCTGGTCCAAGTGGCGCGAACAAATCGTGCGCGGCATGTATTCCGCCGCTCGCGCCGCGATGTAAACGGAATCGCCCAGCACTTCGCGCGGCCGATACCTACTTCATCCATGCGTCCGAGCGCACGCGCAGCCCGTTGGACAGGCCGCGCCCGCCCATGAGCACCACGTTGAACGCGGCCCAGAGCACGGCGGTACGCATCAGGTCGCTCGTCAGCGCCGGCGTCACCATATTGGCCAGTATGAGTATGAGCGTCACATACACCACGGCGGTCAGCGTGCAGGTGCCTGCCAGATAGCGGTAGTCGCGCGCGCCGATAAGAATGCCGTCGATTGCCATCATCCAGCCTTGCAGTGGGAAGAAGATGCCCATCGTCACCATGCCAACGGCAATCAACGTCTGAATATGTGGCGTAGGGGAGAAGAAGTGCCCGGCGAACAGGCCGACTACCGCAAAAGCCGTGCCGATTACCGCGCCGGTGACCAGCCCCGCACGCCCGGTCGCCCGCGTCAACCGCCGCGCCTGCTGCACGCTGCCAGCGCCCAGCGTTGTGGCCACCAGCGTCTGGCCGGCGATGCCCACGGAATCCAGCATGTTCATCGCAAAATTCCAAGAGGAGTTCACGGCCTGAAACCCGGCCAACACGGCAGTACCCATGCGCGCGGCACAGGCGACCGTAGCCACCATGGCCGCACGAATCGCCAATGTACGAATGAACAATGGCAGTCCGTCGCCCCCGGCTGCCGCAATACCGGCCAAACGAGGCCGCAGACTCGCACCGTCCGCCCGGGACCACAGAATGGCGGGGATTACCAGGAACAGCCCCATGAACCACTGAGCTATCAGCGTCGCCACTCCGGAGCCGGCAATGCCCCAATTCAGCACAATAACGAACAACACATCAAGCGCCGTGTTCACCACCGCGCCGCCCACCGCAGCGATCAGCGTGATACGAACCTTCTGCAATCCTCGGAAAATGCCGTTCGCCGCATATACCATCAGCATGCCTGGCGCACCCAGCACGATTGCGCGCGTATAGGTCACGGCTTGTTCCAATACTTCGCCCTGACCGCCCAGTGCCCGGCATAATGGCTCGGCAGCCGCGAACAATCCCAATCCCAGTACGGTGCCGATGCTCAAGGCCAGCCACAGGCCGTCAATGCCTGCCTGCAGTCCCTCGCGACGACGACCCGCTCCCAGCAGATGCGCCACCTGCGCAGTGGTCGAGTAGGCCAGGAATATGCATAGTCCGACTGTCGTGAGGATGATGGTGGAGCCGATTGACAGGCCGGCCAACGCCGCATCCCCGATATGGCCGACGATGGCTGTGTCGATAAGGATGAAGGTCGGTTCGGCGATGAGCTGGCCGAAGGTCGGCAGGGCCAGCGCCATGATCCGACGGTTGGTGGAGCGGGCGTCGGTCGGGCCGTTGCTGGTGTTTGTGTTTGCGCCGGCATGCGGGGTTCCGAAGCCATCGCGGCGTGTGGTATCGCCGGAAATGGTGGCTTTGGCGTCGGAAGAGTCTATGTGCACGCTCACACGCATATCACGCCTGACTACATTGCGCAAGCACCTGTTGTGGACGCGGAATGTTATCCCCAGACTATCCACCAAGTTATCCCCAGTATGTGGATAACTTAGTGGATTATCCCCAGAATTATCCCCAAAATGTGGATAACTTATTTTTCTATCCACATTTTGCTTTCTGCGTGTCGCGGCGCTGACTCATAGGTGAATGAGAAATGAACCGATGCGGGCAACCGTTTCGTTTCCATACGATATCGTTCACCTGCCACGCCACCTCCTATACTTGAAGGCTATGGCAGAAGGAAGTGAACACTCGTATCAGAATGGGTTCGGCAGTGGCTCGGATCGTGGCGATCGTGGCGACCGCGCGGGCCGGGGCGGCGCGCAGACGTCGGCGGCGGTCGGCGACCCGATTTTCGACCGAGTGCCCCCGCACGATGACGACGCGGAAATGGCCGTGCTCGGCGGCATGCTGATGAGTAAGGATGCCATCGGCGAAGTTTCGCAGACCATTGACGTCACCGATTTCTACCAGCCCAAGCATCAGACGATCTATAACGCGATCATCGATCTGTTTTCCGCCAGTCAGCCGGTGGACGTGGTGCTCGTGGCCAACCAGCTGTTGGCGGATGGCAACCTCGACAAGGTCGGCGGCGCGGACTATCTGCACAGCCTCGTCGCATCCGTACCGACCGCCGCCAATGCCATGTACTACGCGGAGATCGTCCATCAGCGGGCCATTTTGCGCAATGTGATCGCCGCCGGCACCAAAATCGCCCAGCTCGGTTATTCCGCCGAGGGATCGCAGGCTGAGGATGTGGTTAACCTCGCCCAGTCCGAGATCTACGAGATGTCGATGGGCAAGGTGCGTCAGGACTATGCCGCCATCGGCCCGGTGGTCCACGACGCGCTCGACCAGCTGGACAAACTGCAGCAGGGTCTCGTCAACAAGGGCGTGCCGACCGGATTCCGCGACATCGACGACGTGACCCAGGGCCTGCAGCCCGGACAGATGGTCGTCGTCGCAGGACGTCCGGCCATGGGTAAGTCCACGCTCGGCATCGACTTCGCCCGCGCCGCCGCGTTGCACCACAACATGACTTCCGTGGTCTTCAGCTTGGAGATGAGCAAGGTGGAGCTCGCTCAGCGTATTATCTCCGCCGAAACCAATATTCCGATGGCCGCCCTGCGCCGCGCCGACGACATCACCCCCGAACGCTGGAACACCCTGAACCAGTTCTGGACCAAGATGCAGAATGCGCCACTGTTCATTGACGACAGCCCGAACATGAGCCTCATGGAGATCCGTGCGAAATGCCGTCGTCTGAAGCAGACCAACGATCTGAAACTCGTAGTCATCGACTACCTGCAGCTGATGACCTCGGGCAAGGCCGTGGAATCCCGTCAGCAAGAGGTGTCCGAATTCTCCCGTGCCCTGAAGCTCTTGGCCAAGGAACTCGAAGTGCCGGTCGTGGCCCTTTCCCAGCTGAACCGTGGCCCGGAAATGCGTAACGACAAGAAGCCGCAGCTCTCCGACCTGCGTGAATCCGGCTCAATCGAACAGGACGCCGACGTGGTGTTCCTGGTCCACCGCCCTGACTTCTACGACAAGGAAGACCGCCCCGGCGAGGCCGATATCATCATGGCCAAGCACCGTAACGGCCCGACCGAAACCTTCCACCTCGCCTTCCTCGGTGCCACGTCCAAATTCAAGGACATGCCGCAGGACTACAACAGCAATCAGGGGGTGTGATGATGGCAAGCAACGTTTCACGCGATGTCTCGCAAGACCAATCGTCCGTGGTGCAGACCCGCAAACCGTGGTATGCGTTCGCCACCGTGGCCGCAGGCCGCTTCGTGCGGTTTGCATCCCGCGTCACCAAACATGGCGGTTCGGCTTTGCCCGGCAAAGTCGTAGAAAAGATTGACCCCGGCTTCCTGACCCGTACGCTCGGGCAGTTGCCGCTTGGCGTGGTATTGGTGTCCGGCACGAACGGCAAGACCACCACCACCCGCATGGTCGCCTCGATGCTCTCCGATCTGGGATTGAAGGTGTTCACCAATCCGACCGGCTCGAACTTCGTGCGCGGCGTGGTCTCCGCACTGCTCACCGAAGTCACTTTCGGCGGCAAATTGGACGCGGACATCGCCGTACTCGAGCTCGATGAGGCGTACGCCGTCCACTTCGTCAAGCAGGTCAAGCCCCGTTATGCGTTGCTGCTGAACGTGATGCGCGATCAGCTTGACCGATTCGGTGAAATCGACACCACGGCCAAACTGCTCAGCCATGTGGCTGCGGCGACTACCGGCACTGTGGTACTGAACCGCGAGGACCCGCGTATCGCCGCGCTCGCCGCGAAGGCCCCGGCTGGCACCACAGTGCGATACTTCGGCCTCGCCGACGATTTGCGCCACTATTTCCCGTCCGATGACGACATGGCCACGACCGTGTCGGTGGAAGGTATGGCCGGGCCGCTCCCTTCAGTCAGTACTCCCCTCAGTCCGCGAAGCGAACTGAGAGGAGCTTCCGCAGGCACGGCAGAACTTCCCGCCGACGTGACACTTACCGCCGTGGGCGACCACAAGGCCACCTTCCAGATGGACGGTCAGGGTTACGCCACCGACGTCAAGCTTGAAGGCGTCTACAACCTGTACAACGCGGCCGCCGCGCTCGCCGTGGTACGTGCGGTGATGCAAGACCATGCCGCCGCATCCAAGGCCACCGCCGCAGCCAACGCCTGCGCCGTGTCCGCCGACGAGCTTATCGCCGCCGTTTCCCGCGTCACGCCGGCTTTCGGCCGTGGTGAGGTCATCGACGTCGACGGTTCCCCGGTCGAACTGCTGCTGGTCAAGAACCCGATGGGCTTCCGCCTCTCACTCGCCAGCTTCGATCCGGCCAACGCGGACACCATGATCGCCATCAACGACGAATATGCCGACGGCCGCGACATGAGCTGGCTGTGGGACGTGGACTTCACTTCCCTGCACGCGTCCGGTGTCGCCATGGTCTCCGGTGTGCGTGCCTGGGACATGGCATTGCGCTTGGGGTACGACCAAGTGCCAGTCGCTGATACGAACACCGACCTCGAACAGGCGGTCACCGCATTCGTCAACGCCAATCCCGGCACACGCAAGCACATCTACTGCACCTATACCGCCATGCTCAAAACCCGCGCCGTACTGGGCCGCATCACCGAAGTACGGGACGCGGGCGTAGGTAAGTAACCACCCTCCGGTGCTCGCGCGCCACCTCCCGCCAGCGGAGGGGGCATGGTGAGGAAATAAGACTTCCCCTTAGCGGGAGAACATCGACAAGGAGAACGTGACATGGCCAGAACAATTGATGTGGTGTCCCTGTATCCCAAAGACATGAACATCTACGGCGATTCCGGCAACGTGCTGACTATCCGCCGCCGTCTGGAACTGTACGGTTATGAACCGGTCATCCACCAGTACAATCAAGGCGACGACTGGCCCGACCAGGTGGACCTTATTCTGGGAGGCGGCGGCCAAGACACCGGCCAGAAGAAGATCATCGACGATTTCTACCATCGCGCCGACCTGTTGCGTTCGCTTGCCGCAGACGGTACGCCGATGCTGATGATCTGCGGCCTGTACCAGCTGTTCGGCGAGTACTTTGAAACCGTGGACGGCACCCGTCTGGACGGCATCGGCGTTATCGGTGCTTATACCGTGGGCCAGAACGTGCGTATGATCGGCAATCTTGTTGAGCATTCCGACCAGTTCGGCGATGTGATTGGCTATGAGAACCACTCCGGTCAGACCTTCCTGCGCGAAGGCGTTCAGCCACTCGGCACCGTCGATCAGGACGGCCGAGGCAACAATGGCGAAGACCATACCGAGGGCGCGCGCGTGCACAACGTGATCGGCACCTACATGCACGGCTCATTGCTGCCTAAGAATCCCGCCATCAGCGATTTCCTTATCGAGACCGCCGTGACTCGTCGTTACGGTACGTTCGATACGTCCGATCAGACCCCCGAACAAGCCAAGGAGCTCGTCCGACTCGATCAAGTAGCCGCCAACGCGCGCAAGGCTGCCGCCGAACGTCCTCGGTAAGTCCTCGGTAAGTACCAATCAGCGAAAAATCAGCCGAAATCAGTCTGAGGGTCTAGTACATTGCTCTGTTGTTTGCGCTAGGCTTGGTGGTACGAGACATGGCACCAGGCCATGTCGGACCTCGAAGGAGGGGTATCATGGCTGATTTTGATCTTCTGGGTGATGGCCTGCGCAAGGTCCTGCTGGCGGGCATCGGCGCCCTTGCCACCGGATATGAGAAGAGCAGCGAGCTCGTCGACGAACTCGTCAAGAAGGGCGAGATTACGGTCGAGCAGGGCAAGGCGCTGAACACCGAGCTCAAGCGCAAGGTGAGCGAGACGGTGGATGACGCCAAGAAGGCCGCCGCCGAAGCCGGCGACAAAGCTGCTGCCGCAGTCGACACCAGTGCCGCCGACAAGCCCGCTGACGAGGGCAAGGCCGAGTGACCAAGCTCACACGCACTACGCCGGAATCAGGGTCGACCCCGCTTTCCAACAGGGTCGACCCTATTCTGACGCCTGCGAAAGCCGAACGTGAGGCGGCGGCGAACCGGTCCGTCGACACGTCGGACACGCTCAAGCAGACCGTTACCAAGGCGACTCCGAGCGTATCCGACGAAACGCTGGCATTGTTCGGACGCAGGAACGATTTCGCCACGCGCTACCATCTGACGCGCCGTGGCAAGATCAAACGACTGGGGCAGATCACCAGAATCGTCGAGCAATTCGACGTGCTGCACGGCCTGACTCCGGTCAAAATGCGCCTCATGTTCGAGGCGCTCGGCCCCACGTTCGTCAAAGTGGGCCAGATTCTGTCGATGCGCTCCGAGATTCTGCCGCAAAGCTTCTGCGACGAACTCGCCAAACTGCGCGCCGACGCCGACCCGATGCCGTATTCCACGGTGTTGGATGTGCTTGCCGCCGAATACGGGCGTCCCGCCGACGAGGTGTTCGCGCATATCGATCCCAAGCCGTTGGGCTCTGCTTCACTGGCGCAAGTGCATCGCGCCACGCTGAAAACCGGCGAAGATGTGGCCATTAAAGTGCAGCGCCCGGGTGTGCGCGAAACCATGGCCCAGGACGTCTCCATCATGCGCTCCATAGCCAAGGCCGCCACTAAGGTGATTCGCACCTCACAGATCGTGGACCTGAAGGGCGTGGTCGAGGAGCTGTGGGACACCTTCGAATCGGAGACTGACTTTCTGATTGAGGCCCGCAACCTCGCCGAATTCAAGCGTTTCGCCGCCCGATTCAAATACATGGACTGCCCGACGGCGTACACCGAACTGTGCACCGAGCATGTGGTGGTCATGGAGTACATCGACGGCATCTCCGTCTCCCACCCGGGCCAGCTCATCGACGCCGGTTATGACTTGAAGGAGATCGGCACCAAGCTCGTCGACAATTACGCCACACAGATTCTCGACGACGGCTTCTTCCACGCCGACCCACATCCCGGCAATATCATCATCCGGGGCGGCCAGATCGTACTTATCGACCTCGGTATGACCGGTCGGCTCGACCAGCGCACCCGTGCAGTCCTCAAAGAAATGATTTTCGCCGTCGCCAAACAGGATTCGCCCGCTCTGGCCGAGGGGCTGCTGCGATTCGCCGGCACCGAGGCCGATCCGGAGGACTACCCAGCACTGCTGGCTGATCTGGACGTGATCGTCAAGGAATTCGGCACCGTGGATCTGGCCGAACTGGACATCGCCGCCTTCCTGACCGCGCTGACGCAGATGGCCGGCCGCCACAACATCGAGGTGCCCAGTACGGTAACCACCGTCGGCCGCGCGTTGGTCACGCTCGAAGGCTTGCTGGACGAGTTCATTCCTGATGTGAATATGATCGAAATCATCTCCGACCATATCGCCACGTCGAAATCGCTGAAGAACGCCACCAAAGACGAGATCAAGTCGCTGGGCGTTGAGGGGCATCAGGCTTTGCATGCCACGCTCGGCACCATGACCGAACTCAAGACCGTGGCCCGTATGCTGACCCGTGGTCAGTTGCGCGTCAACATGGAACTGGTCGGCTCCGAAGAGCCGTTCCAGCTGCTTTCGGATATGGTGAATCGTCTGACGATGGCCCTGATTGTGGTCGGTTTGTTCATTGGCTCGTCGATTGTCTACTACGCCGGCATGAAGCCGATTATCTTCGGCATTCCGGTCATCGGCTTCATGGGCTACGTCGTGGCCTTCGCCCTTGGCGTATGGATCGTCATCGACATCTACTTAAAGGGCCGCAAAACCAAGAAGCGGTAGGGTATCAATTGATATCAGTCCAGCGGGAGGGTGGATTCGCGCTGGATAAGGCGGCAGGGTACGTAGTTGACACCGTGATGCGGGTTGCCGTCGATGGCATCGACCAAGTATCGTGCCGCGCGGCGGCCGATGGTCTCGGTTTCATTGTCGATCGACGTCAGTGCGGGCCTCGAGCTGGAGGTCAGCACAGACCAGTTGTCATGGCCGATAACAGCGACATCATCCGGAATGCGCAGGCCCTGCTGCTTGAGCGCATCAATGCAGCCTCTGGCCAGCTGGTCGTTTTGACAGACCACGGCGTCGAACGTGACGCCCTGATCGAGCAGCAGACGGGTGGCGGCGCGGCCCCAACCTTCGTCCCACTTGCCGTACCGGATTGGCCCGGCCGGTTCGATGCCCAGCTCGGCCAGTGCCTCGACCGCACCCTTGGTGCGGTCGGTGGCGGCGGTATAGGTTTCGTCGCCACCGATAATGGCAATGTGCCGGCGACCACAAGAGATGAGATGGTTGACGGCCATGCGCCCGGCGTCCACATTGTCACAGGTGACCGAACAATCTTCGATATCGGTGGAGGGGCCGTAGACGTAGACCAGTGGCACGCCCCAGTCGCGGCCGAGCGTGGGCCGGGGGTTGGTTTCGCACTGCACGATGAGCAGGCCGTCGACCTTGAGGGACAGCAGTTTCTTGACATGCTGACGTTCCAGCGCGGCGTCGCCACGAGCGTTGGCCAACAATACTGAGGTCGATTGTGCTCGCAACTCGTTCTCCGCGCCGATAAGAATCGGTGTGGAGAAACGGCCCTGCAGATCGGAGGTGACCAGGCCGATAGTGCCGGTGGTGCCGCGGGCCAGGGATTGGGCGAGTTTGTTGGGGGAGTAGTTGAGCTGGCGGGCGGCGTCCAGAACGTGCTGCTTGGTTTCTTCGCTAATGCGGGGCTTGTTGTGCAGTGCCTTGGACGCAGTGGCCAAAGAGACTCCCGCCAAGGCGGCAACGTCTTCGAGCCGTGCCGCGCGTCCGGTCAATGTCTGGGCCATAATGCCTCGATTCCTCGTTTCTTTCTCAGCAGTATATTGCTGCACTCTTTCGTGCGAAAGTAGTGATTGTACCGATACCCCTTTGTATTGTTTTCTATTGTAGATATGACGCGAAAACTTTCGCAAGTCTATTTTTTGGCGTGGCGCAGTGATCATTTTTGTGCGATTGAAAAGAGAATGAAAGAAAGCGTTGTGTTCACGTTCGAATATGTTGGCTTTTGGCGACACGCCGTAAGAAAGCGCTAAAAATAAGTGTTTGTTTGAATCAAACAATCGCGCAAAATGCATATCAAACCTGTTCGATATGCGAAAATATGCGAAAGTGCGAAAGCGTTTTTGCAAAAATGGCGATGTTCGTTTATATTGAGAAAAGGCTTTCGCAGTGTTACCTGTTCCGAGCAAAGGAGCGAGCAGGGCGAAGACCAAGGAGGCGGACCGTCCGCCACCGCCTCTCATAGTTGAGCGGATAAATAGAGAAAGAAGCGAACATGGTGTCTTTCAATAAACTGACCCGTACTCTTGCTGGCATCGCTGCCGCCGCGTTGATTGTTCCGCTGGCCGCCTGTGGTGGCTCCGGCAATGGCGGTACCGCCACCGCCGAAGGCATCCCGGCCAAGGGCACCGACGATGGCACCGAGATCACCCTGTGGACCCGTTCCCCGCTGGAGCGTCAGGCCAAGAACGTGGTCGAGGCTTACAACAAGAGCCACAAGAACCAGGTCAAGCTCGAGATCATCCCGAACGACGATATGGAAGGCAAGGTCGGCGGTGCTTCGCAGACCGACTCTCTGCCTGACATCCTCGCCGGCGACGTGGTCCGTATTCCGTACTGGGCTTCCGAGGGCATCTTCACTGACATCACCAAGCAGATCGACGGTCTGGACAACAAGGCCGACCTGCAGCAGGGCCACATTGAGGCCGGCACCGTGGACGGCACCGAGTACACCCTGCCGTTCATCACCGATGTTTCCGTGATGGTCTGGAACAAGGCCCTGTACAAGGAAGCTGGCCTGGACCCGGAGCAGGGCCCGAAGTCCATCGCTGAGTTCACCGAGCAGGCCAAGAAGGTCGCCGCCCTCAACAAGGATGGCGTTGCCGGTTCCTACCTCGCCGGTCAGTCCGGTGGTGCTCTGGTCTTCGACCTCTTCCCGTCCGTGTGGGCTGACGGTGAATCCGTTATGAACAAGGATGGCTCCGAGGCCACTCTGGACAACGACTCCATGAAGGGCGTTCTGGACGCTTACAAGGAACTGGCCAACACCACCAACGGTTTGGGCGCAGGCTCCAAGGAAGAGACCGGTGCCACTTGGACCGCTCCGTTCGCGAACGGCAAGATCGGTGTCATGCCTTACCCGAACACCTCCACCACTGCTCTGTTCGATGCTGAGAAGGACGGAGGCTTCGAGGTCGGCGTCGCTCCGATCCCGGGCACCAAGGAAGGCAAGACCTCCACGTTCCTCGGTGGCGATGCCATGGGTATCTCCAAGGACTCCAAGCACGTTGCTCAGGCCTGGAACTTCCTCTACTGGCTGATGCAGTCTGACACTCAGAAGGAAGTTTTCGCTGACCGGGGCGACACCGCCTCCAACATCCAGACCCTGAAGACCGCTTACAACGACGCTGATCCGCGCATCCAGACCATCAACTCCGTGATCATCGACGGCAACGGCCAGACCCCGAAGTCCCCGGCCTTCAATGAAGCCTTCAACGCCGCTGGCTCCCCGTGGCAGCTGCTCGTGCAGAACGCCGTGTGGGGTTCCGGTGACCTCAAGGCCGACAACAAGGCCGTCACCGACGTCCTGTCTGCCCAGTGATTCGGTGGTGATGCTCCTCACCATCGCTCATCAAATCACAGCAATAACTGAATAACAACTGAACAGATTGAGCCGGTCCCTTCCTTGTGAGGGCAGGGGCCGGCTCAACCACATAATTGAACTTCTCTATCTTCTTCTTCTTCATTCCTTTTCTTCCTTCATCATTACATACCTCTTGAATGCGGTGTGTTGGCGGGGCTTCGGAGTCCTCCTTCCTCGAAGCCCTGACATCGGATTGCATTCGGATTCCGTGATTACCATTTCACAGTTATTCCCCAAAGGAGAGAGAAACATGTCGAGTGTTTCCAAGAGCGCCGGGGCGGTGCCCGTGCATAAGTCCAAGGCGAAGGCGGCCGAGACGCGTCGCGGCCTGTTGTACTCGCTGCCGGACTGGTTGATGATCGTCGTCCTGTTCTTCGTGCCGATCGTGCTGCTGGTGGTGATGGCCTGCTCGCGTTGGAGCCTGCTGGGCGGCAACCGCGGCGTGAACTTCCCGGACAACTTCGTCAAGGTGTTCGAGAACAAATTGTTCTGGCCCTCGATCTGGTTCACGTTGGAGTACACCGTGATCGTCACGGTCTTCCTGCTGGTCCTGGGCCTGGGCATGGCCATGATCGTGCAGGAGAGCTCGAAGTGGAACAACGTGCTGCGTACCTGCTTCCTGCTGCCGTCCGCGACGGGCCTGGCGTCCGCGTCCCTGCTGTTCTACGCACTGTATTCCCCGCAGGTGGGCCCTGTCACCAAGATTCTGAGCTCGTTGGGCCTGATGCAGGAGGGCGGTTCGGTGCTGGCCACTGGCCAGTCGGCCCTGTGGGCCACGATTATCGTGATTGTCTGGCGATTCTCGGGCTACTACATGCTGCTGATGATGATCGGTCTGCAGGCCATCCCCGGTGATCTGTACGAGGCGGCCCGCATGGACGGCGCCGGTTCCTGGCGTATCTTCCGCTCCATCACCCTGCCGCTGATGAAGCCGACCATCGTGATGTGCCTGGTCTACTGCGTGACCGGCTCGATCCTCGCGTTCGATCAGTTCTTCATTCTGACCAAGGGTGGTCCGAACAACTCCACCATGACCGTGGTGCAGCTCATCTACAACTTCGCCTTCGATTCCAAGAAGGATCTGGGTATGGCCGCGGCGCTCTCGCTGATCGTGCTGGTGGCCTTGGTCATCATCAACTCCATCCAGATGCGCGGCATGCGCGACAACACCAAGTGAGAAAGGGGAGGTAACACATTATGACTACCCCATTGTGGAAGCGTATCATCGCCCGGATCCTTGAGGCCCTGCTGGCCATCATCTTCATCAGCCCGCTGGTCTGGGTCATCATCTGCTCGTTCAGCCCGCAGGCCGGTTCGGCCCAGTCCAAGGGCTGGGGCGTGGCCAACTACCTGACCCTGTTCGGTTATCAGGAAGGTCTGCCCAAGTACCTGTTCAACTCGGTAATCGTGACTCTGGTCGCGGTCGTGTTCTCCGTGGTCGTCTGTACGCTGGCCGGCTACTCGTTCTCCCGCTTCGACTACCCGGGCCGCAACCTCGGCTTCATGGTCACCCTGTCGATCCTGATGGTACCGTACGCCTCGCTGCTGATCCCGCTGATGGTCTGGTACAAGCAGATCGGCCTGAACGACAGCCTGCTGGGCGTGGGCCTGGTCATCACCCTGTTCCAGCTGCCTATGAGCACGTTCATCATGCGCAACGCGTTCGACGCGATCCCCAAGGACATGGAGGAGGCCGCCATGGTCGACGGCTGCAACAGCCTCCAGGCCTTGTTCAAGATCCTGGTGCCGGTGGTCAAGCCTTCGATGGTTACGGTTGGCCTGCTCGCCTTCCTTGAAGCATGGAACAACTTCATGATTCCGCTGTACTTGAGCTCTTCGTCCAAGTCCACCCTTCCGCTGGCGATGGTGAACATGCGTCAGCAGACCATGGGTGTTATCGACTACGGTGCCACTGAGGCCGGCGTCGTGATCCTGCTGATTCCCTGCGCCATCCTGTTCCTCGCACTCCAGAAGTACTACGTCAAGGGCTTTATGGCTGGAGCCGTGAAGGGCTGATCATGAACGTTACAATCACTTCCCCGTTCTGGAAGCGGCGTCGCGACCAGATTGTCGAATCCGTCATCCCCTACCAGTGGGGCGTGATGAACGACGAAATCGACACCACAGTGCCCGACGACCCGGCCGGTAACCAGCTGGCTGACAGCAAAAGCCACGCGGTCGCCAATCTGAAGGTTGCCGCCGGCGAATTGGACGACGAATTCCACGGCATGGTGTTCCAGGATTCCGACGTCTACAAGTGGCTTGAGGAAGCCGCTTATGCGCTGGCCTACCATCCGGATCCCGAACTCAAGGCGCTGTGCGATCGCACGGTCGATCTCATCGCCCGCGCTCAGCAGCCGGACGGCTACTTGGACACTCCGTACCAGATCAAGTCCGGCGTATGGGCCGACCGCCCGCGCTTCAGCCTGATTCAGCAAAGCCACGAGATGTATGTGATGGGTCACTACATCGAAGCCGCCGTCGCCTACCATCAGGTGACCGGCAACGAGCAGGCCCTTGAAGTCGCCAAGAAGATGGCCGACTGCCTGGATGCCAACTTCGGTCCCGAAGAAGGCAAGATTCATGGCGCCGACGGCCACCCGGAAATCGAACTCGCCCTCGCCAAACTGTACGAGGAAACCGGCGAAAAGCGTTACCTGACGCTCTCCCAATACCTCATCGACGTGCGCGGCCAAGACCCTCAGTTCTACACCAAGCAGCTGAAGGCCCTGAACGGCGACAACATCTTCCCCGACCTCGGCTTCTACAAGCCCACCTACTTCCAGGCCGCCGAACCTGTGCGCGACCAGCAGACCGCGGATGGCCACGCCGTGCGCGTCGGCTACCTGTGCACTGGTGTGGCCCATGTGGGCCGACTGCTCGGCGATCGGGGACTGATCGACACCGCCAAGCGTTTCTGGAAGAACATCGTCACCCGTCGTATGTATGTCACCGGCGCGATTGGTTCCACCCACGTGGGCGAGTCGTTCACCTACGACTATGATCTGCCGAACGACACGATGTACGGTGAGACCTGTGCTTCCGTGGCTATGAGCATGTTCGCCCAGCAGATGCTCGACCTCGAGCCCAAGGGCGAATACGCCGACGTGCTGGAGAAGGAACTGTTCAACGGTTCCATTGCCGGCATCTCGCTCGACGGCAAGCAGTACTACTACGTCAATGCACTGGAGACCACGCCTGACGGACTGGATAACCCGGACCGCCACCACGTGCTCTCCCACCGCGTCGACTGGTTCGGCTGCGCCTGCTGCCCGGCCAACATCGCCCGACTCATCGCCTCCGTGGACCGCTACATCTACACCGAGCGCGACGGCGGCAAGACCGTGCTGAGCCACCAGTTCATCGCCAACACAGCCGAATTCGCTTCCGGCCTGACGGTCGAGCAGCGTTCGAACTTCCCGTGGGATGGCCATGTGGAATACACGGTGAGCCTGCCCGCCAGCGCCACTGACAGCTCGGTCCGTTTCGGACTGCGCATCCCCGGCTGGTCGCGGGGCTCCTACACGCTGACCGTGAACGGCAAGCCCGCAGTGGGCTCGCTGGAAGACGGCTTCGTATACCTTGTGGTCAACGCCGGCGATACGTTGGAGATTGCGCTCGAGCTCGACATGTCCGTGAAGTTCGTGCGCGCCAACTCCCGCGTGCGCTCCGATGCCGGTCAGGTGGCCGTGATGCGCGGACCGCTGGTCTACTGCGCCGAACAGGTCGATAATCCCGGTGATTTGTGGAACTATCGTCTGGCCGATGGCGTCACCGGTGCGGATGCCGCTGTGGCTTTCCAGGCCGACTTGCTGGGTGGAGTCGATACCGTTGATTTGCCGGCAGTGCGCGAGCACGCCGACGAGGATGACGCGCCGCTGTACGTGGATGCCGACGAACCGCGTGCGGGCGAACCCGCGACGCTGCGCTTGGTGCCGTACTACTCGTGGGCCAACCGCGAGATAGGCGAGATGCGTGTCTTCCAGCGTCGATAAATATCGGCGATATGCCGGCCTGCGCGCAACTGGCCGGCAAAAAAATACTTATGCCGCCATCGTCTGTAATAAGTCGATGACGGCATAGGCCGGATGTCAGTATCGATTGGAGCCGAAAACACATCCGGGGAATGAGGTCTCCTGTGTGGGGTAATACCCGTGCAGGAGATTTTTAATTAGGGGTTGTTAGACCAACGTGTTGGTTTTCTAAAAATAGGGGTGCCTGCCGGTTCGTGCACCGGCAGGCACCCCTATGCCCCTCAATAGACAGGTCTATTCTACGTTCCCAAGAAGCGCGAGTTCACGTCGGTACTTCTGCTCCATATGGGGCTACTTTGCAAATCAAAACCAACACGTTGGTCTAACAGCCCCTTTAATTATATGCTCCTGCTGTGAGAGCTGTCGGCGGAGTCGACTGAGGGCGGTCATAAGCGGTACCGTGTAAGCCACCCTCAGTCTCGCTTTGCGAGCCAGCTCCCGCCAGCGGGAGCCTGTTGGTTCCTGATTCAGCGAGGCTGAATCGTTGCGCCGTAGGTACTGCGACACGGCGAAACGCAGCAATGTTCTAATGCGAAAATAAATGCGAAAGCTGAGAAATTACCGGGTTTTTGTTGTATAAGATGGTTGATATCGCTGAGGGAAAGTTGCGAAACCGTATTCGCTCGGTTATGATGTGGAATCAGCTTCGGTGAATTGCTCCAACCGTGATATCCATGGCGGATATCACACCAGATTCACTGAAGATACTCATTCCGGTGAACCCAATAGCCAATAAAGGAAACTGACGGAGAACGGGCTCTGCGGCCCAGCATCCACAGAAGAAGTCCTGGTCGCATAGATGCGACGTAGCCTGAGCGAAGACGCGAAAGACCGGGGCGGAGAGGTCCAAGCAGGAATGCATCAATCAACACGAAAGCGGTGGCTTGCGTCAATCGGCGCGGTTGCAGCGGTCGCCACACTGGCCACCGGCGGTGCAGTCACCGCGCAGGCAGCCGATGCGCCCGTCATCAAGAATGCGGATGTGGCATATCCGTCGTTCAAGGGATCTGATGATCCGATGAAGACGGCGGCGAACAACACCACATATAACCCTGCCGTCAGCTATCTGCAGGAGACATTCGATAACGACGTGAAGAACCTGGCCGGCATCGACACCGACCATGACTTCTGGATCGATAAGATTCTCACCCGTACTGGTGCACAGCCAACTGGTAAAGGCACGAACGACAAGGGTGCTTACTCGTATGAAGGCTCCGACGGCAACAACTACCTGTTCACCCGTGGTCGCGCCGCCTACATGTACACGCACACGCCTAATCAGCTCGGTTTTGTGGGTGATACCGCCTACTGGGACCAGACCAGCAGGAGCGGCTTCACCGTTACCGTAAACGCTGATGGATCAAACCAGACCCTTAACGAAGACGCCTCCCAGCGCAAGCAGACGCCGAGCTACTTCACCTCCCTGTTCCAGACCGGTGGCAAGAGCCTCAAGATCAAGGAAGTCAAGTACATCACCTACAACAACGTGATGGTTGCGAACCTCACCGTGGAAAGCACGCAGGACCGCGATGTCACACTGACCACGGCCTCGCCGTTCGCCGCCGAGGGTGCTGATGGTGCCACCGAACTTACTGGCCGCGTGAACGTCAAGAACAACCTGACGACCATCTATCCGCGCTTCTCCGCCAACAACCAGGACGGTTCCAACTGGATCGTCAGCGGTGGCAAACTCACCAGCACGTTGAGCCTCAAGGCCAACGAACCGCAGACCGTCAAGATTCAGCTCGGCCTGATCGCCAACGAACTGCCTGACTCCACCAAGGAATATGAGGCCCGTTACACCGGCGACCTTAAGGATGCTGCCGCCTCCTACAAGGATTCCGTGACCACCTACAACAAGTGGTGGGTCGATAACGCTCCCTACGTGGACACTCCGGAAGACAATATCGATAAGACCGTGGTCTACCGCTGGTGGCTGAGCCGTTTCAACATGCTCGACGCCAACATGCCTGGCAACACCTTCCAGTACCCGACCTCCATCGAGGGTGTGCTCGGCTACAACAACCAAATCGTGCTCACCTCCGGCATGTTCATGATGGACACCAAGTGGTTCCGCAACCCCGAGTACTCCTACGGCACCTGGCTTTCCGCCGGCGATACCGCCAAGAAGAGCAAGGCGGGCTATTACTACTACCACGACAATCCGGGCGACCCGGCCAACTGGAACCATAGCTACACGCAGTACATCACGCGCGCCGGCTGGGACTCCTACAAGGTGCACGGCGGTCCGTCCACCGTGGCCGAGGAGCTGGCCGACCAGGGTGCCGAGGACGTGCAAGGTCTACTCGCTTCCAAGAGCGAGCCGGACAACAACGACAACCAGAACAACAATGACAACAGCTTGATTGACTGGTCCTGGTGGTCGATGACCGGTAACGATGCCGACGCCGTTTCCTTCTCTGAGCCGGGTCGCTCCGGCCAGCGCATGGATCGCGCCGATGGTTCCGCCAATATGTGGGCCAACGCCAATGCGGCTGCTCAGGCCTACAAGGCCGCTGGCGATACCGCCAACGCCGAGAAGATGCAGGCCATCGCCGACAAGATCCAGAAAGAAGTCACCACTGAACTGTGGGACAAGTCCGACAACCTGCTCAAGCACAAGTGGCTGAACGACGGTGCTTTCGCCAAGTACAAGGAGATCAATAACTACTACCCGTACTCCGAAGGCCTGATGCCTACCGGCAACGAAGATTACAACAAGGCTCTGCGCCTGTTCGAGGATTCCAACGAGTTCCCGATCTTCCCGTTCTTCACCGCCAACCAGGCGGACAAGGCGGCGCTGAACTTCCCCGGTTCCAACAACTTCTCCATTATCAACGCACAGCCGCTGCTGCAGGTCTACTCGGCCGGTATTCGCAACTACGATGCAGCCAAGAACGGTTACATCACCAATGAGCAGTTCAAGAAACTGCTGTACTGGGTGGCGTTCGCGCACTATCAGGGCGGCGATAACAACTACCTTGATCAAAACGAGTTCTGGAACGAGGATAACAACAACGTCGGCGATGTAAACGGTGACGGCGTGATCAACAACCTCGACAAGAACCTTGACGCCGCACAGAACGGCGGCAAGATCACCTACCGCTCCTGGATCCACCACACCCAGCTCGGCACCACGAACTGGACGATGGTCGAGGACGTAGCCGGTATGGTGCCGCGCGAGGACAACAAGATTGAGCTAAACCCGATCGAAATCCCCGGTTGGAACTACTTCACGGTAAACAACCTGCGCTACCACGATCAGGATGTCTCCATCGTATGGGACAAGGACGGCAGCCACTACGGTGGTCCTGCTGGCTACAGCCTGTACGTGGGCGGCAAGCTCGCCTTCACCTCCGACAAGCTGGCGCACCTCATCTATGACCCGGCTGCGGGAACGGTCGAGGTCAAGGACGATTCCAGTGCCCAGGTTACCGTCGGCGCCGAAGCCGTCAAGAACGTGAAGGCCGCCAATCAGGTTACCTTCAATGCCGATCAGCGCGTGACCGACCTGTTCGCCAAGTCCGGCACCAACGTCGACTCCGCCTCCAAGTCCACCACGAACGTGGCCAAGGACGCGGACGTGACCGGTACCACCTACGCCGAGAAGGACACCAACTACCCGGCCAAGAACGCGGTGGACGGCAAGACCGTGATGGAATCGTTCTGGGGTACCAAGGGCTCTGAGAACAAGACCGACACGCTCAATATCAAGTTCAAGGACGGCAAGCAGAAGATCGACGACATCCGCTTGTACTTCTACCAGAGCTCGTCCAGCCAGACCATCTCCGGCTATGCCGAGCCCGCCAACTACAAGTTGGAGTACCAGAAGGATGACGGCACATGGGCCCCGATTGCGGATCAGGTGCGCACCCCGAACTACGCGGGCGCGAACTACAACCGTATCCAGTTCACTCCGGTGGAGACCACGACCATCCGCGTCACCTTCACGCCGCAGGCCGGCATGGCCGTCGGTGTCAAGGAGATCGAAGCCTACAACACCGGTATCAAGGCTGACGGCACTTCCGAGAACCAGACTCCGCAGGTGGATGCTTACGTGTCTTCCAGCACCTCATCTGGTGCCAAGCTCGTCGGTACGGTGAAGGATGACGGTCTGCCCGCAGAAGGCGACGTCACCACCACATGGTCCCAGGTCTCCGGTCCGGAAGGCGGTACTGCGAAGTTCGTGGACGCCTCCGCTGCCAGCACCACCGTCACCTTCAACAAGGAGGGTGACTACGTCCTGAAGCTCACCGCTTCCGATGGCGAGAAGGAAGGCTCCAAGGAAATCACCGTTCACGGCATCCCCTCTGACGGTACCGTGAACGTAGCCCCGCAGTCGAGCGCCTCTGCCAGCTACACCAACGGCTACCAGCCGAAGGACAACGCCAAGAAGGTCATCGACGGTCAGGTGGTATACGCCAACACGCCGAACGAGACCTGGAACAACTGGGGCGACTCCACTGGTGTGGAGCCGTGGCTGCAACTGAAGTGGGCCGGCAAGGTGCCGCTGAAGAAGGCCAAGGTCTTCTTCTGGACCGATGGCGGTGGCGTGCCGATGGTCTCATCTTGGAAGCTCCAGTACGCTGACGCTGACGGTAACTGGCAGGATGTGAAACTGGCTGACGGCCAGTCCTACACGGTCAACCGGAACGAAGGCAACGAAGTGAAGTTCGCCGACGCCGTCGAAACCGACAAGCTGCGCGTGGTCTTCCCGAAGGGCGCCATCGTGGGTGCTTCCGAGTTCGAGGCGTACGCCATCGAGCCGGTGAGCGTGGACGAAGTCAACCGACTGGTGCAGACCGGTTCCAAGGCTGATGATCTGAAGCTGCCATCCACCGTGAGCGCCGTATACACCGACGGTTCTCGCCGTGACCTCGCCGTCACGTGGGGTAAGGTGACCGACGCTCAGCTGGCCGCCGATGCCGTATTCGATGTCAAGGGCACCGTCGCCGGTGCGCTGAACGGTACGGTTGCACACATCGCGGCTCGTTCCGATACCGCATCGCAGACCGTGGGTAATGCGCAGCCGGTTGAGCAGACCGTCTACCAGAACGCCAAGTCCATCGACCTGCCCGCCACGGTTCCGGTGAAGTTCCCGAACGGATACAACGACGACCGCAAGGTCACGTGGAAGGATGCCGACATCAAGGCCATCGACCTGACCAAGGTTGGTGACTACGAGGTGGCTGGTACCGTCGACGACGGTTCATCTTCCGCAGCTGCCAAGCTCACTGTCCACGTGGTTGCCGACCCGAACGGTTCCTCCACTCCGGAGCCTGAGCCTGAGCCGTTGGTCGGTTGGATTGAAGGCAAGGCGACCAGGACCACCATTTCGCCTGATTCCGAGGCGACCTGGTCACCGGCCGAAGGCAAGCTCAACGACGGCGTAGTCGTCGATGATACTTGGCCGACCACGGATGATCAGAACGTCAACGACAAGGTCTGGGGTTCTTGGGGCAAGGCAAAGGACGGCATGTACGCCCAGTACGACTTCGGTCAGTCCGTGACCATTGACCAGAGCCGCGCCCAGTTCTGGGCCAACTTCGCTGAGACTGACGATTCGAAGGGTGGTCTGGAAGTCCCGGACGCTTGGAAGATTCAGTACCTCGCCGAGGATGGTTCTTGGAAGGACGTCGAGCCCACCGAGGATTACACCGTCGTGCGTAATTCGCCGGCTTCTCGTGCGGATACCGATGCCAAGGGTTGGAGCGCTGTGACCTTCAAGCCGGTCACCACCAAGTCGCTGCGACTCGTGCTCACTCCGTACACCGGCAGCAGCACCTTCGGGGCCGCCGTGGCCGAGTGGGGCGTGCATGGTATTGACGGCACCGAGCCTGAACCTACCCCGGTCGACAAGACCGCGCTCGAGTCGGCTCTTGACACAGCCAACGGCCTCGATGCAAGCCGCTACACCGCCGCTTCATGGGCTGAGTTCCAGCAAATCATTGACGCTGCCCAGGCTGTGTACGACGATGCCAACGCCACCGCAGAACAGGTCGCCGAGCAGGTGACCAAGCTCGAGGACGGCCAGAAGGCACTCGTTGCGCTCGCCACCGACGTGGAGAAGTCCACGTTGCAGGCGGCCATCGATGCGGCCAAAGCCGAGGCCGCTTCCGGCAAGTACACGGATAAGAGTGTCGAGGCCTTGAACAAGGCCATCGAGGCTGCGGAAGGTGTGCTCAAGGTCGGTGAGGTCGGTGAGGTCACTCAGGCCGCCGTCCAGGAAGCGTCCGCTTCGCTGAACAAGGCCGTCAAGGCCTTGGAAGAGAAGCCCGCCGCCGAAACGGTGAAGAAGGAGTCCCTCGAGGCTTCCATCGAGCAGGCCAAGAAGGCTGACAAGTCGAAGTACACCGAGGAGGCATGGCAGGCTCTGCAGAGCCAGATTGCCGCCGCTCAGAAGGTGTACGACGACAAGGATGCCAAGCAGGCCGATGTCGATGCCGCACAGGATGCCCTTGACAAGGCATTTTGGGCCACCAAGGTTGAGCAGAAGCCCGGCTCCCAGCAGCCTGGTGTGACCGACACTGATAAGGATGATAAGGACAACAAGGGTGATCGTGTGCCTCCGACTGGTGCCGCGGTTTCCGTAGTTGCTGCGGCTGCCGTGCTGCTCACCGCCGCAGGCGTGACCATCCTGAAGCGTCGCCAGTCCGGCGACCACGGTTCGGCTCGCCACTCGGCCTGACCCGCAACGGAGTCATTCTGCCGAGTGAGCCCCCTCACAGAGGGGGCTCTAGCCTTTTCCTTCTACCCATCATTACTCTTTTCACTCACTCAATGAGGAGCACTATGAGTTTCCATGTATCCGCGCAATCGGTTCGCGCGGTGGCCGGTGGACTCGTCGCCGCAGCGACATTGCTGTCAGGCCTTGCCCTTGCGCCGACCGCAATGGCCGCCGATTCAGCCACCGCTGACAACGCGCCCAGCGTTGCCGGTCACGCGTATAACGAACTGCCGTATAACAATCCTGATGTCACCGTCACCCAAATCGACAATAGCGCACTGCCCAGCTACATGCGCAACCCCATCGGGCAGAACGAGGGTATTGACACCCCGAACGATCTTTCGCAGAACTACTACTCTGCAGATGCATCCGCGCTGAGCTATGACGGCAAACTCTTCGTCTTCACCGGTCACGATGAGGCTTCGCCCGACTACGGCTCCTTCAACATGAAGGACTGGGGCGTATACGTCACCGATGAAGACGGCCTGAATCAAGGCAAATGGACACATTACAAGACCATCGCCAAGGCAGACCTGTTCAGCTGGGCCACCGGCGATGGCGCGTACGCCGGCCAAGTCGTAGCCGACGATAACGGCACCCCGAGCGACACTTCCGATGATTGGTTCTACTACTACGTGCCGGTGAAGGACAAGGCTTCTGAGGCGGCTGGACAGGACCCGTTCGCCATCGGCGTGGCCAAGTCGAAGAGTCCGCTCGGCCCGTGGAAGGATGCCATCGGCAAGCCGCTGCTCACCACATCGCAAACCCAGATTGAAACCATCGATCCGGCATTCTTTGTGGACGAGGATGGCACCGGATATTTGCACTTTGGTACGTTCGGCACTCAGCTCGCCATCAAGATGAAGAAGGACGCCACAACCGGCCGCACCTCATACACCGAGGTGGAAACCAAGGCTGATGGCACCACGCCGAACCTCCACACCATGAAGGACGCGGACAGCAACGCGAACGGCCCGAAGGGATTCTTCGAGGCGGCGTGGGTGTTCCGTAAGGGCGATACCTATTACAACGTGTACGACGGCGGTAAGCCCGGTTCGGGCACGGCCACCTGCGTGGAATCGAACTATCAAGCTTGCATCCAGTACTCCACTTCCGACAGCCCGCTCGGCCCATGGAAGTACCAAGGCGTAATCGTGCCTTCTGGCTCGGCCACCACGATGCACCCCTCGGTGCTCCAGTTCGGCGACAAATGGTATGTGACCTATCACACCGGCGACAAGGAAGGCGGCACCGATTTCCGCCGTGCCGTGTGCATTGATGAAGTCGATTGGACCGCCGACGGCCAGATGGTTTCCACCGCCCATCCAACCAAGGCCGAGAAAACGCAGCCCTCCACCAACGTGGCTCCGTACGCAAAGGTGAGCGCCACGTTCACTGAAACGCCTGCTTGGAAGGGTTCGGTGAACGACGGCCGTGTGTTGCAAACCGCTGTGGTCCCGCCGAATCACTGGACCAACTACCGTTCTATCCCGCAATCGCAGTCCGGCGATTCTCTGGTCTACCAATGGGATGGCACTGTGCGCGTCAACTCGTCTAAGGTTTGGTTCGACGTGGATTCCAACGCTCTGCGCGCGCCCGCCTCGTGGAAGATTCAGTACTTGGACGCGGACGGCACATGGAAGGATGTCACCAACCCGAGTGCCTATACAACGACCACAGGCAAGGCCAACCCCAACGCCGTCACCTTCGATGCGGTGACCACTACTGCCTTAAAGCTCGACATGACCGGTCAAGCTGTGGATGGCGGCTATGCCTCCGTGGCCGTTGCTGAATGGGAAGTCGGCTCCGACTCCAGCGAATCGCCGGCAATCACTGCGCCGAAGAGCGTGACCACCGCCACCGGTACTGCGCCTACTCTGCCGGCCACAGTGGATGTGAAGTACGGGAACCCAACCGTTGCCTCCCCAGTAATTTGGCGTCCAGTTGATGCTTCCTCGTATGCCAAGGTCGGTTCGTTTACGGCCTACGGCGTGGTCGCCGGCGTGCCCGGTGAGGCAAGCGAGCAGGGCAATGTGTCGGTAAATGTCACCGTGCAGGACGGCTACCAGCCTGCCGCTGATACCACGAAGCCGACTGTAACCGTTGCCGTTACTGCTAACGCAGGCAATAGCGAGTGGCTCACCACCGCTCCGTTCGCCACCGTGCAGGCCACGGACGACACCGCACCTATCGCCAAGCTGGAGATTTCCGCTGATCAAGGCAAGAGCTGGACCACCATCGCCGCGAATGCAAACGCGGCCATTGCCACGCTTTCCCAGCAGGGCGATGTCGAAGTGTGGGCTCGCGCCACCGATCAGGCCGGCAACGTTTCCGACGTGGCCAAGGCCGGCGGCAAGGTGGACTCCGCCGCGCCAACCGTGACCGCCGCCGCCGATAAGGAGGAGCGCACGCTGACCTTGACCGCTGATGACGGCACCGGTTCCGGTGTCGCATCAATTGAATACCGCATTGGCACAGACGGTCAATGGGCCACGTACAGCAAGCCGATTGCTGCACCGAGCGCGTCGCGCGCCACCGTGTACTACCGCGCCACCGATAAGGCCGGCAACGTGTCCGCTTCGGCGAAAACCGACATTCCATCCGACACTTCCGTGCCGCTGACCGGCTACATTGAGGGCGATGCCACCGCCACCGATGTGGACGGCAAGGCATCCGGCTGGGTCAAGGGTGCCGCCGCGTTGAACGACGGCAAGATCATTCCCGATATCACCATTGCCAACGAGGATGTCTGGGGCACTTGGCCCAACACCGGTGAGATGCGCCTCGACTACGAGTGGGACCGTGAAGTGACTATCGACTCTAGCCGCGTGCAATTCACCTCGGATGATGGCGGATTGGGTATTCCGGCATCGTGGGAATTGCAGTACTGGGACGCCTTGGCGAACAACGGTGCCGGCAACTTCGTGGATATTCCCGACGCCACCTACACTGTGACCGCCAATTCACCGTCTGCTGGCTGGGCCACCGGCGATGCCAAGGGGTGGTCTGATGGCACGTGGAACACTCCGGTCAAGACTACCAAGTTGCGTATGGTTATCACGTCCGGCTCGGCTTCTCCGGCTGTTGCCGAATGGCAGGTTCATGCCATTGACGACAGTACGCCTGAGCCGCCTGAGCCCACACCGATCGACAAGACCGAGCTCAAGCAGGCGCTCGCTGACTCGCCTAAGGCTGACGATGCCTCCAAGTACACCGAGACTTCATGGGCGGAGTACGCGGCGGTATTGGATTCGGCGCAGCAGGTGTATAAGGCTGAGGATGCCACCGAAGCTGCGGTGGTGGATGCCGCAACCCAGCTGAAGCAGGCAGCGAAGAAGCTGGTGCTTGTAGCTACGGTGCAAGATCGTGCCGCGCTGAGCGCTCAGCTCGATGCCGCTGCTGCCGTGGATCGCACAAAGTGGACTGATGAATCGCTGGCCGTGCTTGATTCGGCAGTCGCTACGGCGAATGCGCTGACGAGTGATGGTCAGGCCGCCCAGTCTGACGTACAGGCTGCGACTGAGGCAATCAGCGATGCCATCGCGGGTCTGGTTGAGAAGAGCACCACGAAGCCTGGCCAGGGTGGCGATAAGCCCGGTTCCGGCACGGACAAGCCCAACCAAGGCAACGATTCCAACCAGAACAAGGGTGATGCAGACTCCGGCAAGCACAAGAAGATACCTGACACCGGTGCAGCCGTGCTTGGTGTTGGCATCCTCGCCGTGGTACTTGCTGTTGCGGGTGTAATCATCCTCAAGCGCCGCAAGTCCGGTACCTGCTAGTCCCACTCGCTCGGCCTAGCATCACCAAGCCCCCGCGCATGAACAGCGGGGGCTTCACTTTTGTTCAATAACAAGCATTATGTGCGCGTATGAGACTACGATGGTGGGGAATCTACGAACAGGGGCAGCAATGACGGCATACATGGACCATAAGGATCTCGCCAACGAAGTTATCGATCAGGCGCGCGCACAAGAGATTACTGATGGTGTGCATCGCGTGCTTGACCGGATTGCCTCAGCGGAGTCCGCAGCCGGGCGTGCTGCCGGTTCGGTCCAATTGCTGGCTGCCACCAAGACGCGCGATGTCGGCGAGATTCTGGCGGCTATCGATGCTGGTATTCGCGTGATTGGTGAGAATCGTCCACAGGAGATTACTGTCAAGGCTGACGGTCTGGCAAAACGACTGGGGGAGCGTGGTTATTCGCTAGGCGTGATTGATGCCGCTGAGGCTGACACGGCCAATGCCGCAGCTGCAACGCATATTCCTTTCCATCTCATCGGCCAATTGCAAGCCAATAAAATCGGCAAGGTGCTGCCGGTAGTGGACACCATCGAATCCGTGGATTCCATCGAACTGGCGGAAAAGATCGCCCGCCGTGCCACCATGCGCGGCATCACGGTCGGCGTGTTGCTGGAGGTGAACGAATCCGGCGAGGAATCGAAGTCCGGCTGTGCACCCAGCCACGCCATCGACTTGGCCCAGCGCATCGGTGCGATGGGCGGACTGCGCTTGCAGGGATTGATGACCATTGGCGCCCATGTGGATGATGAGCGCACGATTCGTGCGGGCTTCGCGCATCTGCGCCGCACGCGCGACCAGATTATTGCCTCCGGTGCCGAAGGCACGGACGACTGCACCGAACTGTCCATGGGCATGACCCACGACATGACCTACGCCATCGAAGAAGGCTCCACCATCGTGCGCGTCGGCACCGCCATCTTCGGCGAGCGCGCCTTCATCTGATTGGAGCTATACGAAAAAACACCGCTTGATCAATAGCCAAGCGGCGTTTTTTCGTAAGGATTTTCGGCGTATCAATCACGCATAGATATTGCGCGGACGCATGTCCTCGGGCAGGCCGTCGAGCAGAATCGCCACGGAACCTTCCTCGAACACGGAGCGAATACCCGCGGCCAGCAGCGGTGCGCAAGACAGTACGGTCATATTCGGCAGGCGCTTCTCTTCGGGAATCGGCACGGTGTCCATAAACACGATTTCATGCGCGCCGCAGTGAGACAGGCGCTCCACGGCCGGGCCGGAGAGCAGGCCATGGGTGGCGACCAGCGTCACCGACTTGGCGCCGGATTCGTTCAGGGTGCGCACGGCTTCGCAGATAGTACCGGCGGTATCGACCATGTCGTCGATGACCACGCAGTCGCGGCCGTCGACATCGCCGATAATGCCATGTGCCTCGGCATGGTTCGGACGAGTAATATCACGCTGTTTGTGGATGAATGCCAGCGGCAGATTGCCTAGCTTGGCGGCCCACTGTTCGGACACCTTGATACGGCCGGCATCCGGGGACACGATGGTGGTGTTGCCCAGATCAAGGGTGGAACGCACGTAATCGAGCAGCACCGGCATGGCGGTTAGATGATCGACCGGACCATCGAAGAAACCCTGCTCCTGAGCGGCGTGCAGATCGACCGTCATAATGCGGTCTGCACCGGCGGCGTGGAACAGATCGAAAATCAGACGGGCGGTGATGGGTTCACGACCGCGGTGCTTCTTATCCTGGCGCGAGTAGCCGAGGAAGGGCGCCACCACGGTAATCGACTTGGCGGAGGCGCGCTTCAAAGCGTCGATCATGATGAGCTGTTCCATGATCCACTTGTTGATATCGCCCGAATGACACTGCAGCACGAACACGTCCGCACCACGCACCGGTTCGGTGAAACGCACGTACATCTCGCCATTGGCAAAGTCATAGGACGTGGTTTCGAGGATTTCGGTTCCCAAACATTCGGCCACCTTCTCAGCTAGCTCGGGGTAGGCGCGGCCCGTGACCAATACGAGTCGTTTATCCGGAGTGCCTTCAAGAATCGCCGACATGCGTTCGCATCCTTTGTTTGAGTCGCTGTGTGATTTACGCCTTAACCAGTGTACAAGCACCCCGCCGCAGCGAACGCCACGGCGGGGTGCCTATTTCGTAAGAGTGTTGAGATTGCCGAAATTATTCGGAGAACTCGACACTGACCTTATTGTCTTTGATGGTGAAGGTGCCGTACACCGAGAAAGTGCTGGAATCGTCTTCCGGTTCCCAGCCATCGCTGTAACGGTACTCGTAATTCGCCGTCACATCACCTTCGTCGGTGTTGAACGAGCTATCCGACAGGCTCACGCTGGTGACCTTCGGATAACCGTCAATCGTCCACTTGAAGTTGCGGTATCGGCTGGAATTGGAGGTGTAGTAGCTGAACGGGCAGCCCTGCGGTTCCGCATCGGTGGAAGCCGCGCATTCATCCAGCTTGCTCTTCACCGCCGTGTCGATTTCCGACGTCAACTTGTCCGTAGGCTGAGCGTCAAGAGTGCCGCTATCGGAGCTGTTGGTGCTCAGAGACACGGTCTTGGCGGTGTAATAGTCGGACTTCACCACGCCAACTTTGTAGACGCCGGGGTACACCTTGAGCTGGTAGTTGCCGGTTTCGTCCGCGTCGTTGTTCACGGCGTTCTTGGGCGTTACGGTCACGCCATTGACGGTGATGCTGCCCAGCGAGCTTGGCGCATATACCGAAATGGTCTTGACCAGCGGTTCGGCGACGGTCCAGTTCTTGAAGATCAGGAACTTGCTGCCGTTGGCCACCATCTTGATGGAATCGCCGGTGACCTCCTTGCCTTCAAGCGTGTACGTCAGCTGGGCGCTCACGGTGCCATCGGCATTATTGGAGGTCTGCGAGATGCGCGCGTTGGTGATGCGCGTGTTCTCGCCCGAGGATGCCTTGCTGGTCAGCAGTGCGCGCTGGTTCGTATCCACGTGAGGATCGGCGATGGTGTTGGCCTTGTCGTAGTCGCCGGAGGAGATAGCGGCCACATAGCTGTTCGCCACGCTCTTCGCGCTGAACACGGCGGAAGACAGCACGCCATACACGATACCGAACAGCACGAGGAAGCCGGCCACGGCACCAACGATGATGAAGATCTTCTTCTGCTGCTCATTCATGGTGGTGGAGGTCGCGCCAGGTGCGGCTACCGGTGCCGCTCCGGGAGTGGTGGGAGCCGCGGTTGCGAATGCGGTGCCCGGAGCACCGGGGGTTGCAGGAGCGGCTGGGGCGCCTGGGGCAGCGGGCGCGGGTACGCCGACACCGGCAACAGGAGGCTGGCCGGCGGACGTCGGCGTGGCGTTGACGTGAGGCTGCGCAGCGTTTGCGCCCGTACCCACGCCGGCGCTCGGCGTGCCCCACGTGGGCCACTTGCCGACCATTGCGCCGCTGGCATAGATGTAGTCGACCACCGGCTGAGGCGTAGCACGCACAGTGCCGCCTACAAGCAGTGCCCGCAGTCCCGGCATGGAAACCACCATGGTCGGGCCGAACGTCAGCGCAACGACCTCAACCAGGAATGCCCACAGGCCCATGACCAGGAAGTACCACATGGCAGGTCCGATGGTCTGAACTTGCGTGACGGAGGTGCGGACGCCCATAGTGCCCATCAGCAGCGTGGCAATCGCCCAGAACACCATGATGGCGATCGGGGCTTTCCAGCAGTGCTGCCAGCCCATGTAGGCACGGTCGTACAGGTTGCGTGCGGAGACGCGCAATGCCGTGTAGAAGGTGAGGACCAGGAACACGGCGAACAGGATCCAAATAGGCCATACGGTAACGCTGAGGTTGATGCTGAACAGGCTGAGATCCTGCGGCAGCTGACCGGACTCGGTCAGTGTAATGGCGCCGAAGGTTCCCCAGGTAAAGAAGAACTCGCCGATCATCAGCAGTGTGACCGGGAACGTCAGTATCAGGATTCCCTGACCTGAGGAGAATGCCACGGCGAACAGGGCCACCAGGCCGACGATGAAGAGCAAAGCCAGCTGGAAGCTCAAGACGCTGACCACCGTGCGCGTGTATCCGCGAACGCGGTGTGCCCACTGCCAAGTAGCTCCGAACACATTCTTGGAATCGGAAGCATATTGGGCCAGTGCATAGCCGGCCAGAGCGCCGAGCGCGGAGAGCAGGTAGGCCATAAAGAACGTACGCACTGTGGCGCCGGTCACCTTGGCCACGATGGTGGTGCCACTGGCGAGTGGTGCCGCCGCGATGGCCGCAAGCAGCGTGATGACCACGGCCGGCAGCAATCCGGTGATAAAGCCGGAGATCAGGCCGGTGAACTTGAATCGAATGCTCTTGGAACGGGCCAGCATGAATGCGCCGAATGCGGTGCCGACCAGCAATGCCAAGCCGGTGAGCCCCAGTGGGTACGACATCATGTTGCTGGCGTCCATGCTGGAGGATGAGAGGTCGACGATGTCGAAATGAATACCGCCAGACAGGCCCATGACCAACGATAGGAACAGGTAGTGGAAGAAGTTCATGCCGTTGCCGGTGATGAACATGCCGCCAACGGCTTGGTTCAGTGTTGAATCGGCCCCGAGGCTGGGTGCTGCGGTGCTCATGGAATTCATTGCGATTGCAGGGAAAATCGAAAGCACCAAGGCGGCTGCCGTACCGATGCCGGCCGCAATGCCGATGGTCTGCATGTTGGGGGGCGCCGAACAGTTCCTTGCCCAGTGGGCTGGAAGAGATGGGTTGTGCCGGAGCGGCGGGAGCCGGCGATGGGCCGGGCTGCCCTGGGTTCGGAATGGCCGTGGTCGGTGCGGTGAATGCCGGTCCGCCTGCGGGCTGGGCCTGCGGCTGTGCAGCGGGCTGAGGCGTCGGCTGCACAGCCGCTGCGCCGGGCAACGGAATCGATGGTGCGGGAGCCGCGGGCTGTGCGGTCGTGGGAACGGCGCCGGTGGGTTGACCGGGCGTGGGTGCGGCGGGCGTCGCTGCTGCTGGAGCTGACGCCGCGGCAAGATGGTTGCCGCAGGAACCGCAGAATTGCGCTCCTTCGCGCACAGCTGTGCCACAATTAGGACAGAACATATAGTCCCCCCCTTCTTCTGATGCTTCTTCGAGCACTATCGTACCCGCAAAATCAGCGCCATGACCATAGGGCGAGGCTCGAAATGGACAATGCTGGGTGATGGCGCGCGGGCTTGGCTGCGCGGGCTTGGCTGCGCGGGCTTGGCCAAAATGGTGGGCATCGCGAAACCGGCAGGAATATGGCCATACCCTGTCCCGCCTTATATATAGACTGTCCAAGTTGCCCGAAGATGCGGTGCCGGTTTGGTGCTGCGTCATGGGCTAACACGCATACACACTCCTGCCACGGAACGTCCGTGGCCGAATAGTCCGAAGGAGGTGGGTGATGTCTGCGCACAAGTACGAACTGATGTTCATCGCCGATCCTGAGCTGGATGAGCGCGGTCTGAAGAAGCTGACCGAGCAGTATCTGGAACTCGTCACCAAGGAAGGCGGCTCTTTCGATGAGCCCGATTACTGGGGCCGTCGCAAGCTCGCCTATGAGATTGCCGGTAAGACCGAAGGCAACTACGTCGTGGTGAAGTACACCGCCGAGCCCGCTACCAGCGATGAGCTCGACCGTGTTCTGAACCTCAACGAATCCGTGATCCGTACGAAGATCCTTCGTAAGGGCTGAATCAAGCGTTTAGTCAGCTGAACAGCTGGTATTCAAGGTAAGTAAGAAGGACCGTTATGGCAGGCGAAACCGTCATCACCATCGTGGGCAACCTCACTGCGGACCCCGAGCTGCGCACTATTGGCAGCGGCGCGACCGTGGCGAGCTTCACGATTGCTTCCACCCCGCGAACCTGGAATCGTCAGACCAACCAGTTCGAGGATGGTCAGGCGCTGTTCATGAGGTGCTCCGCTTGGCGTGACCTGGCCGACCACTGCGCCCAGTCCCTGAAGAAGGGCATGCGCGTGATTGCCACCGGCCGCCTCCAGCAGCGTTCCTATCAGGCACAGGATGGTTCCCAGCGAACCGTCGTGGAGATGCAGCTCGATGAAATCGGGCCCTCCCTGCGCTACGCCACCGCACAGGTGACCCGCCAGTCGTCCGGTCAGGGCGGCTTCCAAGGTCGTTCCGGTGGTTTCCAGGGTGGTCAGCAACCCAATCAGGGCTATGGCAACCAGGGTGGCCAAGGTGGTTATGCCGGTGGCCAGGGCGGTTACAACGGTGGCTATCAGGGTGGTGGCGCTGGATACTCCCAGCAGCCTGCCGCTCCCGTCAACCCGTCCGCTCCTGCGGCCGACCCGTGGAGCAATGCCGGTGCATCTGATGCCGGTAGCTTCTCCACGTTCGGCGCTTCCTCCGATTTCGGCGGCGGCGACGATTCCGACCCGGAGTTCTGATCAGTACTTACCTCCCCGCTGCCAGCAGCAATCAATATCAAGATTTATAAGGAGAACATCATGTCACGTAAGAGGCCGCAACCGCCGGTCAAGCCGTTCAAGAAGAAGCCGAATCCGCTGAAGGCCGCCAAGGTCACCGAGATCGATTACAAGGACGTTGCGCTGCTGCGTAAGTTCATTTCCGATCGCGGCAAGATCCGTTCCCGTCGTATCACCGGCGTGACCGTGCAGGAGCAACGCGAGCTCTCCAAGGCGATCAAGAACGCCCGCGAGATGGCCCTGCTGCCGTACGCCACCTCGGGTCGCTGAGTTAGGGAGGCTTTGAACAATGGCTGAAACCAAGGTTATTCTCACCAAGACCGTGGCCAACCTGGGCCACTCCGGTGACGTTGTCGACGTGAAGTCCGGCTACGCCCGCAACTACCTGTTCCCGCAGGGCCTCGCTTTCGCGTGGACCAAGGGTGCTGAGGCTCAGATCACCGCTATGAAGCGCGCTCGTCTGGCCAAGGCCGTCGCTACCCGCGAGGACGCCGTCGCCGCCAAGGCCGCCATCGAGGGCACTACCGTCGAGATCGCCGCCAAGGTGTCCGAGTCCGGCAAGCTGTTCGGCGGTATCTCCAACGAGGCCATCGCCATCGCTCTGTCCGACAAGGCCGCGGTGAACCCGAAGGCCATCGAGGTCGAGACCATCAAGACCACCGGCGATTTCCCCGCCAAGGTGGCCCTCCACCCGGAGATCACCGCTTCCTTCTTCGTGAAGGTCGTGGCCGAGTGAGTCATTCCGGCCTAGTGCTGGAATCACACAGACCAAGAGTCTGAGCTTAAGCATCATCCCCCGTGCGGTTCGCGCCGCATGGGGGATTTTTGTATTAGCAAAAACGCCGGAAATAGACACGACACGCCGAGAGTTGCATTCGCTTCAAATCTGAGTATATTTATCACCTGTTGCAAGGAACACTTCAACATCTAACCAAGCCCCTGTAGCTCAGTTGGTTAGAGCAGCTGACTCTTAATCAGCGTGTCCAGGGTTCGAATCCCTGCGGGGGCACAGACAACCGGAATCGAAAGATTCCGGTTTTTTTGTTTTTTCCAGCATCAGTCCGTAGCTGGTGCGGAAAGGCCGTCTTCGCGCGTGACGGCCGGACGTGTAAGGAGCGGCGTCATGTCTCAGATATTCGCGTTCACCGTATCCGACCCCGAAGGCATGCACGCCCGCCCAGCTGGCCGGTTGGTTGCCAAAGCGCGGGAATATGAGTCGAACATCACCGTTGCCTACGGCGGCAAATCCGTGGATGCCAAGCGTATCTTCGGTGTTATGGGACTTGATGTTCAACAAGGTGACGAGGTTACGGTTCGGGTGCAGGGCAACGATGAAGCTGTCGCTGCCGCAGAGTTCGAGCGATTCCTCAAGGAGCACCTGTAATGAGAACGATACAGGGCGTCGGCGTATCCGCTGGCATTGCTATCGGCACGGTCCGCGTGCTCGCCGCCGCCGATCATGCTGTAGAACGCCGCGTAATCGACGATCCGCAGGCTGAGATGGATCGATTCCGCGCGGCCCGTGACATGGCCGTCGCTCAGCTCAAGCAACTGCGTGACAACGTCGCCGCTGAGTTCGGCGAAAACAAGGCCGAGCTGTTCGACGCCCATCGGCTTATGCTCCAGGACCCGGACTATGCGGGATGCGTCGAAGGTTTGATTGCGCAAGACAAGGTGAACGCCGAATTTGCGGTGAAGAGCGTCGCCGAACAGTTCGCCGCCATGTTCGCTGCGATGGATAGCTCGACCATGCAGGCTCGAGCCGCTGATGTCGAGGATGTTTCTCGCCGCGTGATGAACGTGCTGCAAGGCAAACGCGATAGCACGGCGCAGGATGGCAGTATACAAGGCGATGCTGTGCAGAACGGTACTGTGCAGAACGGGATTGCGCAGAACGGCGAAAGCCACATCATCTTCGCCCAAGATCTTGCTCCCAGCGAGACCGCGCAGCTCGACCGCGCTAAGGTTTTGGGCCTCGTGACCGCCAAGGGCTCAGCGAACTCGCACACCGCGATTCTGGCGCGCACGATGGGCCTGCCCGCCATCACCGGTATCGGCGACGCCTTCGACCCGACTGATGACGGTCACGTTGCCGTAATCGACGGCGCCAGCGGTGCGGTGTTCGTCGACCCGGACGAGGCCACGCTGACCGAGTGCCAGCGCAGGAAGGCCGAAGCTGAGGAACACCTGAGCCTACTACGGAAGCTCAAAGGCAAGCCCACCGAAACCAAGTCCGGTCAGCGGGTCCATCTGTACGCCAGCATCAGCCGTCCCTCTGACGTAGCCGCCGTGCTGGCCAACGATGCTGAGGGCATCGGCTTGTTCCGCAGTGAGTTCCTGTATCTGGAACGCGAGGACTGGCCGACCGAGGAATTTCAGTTCGATGCATACAGACAAGTCGCACAGGAGATGGGCGACCGTCCGGTCATCATCCGCACACTCGACATCGGCGCGGACAAACAGGTCGACTACTTCAATCTGGACCACGAGGATAACCCCGCGCTTGGTTACCGGGCAATCCGCATCTGCCTGACCCGCCCGGAGATTTTCAAAGTCCAGTTACGCGCATTGTTGCGCGCCTCAACATACGGCAATATCGCCATTATGCTGCCCATGATCACCTCGGTGCAGGAGGTGCGCGACGCCAAGCGGATTCTTGAAGAAGCCAAAAGCGAGCTGCGCGGCGAGCACACCGACTTCAACGAGAGTATCCAGATCGGCGTCATGATCGAGACGCCTGCGTCGGTCATCATGGCCGACGAGCTGGCCGCCGAAGTCGATTTCTTCTCCATCGGCACCAACGACCTGACCCAGTACACGCTGGCCTGTGACCGTCAGACCCCGAGTCTCGAACGCTTTGCCGACCCGCATTCACCAGCTGTGCTGCGCATGATCCAGATGACTATCGAGGCTGCCCATCGTCATGGCATCTGGTGCGGCATCTGCGGCGAGCTTGGCGCAGACCTGAGCCTGACCGATACGTTCCTGTGCCTAGGAATCGACGAACTGTCCGTCTCGCCCACCAGCGTCCTACCCCTGCGCAACGTCATTCGCAACCACTGAGAGTCAAGGTCGCTTCGGCTGATTCCGGTGGCTTTTTTGGGCATTGCATTCGGCTGGACATTCGACATCGCATCCTGCCAGCATTTCGTCGTGGGGCAAAGTGTACAATCGCCACGTTTGCTTTCGCGCCCAGCGTAAATCGCGTCGCCGGCTCCGCGAACGGATTTCCAATCACACAGAATGCCGTGAACAGTCAGCCATGCCTGTTGCGCGGCGAAGAGAAAAGAAGAAGCAGTGGAATACTCTCTCTTTACCAAGCTGGCCGCCGAGTTCTTCGGCACCGCCATTCTGATGATCTTCGGCAACGGCTCCGTGGCCAACGTCGAGCTCAAGAACACCAAGGGTCACCACGCCGGCTGGTTGAACATCGCCATGGGCTACGGCTTCGGCGTCATGTTCCCGGTGCTTATGTTCGGTAGCGTCTCCGGCGCGCACATCAACCCGGCCATGACCATCGCCCAGGCCGTCAACGGCCTGTTCCCGTGGAGCGACGTGCTGCCGTACATCGTCGCCCAGCTGCTCGGCGCCCTGCTCGGCCAGTTCATCGTCTACCTGACCTACTACCCGCACTACAAGGAGACCGAGGACGCCGACGCCATTCTCGGCACCTTCTGCACCACCGACGCGGACAACCAGAAGGTCAACTACTTCCTCAACGAGATGTTCGGCACCCTGGTGCTCGTCTTCGGCGCCCTGTGCTGCCTGTCCCTGGCTTGGGGCAAGCAGGATTACGCCGCCGCCTCCATCGTCGTCGGCTTCATTGTGTGGGGCCTCGTGACCTCCATGGGTGGCCCGACCGGCCCTGGCCTGAACCCGGCTCGCGACCTCATGCCGCGTCTGCTGCACGCCATTCTGCCGATCCCGCACAAGGGCTCCTCCCGCTGGGGCGAGGCCTGGATCCCGGTCGTGGCCCCGATCGTCGGCGCCATCATCGGCGCTTGGCTGTTCGTGTTCTTCTTCGCCAGCTGATTCGTTGATTGATTCATATATGCAAATGGCCTCCGCTCGTTTTGGGCGGAGGCCATTGTCGTTGAATCAGGTAAACGCAGAGACTACTGCTCCAGGAACACCTGCGGGGCCTTCATGAAGTTCGTGGCACAGTGTTCGCCGCAGAAGTAATAGGACTTGCCCTCATACTCGCGCGTGATCGCGTCGGCGTTCACCGCCACGGTCATGCCGCACACCGGGTCGGTGGCGGTTTCGCCGTCCGCGGGGGCGGTGTGGTGCATGTGCATTCCCATGTCCATAGTGTTCTCCTTGTTGGTTGGATTATTGGATTGGTCAGATGCGTGATTGGTGTGATTCAGCGTGGTGCGATCGTCGATGATGACGGTTGGCTCGTGAGGCGCGTTGGATGTGGCGGAGCCGGTGATGTTGGCGGCGTTGGCTGATTCGGCCGATCCGGTTGATTCGACATCCGCCGTGCTGCTGCCCGAGCCAGCGGTGCCATCGACAACGCCCGCGTTGATGTTCGACCCATGCAGCCTGTTCGCGTTCAGCACCAGGCACACTGAGCTCAACGCCATCGCCAGACCCGCGATCATCGGGCTCAACAGCCAGCCGGTGAACGGGTAGAGCACGCCGGCGGCCACCGGAATGCCGATGACGTTGTAACCGAACGCCCAGCCCAGATTCTCCCGAATGTTGCGCATCGTGGCGTTGGACAGGTTGATGGTCTTGATGACGCCGCGCAAATCGCCGCTCATCAAGGTCACGTCCGCCGACTGCATCGCCACGTCCGTGCCGGTGCCGATGGCGATGCCGAGATCCGCCTGGGCCAGTGCGGGGGCGTCGTTGATGCCGTCGCCCACCATCGCAATCAGAGTGCGGGATTGCGCGGCCGTGCGGGAGGTGCCGTCCGCGGACTTGACGGCGGCCTCGTCGCGTTCGCGCTGCAGTTTGGCGATCCAGTAGGCCTTGCCGTCCGGCTTGATCTCGCAGATCACCGTATCGATGCCGACTTCGCGGGCGATGCGCCCGGCTACCTCGGCCTTGTCGCCCGACAGCATCACCGTGCGGATGCCGCGTTCGCGCAACGCCGCGATGGCCTCGCGCGAGCCTTCCTTGACTGTGTCCTGCTCGTAGCTCGGCTTGTCCCAGTCGGCGGCCGCGTCCACCACGCCGCGCGTGATGGTGCCGGTCTTGTCGAACACCACAGTGCCGATACGACGCGCCTGTTCCAGCGCCTTGGCACTGGTGACCAGCACGCCGTTGGTGGCACCCAGGCCCAGCGAGACCGTCACCGACAGCGGTGTGGCCAGTCCCAGCGCGCACGGGCAGGCGATGATCAGCACGCTGACCGCGGTGACCAGCGCGTGCGCCAGTTGCGGTGTCGGGCCCAACGACACCCAGATGGCGAACGTCCAGATGGCGATGATCATCACCGCCGGCACGAAATACCGGGCGATCTTATCGGCTAGTTGCTGTACCGGTGCCTTGGTCGCCTGGGCGCGGGCCACCATCGCCGCGATCTGCGAGAGTACCGTGTCCGCGCCGACCTGGGTGGCGCGCATCACGCAGTCGCCCTTGAGCAGCACGGTGGCCCCGGTCACCGGGTCGCCTGCGGTTTTGGAGACCGGCTTGGATTCGCCGGTGATCATCGATTCGTCGATGCGTGCCTCGCCGGCCACGATGATGCCGTCTGTGGGCACACGCTCGCCGTTCTTGACGACCAGCAGGTCGCCGGTGGCGATGGTGTCGATGTCGGTGTCGGTGAAGTTCGCCGGATTGCGCCATTCGATATGGTCTGCATTGTCTGCGGAAGTGGCGTTGAGCTTGTGCGCGGTGCGCGGGCGCAGTTTGATAAGCGACTGCACCGCCTTGCCGGTGCCTTCACGGGCCTTGGTTTCCAGCAGGCGGCCGACCAGCACCAAAGTGATGACCACGCCCACCGATTCAAAATACGGTTCGCGCGAGCTCTCCGGGAACACCCACGGGGCGATGCAGGTCGCCAGTGAATACAGGTAGGCGGCCGAAGTGCCCAGTGAGACCAGGGAGTTCATGTCGGGGGAGCGATGCGCCAACGCGGGGAAGCCGACCGTATGAATCGGACGCCCGCAGTAGAACATCACCGGCGTGATCAGGATGGCCTGCAACCACGGGTTCGCCATCCAATGCGGCACCAGCGCGGGATTGGCCATATGCAGCATGGTGACGGCGAATGCCGGCAACGTCAGTACCGCGGCCACAATCACCAGCTTCGTCAGCGCCTTGATCTCATTGGCGCGTTCAGCCGCCTCCCGGCGCTCCCCCTCCGCCGCATCCACGGCGGTAGGTGCCGTATACGAAGCATCAGGATGAGGAAGGGGCGTGTTCTCATCCGAGCCGTCCTCTCCCTCAACCCTCAACAACCCATGCACCATATTCATGCCGCACGCAAACGGATACTCGCCCGCCGGCAACGCCGGCAGTTTCACGTCGGTGGTGGCGTTGCCCGGCAGCATGGCGTCAAGTCCCAGATCAGCAAACACCACATGCGAGGTGCATTCGCCGGTCTCCTGCCGGTCGAAGGTCAGTGTGATCGGCGTACCCGCACGCATGCTCACCACGGCGGGGGAGTACCCGCCCTTGACGGTGATCGTCGCGGATTGGCGTTCGCCGGAAGCGTCCATGGCCCCGGCCGTTGCCTTCTGCGTTCCGAAGAAGAACCGCAGGACCAGCCATGTCAATGCGGCCGCCACTATCAGCGCCGTGGCGGTCGAGAAGATGCTGAACTCCATAACTGTTCCTTCTCATTCCTAATGCACTGAACAACAGTGTATACCCTATACCCCTAGAGGGTATATGATGGGGTGTGTTCAGCTGACGGATAAGTATCAGGGGGGTTGCGATGCATGGTTATGACGAAGACAAGGCCAAGGTCATCGCACGATTACGCCGTATCGAAGGGCAGGTGCGCGCCATCACACAGATGGTGGAGGATGACAAATACTGCATCGATATTCTGACACAGATTTCGGCGTCGAACTCGGCGCTGAAATCCGTGGCGTTATTGCTGCTGGACGATCATCTCAACCATTGCGTGCGGCAGGCGTCGGTCCAGGGCGGCGAGGTGGCTGATGAAAAACTTGCGGAGGCTTCCGCGGCCATCGCACGTCTCGTCAAATCGTGACGAGTTCTGCCGCATGATGACGCGCGCTGGCAAATCATGGAAGGACATCCGGCGTTCGGGTGTGACACAGCGCAATAACGGTTGATGCTCGACTGCGATGAGTCCAAATGTCCAATGTGGGCTGCTGAGCATCCGTTTAACGGCTTGAAACCGTCGAATTCGGTAAAAATTTACCGTCATTCACCATCGATGACATACTAGGTACCATGTTTGAGCAAATAGGAACCGTGGTTATCGTCATCGTCGTGCTAGTGGTTGGTGCAGGGCTTGGCCTCTTCGCCGGCTTCGTGCTGGGGCGCCATAAGGGTCAGGAGATGGCTCGAGGCGTCAAAAGCGAGGAGCTGGAGGAGACCAAGACCTCGCTGGAGAATGCGCGATTCGAGAATGCTGAGCTTAGCGCTCGCAATGCTGCCGCACAGGCTCAGATTGAAGGCGTGAACCAGCAATTGGCTTTCGCCAAGTCACAACTTGCCCAGGCGCAGCAGGCTGAGCAGATTCGCATTCAGCAGGAACGTGAGCGTGCAGCTGCGGAGGCGGAACGGAAGCGTCAGGCGGATGCTCAGGCCGCCGAGGCCAAGCGTGCTGAACAGGAAGCACGTTTGAAAGAACAGAGCAAGGTACTCGAGGCGCTTGCGCCAGTGGCCAAGAATCTTGATACCTTGCAGAACAAGGTCACGCAGATCGAAGAGGGTCGCAAGAGGGAAATGGGCGCATTGGGAGCCCAACTCAAGGGGCTCAACGACCAGCAGGCCCGTTTGGACAAGGAAACCAGTTCCCTGTCCGCCGCATTGCGCAACAACAAGGTGCGTGGCGCGTGGGGCGAGGCCCAGCTCAAGAACATTGTCGAGTCCGCCGGATTGCTGGAACATGTCGATTTCGACATTCAGGTGGTGGTCACGGATGCCGATGGACGTACGTTGCGCCCGGATATGATCGTGCATCTGCCGGGAGGCAAGACCATTCCGATTGATGCCAAAGTGCCTTATGCCGATTACCAGCGTGCCTGCGAGATCCCGGACACCGCCAGCCCCGAGGATATTGCCCGCCGCGATGATTTGTTACGAGCCCATGCCAAGGCGTTGCGCGAGCATGTACGCGCTCTCGGCGAAAAGGCCTATTGGAATGCCTTTGATGTGGCACCCGATTTTGTGGTGGCCTTCATCCCCAATGAGGCGCTGTTGCAGGCCGCGCTCGAAGCCGACCCCACACTGATGGATGATGCGTTCTCTCGTAAAGTGGCGCTCACCTCGCCGGTCACGCTGTGGGCCGTGCTGAAATCCGTGGCCTATGCCTGGCAGCAGCAGTCGCTCACCGATGACGCCAAGCAGCTGTTCGATTTGTCCCGAGAACTTTACGAACGGTTCTCCACGTTGGGTGATTATGCCATCAAATTGGGCACCCAGATCACCAAGACAGTCAGCGCTTACAACAAGTTCGCGTCCAGTTTGGAACGCCGTGTGTTGCCCACCGCTCGCAAGCTGCAAAAAATCGAACCGACCAAGATCATCGAGGAAATACCGATCATCGAATCAGACAAAGGCAATGTGAGCGAACTGTCCGCCCCTGAAGTGGTGCCGGCCGATGAAGGTGATACTCATCTGACTGCCTCAGGCGATAGTCTGGAGTCATGACTGAATCTGGATTCCGCCCCACTGGTACCCCGGACCTCGCCGTCGCGAAGAGCCACAATGACTTTGCCATGCTGGAGCCGCGTGAACAGCTAGCCACCTTGCTGAGGGAGCATGTGGTGGGCCGTCCGTTCTCCGAACTTGCCGCGGTGACTTTTGACCACCGTGTCGCCACCGTCATGGGCCATGTACTGATTGACGCTTTGGAAGATGCGGGCTATTCGGTTGATGACTTCGATGCTGTTGGTGCCTTGACCGCAGCATCTGTGCCCATGGTGTCCGCCATGATCCAGGCCGCCGCCTCTCGTGGCGAGGACCTAGACGGATTCGTGATGGACTTCGTCTACCCGTCCATCAAGGGCCCCTCCATCGAAGGCCGCCGTGTGGTGCTGTTGGATGCTTGGCTGTCCGAAAAGTCGTACGTGCAGACCAGCTCGCTGGTCACCCTGCGCAACGGCAATGAGCTGAGCCTCGACTTTGGCATAGTGGAGCAGCTGGGTGCCAAGGTCGTGGCCATCGCCTCGCTGGTCGGTGGCGGTGCCAAAGACATCAATGTGGTCAACCCCTCCACCGGCGACGAGCAAACGCTCCCCTTCATCCAGGTCTTCGACGAATCCGAACTGCGGTAAATCCACCTTTGACTTCCCTCGCATAAAGTCAGCCGGGCTGAGCCGCGAAGTTGACTAAGAGGAACCGGTGAATAGCGTTATCGAGGAGAAAGATTGCACGCACCCAACCAGATTTCTTTGGCTGCCAAAGCTTCAGGTGAACCGGAATTCCGTGAAATCGGCCTTGGGCCGTGGTCTGAGACCCATCCCGGCGAGCCTCGTCCCGACGATCCGACTTCTCCGAATTATGACGGTCGTTTCGACTCGGTGCTGTTGAATGACGGCGACCGCCGCAACGTATTGGATCGTTACCGCTACTGGACCGTCGCTGCCATTAAGGCCGATCTTGACGCTCGAGGGCGTCATGACTTCGAAGTTGCGGTGGAAAACTGGACCCACGATTTCAACATCGGTTCCATGGTCCGCACCGCCAACGCCTTCCAGGCCAAGCGCGTACACATTGTCGGTCCACATAAGTGGAATCGCAAGGGCGCGTTGATGACCGAACTGTACCAGCACGTCGAACACCACCCCTCCATCGCCGAACTGGTGGAAAGCTGGCATCATCGCATCGCCGGTGAAATCGCCTATGAACGAGCCAAGGCCGGTGCCGCCGCCATCCATGCGCATGATGTGGCTGTGGATGGAGACAACAAGCACCTTCATGAGCTGCTGGCCGAAATCGATGCTTGTGATGCGCGCATCAAGGAGCTTCAAGCCGCCCGCGTCATCGCCCTTGATATCATTCCCGGCGCAGTGCCGATGGAAACCTATACCTTCCCCAAGCGGTGCCTGCTGCTCTTCGGTGCGGAAGGCCCCGGATTGAGCGAGAAGGCCCTCGAATTGGCCGACGATGTGGTCTACATCTCTCAATTCGGTTCCGTGCGCTCCATTAATGCAGGCGCTGCGGCGGCCGTGGCCATGCACGCATGGATTGCCCAACACGCCGTATCAGGCGTGTAGCCATGCGCCGACAATCCTGCCGCATCTGCCCAATATGGGCCGCATTAGAGGCATGATCTACGCCACCAAATCCATCGCCGCGGCATTAATTCGCATTTGCCGCCGGCATCGTCGGCATCCTGCTCGCCGCAGGCATCAGCAGCTCCGCGCAGTCCACACTGGCCGAAGCCGTTAAACCGGACTACTGGATTCCCGAATGGTGGCAGTCCGGCCTGATTCTCATCGCCTGGGCTGCCGCCGCATGGATCGGCGGTCTCATCATCACCGGAAAAGCGGATATCAGATATCAAATAACGCGGGTTACTGCTTTGGCAGTTCTGCCGGTTCGGCCATGGTCCTGGCAGTTTGTCATGGCTATGGCTTTGGCGGTTCTGCAGTGACCATGGTTCTGGTGACTCTGACCCCATGGATTTGACCACCGTGGTTCACTGCGCTTAACCAGCTCCCATCACTGTTCCAGCATGAGGTATGCCGGCTGCCCGCAGCTTATTGAGTAAAGGATGTTGTTGCATCACCTCCTCATAGGTGAATCGGACAATGGTGTCGACTTTGGCCCGGTACAGTGCCGTCTCCCGTTCTTTCTCCGCCTGAACTGCACCACGAACACCCTTGCGGTCATTCATATCCGGGTTCACATATTTTTCATAGCCATCGAATTCGCCCACGATAAGCCGATTCTCAGGTAGCCGCCAGAGGAAATCCACGCGATACAGAGCACCGGTTTGCGGGTCGGTGATGTTTTGTTGCAGTTCTGGGGCTAATAGGCCGCCTGCGATGATGGTGCCTCGTCCAAGTGACTCGCCACCATTCTCACTCGCCGGATTGGCATAATGCAGTAGGCGGAATATCGGCGTGCAATCACGTCGCATAGTGCTGCACACATTCAGAATGTCCGTGATGGCGACGCCGTTGCGCAGCGCCGAATCGATAATGGGCAGTGCAAATCGGAAGTCGACGGACAGCCCGCAATCCACCACCGTTCTGGCTTTGCTGGTCACCGGGAGTCCATTGGCATATTCTGGCGTGCTGCTTGACGTGAAGATGCGTTTGACCTTTGCACTGCTGGCGTTGGGGCCTCGTGATGTTGTGGCGAGAGTGATGGTGCCAGCATGAAGATGCCATTGGTGTTCAAAATCGTGGATGGCCGCTGCCGTGACCCCGGCGAACACCCAATCCGGATGTCTGTTATGAAGAGTTCGTGCAATATGTCTGATACGTTCGTCGGGTTGCAGCGAATCCCAGTATTCCGAAGCGGCGTACATGTTGGGGAATACACGTTTGAGTTCGCGCGCCTGCACGCGCCGAGCCAGCGCCGAGCGGTGTGCCTTGGTTGTTCCATAAGCGCACTGTTGCGTTGCTTCAGCCTTCGTGATGAGTATGTCCACTGCTTTGTGATGTTTCATGATTCGACGGTATGCCAATGGTGAACACGGTGTCTATCTGTCTGGGGTTATGTGGTTCTAGCTTCGGTGCCTAGATGTGTGTTTTTGCCTGATTATCAGGCATCTGACCGTATTGGACTGATTATGTGGATTCTTTTGGGTGGGTATGCAAAATGTGGATAACTGGCGAGGTGCGCAGGGCGATTGTCGTTCATATGTTCGATGTAGGTGTGTTTGGGCTCATTGTGAGCTTATTAGGATGGCCATGCAGATACTTCAGTGGGGCACATTTGCGGTTGGGCCGTGGCGTTGCCTCGCTGCGGGGCGTCTCAGCGGGGCGTTTTATTGGTTGGACCGCGGTTTTGTTTTGCTGGGATGGCTGAGCGGGGCGTTTCATCGGCCAGCTCGCGGTTTTGCTCTGCTGCGAGTCGTCTCAGTAAGGTGAACTTGCGGTCCGGCAACGGTTTTGCCCCGCCGAAGAAGCCAGCAGCGGGGCAAATGCTCGACCGGCTTGAGCTTCTGATTCGCTGAAGGGCTCCAGTAGGCGGGAAAATGAGGCTTCCCGACAACTGCGTGTCACATACGGCTCATATAGTTATGGCCATGCCAACATTTTCACGTGAAGAAATCGTGCATTTGGGCGATCTGGCCCGAATCGCGCTCACCGATGAGGAAATCACCCGTCTGCAGGGCGAACTGAACGTCATCGCAGACTCCATCAACAAGGTCCAGGAAGTCGCCTCCGACGATGTGCCGCCGACCGCCAACCCGGTTCCTCTGGAAGCCTACCTGCGCCCGGACGTCGCCGAAACCCCGCTCACGCAGGAAGAGGCGCTCGCCGGTGGCCCGAAGACCGAGGCCGGCATGTTCGTGGCACCGCGAATCCTGGGAAGCGAGGAGTAATCGATGAGCAACGAAACCGCAACTCTCGTCAAACTGTCTGCTGCCGAGCAGGCCGCTGCCATCAAGAAGGGCGACGTCACCTCTCGTGAGCTCGTCGAAGCCCACCTCAAGGTGATCGAAGCCGCCGAGCCGTCCATCAAGGCCTTCCTGAAGGTTTCCGGCGATGTGGCTCTCGAGCAGGCCGACGCCTTCGACGCCAAGTCCGCCGAAGACAAGGCCGCCCTGCCTGAGCTGGCTGGTGTGCCGATCGCCATCAAGGACATGATCGTCACCAAGGGCATTGAGACCACCGCCGCCTCCAAGATCCTCGAAGGCTGGGTGCCGCCGTACGACGCCACCGTCATCGAAAAGCTCAAGGCCGCCGGCATGCCGATTCTCGGCAAGACCAACCTCGACGAATTCGCCCAGGGCTCCTCCACCGAGCACTCCGCCTACCAGACCACCCACAACCCGTGGGATACCGAGCGCGTGCCCGGCGGTTCCGGTGGCGGCTCCGCCTCCGCAGTCGCCGCATTCGAGGCACCGATCGCCCTCGGCACCGACACCGGTGGCTCGATTCGCCAGCCCGGCGCCCTGACCGGCACCGTGGGCGTCAAACCCACCTACGGCGGCGTCTCCCGTTTCGGAGCCATCGCCATGGCCTCCTCGCTCGACCAGATCGGCCCGGTCTCCCGCACCGTGCTCGACTCCGCACTGCTGCAGGAGATCATCGGTGGCCACGACAAGCGTGACTCCACCTCCATCCCCGAAGGCCCGCGCCCGATGGTCGCCGCCGCCCGCGAAGGCGCCAAGCGCGATCTGAAGGGTATGAAGGTCGGCCTCATCAAGGAACTCGGCGGCGACGGCTTCCAGCCCGGCGTCGAGGCCCGCTTCAACGAGGCCGTCGACAAGCTCAAGGAGATGGGTGCCGAGGTCGTTGAGGTCTCGGTTCCGCACATCGGCTACTCGCTGGGCGCCTACTACATCATCATGCCGTCCGAGGTCAGCTCCAACCTGGCCCGTTACGATGGCATGCGCTACGGCCTGCGCGTGATGCCGCCGACCGGCGTGCCTCAGACCGCCGCCAACATGATGGCCTACACCCGTGAGGCCGGCTTCGGCGACGAGGTCAAGCGCCGTATCATCCTCGGTACCTACGCCCTGTCCGCCGGCTACTACGACGCCTGGTACGGTTCGGCCCAGAAGGTCCGCACGCTGATCATCCGGGACTTCCACAACGCCTTCGAGAAGGCCGACGTACTCGTGGCCCCCACCAGCCCGTCCACCGCCTTCAAGTTCGGCGAGAAGATGGACGACCCGCTGGCCATGTACATGAACGACATCGCCACCATTCCGGCCAACCTCGCCGGCGTGCCTGCCATGTCCATCCCGGCCGGCCTGTCCGACGACGGCCTGCCCGTCGGCTTCCAGTTCATCGCCCCGCAGCAGCGCGACGAAGTCATGTACAAGCCGGCTGCGGCCCTCGAAGCCGCGCTGGAAGACAGCTGGAACGGCCCGATCTGGAACGACCTCAAGACCCCGTGGCTTGACGGTCTAGGCAAGTGAGCATCGGAAGGAAAGAAACAACATCATGGCTGAAAAACTGATGAAGTACGCCGATGCCACCAAGAAGTACGATGTGGTCTTCGGTCTGGAAACCCACGTGGAGCTGTCCACGAACACCAAGTTGTTCTGCCCGGCCCACATCGAGTTCGGCGGCGAGCCGAACACCGAACTGACCCCGGTGAGCCTTGGCCTGCCGGGCTCCCTGCCGGTGATCAACAAGACCGCCGTCGATTACGCGATCAAGCTGGGCCTGGCCCTGCACTGCGAAATCGCCGAGTGGAGCCAGTTCGCCCGCAAGAACTACTTCTACCCGGACATGCCGCGCGACTATCAGATCTCGCAGTACGACAAGCCCACCAACGGCAACGGCTACCTGGATGTCGAACTGGAGGACGGCACCGTCTTCCGCGTGCCGATCGAGCGCGCCCACATCGAAGACGACGCCGGCAAGAACACCCACGTGGGTGGTGCCGACGGTCGTATCGAGGGCGCTGACCACTCGCTGGTCGACTACAACCGCGCCGGCGTGCCGCTGATCGAGATCGTCACCAAGCCGATCGAGGGCGCGGGCGATCGCGCTCCCGAAATCGCCGGTGCCTACATGCGCGCCATCCGCGACATCGTGCGTGCGTTGAACATCTCCCACGCCCGCATGGAGCAGGGCAACATGCGCGCCGATGTGAACGTCTCGCTGCGCCCGAGCCCGGACGCCCCGTACGGCACCCGTTCCGAAACCAAGAACGTGAACTCGTTCCGCGGCATCGAGAAGACCATCCAGTACGAGATTCGCCGTCAGGCCGCTCGTCTGGACGACGGCAAGGAGATTCTGCAGGAGACCCGCCACTGGGATGAGGCTACGCAGACCACCGCTGGCGGCCGTCTGAAGTCCGATGCCGACGACTACCGCTACTTCCCGGACCCCGACCTCGTCATGCTCCACATCACCAAGGAGCACATCGAGGAGATGAAGGCCCAGATGCCGGAAATGCCGCGTGAGCGCCGCAACCGCCTCAAGTCTGAGTGGGGCCTGAGTGATCTGCAGATGCGCGACATCCTCAACGCCGACGCCCTCGACCTGATTGAGGAAACCGTCAAGGCCGGTGCCAAGGCCGCTGGTGCCCGCAAGTGGTGGCTGGGCGAGCTTTCCCGCGAAGCCAACGCCAAGGGTATGTCCCTCGAAGAGCTGCCGATCACCCCGGCCGATGTGGCCGAGGTCGAGAAGCTCATCGCCTCCGGCAAGCTCAACGACAAGCTCGCCAAGCAGACCGTCGAAGGCGTGCTTAAGGGCGAAGGCACTCCGGATGAAGTCGTCAAGAAGCACGACTACAAGATCGTCGAAGACAACGGTGCCATCGAGGCGGCCGTCGACGCGGCGTTCGAATCCAACCCGGATGTCGTCGAGAAACTCAAGAGCGGCAACATGAAGCCGATGGGCGTGATCATCGGTGCCGTGATGAAGGCCACGCGCGGTCAGGCCGACGCCAAGGCCGTCACCAAGGTCGTCATGGGCAAGATCAAGGGCTGATTAGATTCACTGGCTCCCGCTGGCGGGAGCTGTCGAACGGAGTGAGACTGAGGGTGGTCGCCATGTACGGATGACCACCCTCAGTCCGCTTCGTGGACAGCTCCCGCCAGCGGGAGCACTTATTTGTAGGGAAATCCTCCAGTTCAAATTCGTTGGACAGCTCCCGCCAGCGGGAGCCTTTATTGATTCTGTAAGAAAGTCGTCTCAGAGCATTTCCAGCGTTCACCCAGTCGAGTAAGATATGTTCGGCACTGGACCGTGAGCCGAAACAAGCCGAACCGGGGGATGTATACCGATGACCGCAACCAACGAGACGCTGAGCATGGCTACCGAAGCGCAACTGAAGCGCGATCTGCCACAGAGCATCGTCATTCCGCCAATCCGTGGCGAAATGGTGCACCTGCGCCCCGCCACCGTCGAGGACCTGGCTCGTTTGGATGAACTTGATGCCTTCTATGGCGCATCCAAGATCACCGGCAAGGATGCGGTCACCGAACGCGCCATTGTACACACATGGGTCCGCCGCTCCCAAGCCTGGGAAGCCGGTCAGGCACCCGCCGAATCCGGCGTGGGCGACCCGGAATCCCGCCGCACCATCGCATGGGCCGTATTGACTGACGCCGACCATGACGATGACGGTCAGCTCGATGCGGCCAGCACCGATAATGTCATCGGCATGATTTTCCTCATCGACATCGACGGCTGGTCCAAGTCCGCCCGCATCCAGATCATCTTGGGCCGTGAGTACCGTGGCCGCGGCTACTCCCGTGACGCCATGCCGCGTGTGATGACTTACGGCTTTGCGCCCGAACCGGCCGGCCTGGGCATGCACCGCATCTGGGTGAGCGTGCCGGAAAAGAACAGCCGTTCGATTTCGGTCTACCAGTCGCTCGGCTTCGTGCCGTCCGGCACCTCGCGCGACGCGTTGTGGGATGTCGAAAACAACAAATACCAGGACCTTATCGTCATGGACACGTTGGTCGACGAGTACGATCCGATTCGTTCGCTTGACGCTTTTGGTATGCACTTGATTGAGGACAACCCGGGTGTTAAGGAAGCGCTGTCCGCGCGTGAGCATTCCATCGCCATCCAGCAGAACAAGCCGGAACCCGAGCCGGCACAGCGTGGTGAGGCAGCCGCCGTCACGACGAGTGACGTGCAGTCCCAGGCCCAGACGCCGGCGGCCGCACAGCCAGTCGAGCCACAGGCCGGGCACCACGACGATACGCAGAAGAACACGCGCCACAGTCTCGAAGAGGAAAGCAACTGGCCGTACGGTCAGGCGGAACGCAAGCCCTCAAAGGAAGCATGGTGGCGTACGCTGGGCCGCGGCCGCAAACGCGATACGGAAAGTGAGTGAGTAAACAAGCATGAGTGCCGAGGATCTCGACAATTACGAAACCGACGCCGAACTCGCGCTGTATAGGGAATATCGTGACGTCATCAAGCTGTTCACCTATGTGGTGGAGACTGAGCGTCGCTTCTACTTGGCGAATAAGGTCGATTTCAACGTGCGTTCCGCTGGTCAGGACGTGTATTTCGATGTGCAGCTGACTGACGCATGGGTATGGGATGTCTACCGTTCCAGCCGTTTCGTCAAGTCCGTGCGCATCGTGACCTTCAAGGACGTGAACGTCGAAGAAGTCCAGAAAACCGATATCGACATTCCCGACGATATTCACTGACAGGCAATCGTCTGATACAGCCTGTATTGACAATGCGCGGCATTCCGTCATCTTACGGCGGGGCGTCGCGCATTGTTCATACAACGCATAGCAAAAGTTCAGATTCGTAACCTTGCCATCGTGTGTCTTGTTTGCTTGCGGCTGATAGAAAATGCTGCATGAACACACACCATATGCAGCAGGGCATTAAGGGCTCCATTGCGGGCGTGGTTGTTGCCACCACATTGCTGGCCGGTGGCATTCTGACCGTTCCGCACGCCATGGCTTTGGAGGCCGATGGCCAGTATTACAGCAGCAAGCAGCCATATGTGGCCCCTAGCGAAGCGACCACTGCCAGCTATAGCCAGGCGCCGGAAGGCTACGAAACGGTATACACCGAGTCGATGGCTCGCCACGGTTCACGCGGCCTGTCCAGCTACAAATACGACGCATTGCTTGTGAAGATGGCCGAAGCCGCCGAAGCGGATAACGGTTTTAAGTCTGATGCCATCAAGTCCGAATTCATGAAGAATCTCAAAGCCATCACCGCCGCAAATGTGGAGAATGGCTACGGTATGCTCACCGGTCAGGGTGCTGACCAACATCAGGGCATTGGCGCACGTGCCTACGAGCGCAACAAGACGCTGTTCGACAACGCAGCCAAGGACGGTGGCAAGATTGCCTATCAGTCCTCTGGCGAAGCCCGCGCCACCGAGTCCGGCGAAAACTTCGCACGCGGCTTCAACGCGGCCTCGAACAATGAGCTGGCGAACAGCACCGTAACGCCCGCCGACCCTGCCGGCACCGGTGAGGCGGCGGCCTTCGACAAAACGCCGAATACGCTGTATTTCCACAAGTCCGAGAACCCGGACGGCACCGAGAAAACCGGCGAGGCCAAACAGCTCGCCGACAACTACCAGAACTTCGTCGAGAACGACGAGACCATCGCGGGCGCGGAAAAGACCATCGCCGAGAACGGCGACGTGAAAACGGCCTCGCACGACCTGCTTGCGCAGATCTTCACCGACGACTTCCTCGCCAAACTGGCCGACGGCACATACACTTGGTACAACACTGCCGATGGCACCAAGGGCGGCGAGGCCAACTGCGCGCCGGGAGCCGACCCCAGCAAGGATGCCGACGCCTGCGGCGAAGCCAAGAAGAAGATCGCCTCCGAATACGATGCCGCGATGGATCTGTACAACCTGTACATCATCGCCGCTGATATGGAGAACGAGAACACCGGCAGCCATACCTTCGACTTCAACCAGTACTTCCAAGGTGAGCAGGCAGACGACGCCAAGTTGTTCGCCTGGGCGCTTGACGCCGAGGACTTCTATGAGAAGGGCCCGAGCTATGCCGGCCAAGACGAGACCTACACAATCGCACAGCCGCTGCTTGACGATTTCTTCTCGTCGATTGATGAGCGCGTAAACGGCGGATCCACCGTTGCTACTTTCCGCTTTGCCCACGCCGAAACGATGATGCCGTTCGCCGCGCTGCTTGGCCTTCCCGGTTCCACCCAGCAGGCGGCCGCCAGCACCACCGACGTGTACACCTACGCCAACAATGAATGGCGTGGTGAATCGGTGACTCCGATGGCTGCCAATGTGCAGTGGGATGTTGCCGTCAAATCCGGCAACGACCCGAAGACCGGCCGTGCCTACACGCCGCTCGTTCGTATGCTCTACAACGAGCAGGAAATCGCTTTCCGCTCCGAGTGCACGCCGATTGCCGATGGTTCCACGTGGTATAAGCTCACTGAGCTCAAAAGTTGCTTGGCTTCCAGCCACCAAACCCTAGGCGACGATGCGCGTCTGACTGATGATTCCACAACGCAGCCGGGCGCAGGACCTAACACTGGCGAAGGAACGAGTACCACTCCGAATAACAATGGTGTGGGAACTCATCAGCCCAGTAACACTCAGGCTAATGGTACGGAAAACGAGTTGAGTCGTACCGGTGTTGCCGTTACTGGTATTACGGGGATTATGATGCTGCTTGCACTTGCAGGAATCTCGCTGAATCTATGGAAGGTTCGTCGCTGACGAATTAGCCCAAGACCGAACCGATTCGCCGCGCTGTGCGTGACGCAGCGTTGCCGAATACCCCTACCTCACGATTGGATGCGTCGCCTTTCTGCTGATGGAAGACGGCGCATCGGTCGTATATCGGGAGAATTCTGTAAGCATTCGCTCATCTTTCGGTGTGCGATTCCGGGGCTTCTAGTAAACTGTCTCTGATTTTGCGTTTATAAGGAGCATAATGACCGACAAGCAATCCGTAGTGATTATCGGCGGCGGTCCGGCTGGACTTACCGCCGCATGGGAACTCATCAAGGACGGCGGTGCCGACAAGTACGACGTGACCGTGCTGGAGGGGACCCGCGAATTCGGCGGCATCTCGCGCACCGTGAAGTACAACGGCAACCGCATGGATATCGGCGGCCACCGTTTCTTCTCCAAAGACGAACGCATCATGGATTGGTGGAAGACCGTTCTGCCGTTGCAGGGCGCACCCTCCTATGATGACAAGAAGCTCGGCCGCGACCACGACATGGAGCCGGGCGGCCCCGATCCGGAGACGGAGGACAAGGTGATGCTCAAGCGCCACCGCGTGTCCCGTATCTTCTGGAACCGCCACTTCTTCGATTACCCGATTTCGCTGAGCCCCAACACGTTGAAGGCCATGGGCTTCAAGCTCACCATGGTGGCCGGCTTCAGCTACCTGAAGTCCATGTTCCACAAGCTGCCGGAAGACAACCTGGAGAACTTCTACATCAATCGTTTCGGCCGCAAGCTGTATTCGATGTTCTTCGAGGGCTACACGGAGAAGCTGTGGGGCCGCCACCCCTCCCAGATCTCCGCCGACTGGGGCGCCCAGCGCGTCAAGGGCCTGTCCATCATGGGCGTGCTCAAGAACGCCTTCCAGAAGCTTAGCCCCAGGAAGCGCTCCAACGCGGAGGTCGAGACCTCGCTGATCGAGGAGTTCTGGTATCCGAAGTACGGTCCCGGCCAGCTGTGGGAGACCGTCGAGTCCAATTGCGAGGCCGCCGGCGTCAAGGTGCTGACCGACGCCAGGGTGGTCGAGGTCCGCCAGACCGATGGCGCCGTGTCTTCCGTGGTGTACGAGGATTCCGAGGGCAACCGCACCGAGCTTTCCGGCGACCAGTTCATCTCCTCGATGCCGGTCAAGGACCTGGTCAACGCCATCGACGCGGCCGGCGACGATCCCGAGGCCGCTGATTCCAAGCCCGCCCCGGCCGATATGACCGAGGTGGCCAACGGCCTGCCGTACCGCGACTTCGTGACCGTGGGCCTGCTGGTCAAGCACCTGAAGCTCAAGAACACCACCAACATCCCCACCCTCGGCAATCCGCCGATCGTGCCGGACTGCTGGATCTACGTGCAGGACCCGGGCTACAAGGTCGGCCGTCTGCAGATCTTCAACAACTGGAGCCCGTACCTGGTCAAGAACGTGGACGACACCGTGTGGGTCGGCCTCGAGTACTTCTGCGAGGAGGGCGACTCGTTCTGGAACATGAGCGAGGAGGACGTCACCAAGTTCGCGATCTCCGAGCTCACCCGCATGCGTGTGATCAACGGCCCGGACGAGGTCATCGACTCCCATCGTGAGCGCGTCAAGAAGGCGTACCCCGCCTACTTCGACACCTACGAGCACATGGACGAGCTCATCGAGTACCTCGACGGCTTCGGCAACCTCTACTGCGTGGGCCGCAACGGCCAGCACCGCTACAACAACATGGACCACTCCATGGCCACCGCCATGGAGGCCGTCGGCAACATCAAGACCGGCAAGACGTCCAAGAAGAACGTGTGGTCCGTCAACACCGAAAAGTCCTACCACGAAGAAAAGTGAATAAACCTTGTTGAGCTCCCTCGTCACAGAGGGAGCTTTTTTGGTTTTCGGCGGGCCGTTTTGCGTTGGTCGAGTTGGCGTTGTACAGTAAACGAAGTTCGTGAAAACTCAGAGACGCAGCGAACATTCATGAGCGGTGCAACCGCAATAATCACTCTTAACGCCTGGATAGGCATGGGTCTGTTCGGTATGGAAAGGGCAACCAGTGGCAAATAGCCAGAATCTTGAGGATATGAAGCTGCCTGAGCTCAAAGAGCTCGCTAAACAGATGGGCCTGCGCGGCACGTCGACCATGCGCAAGCCCGAGCTGCTCGCCACCCTGCAGGCGGCGCGCAATGGTGGAGAGCCGCCGGCCGGTGTGACCGTGCGCGCCCCCAAGGCCGCCAAAACCGCCAAGGTCGTCAAGGCTCCGCAGCCCGATGCCGCTGAGGCCAGCACCACAGACAATGCTGACGTGGCCACCCAGTCGCCGGCTCCGGCCGCCACGGAACCGCAGCTCGATTTGCCGCTTCCCGTGGCCGACGATGCCAAGAAGGACGAGACCGAACCGCGACGCACCCGTCGTAAGGCCGCCGATGATGCCGCATCCGAACCACGTGCGGCCCGCCATCGTCGCGATGACGACCAGTCCGATTTCGCTCGCCGCAAGCCGCGCAAGAAGGCCGATGAGGCCGGCGATCTGCTGGCCACGCTCGATTTGGAAGATGCAGCGCCTACCGAGCGTCGCCGCGAGCGCCATGAGGACGTGGAAGTTCCGCTGATTCGCCGAGTCCGTGATGATGAGGACGAGCAGCCTCGCCGCCGTCGTCGCACTGCGGAAAACAGCGAAGAAACCGTGCGTGACCTCGACGATATCCTGGCCATGCTGCCCACGCAGAAGCACGAGGAAACGTCCGAAGACGGCGAGCAGAACGACGATCACGAGTTTGTGCGTCGTAACCGCCGCGACCGTAGCGATCGCAACGATCGCGATAACCGTAATGATCGCAACGATCGCCGTAACCGCCGCATGCGTGGCCGTGATCGCGACAACGCCGATGATGATCGTCGCTATGATGATCGCGATAATCGTAGCGATCGCAATGACCGTGATAGCCGCCGCGAAGAGCCGCAGGAGGATCTGGTGCCGGTGGCCGGCATCGTCGACGTGCTCGACTCCTACGCTTTTGTGCGCACTTCCGGCTACCTGCCCGGCCCGAACGACGTGTACGTTTCCATGGGCCAGGTCAAGAAGTACGGCCTGCGCAAGGGCGATGCCGTCCATGGTTCGATTCGCGCCCCGCGCGAAGGCGATCGTCGCAACCAACGCCAGAAGTTCGTGCCGCTGCAGGCCATCGATTCCATCAACGGCCAAAGCGTTGAAGAAGCGCTCAACCGTCCGCAGTTCTCCAAGCTCACGCCGCTGTACCCGCAGGAGCGTTTGAAGCAGGAAACCGCCCCGAACAAGCTCACCGGCCGTATCATGGACATCGTTTCCCCGATCGGCAAGGGCCAGCGTGGTCTGATTGTCTCCCCGCCGAAGGCCGGTAAGACCATCACCCTGCAGAACATCGCCAACTCCATCGCCGCCAACAACCCCGAGGTCCACCTTATGGTGGTGCTCGTGGACGAGCGCCCCGAAGAGGTCACCGATATGGAGCGCACGGTCCAGGGCGAGGTCATCTCCTCCACCTTCGACCGTCCGGCCTCCGATCACACCACGGTTGCCGAACTGGCCATCGAACGCGCCAAGCGTCTTGTGGAGCTCGGCCAGGACGTGGTCGTACTGCTCGATTCCATGACCCGACTGGCTCGCGCTTACAACATCGCCGCCCCCGCCTCCGGCCGCATCCTGTCCGGTGGTGTGGACGCGCAGGCCCTCTACCCGCCGAAGAAGTTCTTCGGCGCGGCCCGCAACATCGAAAACGGCGGCTCCCTGACCATCATCTCCTCTGCGCTGGTGGAAACCGGCTCCAAGATGGACGAGGTGATTTTCGAGGAGTTCAAGGGCACCGGCAACATGGAACTGCGCCTGTCCCGCGAGCTGGCGGACAAGCGACTGTTCCCGGCCATCGACATCAACGCTTCCGGCACCCGCCGCGAGGAGCTCATCACCAACCCGCAGGAACTGCCGATTATCTACCGTCTGCGTCGACTGCTGGGCGGCATGGAGCCCGAGCAGGCCTACCAGACGTTGGTGCCGCGCCTCAAGAAGACCGCCACCAACCGCGACTTCCTCGCCGCCATCGTGCAGCAGGCCAACACCGGCAACGCGGTCAACGGCAACTGACCAGACCGCTGAACAATAGTGTAAGGGCTGCACCCCGATTGATACGGGGCGCAGCCCTTGCCGTATATGATGCAAATACATCAACTATCACATTGCAGTTGTAGTATTGCCGTCAACGTTCACATGCACGCTGACGATATATGAGATGAAAGATGTATCAATGGGTTCGATTGTTTTGGGAGTGGGCAATGGTGCGGCCATGTTCGGCGATGCGGATGCCAGCCATATCCCCTACGGCGACTATGACATCTGAGATATCTGACTTTGCGCATCGTGCAAAGCCGCAATCGGGAGTATCCTCGAATCTATGAGCGAAACGAGCAGCGGCTGGCAAAGGACCACCATCGACTCCGCCCAGGCGGCGGCCCACCCGGAAACCGCACAAGCGGTGGCGCGCATCAAAGCGCTGCGCCAAACCATCGATAACATCGATTCGGCGGCCATCGCATTACTGGCCGAGCGGTTCAAGGCCACCTCGCAGATCGGCGTGCTCAAAGCCAACGCCGGATTCGCGCCCGAAGACACCAAGCGTGAGGACTATCAGATCGAACGCCTCCACCGCATCGCCATCGATGCCGGGCTTGATCCGGAAATTGCCGAAATGTACCGTGAATTCGTGGTTACCGAAGCCAAGAAGCGCCACCAGCGCATCGCCGATGCCGGTGGCGACCCGGGCGTACTCGACGTATTCGCCTGATTCGCCCGCAGCGAATGGGCACCTTTCGGATATTCGTCTATAGGGCAAGTTGCCTGCAGCGACTACATTAATACGGGAATGGAATGCCCATAGTGGCCGACTGTATGAATGGGATACGTAGATGAGATGTGGTGCTGCACTGGTCAGTTGCGCATTGTGCGTGGCTTCGATTCTCGGCGGTGCTTGGATGTCTCGTCCGACTCCGGTTGATTACGGTCCGGTGCTCGCTACGGCAAGTGATATGTACGCCGTCGCCGATGCCGAAGGGGAGCCGGTCCGTTGGTATGTGGTAGGGAAGGGCGGCGCCGGCAATGGCGCCAGTGCCGATTCCGGCAATAGCGGTTCCACTGATACCGATTCCGCCAATAGTGATTCCGGCACGTCCAAGGTTTCTCGTATCCCCGCTTCCGCCGCCACCCTGCCATGGAAAGTCAGCGTCACCTACTCGCTTGACGGTCCGAACGTCGAGGCAAACGAGGTTGCCGGCGCGTCTGGACTGATCGGCGTGTATATCGATATTAAGCCGCAAACCAAGGAGGCCAACCGTACGATCCCGGTTGTCGCCTTTACCGTGCCTACGCAGGTAGCCGATGATGTTTCCGCTGACAACTCCATTACGGTGACCACGCAAGGTTCCAATACCGTAGTCGCCGCAGCTGGAAAAGCCGCAACCGGCTTGGAATTCAGCTGCTATATGAACGCCAAAGACTTCTCCATGGGTTCCGTGGCGCTCGCCGTATTGCCTTCCAATTCCAGCAGTCCGGTGGTTGGTGCTAATCCCGATGCCGCGAATGCCGCCGCACAGCCTGCTGCCGATACGGATGTCGCCCAACTCGTCGCCTCTGCCGCCATACTGGTCGATTCACTGACCGACGCCGGTTCCGGGGAGCATCAACAGCTCATCGAGCAGCTTCAAACCCTGCGCGATAATGAGCGTGCGCTGGATAAGTCCGTAGTGGCCGAACGCGAAACCGCCCATAAGCGGACGTTTGAAGACTATATGGCCGCGTATGTGGGCTCATATACCACGCACCTGTCTGGATCGATTGGTACCTCCACCCAGTTGCCGGCGTTGATGGGCACGGCCGGCGAACTGTCCGGGGATACGCCTTTGGCACAAGCCGTACTCGACTTGGCCAACGCGGTGAACAACGTCAGTGCCGCACATCAGCATGCCGGTGCGGTCGATGCGTTGGATGAGGTGATTCGCCGCATCCAGCAGCAAGGCACCACCGGACTGGTGGATGATCTGACCGCCGAGGCTTCGGAGGAAGCCACTCGAGGCTCCAAGCAATACGCCGATGGCCAGAGCCAGCTCTCCGCCGCAATGATTCCGTATTCGATGAAATACACGGACGTCTACACGGCCAATTTGAGCGCCCTGACCGGCGGCACGTCTTCGGGCGCCACCGCTTACGAGAGCCAAGCCATCGCCGAAACCAACGGTAGCGATGAACTCGCCGACGCTCAATCCAAGGTCGATGCCGCGATGAGCACGCTTGCCACCGCCTCCGAGCATACGGGCAAAGCCACGGCCTTGCGCCAGATTGTATTGCGATTCTCCGATCAGTTCGAAGGAGTCGCGTCCTCGGCTTCCGGCAGCGATGGCGATGGCTCGTCCGGTGATGTCTCTTCCGGTCCGGTGACCGAGGCTCAGGCACTGACTGGCCTGGTCGATTCGCAATCGCAATCGTTCTACGGCAAGACCCGGGCCGCCCAAGCCAAGCGTAAGGCCGATGCCGCCCGTAAGCAGGCCAAAGCCGCGCAACAGCAGCAGTCGCAGCATTCCAAGGCCTCACTGGTCGATGACACCATGTCCATGTCTGCTGGCGATGTGATGAACTATGCGGGTGGTCTTACTTCGGCCATCGGTGGTGGAGGTAAGTTCGATTCGTCCAAGAGCGATGGTTCGGGAACGAACGACTCAGCCAAGTCGAGTGATACTGGCGATTCCGGCAACAATCTTGACACCGCTCCAGTACTGTTCGGCTTTGGCACTGGCGGCACGCTGCTCAAGCATGACATGAGCGCGCTGATCAATGAGACCGTGGAGATCAGCGATGCTGGCACGCTCTTGGCGCAGGCCGTCGCGCAGCTCGATAGCCCCAATACGCAACAAAAAACCACCGAAACCCGATACCTCATCGTGATTCCGACGGTGTGATGGTGTATGCGGGAAAATCCGCATGCGACAGGTGCCCAATACGCGTAAAGTGCGTTATCGGTGTGGGACGCCGCATCAAAAACTGGCTTTTTCGGTGCGGCGTCCCACACCCTTTTGTAAGTCAGAGCTAACTATAGTTTGAAGAATGGCTAAATTCCAAGGATTTGTTGATTCGGTCTGTGGGACGCCGCGTATATAAAACGTTTGACACGCGTGGTGGCCCACGCTATTGTGGGCCGCCAGCTTACAATGCGGGATATTTGCGTGCCGTCCCACAGTCGTGTCATCCGAACGTCAAAAAACAAAAGAGGGGAACCTCAATAGGAGGTTCCCCTCTTTTGTTGCTGCGCGCAACGCTCAGTGCTTTGGCTTCTTAGCTGGCGGCTCACCGAGCTCGCTGGCTTCGACGGCGACCTCGGTTTCGGGCGCGTCTTCGGCGGCGGATTCCTCGGCGTGCTTGGCCACCAAGTCGAACTTGCCGACCACGCGACCGGCCTGCGCGATATCGCCCAAGGCGGCGTGAATCGCGTTCACACCTTCCGAAGCAGCGGACAGTGCCACAGACAGGATTGGGGTCTTCATGGAGACCTTGGCCTCGGACTTGATCTTACGCAGCTGCTCCACGGCCTTGCCGGCCCAAGTCAGCAGCTCGGGGGAAGCACCGGTGGCGGCCTCGACATACGGGTCCACGACCGGCCAGGCGGCGCGATGCACGGAACCGGAACCGGCGTGCATCCAGCTCCACACTTCCTCGGTGGCGTACGGCAGATACGGGGCCAGCAGACGTGCGAAGGCGTCCAAGCCCAGACCCAGAGCGGTGCGGGCGGACTTCACGGCCTTCTCGGACGGCACGTGGCCCTGCTCGTCCGGAGTGCCATAGGCGCGGTTCTTGACCAGCTCGATGTAGTCGTCGCAGAACTGCCAGAAGTAGGATTCGATGACTTCCAGCGCCTTGGAATGCTCGTAGGATTCCAGCGCCTCGGTGGCCTGACGCACCACCAAAGCCAGCTTGGCCATGGCCGCGCGGTCCAGCGGCTCGGTCACGTCGGCCGGGTCCCATGCGGCCTCGGCGGCAGCGCCCACATGATGGTTCTCGTCCTCACGGCCGATGGCCAGCGCGAACTTGGTGGCGTTCAGCAGCTTGATGGCCAGTCGACGGCCAATCTTCATCTGGCCGATGTCGTACGTGGCATCGAGGCCCAGGCGAGCGGCGGCGGCCCAGTAACGCACGGCGTCCGCGCCGAACTTCTCGATCGGCTCGTTCGGCACCACGACGTTGCCCTTGGACTTCGACATCTTCTTGTGGTCGGGGTCCAGAATCCAGCCGGACAGCGTGGCATGGGCCCACGGCAGACACTTGTTCTCCAAGTGCGCGCGGTCCACAGTCGAGAACAGCCAGGTGCGGATGATGTCCTGACCCTGCGGGCGAAGGTCCATCGGGAAGGTGGAAGCGAACAGGGCCTTGGAGGCCTCGTCCGGCTCGGCCCAGTGGGTCACGATCTGTGGGGTCAGCGAAGAGGTGGCCCAGGTGTCCATGATGTCCTTTTCGGCGGTGAAACCACCGGGCACATCACGCTGGGACTCGTCGTAGCCCTCCGGCACGTCGATGGTCGGGTCGATCGGCAGACGATCCTCGGACGGAGTGATTGGGTGATCGTAATCCGGCTCGCCGGAAGCGTTCACCGGGTACCACAGCGGGAACGGGACGCCGAAGAAGCGCTGACGGGAGATCAGCCAGTCGCCGTTCAGGCCGTGCACCCAGTTCTCATAACGCACGCGCATGAAGTCGGGGTGGAACTCGAGTTCCTTGCCACGCTCGATAAGCTCGGCGTTCAGCTTGGCGTCGGTACCGCCGTTCTTCAAATACCACTGGCGGGAGGTGACGATCTCGAGCGGCTTGTCGCCCTTCTCGTAGAAGTTCGTCATACGCTTGGTCGGGGTCGGCTCTCCGTCCAGATCGCCGGACTCGCGCAGCTTGTCGACGATGATCTTGCGGGCGGAGAACGTGGTCTTGCCAGCGGTTTCGGCAAAGACCTCGCGGCCGGCCGGGTCCTCGATCCAGTCCGGGGTATCCATCACGATACGGCCGTTGCGCTGGATGATCGGGCGGGTGGGCAGCTTCAGGTCGCGCCACCACTCGACGTCGGTCACATCACCGAACGTACAGCACATGGCGATACCGGCACCCTTGTCCATTTCGGCGGCCGGGTGCGCCAGAATCGGCACCTTGACCTTGAACAGAGGGGAGTAGACGTACTGGCCGAAGTACTGCTTGTAGCGCTCGTCGTTCGGGTTGGCGATCAGCGAGGTGCAGGCCGCCAGCAGTTCGGGGCGGGTGGTCTCGATGTAGATCGGGGTGCCGTCCTCAAAGCGGAAGGCCACCTTGTGGTAGAAGCCGGGGTATTCGCGCGATTCGAGCTCGGCCTGGGCCACGGCGGTCTGGAAGGTCACGTCCCACAGGCCGGGGGCGTCCTGCTGGTAGGCCTCGCCACGAGCGAGGTTGCGCAGGAAGGCCTTCTGGGCCACACGCTGCGGGTGTTGACCAATGGTGTGGTAGGTCTGCGACCAGTCAATGGACAGACCCAGCTTGCGCCACAGGGCCTCAAACAGCTTCTCATCCTGAGCAGTCAGACGCTCGCACAGCTCGATGAAGTTCTTGCGGGAAATCGGCACCTGATCCTTGGCGTCGATCTTCTTGCCATCAGTGCCCTCGAACGGCGGCTTGAAGTCCGGGTCGTAAGGCAGAGACACGTCCACGCGCACGCCATAGTAGTTCTGCACACGGCGCTCGGTAGGCAGGCCGTTGTCATCCCAACCCATCGGGTAGAACACGTCGTAGCCGCGCATGCGCTTGTAACGCGCAATCACATCGGTGTGCGTGTAAGAGAACACGTGACCCACGTGCAGCGAACCGGAGACGGTGGGCGGCGGGGTGTCGATGGAGTAGACGGCCTTGCGGTCGCGGGTATTGCGGAATTTGTAGGTGCCGTCTTCATCCCAGACGGCGCGCCACTTGTCCTCAAGTCCGTCCACACCGACCTTGTCGGGCAGCGGGGTGAGGTTGGCGTTGATGATGGATTTGCCTTCAGTCATAAAGCCAAAGTTTATGCACGTTGCATGACAAGCCGAACTGTACAGTAAACAGCCCAGTAGGCTGTTCGCAGGCGAGATACGAACGATCGAACGATAGTGAGCCAAGGACTATCGGGCGTAGCCCGTCCGTGACTGAAGGTTGCCTACTTCACCGTCAACCCGGCCAGCGGCATGCGACGATTGATCATCGAGGTCGGGTAGCCGGAGACCTTGGTGGACGCCACAGTGAAGCATTTGCGGGTATACAGCCAATCACTGGCCGCATCCTCGCTGATCAGCCGGGCGTACGCCTTCATTCGTGCCTCATAATCGGCGTCATTAGTGGCGGCGCGAGCATCCGCATAGGCCTGTTGCGCTTCGGTATGGTCGTAATGGAACATGGAATCGGGGTCGGCGAATATGCCGGCATCATCCGTGCCGTCCATGCTCATCACGGTCAGTTCCCATTTGCCGTCCTTGATTCGTTTGGCATAATCCTCATCGGAGAGCACTTCAAGGTTCACCGTGGGGCGCGGCTGCCGCTCGATCTGCTGCTTGATGGTTTCGGCCAACGACCGGTATTCTTCGGGAACCACCAGATTCACCGTAGTCAGATATTGCGCACCGAAGTAGGAGAACATCTGCCCAGCTTGGTTTTCGTCATGCGGATACAGTCCGGTCAAATCTTCGTATCCGGGTTCCAGCGGGCTGATGGGGCCGCCCAATGCTCCGGCTGCGTCGGGTTGGGCGGAGGCGATGCCGGCTGCGTCGATTTGATAGCGGAAGGCTTTACGCGCCTGTTCGTCGGAGAGCAGCGAATCGATGCCGTTGTTGTAGGCCAGCAACACCTTATCCGTAGTGGCCCCCTCCTTGACGGTCAGGCCATCCTTGCCGTTCAAACCGGTGGCCGTCGAAGCCGAAACCGGTGCCGCCATATCGAGACTGCCGTCGGTCAGGGCCTTGCTGAGCGCATCGGCGTCGGAGTATTGCATAAATTCAACGATATTGCTGGCCGCTTTGGTGCCATGGTAGGTATCGCTGCGCGCCAGCTTCAGGGAATGGCCAGGCTGGAAATCGGCCACGGTGAATGGTCCGGAACCTATGGCCTTGCGTTGATAATCGGCACTGGACGACTCGGAATCGTAGACAATGCCGAGTTTGCCGGACAGCGCTCGCAGCAGCGTCGGATTGGGCTTGGCAAGCGTAATGACCACCGTGGTGGCGTTCGGATTGGCGACCGACGTCAGATCGCCCAATTCGTCGACGTCCGCCACCTTGTTGGTCACGTTCTGTTGCAACGACCACACGGCGTCCGAGGCGTCCAACGTATGACCGTTCGAGAAGGTGACGCCCGATTGCAGTGTCAGGGTGACGGTCAGTCCGTCATCGGAAGTCTTCCAGCTTGTCGCCAGTCCCGGCTGAATCTTGTTGTCTTGATCGACGGTCACTAATGTCTCATACACATTGTCGACGAGCAGGCGCTCGGCTGCCGCAGAGGAATCGGACCGAATATCCAAGGATTGCGGCATATCGTCGATGCCAATGGTCACATCGGCATCGAGGGATGATCCCGGCTGGAACCGGTTTTGCATGAACGTCCATCCCGCAACCACGAGTGCGCCGAGTGCCACGGCGACTCCGAGAAAAATCCCCCACTTGGACCATGTATTGTTCCGCTTGCTGTGCTGCATGGTTTTCAGTCTAGCGGTGGATTCAGCCTAGAATCCGCAATTCACCATGATGAGGTATGAGTTAGCGCTTGGGCGTGCTCTTGCCGGCGGGCGGCGCATAGCTAGGGCAGGTGTCGGACAGCGGGCAGTTGGCGCAGTCGGGGGTACGTGCGTGGCAGGTGGCCCGGCCGAACAGAATCAGTCGGTGGCTGAGATTCGTCCACTCTTCGGGCGGAAAACAGGCGGTGATTTCCTTCTCGATTTTCACGGGATCAGGGTGTGCGGACCGCCAATCCGACCGCCAACGCAGTCGTCCGGTTACGCGCATCACATGCGTATCGACCGGGAATCCGGGGATATCGAACGCGTTGCCGAGCACGACGTTCGCGGTTTTGCGGCCGACCCCCGGCAAGCTGGTCAGTTCATCCATCGTGCGCGGCACCACGCCGCCGAACCGTTCGTCCAGTGCCGTGGCCAGTCCGATGAGATGCTGGGTTTTCGAACGGTAGAACCCCAGCGGATGAATGATGTCTTCGACTTGGGCCGGGTTCGCGGCCGCCAAGTCACGGGCGGTGGGGTAGGTGGCGAACAGTTCCGGGGTGACCGTGTTGACACGCTTGTCGGTGGTCTGGGCGCTGAGCACGGTGGCGATCAGCAATTCGAGCGGATTCGAGAAATGCAGTGCGCAAGCGGGTGCCGGAATCACCTGGCGCAGAATGTCGTATTCGTCATGCATGCGCGTGAGACGCGCGGATTTGGTTTCTCTCATCGTATGGACCTAAGCGGCGTAATGTCGATGATTGATGGTTTGTGGCGCTGCTGGTCTGTCAGGCGGCGGTGTTGAGATCGGGGGTATCGTCATCGGTGCCGATGGCGGCAGAGGATGCTTTGGCGGCCTGCTGTGCGGCGGCAGTTTCCTTATCCGTCTCCGGCGGGTCGAATCGGTAGCCCACGTTGCGCACGGTGCCGATGAGGTGTTCGTATTCGCCGCCAAGCTTGGCGCGCAGACGACGGATATGCACGTCGACCGTACGAGTGCCACCGTAGTAGTCGTAGCCCCATACTTCCTGCAGCAACTGGGCGCGCGTGAACACGCGGCCGGGGTGCTGGACCAAGTACTTGAGGAGTTCGAACTCCTTGTATGCCAGATCGATGGGGCGTCCATGCAGGGAGGCGGTATAGCCGTTGGTGTCCACAATGAGGTCGCCGGAGCGAATCTGGCCATCTTCCACCGTGGTGGTGGATTCGGCGGGAGAACCGGCTGCTGCGGCTGCGGGAGCGTTGCCGCGCTCGGAGACCAATCGCAATCGGCCCTCGATTTCAGCCGGGGAAGCGGTGGCGACCACCACATCCGCAATGCCCCACTGGGAGTTGACCACGGTGAAGCCGCCTTCGGTCAGCACCAGCACGATTGGCGTGGACAGGCCGGAAGCGTGGATGAGACGGCACAAGGTTTTGGCGGTCGCCAGATCATCGCGTGCATCCAGAAACAGAATGGTGTTCTCCGGCATCTTCACCAAGCTGGCTGCATCCATCGGCAGCACGCGGACGCGATGAGAAAGCAGGGCGAGTGATGGCAAAACGGTGGCGGGGTCGCTGGCGAAAGTCATCAACGTAAGATCCGTCACGCTAATCCCCCTTTATCCTGCAATGTGTTACGCAATTGCTTGGTGTGGCTGTACGAGTCGTCAGCGGCGTTATGCCGCTTTCGCGCGGTTTTTCATTATTCTACGCGCTTGTAGTGGACACATAGGTTACAAGTTTGCGGAATATGGAACGGCAGACGTCCATCAACCGATGATACGGCCGAGCACCAGTGCGGTTGCGGCGATGGTCACGCCCATCAGCATTACCGGCATCAGGCCGGTACCGATCCACGGATAGCGGATATCCGGGTCCGGATCGGCGTCACGCACCCACAACGTGGAGGCCACGGCCAAGGCCAGTCCCAAAACGATGAGGATGATCAGGGCAACGGTTCCCGCAACGGTGCCCTTGGCGAGCATCGCGCCCAAATCAGGCAGGAAGCACCAGCCGGCCACGGCGAGAGCCGACACACCTGAAGTCACGGCGTGAGAGAGTGCGCGGATAAGATGTTCGCGCTTCTCACGAGCCATCTGGCGCCCGAAGGAGAAGACCACCAGCACCACCAGCAGCAGGCCCATGGCCAGTGCCCATGAATACCAAGGAAGTACCGAGCCATCCGCAGCGGTCTGATCCGGCGGAACCTTGCCGGTCGGGAAAGGTACGATGACGAAAATCAGAGAAATCGCGCCAAACACCAAAGTGACGATACGATCCAGCATGCTGCCGCGGAACGGCCAGAACACGACAAATGCGGCCAACGTCAGAGCGGCGATAATCAAAGGGATGATGGGGACGGTGCCAGGGGAGGGAATGACCGTGGCTGCGATGAGCAGTACATAGGACGTCAGTTGGGCCAACAACATGCTCAGGGCTTTGTTCTTCCAACCCTCCTGGGTGATCTCGGTCATGATACGCCTCTCAGATAATCGAATTTCCATCCCAATCCTACGTCGGGCATTGGAACGGTGAAATCAAACAAAATAGCCCCTTCTGGTGAAGGGGCTTATGGCACTGAATCAGAACGCGATAACGCCCAAATGCTCCAACAGCACTTTGACGCCGAGTAGAATCAGCACCACGCCGCCGGCGATCTGCGCCGGCTTCTGCCAGCGGGAGCCGAACGCGCGGCCAATGTACAGGCCCGCAGCGGAGAACAGTCCGGTGACCACACCGATGCTGAGGATGGCGAATGCCATATGGGCTTTGGTGAACATGAAGGTCAGGCTCACGCCCACGGCGAACGCATCGATGCTGCAGGCCACGGCCAGGGGAAGCATATGCTTCCAATCGAACTGGGCGGTCTCCTTGGAGTTTTCCTCATCTTCTTCGAAGGCTTCGTGAACCATGTTGCCGCCGATGAACACCAACAGGGCGAAGATGATCCAATGATCGAATTGGGTTACGTATTTGCTGAATGTAGATGCCGCGAAATAGCCGAGAATGGGGAACAGCATCTGGAATCCGCCGAGCCAGAGGGTGCTTTTCGCGGCGTCTTGCACTCGTACGCGGGATACGGTCAGACCTTTGCCAATGGATACGGCGAATGCATCCATAGCTACGGAAACAGAAATAAGCAGGATTTGAATGATCATCGGAATCATGGTGCGACAGAAGGTTCATCGCCGGATTACCGTGCGATGGGCCTCGACCAGCGTTCCTACACGCCGCCTACGCCTAGTTGAAAAGACAAAGTACCACTATATCACAAAATACAAGCTCCCTCTGTTGAGGGAGCTGGCGCAGTGAAACTTGCGACTGAGGGAGAGTAGAGCGGCTTTGCCGCAACAACAAAAGGCCCCGAAGGGGCCTCCTGTTAACGATTCAGAATCGAATCACTTCTCGGAATCAGCGAACCGCTGGCGAGCCGCGACGATTTCCTTTTCGGCATGCAATTATGGACGGCCTGCGGCCGACTCAATGATGGCTCAGCCGCTGTCGCGTCTTCGTACGCCGCCGCCGGAAAGCCACCGGGCTTTCCTAAAGGAAATCACTTGCCTTCGTTCGCGAGACGCTCACGCGCGGCAATGATTTCCTTTTCGGCGGCGTCCACACCAGTCCAGTAGTCGCCCGGCAGGACTTCCTTGCCCGGCTCCAGAGCCTTGTACTGCTCGAAGAAGTGCTTGATTTCGGCCTTGTGGTACTCGTTGACGTCGTCGATGTCCTTGATGTCATCGAAACGAACGTCGGCGGGCACGCACAGCACCTTGTCGTCGCCGCCGGCCTCGTCGACCATGTGGTACAGGCCCACGGCGCGGCACTCGACCACGCAGCCCGGGAACACGGAGTTCGGAATCATCACGAGAGCGTCCAGCGGATCGCCGTCCTCGCCCAGGGTGCCGTCGATGTAGCCGTAGTCATCCGGGTAACCCATTGCGGTGAACAGGGTACGGTCCAGGAAGACGCGACCGGTCTCGTGATCGACTTCGTACTTGTTCTTGGAGCCGCGCGGAATTTCCACAACGACGTTGAAGGTTTCTGCCATGTCATTTCTCCTTGAAAATCGACAGTTACGTTATCGTCTCACCACAATACCCTGTTTGCGCCTGCAAAACAGGTGCGGAACTCAAGAAACCGTGCTGAGATTATGCCGACACTATGTCTAAACAGACGAAATCCTCCCCTCAAGGGGAGGATTTCTAGCGGTTTACGCACACGATAAACCCATGCACGTCAACGGCATCACTGTTGCATTACCGTTGCACTACCGCATCACTGCACGGACAGGATGTGAGCCACATCCGCCCAAGGCGCCAGAGACACGTAGTTGTCCCAACCCCACTGGAATTCGCGGCCGGTCAGCTCGTCGCGCACGTTGAGCGGGCGGTCGGTGGGCAGACCCAGCTCGCCGAGTTCCAGGTGAATCATCGACTGGTGTGCGTTGTGTCCATCGAGGTTCACGACCACAATCAGTGTGTCCGCTTGGCCGGTACCGGTCAGTTCGGCCGGCGTGTGGCGTGCGAAAGCCAGAATATTCGGGTCGGACGTAGGCAGCACGGTGAGGTTGTGATAGCTCAACGCGGCCGGGTGGGCGCGACGAATCTTGTTGAGCGCGGTGAGCATCTCGGCCACGCCGTACTGCTTGGCCTTGCTCCAATCGCGAACCTTGACCTCGTACTTCTCGTTGTCGATCTGCTCTTCGAAGCCGGGGCGCTGCTTGTTCTCGATGAGTTCGTAACCGTTGTAGATACCCCAGGACGGCGAGCCCATGGCTGCCAGCACCGCACGCACGCAGTGGCCGGCTACGCCGTTGTCTCGCACGTAAGCGGTGAGAATATCCGGCGTGGTGGGCCAGAAGGTGTTGTGCTGGTAGTAGCCGTCGTCGCCATTGGTGATCGGCAGATACTCTTCCAGTTCGTCCTTGGTGTTGCGCCACGGGAAGTAGCAGTGGGACTGGGTGAAGCCCACGTAGCTCAGGGCACGCATCATGCCCGGGCGGGTGAATGCCTCAGCCAGGAACAGGATCTCCGGGTGCTTCTTGGTCACGGCGGCAATCACGTCCTGCCAGAAACGCACCGGCTTGGTGTGCGGGTTATCGATGCGGAAGATGGTGACGCCCGCCTCGATCCACAGATTCATGATGCGTTCGACTTCTTTTTCGATGCCGGGCATGTCGGCGTTGAAGTCGATCGGGTAGATGTCCTGATACTTCTTCGGCGGGTTCTCGGCGAAGGCGATGGAGCCGTCTGGCTTGTGACGGAACCAGTTCGGGTGGGCCTTGACCCACGGGTGATCGGGCGAGCACTGCAGTGCGAAATCAAGCGCGATTTCCAGACCCAGTTCATGTGCACGCTGGCACAGGGCCTTGAAATCGTCCATGGTGCCGAGCAGCGGATCCACGGTGTCGTGGCCGCCCAGCTCGGAGCCGATGCCGAACGGCGAGCCCGGGTCATCAGGGCCGGCGACCAGCGTGTTGTTGCGGCCCTTGCGGTTGGTCACGCCAATCGGGAAGACCGGCGGCAGATAGACGATGTCGAAGCCTTCGGCAGCGGCGCGTTCGAGGCCGGCCATCGAGGTCTTCAGCGTACCCTGAATGATCTTGCCGGTGTTCGGATCGATGGTGGCGCCTTCGGAACGTGGGAAGAACTGGTACCAAGCCGCGAAGCTGGACTTCGGGCGTTCCACCTTGAAACGCTGGGGCTGGCTGGGGGAGATGCCATCGCGCAGCGGGTGAGTCTCGTGCAGGGCGGCGATGGTAGGGTTGTCGCCGGCGGCGAGGCGATCCTCGGCGCTCAGCGTCTGATCGGCCATGGTCTCAGCGGCCTTCTCCAAGGTCTTGCGATCGCGTGCGGTCAGGCCGGCGTCCGGGGTTGCGGCCCAACGGGCCAGCAGCTCGGCACCGGAATTGAGCGCGTTGTCCACGTCGTCCATCACACGCACCTTGATACGGGCGTCATGCAGCCAGGAGACGTACGTGTCTTCCCAACCTTCGATGGTCACGGTCCATTCGCCGAGCTGACGCTTGACGGCCGCGTAGCCATCCTCCCAAGGCTTCAGATCGCTGTGTTCGCCGCACTTGACCATCACGGTCCAACGATCGAGGCCGGGATTTACGCAGGTCATGGCCCGGCGCATGGTTTCCTTGCCGCGCGGGTTGCGCACGATGGCGGTGGCACCCACCTTGGTACGGCCTTCGATGAACACTTGGGCGGTCATCTCAAACGGTTCGCCGAGTTCCACACGGGCGGGGAAGATGCCACGCTCCTCGGTGGGAGTGATGTCCATGACATTGATGCGGCCGAACTGGCCGGGCTCGTTTGCTTCGATGGACGGTGCGGGGGCTTCGACAGCCAGGCCTTTCAGCGCTGCTGCGGCGCGTGCCGTTTCGGCGCTGACTCTCTTGCGCTTGGTTGCGGGGCTCTTTCGGGCAGAAGTCGTCTTTGACTTCGTCTTCATGGTGTTGTTATCGGTATTACTAGTGCGCGTGGTCGCGCGATGTTGTGCTGCTGCCATAAGGCCCTATTCTAGGGGCTTATGAACATATGTTGCGCATTGTGGATAACTTTCAGGTAAACGTTCGGTCAACCGCATGAGGTGGATAACTCGGCGGAAGAGTTATCCACAACTCGCCGGCAAACGGCAAGCTCGGACCACATAGGTCGAAAGACCGGCTGTAGCGAATGAAAATCTGCCATGATCGTGGCCTACCCGCACACAGTGCAGTATGCGGGGAACGTACCAGGAAAGGACGAATGATGATAACGACATGGCGGCAACGGGGCATGGCCATCGTAGCGATGCTGACCGGTCTGATAATAATGGTGGGAGTGGTGTTCGGCTCGGCGAATACGGCGTATGCCGCGACGTTGACGCCCGCCGACGAAAGATATCACGTGATGTTTCCATACAACGATATGGAATATTACGTCGGTGTCGCGGGGCTGGACGCTTCGGGCAACAAGTACTACTGCATCGAAGCGGGGAAACTGAGCGACTATGTGATAGGCCCCACCACGGTGCTTGCCTCCGATGAGAACGCCCGGCGTATGGCATGGATCCTTGACCGGTACCGCGACACGGATGCCGCCACCCATGCGGCGATCGGCATCATCGTGCAGGATCACTTCGGGCGCGATCGGGACGAGTGGGCGAGACAGATGGCGGTCATTCAAGGCCGGTATCCCGAGATCGTGGCGAAGGCGGCCCGGATATGGGATCAATCGGCCGGCAAGACGCCTGCGGGCACGACGGTGGAACGCACCGATGCCGAGGCTTTGCGCAGCGGTTCCATCTCGGTGAAAGTGGTGAACCGCGACGGTGACGCGATCGCGGGAGTGCCGTTCACTGTCACCTTGCAGGGGCCGGCGCGGTTCATCCAAGGCGGCAACACGTTCTCGGGGGTGTCGACGAGCGCCGGATCCTCGATCGCGTGGGAGGCGACCGGCGCCGGCGAGGTGACGGTGAACACCACATACGAGTATGGGCGGATGCACGTCATGGACAGCACTCAGGACATGCTGGCCTTCGATTCGATGGCTTCCGCCGGCGGTTCGTCGTCGACGTTCCAGGTGCGCAAGGATTTCGTTCCGTCGGTGTCCACGCAGGTGTCCGATAAGGTGCTTGATGCGGCTTCGCCGGTGTTCGATGATGTGACCAGCGGCGTGGGGGACGAGGGCAGTCATTGGGTGCCCGGTCTGAAGCTGCAGGCGCGTGGATACTATTTCGACGGGCTCGGCAAGGACGATCTGGGCAAGGTCATCGCGCCGAACGCACGGGAGAGCGCGGACGCTTTTCTCGCCCGGCTGGCGTCCTCGGGTTATGAGCCGAGTGCTTATGGCAAGGCGTCCTTCACCAGTGTGGGGCAGCGGGTTCGTGTGCGGGCCATGGCCAAGCCGGACGGTGACGCCGCCTATCTGACTCCGAAGACCGGCGGCTTTGGCACCTGGGTGTGGGTGTTCCGGCGGAGCGAGCAAAGCAAACGGGCGCAGGAATACCTTACCGGTGACTGGGTGAGCCCGTTCATGGAGGCTTCGGAAAGCAACGTGGGGCGCGGGAAGGTCGAAGTCATGTCGACGGTTACCGAACATTCGGCGGATATCGGCGCCGAACTCAGCGACACCATCACCGTATCGGGGTTCCCGGCGGACCACGGCCAGTTCATGGGTGATGAAACCTATGGTTTCGCGGCGGATCAGCCGTATGCGACGGTGAGCGTATGGTGGTCCGGCGATCCCGACAACCCCTCCAACGATGAGGCGTACAAGCCATCCGGGGGAGAGGTCCCCACGGAAGACGACAACCACCGGTTGCTGGCCACCTGGGAGATTCCCGCGATGAATGGCACGTTCAAAATCGGCGCCGGAGCGTTGGACGCGCATGGCGCTCCCATGCATCTGACCGCCGAACGGCATGGGTGGTACGTGTTCGTTTGGCGGTTCGAGGGGGATGACCGTGTTTCCCCGGCGTCCAGCCGGTATGACGATGCCTGGGAGCGTGTGCGGGTGTTGCCCCCATGCGAGTCGGAGAAACCGTGCGAACCGGAGAAACCCGAGACGCCACCGGCGCCGGCGGAGGCAACCACGCCCAACACTCGCCCGTCACTGCCCGTCACGGGTGGCGATGTGTCGCTTGCCTCGGTTCTGGCCGTGTCAGCTCTGGCGATAGGCGCCATACTGTCCATCGTCGTTCGGTGGCGTCGTTGCTATGGCCGATCCAAGCACTGGACGATGCGCTGGCCGATACGTTGACCCGCTGCGGCATGATGCCGATGATGTCGGCTGGATGGTGAACCGCACTCCGCTTCTGGGCAGAAGGACGGGAGCTGGGCACGAAGTCGATTGTGACATACGACTTGTGCCCGGCTTCCGCTTCGTTGAGAAACTTCACGCCTGTCGCCTCCCGTGGATTAGACAACTGAAGGTCCGCGATGAAAACGACGAGACGTTTATGATCGCCGACTTCCCTGGGCACCGTAGCTGCCTGATCGCCTTTCATCCATATCGCCCCGGTCAGGTCGTCGCCTACAACGGCGGCGGCAGCGTCGCCACCGGCAGCAACGCCCCACCGTCCCGTACCGTGACCGTCCGTGCAGACCCTCGGCCCCGTATGGGGCTGGACGTGGGCCGATCCGGCCGCGACGACCATCAACGCCGTCGCCCTGACCATCGGCGTCGTCATCGGCGCAAGCACCCTCAAGGCCAAGGCATCCAAGGCCGAATAACAAGAAGCCCCCGAACCTACCGCACTCACGGTATGGTTCGGGGGCTTTTCGTCGTATATGTGTCAGGCGTGGACGACCTCGCGGCGTCGCATGGTGCGCAGCCGGTCGGCGATCCATGTGTTGACGACGGCGTTGCGGCTGATCGCCAGATCGGCGGCTTCCTCGTCCAGTTCGCTGACCATCCACGCGGGCATCGTCAGCGTGATCCGCTTCTCCAGCGGGGGATGATGCTCGACCACGGGATTGTCGAGATCGACGTAGTCGAGGATGTCGTCGCCGTTGTCGAACATCTTCTCAAGCTGGTCGCTGGTGATCGCCTTGGCGTTAACCTCATTCTTGGCTGTCATAGTATGCCTCCTCGTTCTTGCGTGATCGGCGCACGGATATGATGCGTATGCGCTTGCCGCGCTTGGTCGTGATCGCCGTCCAGTGCTTGCCGTCGATCATGCCGAGCACGATGTAACGCACGTCGTCGTTTCCGGGGTTCGGAGCGGTCAGCGTAACCGTCTTCGAGTTGTCCCACATGCGCTGGGCCGCCTCGAAGTCGATGCCGTGCTTGGCGAGGTTCTTCGCGCTCTTCGCCGGATCGTATTCAAACTCCATCAAACCTCCTAATAACATCTATTATACATCAATATGACATCAATACAACATCACGCGGCGAGGCGTGTGGCCGCGACGGCGGCGCGCAGCCGTTCGTCGGGCATGGCGATATAGCGCTGCGTGGTCTCGACCGATGCGTGTCCCAAGAGCTTGGAGACGAGCAGCAGGTCGTGCGTGGCGGCGTAGGTCGTGGTCGCGTACCTGTGGCGCAGGCTGTGGGCCGTCCATCCGTCGCCAAGCAGGTCGCTCAGGTGCCGGCCGATGTAGCTCGACTCGACGTGCCCGCTCCACCGTCCTGGGAAACAGTAGCCGTGGGCGGACCGGATCAGCAGGGCGAGGTCGTCGCCGATCGGCACGATGCGCTGCTTGTCGCCCTTGCCCACGACCGCGAGGCTCCAGCCCACGAGGTCGCGCATGACGTCGCGGCTGTGCACCTTCGCGATCTCGAAACGCCGCAACCCACACTCCGCGCCCAGCCGAAGCATGAGCCGCTCGCCTTCCGTGGCCTTGCTCAGGGCGGCGAGGATGACCACATCGGGGCACGGGCGGGGATGCGGCTCTGGTCGCTTGACGGTCGGCAGGAACTCGCTCGGGTCGCTGTCGGCGCGACCGCTGACACGGAGCCATCGGAAATAGCTGACGCAGGCGTTCTTCGCGCCCTTGCGCGTCTCCGGCTTCCATTCCTTGCCGGCGAAGTGGGCGAGCAGGTCGTCGCCCTCCACGTCCCTCGGATCGCCTTCGAGCGCCCGCGACAGCGCGCTCATCTGGCAGCGCCGTGTGTTGAGCGTGTTGGGGGAGTAGCCCGCCGCCTTCAGTGAGTCGAGCCACATGTTGATAGATTCTGCCCAGAGTGGGGCTGGATGTTGTTTTTTCACGGGACATCATCGTCCAATCGGCAATAATGCTGCTGGGAAACAAAAAGCCGCCACGATGAATTCGTGACGGCTTCCCGCGATTCGTAGCGGGGACAGGATTTGAACCTGTGACCTCTGGGTTATGAGCCCAGCGAGCTACCGAGCTGCTCCACCCCGCGTCGGCTTGTCTCTCAGACAGCTCTATCTACAATAGGTGCAGATTCCAGAAAGTCAACATCGGCGTGTCGTGTCATTTTCCCACGGTTTTAAAACGTGAATCGGCTCACGCAGCGAGGGGTTTGGGGCGGAGCCGGAGTCGGGGTGATAACGCGCCATAAATGGCCGTTATGGGAATGCCCTGAACCGTTATCCCGAATATTGACATAATAGGAACATGCCTATCAAGATCCCCAGTGGCCTGCCGGCCAGAGATATCCTCGATTCGGAGCGCATCTTCGCTCTGGAGAAGCCCGAGGCGGAGCGTCAGCGCGTCCGCCCGCTCAAACTGGTGGTCCTGAACTTGATGCCTAAGAAAATCGAGACTGAAACGCAGCTGCTGCGTCTGATTTCCAAGTCGCCGCTGCAGGTCGAAATCGACTTCATGAAGACCTCCACGCATGAGGCCACGCACGTTTCCGCCGATCATCTCGTCAAGTTCTACGAAAACCTCGATGCGTTCAAAGACAACTATTACGACGGTTTTGTGGTCACCGGCGCGCCTGTAGAACATATGCCGTTCGAAGATGTGGACTACTGGGACGAGTTCAAGACGATTCTCGACTGGGCCTCCACCCATGTGTTCTCCACCATGTACCTGTGCTGGGGTGCGATGGGCGCACTGTACTACCGCTACGGCATCCACAAGGTGGATTACCCCGAGAAGATTTTCGGCGTATTCCCGCAGTACCTGCAGGACGAATACTGCTTCCTGACCAATGGCTTCGACGAGATTGATCTGCAGCCGCACTCCCGCCTCGCCGGCGTGAACGAAAACGAGGTACGTGCCAACCATGACCTTCAGATCTTGACTTGGGGGCCGCAGTCCGGCCCGGGCCTAATCGCCACACGTGACTTCTCCGAAGTGTTCGCGCTCGGCCATTGGGAGTACGGCAAGTACACGCTCGCCGAGGAATACGAGCGCGATATGGCCAAGGGCATGACCAACGTGCCCTTCCCGAAGAACTACTTCCCGCATGACGATCCGAAGCTGGAACCGTTGTTCGTCTGGCGTGCCCACGCCAATCTGCTGTGGCGCAACTGGCTCAACTGGGTGTACCAGACCACGCCGTACGACCTGACCGAGGTGCCGCGGTTGAGGGCCGAGAAGAAGCTGGGTACCGACCGTTCGATTCGGCATGAGCCGGGCGGGCCACGTGAGGATGACTTCAAGCCGTTTGTTCATGACGGATACGGGGTTATTCAGGGCTGAGCGTTCGCACCGTGGACGGCAATCCGTCCACGATACGGACAACCTGATGAACATAATGCCACACATCCGCCATATGCGACCAATAGCGCGCGAAGCCGGCGAAACGCCCGGGAAAGCCTTGCGCCAGTAGGCCTCGGAAAAGACTCGCCGGTGTAATATTGACTTTGTCTAGACACAGGCAAATAATCACTCTTCAGTCATTCGGAGCCGAATGCCCAGCGCAGACTCCGTGTCCACGCCCGGCAGGCTCCACACCGAGGAGACGAAAGTAACGAGCACGTCACATTTGCCTGCCCGGTGGGTTTAAACTGACACCTGATATTGAAAAAGCAGGAGGCGTGATATGGTCGGTTCGCTCAGCGCAGGATTGCTGTTGGCGGACGAGGGTGCTCATCTGCCCTCGGTCAACGACTTCCTTCCCCCGGAGATTCTGTTCCAGGGAACTCCGTTTGCCATCAACCGCATTATTCTGATCCGCATCGTGGCCACCTTCGTGCTGCTGGTGGTGCTTGGGCTTACCGCAAAGCGCGCCAAGCTCATCCCCGGCCGTTGGCAGGGCGTAGTCGAGTACGGTCTCGACTTCGTGCGCGACAAGGTCGTGTATGACGTGATGGGTGAGGCCCGCGGCAAGCGTTACGTGCCGATGATCACCACCCTGTTCTTCACGATTTTCATCTTCAACCTGTGCGGCATCATTCCCGGTATGAACATGGCGGCCAACGCCACGGTGGTCATGCCGCTCGTGTTCGCCGTCTGGACACTGATCCAGTACTGGATCGCCGCCATCCGCTCGCAGGGCCTCGGCCACTATCTGCGCCACGAGCTGTTCACCCCCGGTGTGCCGTGGCCGGTCTACATCCTGCTGGCCCCGATCAACCTGCTTGAGCTGCTGATCATCCGCCCGGCCTCCCTGACCATCCGTCTGTTCGCCAACATGGTTTCCGGACACCTCATGGTCGCCACCTGTCTGGCGTTCGCACAGTTCTGGATGGTTGACGCGGCCAACAAGCTGCAGGGCATCCCGGTGGGTGCGCTGTGGTTCGCCGGTGGTTTCGCCATGACCTGCTTCGAGGCGTTCGTCGCCTTCCTGCAAGCCTACGTCTTCGCGATTCTTTCCACCGTGTACATCAACCTGAGCTTCCCGGAAGAGTGACGGGCGACTAACCCGCCGCTTCCGGTCCCCGGTCTGGGAAAATCGCAGACCGACCAAACCCCAAGATTTATAACGTCGCCAAGTACGTTAGAAAGGAAACACAATGGATATCATCACCCTCGCAGAGGTCGCCGGCAACCTGTCCGTCATCGGTTACGGTATCGGTACTCTTGGCCCTGGCATTGGTCTGGGCATCCTCTTCGGCAAGGCCATGGAATCCACCGCTCGTCAGCCTGAGATGTCCGGCAAGATCCAGACCATCATGTTCATCGGCCTAGCTCTGGTCGAGGTGCTGGCACTGATCGGCTTCGTCGCCGCCCTGATCATCTGATCTGTGCAGGTCAACAGACGAAAACCGATTATGTCCATCACTGAAAGGAGGGCTTGATGACACAAGCAGCAAGCGGGATTGACCTGTTCATTCCTGAGGTTTATGACATCGTATGGTCGCTGATCATTCTTGTCATCGTTGCGGTGTTCTTCTACAAGTTCTTCATGCCGAAGTTCAATGCGATCTTCGACGAGCGTGCCGCCAAGATTCAAGGCAACATCGCCAAGGCGGAGCAGGCTAAGAAGGACGCCGACGAGGCCAAGGCCAAGTATGAGGCCCAGCTGAGCACCGCCCGTGTGGACGCCGCCAAGATCCGCGACGACGCCCGTGCGGAAGCGTCCCACATCATCGCCGACGCCCGTTCGCGCGCCGAGTCCGATGCGGCCCAGATCACCGCATCCGCACAGCGCTCGATCGAATCCCAGCACCAGCAGGCCATCGTCTCGCTCAAGGGCGAGGTCGGTGCGCTTGCCACCGCTCTGGCCGGCAAGATCCTCGGTGCCAAGCTGGAAGACAACGACGTGCAGTCCTCGATGATCGATTCGATGATCGACGATCTGGCCGTCAAGAAGTGACCGTGACCATCCGTAACCAGAAAGGGAGGTGACCATGCGAGGAGAGGCATCACGTATTGCAGACCGCGAGTCGCGTGATTCGCTGGCCCCGAAACTGCGCGACACCCGTGAGGACGCGTGGCGGATCGGCAACGAACTGTTCACGATCACCAAGGTGCTCGACGACAGCATCCAGCTCGAACGCGCACTGACCGACCCGTCCCGCCCGGTTGCCGACAAGGTGGCCGTGCTGACGGAACTGCTCGGCGACAACGTGCATCCGATGACCATGGAGATCATGACCGATTTGGTCTCCCGTCACTGGAGCCGTGCGCGTGACATCGCCAACGCGGTGGAGGACTTCGGCGTGGACGCCATGATGTACTACGCTGACGCCACCGACGCCACGCTGCAGGTATCCATCGAGCTGTCCGAGCTGCATTCCGCACTGCTGAACCTGCCGGTCGTCCGCTCCAAGCTGTACGACTACCAGGCCACCAGCGAGGCCCGTGTGAAGCTGTTCCGCGAGGTGTTCTCCGGCAAGACCCTGAACAAGGTCACCATGAGGCTCGCCGAACACGCCACCTGCAACCTGCGCCGCCGCCGCTACTTGGAGACCATCCAGTGGCTGATCAACAAGTTCTCCCGCCACATGGGCGAGTCGATGGTCACCGTGACCACCGCCACCCCGCTGAAGAAAGAGCAGATTGAGCGACTGGTCGAGGTCTACTCCGCCAAGGTGGGCCGCCAGGTGCACATCAACTCGGTGGTCGATCCGACCGTGCTGGGTGGCATGCGCATTCAGGTGGGTGACGAAGTCACGGACAACACCGTGGTCGCACAGCTGCAGAACCTTCATCGCAAGGTGCAGACGGAGGCGACTCCGGCCTGACCGGCCGAGCCAATCCGTCCAACACCACACACAAGCAAAGACTTGACTGAACAATAACCAATAGAAGGAGTGATCATGGCAGAACTGACCATCGATCCCGCCTCGATTCGCAAGGCCCTCGACGACTTCGTGTCGTCGTACAAGCCGAGCGACACCCCCACCCAGGAAGTGGGCTATGTCGCCACGGCCGGTGACGGCATTGCGCACGTGACGGGATTGCCTGGTTGCATGGCCAATGAGCTGCTGACGTTCGAAGACGGCACGCTCGGCCTGGCGTTCAACCTTGACGCCCGTGAGATCGGCGTGGTGGTCCTCGGCGATTTCGCAGGAATTGAGGAAGGCCAGGAAGTGCGACGCACCGGCGAAGTGCTCTCCGTGCCCGTCGGCGACGGCTATCTCGGCCGTGTCGTGGACCCGCTGGGCAAGCCGATCGACGGCCTCGGCGAGATTCAGGGCATTGAGGGTCGTCGTATCCTCGAAGCCCAGGCCCCCGACGTGATGCACCGCCACCCGGTCGACGAGCCGCTGTCCACCGGCCTCAAGGCCATCGACGCGATGACCCCGATCGGCCGCGGCCAGCGCCAGCTCATCATCGGCGACCGCCAGACCGGTAAGACCGCCATCGCGATCGATACCATCATCAACCAGAAGGCCAACTGGGAATCCGGCGACCCGAAGAAGCAGGTCCGCTGCATCTACGTGGCCATCGGCCAGAAGGGCTCCACCATCGCCTCGGTGAAGCAGAGCCTGGAAGACGCCGGCGCCATGGAGTACACCACCATCGTGGCCTCCCCGGCAGCCGATTCCGCTGGCTTCAAGTACATCGCCCCGTACACCGGCTCGGCCATCGGCCAGCACTGGATGTACAACGGCAAGCATGTGCTCATCGTCTTCGATGACTTGTCCAAGCAGGCAGAGGCCTATCGTTCGATTTCCCTGCTGCTGCGCCGCCCGCCGGGGCGTGAAGCCTACCCGGGTGATGTGTTCTACCTGCACTCCCGCCTGCTCGAACGTTGCGCCAAGGTCTCCGATGATCTCGGCGGCGGTTCGATGACGGGTCTGCCGATCGTTGAGACCAAGGCGAACGATGTGTCCGCCTATATCCCGACCAACGTGATCTCCATCACCGACGGCCAGATCTTCCTGCAGTCCGATCTGTTCAACGCCAACCAGCGCCCCGCCGTGGACGTCGGTATCTCCGTCTCCCGAGTCGGTGGCGCCGCACAGACCAAGGCTCTGAAGAAGGTCTCCGGTACGCTGAAGATCTCCCTGGCACAGTACCGTTCGCTGGAATCCTTCGCCATGTTCGCTTCCGATCTGGATGCGGCTTCCAAGGCCCAGCTGACCCGTGGTGCCCATCTGACCGAGCTGTTGAAGCAGCCGCAGTTCCACCCGTACTCGCCGGAACAGGAAGTCGTGTCCGTATGGACCGGCACCCACGGCAAGCTCGACGACCTCGACCTGAAGGACGTCCTTCCGTTCGAGCAGGGACTGCTGGACTACATCGACCACAACACCGATATCCTCAAGACCATTCGCGAGACCGAGGAATTCACCGCCGACACCGAGGCTGCCCTCGATAAGGCCGTGGATGAGTTCCGTTCGACGTTCGTCTCTTCCGCCGGCAAGCCGCTGGTCGAGAAGAAGCCGGACGTTGACAAGGCCGCGCCGGTCGATCAGGAAAAGATCGTGGCGGGAGAAAAGTAAGCCATGGGCTCGCAACTCGCATTGAAATCACGCATCCACTCCACCGAGTCGTTGGCGAAGATCTTCAACGCTCAGGAGATGATCGCGTCTTCGCATATCGCCAAGGCCCGTGATGTGGCCCTGAACGCGAAGCCGTACTCCGATGCGATTTTCGATGCCGTGCAAGCGTTGGTGGCCCACACCCATATCACGCATCCGATTGCGGTGAAGGACGAGAACAACCCGCGTGTGGCCGTTCTCGCCCTCACCTCGGATCGTGGCATGGCCGGCCCGTACACCTCTTCGATTATCCGTGAAACGGAGTCGCTGCTGTCCCGCCTTGATGCGGCAGGCAAGCAGCCGGAGCTGTTCGTGTACGGGCGTCGCGGTTCGACGTACTACAAGTACCGCAATCGTGACATCGCGGCGACGTGGGAAGGAAACACCGACCAGCCCGGCGTGGAAATCGCTGAAACGATCTCCGACACCCTGATGGACGCCTACATGAAACCGGCCGAGAAGGGTGGAGTCTCCGAACTCTACATCGTCTACACCGAGTTCATCAACATGGTGGTGCAGAAGGTGCGCGTGCTGCGCATGCTGCCGGTCGAGATCGTGCAGAACGAGACCAAGGTGCCGTCGCCCGATGAAGCGGCCCCGTCCACTGCGGACATCGCCCCGCTGTACACGTTCGAGCCCAGTCTCGAAAAGGTGTTGAACGCGATTCTGCCGAAGTACATCCAGTCCCGAATCCACGAGTGCCTGCTGACCGCAGCCGCGTCGGAAACCGCAAGCCGCCAGAACGCCATGCACACGGCGACCGACAACGCGCGAAACCTGATCGATGACCTTACCCGCAAGCTCAACGCTTCCCGTCAGGCCTCGATCACCCAGGAACTTACCGAAATCATCGGCAGCGCCGACGCGCTGACCAAGAAGGAAGAGTAGGAACGCATATGGCTGACAACCAGACCACTGCGGCCGAGCCTACCAACGGTCGCGTCACCCGCGTCCAGGGCTCGGTTATCGACGTTGAATTCCCGGTGGGTCATCTGCCCGACATCTACAACGCCCTGAAAGTAACGATCGTCAACACCGGCGCCAAGGAAGAAGGCGAGGCGAAGGAGACCGAGATCACCCTCGAGGTCGAACAGCACCTCGGTGATTCCACGGTCCGTTGCGTCGCTCTGAAGCCCACCGACGGCCTGGTCCGTGGTGCCTCCGTCTCCGACACCGGCGTCCCGATCTCCGTGCCTGTCGGTGACGTGACCAAGGGCCACGTCTTCGATGTGTCCGGTAACATCCTCAACAAGAAGCCGGATGAGACCATCACCGTCTCCGAGCGTTGGCCAATCCACCGCAACCCGCCGGCCTTCGATCAGCTGGAGTCCAAGACCCAGATGTTCGAAACGGGCATCAAGGTCATCGACCTGCTGACCCCGTACGTGCAGGGCGGCAAGATCGGTCTGTTCGGTGGTGCAGGTGTGGGCAAGACCGTGCTGATTCAGGAAATGATTCAGCGCGTGGCTCAGAACCACGGTGGTGTGTCCGTGTTCGCTGGCGTCGGCGAGCGTACCCGTGAGGGTAACGATCTGATCGGCGAAATGGCCGAGGCCGGCGTGCTTGAGAAGACCGCACTGGTCTTTGGCCAGATGGATGAGCAGCCGGGTACCCGTCTGCGTGTCCCGCTGACCGCACTGACCATGGCAGAGTACTTCCGTGACGTGCAGAACCAGGACGTGCTGCTGTTCATCGACAACATCTTCCGCTTCACCCAGGCCGGTTCCGAGGTGTCCACCCTGCTGGGTCGTATGCCTTCCGCCGTGGGTTACCAGCCGAACCTGGCCGATGAGATGGGTTCCCTCCAGGAGCGCATCACCTCGACCCGTGGTCACTCGATCACCTCGTTGCAGGCCATTTACGTGCCGGCCGATGATTACACCGACCCGGCCCCGGCCACGACCTTCGCCCACCTGGATGCGACCACCGAGCTTTCCCGTGACATCGCCTCCAAGGGCATCTACCCGGCCGTGGATCCGCTGAGCTCCACTTCGCGAATCCTCGATCCGCGTTACGTGGGCCAGGCCCACTACGACTGCGCCAACCGCGTCAAGGCGATTCTGCAGCGCAACAAGGAACTGCAGGACATCATCGCCCTGATCGGTATCGACGAGCTCAGCGAGGAAGACAAGACCACTGTGAACCGCGCCCGCAAGATCGAGCAGTTCCTCGGCCAGAACTTCTACGTGGCCGAGAAGTTCACCGGTCGCCCCGGCTCCTACGTGCCGGCCGACGAGACCATCGAAGCCTTCACCCGCATCTGCGACGGCGTGTACGACGACGTCCCGGAGCAGGCGTTCTCCGGCATCGGCGGCATCGACGACCTCGAAGAGAAGTGGCACAACATGCAGAAGGAACTGGGTGCGTGATGGCTGCGGAAAAAACCACGATGAAGGTCAACATCGTCGCCGCTGACCACCCTGTGTGGCACGGCGAGGCGACGAGCGTGACCATTCCCGCCTCTGAGGGCGGCATGGGCATCCTGCCCGACCATGAGCCTGTGCTCACGGTGATCAAGCAGGGTACGCTCACCGTGGTTGAGCCCGATGGCGATCGCCACATGTTCGAGGTGACCGACGGATTCATCTCCTTCGACTCGAACAAACTCACCGTGGCGGTCGAGCGCGGCCACGACGTCCAGTACTCCGGCACCGCCGAGTGATCTGAACCAACTCCTCAAGGGGCTCTCTGGTTTTCCAGAGAGCCCCTTTTGCTATGTATGCCATGTGTTGCGCTACAGTGGTGGCCTATGCGAGTTATTGTTGCCGACTGTTCGGCCGAGTATTCGGGCCGCCTCAACGCCTCACTGCCCCTGGCCAAGCGTGTATTGCTGATCAAGGCTGATTCCAGCCTGTTGATTTTCTCCGAATTGGGCTCCTACAAGCCGCTGAACTGGATGACCGCGCCCTGCACGATTCGTGAGATCGACCCAGCCGCCAAATCCGCGCAACATTCCCGGGAAAGTGTCGCTGGTGGGGCTGTGGATGGTGATTCCGCGACGCATTCCCCGGAAAGTGTCGCCGCTGGTGAGCCGGAAAAGGTGCTACGTGTCAGCGCCGACAAGGGCTCTGACATTCTTGAAGTGACGCTGCAACACATCTATTCCGACCAAACCTATGATCTGGGCGAAGATCCGGGTCTCATCAAGGATGGCGTGGAAGACCATCTGCAACGCTATCTGGCCGAGCAGATCGAGCGTATCGGCAAGGGAGCCAAGCTGGTGCGTCGCGAATACCCTACCGCCATTGGTCCGGTGGATATCATGGCCGTGAATGCCGAGGGCGAGCATGTGGCTGTGGAAATCAAACGTCACGGCGGCATTGATGGCGTCGAGCAGCTGACTCGCTACTGCGAACTGCTCAATCGCGATCCGCTGCTGGCCCCGGTGCATGGCATCTTCGCCGCACAAACCATCACGCCGCAAGCCCAGGTCTTGGCCAAGGACCGCGGCTTCACCTGCCTCATCCTCGATTACGACGATATGAAAGGCACCGAGGACGACAGTCTCAGGCTGTTCTAGATATAGCAGGGGCTCCCTCATCAGAGGGAGCCCCTGCTATATCTTTTAGTACGCGGCGAGAATATCGATTACGAAGACCAACGTGGAGTTGGCGGGAATCGAACCTTGCTCCTTATCTCCATAGGCCTGATCCGGCGGAATCACCAGCAGAACCTGAGAGCCGACGGTCTGGCCGACCAGACCCTTCTGCCAGCCCTCGATAACCTGATGCTGGCCGCTGGAATCGCTGAACAGATCGGCGTCGATTGTGGAATCGCGATCCCAGGACGAATCGAACTGCTTGCCATCCGTAAGCCAACCGGTGTACTTGACCACCACGGTGTTCTTGTCGGTCAGCTTGGCGCCGTTACCCTTGATCAGCGTCTGCGAGATCAGCGAATCAACCGAACCCTGACCGTTCATGTCAATGGACGGCTTGCCATTCTTGGCTCGCGTCACCTTCGGCAGATTGGCCGGCACATCCTTGACTTCCTCGCCAGTGGCCTTCTTCAGGTCCTTGGACTTGGATACAAACGTCATCGCCAAAATGTAAGAGTATCCGGACGAATCCTGAGCGTTGACGCCAAAGCCGATCGTGGTGTTGATCTTGGCACCCTTGATCTGGTTGTAGTAGGTCGAGGAGAGGGTCTTGGAATCCACCTTCAGCGAGCAATCCGGCGTGTTCTTGGTCCAGGTGTCCATGAGCTCGGTGCCGTCTTTAACGTTGAGCGCGATGCCTTGGGCGCAGACGCGGTCGCCCTCCTCGATTACGTCGCCATCGCCCTTTTGCAGCACCACATAGGAGCCGTCGGACACGGTCATCGGCGTATTAAAGGAGATGGTCGGCTTCTCGCCGAGCTTGCCCTTGGCGGTCACGCCGGCAATTTGCCCCTTCTTGTCAGAAGAGTCGGAAGAGGATTTCGAGTCCGAGCTCGAACTGGAGCAGGCAGCCAGCGATACGCACATCGCCAGCGAGCAGGCAAGAGCAACGGCCTTGCCGAGAGGGGATAACATAGATTTAACAGACTTACGCATGACACACCACCCTACTGGTGAACCTTGATTTTCTGCGCTCCTAGGTAATAAACAGGTGAAGATTGTAGAATGGTTAAGTTATGAGTGCTGAAGAACAGACTACAAGACCGGATAAGGACGCCAAGCGTCCATCCCGTCATGCCAAGATCATGCGTGGAGTGGTGACGCCTATCTTCGGTCTATTGGCCGTGGCGGCTGTGGTGTTGGGGTACATGAATGCCACGATATGGAAGCCCTCCACTGAAATCACCGCTTCCGCAACCATGAGCGGCTCCCGGTATGCCGTCACTGATCCGAATGTGCTGACCTTGTTGGATCAGAACGCCACGATAACCGTGGACTCGGGATCCTCTCAGGACGAGGCGTGCGTGGCGTTGGGTCCGTCCAAGGATGTTGCCGGATGGGTCGCGTCCGAGAAGTCCTATACCCGTATCACCGGATTGGCGTCATGGAGCGAGCTGAGCACCCAGAAGGGAAGCAGCACGAGTCAGGGAGCGCCTGCCAGTGCCGATGACGCGGTGGCGTTCAAGGATTCCGATATGTGGACTGCCGTGAAATGCGGCACCGGGTCCGTTTCGCTGGAGAGCAAGAAGACCGGCGCCTCGACGGTGGCCATTGTGGATTTGGGTGAAAATGCCACCAACGCCAAGGTGCAGCTGCACTGGGTGCGCTCCGAAGTGCCGGACTTTGCGATGCCGTTCTATCTGTCCGGTGGATTGCTGGCCGTGCTGGCCGTATTGTGCGCCTCCGTGTTCGCCATGCCGCCGCATAAGCGCCGCAAGCGCATGGTGGAAGGCACGGCAAGCGCCGTAATTGAGGAAGAGGCACCCGCCAGCATCGCAGTGTCCGGGAAGCCGGATGGTGCAAGTCGACGTAATCGTCGCCGCCACGCCACAAATCGGCGTTCGGGCCGTGCGTCCTCGCAATCTGAAGCCACCGAAACACCGGTTATCATCGACCCAAGTTCACGTAACCTGGTCGCCGACCAGCAGACTGGTGCCGAGAGCGGCGCTGAGACCGGCTTCAGCGCCGGCGATAACGAATCGACTTCGGTAATCACCCCTGACGAACTGCAGGCCTACTTCTCCCGCTTGGCCCAAGAGGTCAATACCGGAGACGACTCGGCCGATGACGGACAGGAGGAAAGCTGATGAACAAGCGATGGAACAAACTGTGTATGGCCGCCCTCGCCTGCGTGGCGTTGGTCGTGCCGTTGACCGCCTGTGAAGGCCGGCTGCCGACGCCGGCTGCTGATACCTCCACCAAGGTTGCGCCGGATTTGACCGAGGCACAGGAGAAGAAGATTCGCCTGAAGATTCTCAAGACGATCGATGAAGCCGATCAGGCCAAGAATCCCGATGGATATGCGGCCGTTATGGGCGGGCCCCAGCTGGACATTCGCATCAGCCAGACCACGATCAACCAGCGCGGCGGCGGTATGTCCAAATACGCGACCATTCCCAAGGACATCGCCCAGACGGTGATTCCCATGGACGACGGATGGCCTCGCTCGGTGTTCACCATCACGACCACCACCGAAGATCAGCAGTCCAAGCGTTTGCTGGTCTTCGATCAGGAATCCGCCCAGCAGAATTACAAGCTGATGGCCATGGCTCGACTGTTTGAGGGGGCCAAGCTGCCGAAGTTCGAGATTCCGACTATTGGCTCGCAGATGGGCACTGCAAAGGATGAGAAGCTGGTGGCCACTCCCGCCGATGCCTTGACCCAATACGCCGATGTGCTGCAGAACGGCTCCAAGAGCCAATACGCTTCCAAGTTCGCAGACGATTTGCTGCGCCAGGAACTGGCCAATACCACGGCCAAGGTGCAGGAAGGTATGCAACGCAACAACGGTACGCAGGAGCAGAAATTCACCGTTGTGCCTGAACAGATGTGGGTGATGCGTGCTGCAGATGGTGCCGGTGATTTGGTGGTTGGCCGTATTAACGGCGAATGGACTCGCAAGGCGGGGGATGGCCGCGAATCGCAGCCGGCTTCCGACGACGAGAAGGCGCTGTTCAATAGCGACAAGTACACCAGCACCATGAAGGTCACGTATGTGAACGTGGTGGCCTTGTACATTCCGTTGGCAAGCTCCGGTGAGCAAATCACCGCCGTGGGTGCCGACCGTCAGCCGGTAAAGGTCGAAGCGCTGTAGTTGTTGCCGCCGCCCACCGCGCGGTTAACGCCCCACCACGATATGATTCATCCACCACGATGTCGGTAAGTTTTACCTTTCGCACAATGGTGCTGTTTTGAGTCACATCGTGGTGGGCGTTTTGCTACGTGGTGGGAATTTCACCGCGTAGTGGAAGAATCCCTACGTGGTGGGAATCGGCATTACAATCAATGTCAGCAAATGTGATTGTTGTTGTACGCGAATCGCGTGGAATCGGGAGGCATTATGGCAGAGCAGCAGTTCAATCCGGGAGTCTCATTGGCGGGCGCCGTCGATTTGGAGGCGCTGAAGCATCAGGTCAAGGCCGAGCCCGGCCAGGCGGGTGGCGCTCCTGCCGCTGGTGGGTACGTGATCGACACCACCGAAAACACCTTCCAGGCAATGGTGCAGACTTCTGCGACCTTCCCGATCCTGCTGCTCCTGTGGATACCGACCGATGACCGCCTGTTCCCGATGGCCCGTGCGTTGGGCGACGCGGTGAACGCCCTGAACGGCCAGATTCAGCTCTCCCGTATCGATATCTCGTCCAATCCTTCGATTGCCCAAGCGTTGCAGGTGCAGGGCGCGCCCGCACTGTTCGCGTTGATTGCCGGCCGTCCGATGCCACTGTTGCAGGGCCTTCCGGGTGACGACGAGCTCAAGCAACTTACCGACGAGGTGATTCCGAAGATCATTCAGGCCGCCGCGCAGTCTGGTGTGAACGGTACCGCGCCGTACTCGGGTGATCCTGATTCCGATGCCGCCAAGAGCGCTGGTGCCACCGGTGCCGGCGTGGGTGCTGAGCAGGTGCCGCCGGAGCATGCCGAAGCCCATCGTTTGGCCGAGGAGGGCGATTACGCCGGTGCCGCCGCCGAATACGAGCGCGTGCTCGAATCCGACCCGTCCGATGCACTGGCCGCCCGCGAACGTGCGAAGGCGCTGTTGCTGGCCCGCTCCGGGTCCGCTGATGTACGTGACGTGCGTGCCGCTGCCGCCGCAGCGCCGGACGATGTGGAAGCGCAGTTGGCTGTGGCTGATATCGACATGATCGGTGGCCAGATTCAAGACGCTTTCGACCGTTTGCTGGACTTTTTGGCCGCCGGGCACAAGGCCGATATCGAGCAGGTTCGCAAGCGTCTGCTCGAATACTTCGCCATCCCCGAACCCACCGACCCGCGTCTGGCCCGCGCCCGCCGTCGCCTAGCCACCCTCATGTACTGATTGGTTTTGGCTCCCCTCTTTGAGGGGAGCTGTCAGGCGTAGATGACTGAGGGGAGCGCGCGAGCGTACTTGATTGATTCCCCTAAACCATCCGATTCTTCCCGAAATACTGCTGGAACCTTGGCCCCTCCAGCGCCAGTTCCTCCTCGAAATCATCCGCCCACTTGCAGAACGGACGGTTGGCGAGACCATCGTTATTGAATCGCGCCTGATCGGTGATTTCGGTGATGCAGAATTTCGGAATCGTCAGATTGGTAACCGGCCCGGATCGTTCGGCCTCGGCTACGATCAGCGGCGCGTTCGGCCCGCCGAACACGTCCACGCTCCAGCCGTCTTCCGCAATCCACACGGAATACCGGTTCTTGATGATTACCGAGCCGCCGCGCTTGATGAGTTCGGCGGCGATGCGCGTGTCGATCTCGCGCTCGACCTCGTAGCGCGTGCCACCCACGGACGGACCTTTGACGGTGACATACGCTTCCGAGAACCGGTCGCGGTACTCGTCCAGCACGGCCACCGGATTTACGTCGGGCGTCATGTCGACGTGAACCTTGTGCGAGACCAGCCGCACGCGCAAGGCGTAATTGTCGGCATGCACGTAGTAGCTCTGAATAATGAGGGTCGGGGCGTCGCCGTCGTCGTATTCCGCCGGCAGCTCGCGGCAGAAGAAGCGGCGTTCGTATTCGAAGTCATCTGTAGGTTCCGACATAACCTCATTGTAGAGCCGATGATGGCGATTTTCTCGTTATTTTGGCGACGTATGTGCCTCATGCAGCGTGATGTGGTGTACAGTAAAGAAGTTACTCGGGTTTGTAGCTCAGTGGATAGAGCGTCTGTCTCCGGAACAGAAGGTCGTGGGTTCGATCCCCATCAAGCCCACCAGCATGGCTTTCGGCTAGCCGCCGGAAGCCTTTTGCATATTCGGCGCGTGATATTAAGCGCGTGCAAAGCTGGTGCTGGTGCTGGTGCTGGTGCTGGTGCTGGTGCTGGGGTCGGTGATGCCGGCTCGCTTGGGTCGTGGAAAAACCGCCCGGTTTGGCGAGAACGGTAGTCGAATCGTCTGGAATCGTCTGGAATAGCAAGGAATAGTCTGTTGATGGCCGTATGCCGGGCATCATGCGCGCTAAACGCGACTTCGCTCAGTAGACTGCTACGTAATCGGCATTGCCAATCGTTGCTGATCGTGCGATTGGTCGTAGCCGGTGGTGATGTGTACCGGCGCCGGCCGCAGCAGGTGGGCGCCCCTAAGATGAGAAGGAGCACAATATGAGCGAAAAGATGGAAGCCGTAGCCACTTCCGAGGCGCCGGCCGCGCTGGGCGCATACAGCCAGGCGGTGAAGGCCAATGGCTTCGTGTTCGTATCCGGCCAGCTGGGCATTGATCCGGCCACCGGCGAACTGGCGGGCGAGACCGCTGGAGAGCAGGCTGTACAGGCGCTGAAGAATATTAAGCACATTCTCGACACTGCCGGTACCGGCATTGAGCATGTGTGCCGCGCCACCATCTACCTGAAGAACGTCGAGGACTTCAAGGAAGTGGACGCACGTTACGCTGAGGCGTTCATCGGCTCCGTCAAGCCCGCCCGCGTGGCCTTTGGCAACAACATGATTCCCAAGGGTGCGCTCGTGGAGATCGACGCCATCGCGGTGGAGTGATTCGAACGTTTTCCCGGCGGCCCGTCTGCGCGCATGGTGTGTGCAGACGGGCCGCCGCGTATTGTGCGACGCATTCCGGGGAATGTTTCGCTGGGCGGGGGGCGCGAGGTGTGGTTCCGCGACACGTTCCCGGGAACGTTGCGCTGGAATCGTTGGGCGGTGGTCCGTGCCACAATAGAGACCATGGCATCCAAAGGAAAACCGTCGCCGCGTTCGGCCGTAAGCCCGCTGAGTGATGAGCAGGTCAAGCGTCTGGCCGCCCGCCACACGCTTGTGGACTCGACACAGTATTACCCGACCGGCCCTCGCACGCCCAATCAGCCGGAAATCAACGCCCAGAATCCCAAGGCCACCAAACGACTGCTGGGAGGGGTGTCCATTGTGTTCCGCGCCAGCTGCAAGACCAAGGCCTGGGGCCTGGAACAGGTGCCGGAAACCGGACCGTTCATCACCGCCGCCAGTCATATCACCATGTTTGATGTGTTCGTGCCGATGATGAGCCTGTTCCACATGGGCCGCCGCCCCCGTTACATGGCCAAGGCCGAGATGGCGAAGTGGCCATTGATCGGCAAGTGGTTCCGGTTGGTCGGCATGCAGCCGGTGCAGCGTCATTCGGGCAAGGCCAAGCAGATCGAAGAGACCTCGATTGATATTCTGACGTCCGGCCGCCCGCTGACGGTCTGGCCGGAAGGCACCGTGACCCGCGACCCGAAAAAGTGGGTGATGAGCATTAAGGAGGGCGTGGGATACATCGCCCTTGAATCCTCGCGCAGACTGGGGCATCAGGTGCCGCTGTACCCGGCGGTGACGTGGGGTGCCGCCTCCATCAACCACTGGTGGCCATGGCCGCGCAAAAACGTGGTGATGTGCTATGACCATGCGCTCGATTACTCCGATCTGCTTGCCGACATGGACTCATGGGGTGAAGAGCCGCCTGCCGAGGCCGTGAACGAGCTGATGTGGCGCGTGCTCAAACGCATGAACACAGTACTGGAGGAAATTCGTGGCGAGCAGTTCCCCGCTGAAGGCTACTGGGACTACCGCAGCATGAGTCGTAAGCCTTGGCCGGAAGCCGGCGGCCCGTTCCCGGCTGAGAAGTAGCCGCACCGGTTCCCGCACGGGGAGCCTAGGCGAGTAGCATGGCACAGATTGTGCCGATGAAGTTGCGCGACAAGCGAAGGTAGGAATCTGATATGGGTAAAAATATAACGGTTCTCGGCGCAGGAGCATGGGGTACCGCTTTCGGCCAAGTGCTGGCGGACGCCGGCAACACGGTGACCATGTGGGCCAAGGAGCAGCGGATTGTCGAGGGCATTCGCGATCACCACCACAACGCCGTGCGCCTGCCGTCCGTCGAAAAGTTGCCGGACAGCATGACCGCCACCGGGGATCGCGCCGAAGCCGTCAAGAACGCGGACATCGTAGTCGTGGCCATCGCCGCGCAGTTCGCACGCGTGGCCCTCGTCGAATTCAAGGGACTGATTCCCGATCGCGCCATCGTCGTCAGCCTGATGAAGGGCATCGAGCGTGGCACCAACAAGCGTATGGACGAAGTCGTCCGCGAATCCCTTGACCTGCCGGCCGACCGGTTCGCAGCCATTTCCGGACCGAACCTGTCCAAGGAAATCGCCGATCGTCATCCTGCCGCCACCGTGGTGGCTTGCACGAACCTCGATAATGCCACGAAGGTGGCCGAGGCATGTACCACCTCCTATTTCAAGCCGTTCGTGACCACCGACGTCATCGGTCTGGAAATGTGCGGCAGCCTGAAGAACGTGACCGCGCTGGCCGTGGGCATGGCCCGTGGTGCCGGCTACGGTGAGAACACCGCAGCCATGATCGAAACTCGTGGACTGGCCGAACTGACCGCACTGGGCGTAGCCGCTGGCGCCGATCCCAAGACCTTCTTCGGCTTGGCCGGTGTGGGTGATCTCATCGCCACCTGTGGCTCTCCGCTGTCTCGTAACTATACGTTCGGCGCGAATCTCGGCAAGGGATTGACGGTCGAGGAGGCCACCAAGGTCAGCAACGGTGTGGCCGAAGGCGTGCCCACCACGGATGCGGTGGTGGCTCTTGGCGAGCAGCTTGATGTGCCGACCCCATTGGCGTATCAGATGAGCCGCGTGCTGAACGAAGGCATTTCCTGCTCGGAGATGCTTGCCGGACTGTTCGGGCACGAGGTTACCGGCGAATAACGAGAGAAGCGACGTATACGTGGCGTATACGTTGTACGTGCAAAGTCGTGTGGCGTATACGTCGTTGACGTGCGCGAGTAGACTGGTGTGCGTCTCTTGTGCGCGGCGGTCCGAGCGCGGTTCGGTCCGGTTGGCGGTGCAAAGCATAGGCTTGAAAACGGTTGTAGTTTCAATAAAAGGATGGTTATGGCCAAGAAGCGTGTTGTGGTGCTCTATGGTGGGCGTGCAGACGAGCATTCGATTTCCTGCATCTCCACTGCCGGTGTGCTGGGGGCCATGGACACTGAACGGTTCGAGCCGATTCCGGTCGGCATCACCAAGGACGGCAAGTGGATCATCAACGGCGAAGATCCTCGTGGCTGGAATCTGGATGGCGGCGAGCTGCCGACCGTAAAGATCACCCCGGAATCGCGCCCGGTGATGCTTGACCCCTCTCGCGGCCAGGACGGTTTCTTCATCGGCGAGCCCAGCCACATCAATTCCGCCGATTCCGGCTTCGGCACCAGCTTCGTCAGCATGCCCGACCCGGAAATGCACCATGCGCTGACCTCCCTTGGCCATGTGGACGCGGTACTGCCGGTGCTGCACGGTCCCTATGGCGAGGACGGCACGGTTCAAGGCCTGCTGGAAATGATGGGTGTGCCGTACGTGGGGTGCGGAGTGTTTGCTTCCGCCGCCTGCATGGATAAGCATTACACCAAGGTGGTGCTGGGTGCCGCCGGCATTCCCACCGCGCCGGGTGTGACGGTCGATGCGCGCAACTTCACCGCCGCCGATGTGCTTGCCAAGATCGAGGACGCCGGTCTTACCTATCCGCTGTTCATCAAGCCTTCGCGCGCAGGCTCCAGCTTCGGTGTGACCAAGGTCGAGAAAACCGATGACCGCGAGACCCAGCAGGATCGTCTGGCCGCCGCCATCGCCACCGCCGGCGAGCACGATTGGAAGGTGCTCGTTGAGCAGGGGATTGATGGCCGCGAAATCGAATGTGCCGTGCTGTGTACGAAGGCCGGTGACGAGCCCGAGGCCAGCTGGCCCGGCGAAATCGTGCTCGATCATCAGAACGACGACCAGTTCTACGATTTCGACTCCAAGTACATGGATGCCTCCGCCAGCCACGTGGAAGTGCCTGCCAATCTGCCGGTCAGCGTGCTTGAGGACGTGCGTGACGTGGCCCGGCGTGCGTTCAAGGCCGTGGATGGTGCCGGCTTGAGCCGTGTGGACACCTTCGTGACGCCTGATGGCACGGTGATGGTCAACGAAATCAACACCATGCCCGGCTTCACGCCGATTTCTATGTATCCCAAGGCTTGGGATGCCACCGGAGTGAGCTACACCGAACTCATCACGCGATTGATTGAGGGCGTGCTGAGGTAAGTGTGGTGCGGAATCGGCCGCCAAGGAAGAGGGCGCGCTGAACGTCATCGCCCTTCCGCACGACTGGTCCAACTACGGCGAGGTCATCGAGGGCTTCAAGAAGAAGTACCCGGAGATCAAGGTCACCGAGCTCAACCCGAACGCCTCATCCAAGGAAGAGCTCGACGCCGCCAAGACCAACGAGGGCATCGACGCCGCCCCCGACGTCTTCGATGTCGGCCAGTCCATCGCCGCCACCTCCACCGACTACTTCGCCCCGTACAAGGTGCAGGCCTGGGACAAGATCCCGGACGGGCAGAAGGACGCCAATGGCGCCTACTACGCCGACTACACCGGTATCATGTCCATCGGCTGGAACGCCGACAAGTACGGCGACATCAGCTCCCTGGACGACCTGCTCGACCCGAAGTTCGCCGGCACCGTGGCCCTCAACGGCAAGCCAGCCGAGGCTGGCGCCGCCTTCAACGGCTACCTGATGGCCAACCAGCTCGCCGGTGGCGACATCAACAACCTGCAGCCCGGCCTTGACTTCTTCAAGAAGCTCCAGGAGGCCGGCAACCTGACCACCGTCGACGTGACCAACGGCACCATCGACTCCGGCCAGACCGGCGTGGTCTTCGACTGGACCTACAACCAGACCTCCTACAAGAAGGAGCTCAAGGACAAGGGCGTGAACTGGAAGTACAAGACCTTCCCGAAGGCCCAGGTCGTCAGCTACTACAACCAGGTCATCAACAAGGACGCGCCGCACCCGGCCGCCGCCCGCCTGTGGGAGGAGTACCTGTACACCGCCGACGCCCAGAACCTGTGGTTCAAGGGCGGCGCCAACCCGGTGCTGCTCGATTCCATGAAGGAAGACGGCACCGTCGACCAGGCCACTCTGAAGGACGCCATCACCATCGAAGGCGAGCCGGTCTCCTACACCAACGACGACTCCACCCGCATCACCGAGTGACTCCAGAACAACTGGGACAAGACGATCGGCAACTGAGACACAGACCGATGACCGCCGCAATCGCACCCATTGCATCGAACGGACCTGCCGCCGCCAAGACCGCGGGTCCGTCCGCTACTCCCGCTTCTCCTCTCTCCTCGACGATGGCCAAGCACCGCCAGGAGCTGGGCACGCTCGCCACCACGCTCCCGTTCTTCGCCTACACCGCCTGCTTCCTGCTCGCACCCACCGTCATCGTGATTGTCGGTGCATTCCAGGATCGCAGTGGCAACTTCACGCTCGCGAACTTCAATAAGATGTTCGAGGCCAACACCATCGCCGCATTCGGCACTTCGATTCTGGTGTCCTTAGCATCCTCTCTGATCGGCGCAGTGGTAGGTGCTCGCCTCCTATGCACTGGTCATCGGCGCCAAGCCGAACGGCCTGCTGCGTCGCATGGTCTCCGCCATCTCCTCCGTGCTCGCCCAGTTCGGCGGCGTGATGCTCGCATTCGCATTCATCGCCACCATCGGCATCAACGGCATCGGCACCATGCTCATCAAGACACTGACCGGCTACACCGTGAACCCGAACTGGCTCAGTTCGTTGCTGGACCTGGTGACCATCTACTGCTACTTCCAGATCCCGCTGATGATCATCATCTTCCTGCCCGCGGTCGATTCGATCCGCCCGCAGTGGCGCGAGGCCTGCGAATCCCTCGGCGGCAACACCTTCCAGTACTGGACGCGCGTGGCATGCCCGATTCTGGCGCCCCGCTTCATCTCCGCATTCCTGCTGCTGTTCGCCTCCGCGTTCTCCGCATACGCGACCGCCGCCGCGCTGTTCTCCCAGCGTTCGATTCTGGTGCCGCTTATGTTCCAAGGTGCCATGCGCAACGAACTGGACCCCAACCAGCAGGGCTTCGCACAGGTGCTGGCATTCGCAATGATCATCGTCGTGGTCATCGTCATGCTGTTGAGCCACGCCGTGGAAAAGAGGGCCGGACGTTGGCAATGACTTCCCGAACCATACGCACCGTCGAAACCGTCGGCACCGAGACCGGCACCGTCGGCACCGTCGAAACCGTCAGCACCGGCGTCAAGCCGCCGCAGCTGCGTGCCGCCCGCGTGCGCAGGCAGAGCGTCATCAAATTCGTGATCCTGTTCGTCACCCTGGCGTTCCTGTTCGTGCCGCTGCTGGCCATGCTCATCTTCACCCTGCGTCACCCGCTGTCCGGCCGGTGGTCGGCCGCGCCGTGGATCGCGATTTTCACCGGTGACGGCGAGTCGCTGGGCGCCGACCTGACCGTGCTGTGGCAGGGCATCGGCACCTCGCTGGCCCTGAGCGCGGTCACCGTCGTGATCATGCTGGTGCTGCTGGTGCCCATCATGGTCATCGTGCATATTCGCTCCAAGGCTTTGGAACGCGCGATCGAATGGGTGGCCACGCTGCCGCTGACCATCCCGGCCATCGTGCTGGTGGTGGGTTTGGGCCCGATCTACCGCTGGCTGTCCGCCGACGTGCTGAGCACCAACCCAATCTGGCTGTGCTTCGCCTACGTGATTCTCGTGATGCCGTTCGCCTTCCGTGCGATCGCCGTGGGGCTTAACTCCATCGACGTCAAGACGCTGGTCGAGGCATCCCGCTCGCTCGGTGCCTCCTGGTCCAAGGTGTTCTTCAAGGTGATCATCCCGAATCTGTGGCAGTCGATTCTCTCGGCATCCTTTATCTCCATTGCCGTGGTGCTGGGCGAATACACCGTCGCCTCGCTGCTCGGCCGCATGAACCTGCAGGTCGCGCTCTACCAGCTCGGCCAGTCCAATTCTATCTCCACCGCCATGTCGCTGCTGGCTCTGCTCTTCGGCGTGGTGCTCCTCGTTGCGCTCGACCTGATCTCCGACGCAATGCGCAAGTCAAGGGAAGGTAAGTGACCCGATGAACAATGATTCAACTCCCACCCGTCAGGAAACCGGTACCGCAGTGGACGCCGCCCCGGCGTCCCCGGCCATCCCGGCAGCCGTGTCCTCCACTGCCGAGGACGCCTTCAAGAACGATCCCACCGCTACCCTCGAGGGCGTGCGCGGCAAGGACGTGACCAAGGCCGCCAAGGCCCTGCTCAAAGACACCGTCAAGCGCGGCGGCGGCTCCATCCAGATGCAGAACGTTGTCAAGATCTATCCTGGTTCCACCGTGCGCGCGCTCGACGACTTCAGCCTGGGCATCAAGCCCGGCGAAATGGTCGTGCTGCTCGGTGGATCCGGTTGCGGCAAATCCACCGCGCTGCGTTCGCTTGCCGGTCTCGAAGACATCCAAGGCGGACGCATCATGGTCGGCGGCCAGGACGTCACCGGCGTGCCGGTTAACAAGCGCGAGATGGCCATGGTGTTCCAGGCGTACTCGCTTTTCCCGCACATGACCGCCCTGGAGAACGTGGAATTCGGCCTCGAAGTGCGCGGCACGGGCAAGGCCGAATGCCGCAAGATCGCCATGGAACAGCTGGAACTCGTGGGACTTGCCGATCAGGCCAAGAAGTACACGCAGCAGATGTCCGGCGGTCAGCAACAGCGCGTGGCCCTAGCCCGCGCTCTGGCCGTCAAGCCGCGCGTGCTCCTGCTCGACGAGCCGCTCTCCACGCTCGCCTGCTGAATGGCGTTGCGATGATCGTGCGGTTCTGTTCTGTTTTGTGACTGTACGATCGTCGAATGGCTTATCGGCAATGATATGTGTGGGACGGCGGCGATTTTTGGGCGATTATCGCGTGCCGTCCCACGCCGGTGTAGGATGGCATGAACGTCAAACGATGTACATTCGTGCCGTCCCACAGATTGTATTGAGGAATCGTTGCAATGACGCCATTTCTTCGTGCGGCGTCATCAGTCATATGTGGAGTGGTGTGGGCCGCCGCGAAAAAATCGGGCAAAATCGCGTGCCGTCCCACAACAATCCCGCAGAGTAGAGGACTCTCTCGGCATGGGGATTGATTGACGTAGATCATTCCTTGCCCATTGATGATTTTCCCCATTCCCAATGCAATCGAAACGCCGTGCCGTATTCTTGAAGAGTATTGCACGTGTGATCGGTCCGTTTGCGGCCAGTGACTATGGGGGATAAGTATGAGCGAACCAATGCCGTCGGCGCAGCAGCCGCAACAAACCCCGCGCGATTGGTGGTTCACGGCCCATCGCCGGTTTTCGACAATCGGCTCGGCGCTCGCCATTATGATGGTGTTCTGGATCGGACTGAATATTCTGGCCACTGAAGCACTACGAACGCTGCTTGGCGCCGATGTGCCCGCTTGGGCTGGGTTGCTCGCCTCCTCCGGGCCGCTGTATGTGGTGGCCATGCCGCTGAGTATGTTGGCTTTCACTCGTGTACCGGTTATTCGCACCCGGCAGTACCCCATGAAGGCGGGGGAGTTCATTCGGATTTTCGTCATGTGCATTCCGGTAATGCTCTTGGGCAATATGATTGGCAATATATTGTCTGCCGGAGCCACTGATGGTCAGGCCACCAATCGCATCAACGACGTGATTCTTGGCAGCGACTGGCGGGTGAACGCATTGTTCATAGGCCTGTTGGCACCGGTTTGCGAAGAATGGATTTTTCGCAAGGAGATTATCTCCCGCCTGCGCCGGTACGGAGAAAAGACCGCAATCATGTTCTCCGCATTGGCGTTCGCGCTATTCCATATGAACGTGTTCCAGTTCTTCTACGCCTTTGGCCTAGGACTGATGTTCGGATATGTATACACACGCACCTCCCGCCTGCGGTATTCAGTGGCTATGCACATGCTGATCAACCTGAACGGGGCAGTGCTCGCCCCATTGGTGATACAACAGATCGATCCCCGCATCCTCGACGGCACAATCAGCGAGGCCGAAATCATGCGTATGGCTGAAACCGGCAACATGGGCGGCATGGGCATCATGATGTTGTACGGCACAGTGATGTTGGGCCTCTGCATTGCCGGTATCGTGCTGCTTATCACCAAGCGCAAGAACTGGGAGTTCTATCTTGCGCCAGAGGAGTTGCCGGCGGGGCTTAAAATACGCACCGCCTATGCCAATCCCGGCGTTATTGCGTACCTACTGCTGACTGTGATGCTTACCGGTTGGATGCTGTTCGCATAATTGTCATAGCCGGACCCAGAGAGGCGAGCCGGGAAATATCACAGATTGTCTGACGAGCCGCCATCTTCGACAAGGTATTCGGTGCCCGAACCGGCGATGGCGCGCGCGGCCATATCCCTCACGGTGGAGGGCAGCACGCCCTCGCGGGCGAACACCAGCACCTGACCGGTCATGCCGTACGGGGAGAAGCCGGTGAACTTGACCAGCGGCGGCTGGCCCTCCAGTGCCACGTCGGCGGTGGCTTTGGTTACGCGGTCGAGAATATCCTGACTGATAGCGGACGGGTCACCGGAGGCCTTGGCCGTGAATTCAAGCGTGGCCATGCCTTCGCTGGCCGGCGTGAGCTTGGTCAAGGCGGCCGTGTTGAGCACCGAATTGGGAATGACCATCATGTCCCCGGAGCGGGTGCGCACCACGGTCTGCCGCCAGGTGATGTCGTGCACGGTGCCCGTGACGCCTTGAATGGTCACCAGGTCGCCGGGCTGGATCACGCGGCCCAGCATCAGGCCGAAACCGCCGATGACGTTGGCGATCGTATCCTTCAGACCCAGTGAGATCGCCACGCCTCCGACGCCGAGGGCGGTGACCAGGGTGGTCGGATTGATGCCGAACACCGGCTGCAGCACCATCGCCGTACCGGTGACCCAGATGGTCACGCGCGTGAGATTCACGAAAATCGAGGCGCTGGGAATCTGCGAACTATCCAGAACCCTGCGCAGCACGCGGCTGATCACGCGATCGGCCGCGAACACGACGGCCAGCACGACGGCCAGCCAGATGAGCTTGCCCGCATTGACCTGAAACCAGCGTGCGATGTCTTGTGCATATTCGGTCATATGCCCTACTGTATCGACCATTTCTGGTGAAGTCGTAAACATGCGGGCCCACGTCGGGTTTTGGCCGTTGCGGTGGTGCCGGTGGTGCGATACCGGTGGCGTGCCGTCGGCACCACCGGCACCACCGCGGCACCGCGGTGCAGCATCGTCGTGGTGATGACGTCGCCGTGACGCCTAGTCCCGGTGCTCGCGGCAGGTCTGGCCGAGGCCACGGGCCAGACGAATCGGATCGAGAATCTCGTCCAGCTGCTCGGCGGGCAGGTCGGTGCGTTCGCCGGCCACCTCGCGCACGGTACGGCCGGTGTGCACGGCTTCGGCGGCGATGTCGGCCGCGTGCTCGTAGCCGATGTAATGGTTGAGCGCGGCGGAAATCGACGGTGAGGACTGGGCATATGAACGCCCCAGGTCAGCATTGATTTCGATGCCTTCCACGCAGTTGACGCGGAACGTCTCCATGGCGCGCGTCAGCAACGCCATGCCGGTCAGCAGCTCATGCACCATCACCGGGTCGAAGGCGTTCAGTTGCAACTGTCCCTCGGCCACGGCCCAATTCACGGTCACGTCCATGCCGAAGATCGTGAAGCAGCACTGGTTGACGCATTCGGGGATCACTGGGTTCACTTTGGCCGGCATAATCGACGAGCCGGCCTGACGCGCCGGCACGTTGAGATCGTTGAAACCGCAGCGCGGCCCGGAATTGAGCAGTCGCAAATCGTCGGCGGCCTTCTTCAGGTGCACGGCGAGGCTCTTGATGGCAGCCGACGTGGCCACGTACGCGCCCATATCCGTCATGGCGGCCACCGGATCGGGCGCGGCGGTGACTGGCAGCCCGGTGATTTGCGCCAGATGCTTGATGGCGGACTTGCGGAATCGCAGATCCGCGCAAATGCCGGTACCGATGGCGGTGGCACCGAGGTTGAGCTGGGCCAGCAGCGGCACCACGCGATCGAATGCAGCCAAATCAGACTTCAACAGCGTGGCAAACGCATGAAATTCCTGACCATAGGTCATTGGTACGGCGTCCTGCAGCTGCGTGCGGCCAATCGTCACGTCATTGATATGTTTGTCGGCCAGATCGTGGAAGGCCTTGGCGAGTTTCTTGGTGGACTCGGCGAGCGGCCCGATCGCGTCGATAAGCGCGAGTTTGCAGGCGGCCGGATAGGTGTCGTTCGTGGACTGCGACTCGTTGACGTCGTCGTTCGGATGGATGTATGCGTAGTCGCCGCGCTGGTGGCCGGCGATTTCCAGCGCACGGTTGGCGATCACCTCGTTCATGTTCATGTTCGACGAGGTGCCGGCACCGCCCTGCATCACATCGACCGGGAACTGATCGGCCAGTTTGCCGGCCTCGATTTCTAGGCAGGCGGCGCGAATGGCCTCGGCCTTGGCCGGGTCGATCAGGCCTAATTCCTCATTGGCGATGGCGCAGGCGCGCTTGACCGTGGCATAGGCGCGAATCAGCTCGGGATGTTGGCTATCGGTGATGCCGGAGACCGGGAAGTTGCCGATAGCGCGCTGGGTGTGAATGCCCCAGTAGACGTTCGCCGGCACCTCCATCTGGCCGATGCAGTCATGTTCCAGACGGGTTTTGTTCGATGTTTCGCTCATGCTTCCATCTTCCTGTGTGAGGGCTGGAAACGCCAGCATGAGAGGCTGATTGCGCCTTGTGAGAAACCTCACGCAGGGTTCATTTGACGGAAACAATCCAGACTCACTGGTTTTCGGTCAAGCGGTGTACCCAGGGAATCCTGCGGGGCCGTTCGACGGTGAGATGGGGGATGGCGCGGCATGCGTGGCGGTGGCCGGCATGCCGGGGGCGGCCGAATCCTGCGCATTGTGCATGAAGATGCGATTCCAGTAATTAAGCATGTCCTTTTGGCTCATGGACAGGTATATGCCCATGGCCAGCACGGCCACATCTTCTTTAAGCAGGTCTTTGATTTCGATGGCGTCGCTCAATTCGGGCCAACGTTGCAGCACGGCGAGCATGCCGCCCACGGTGAACTCGACCATGAGATCGGTTTTCAGGTCAAGGTTCTTGGGGTCGCGTTGCAATGTGCTGAGCATTTGCAGACGGCAGAAGTCGCGCAGCGATTCGGTCAGTTCAAGCGTGCTGTGCGGGCCTGCCAACAGGGCCAGGCGGTCGAGGCGTTGCCGTTGCTCTGGATCGGAGAGCGTGGCGGTGACGCGGTCCCGCCATTGTTCCTCGGGATTGCCATTTGGGTCGGGGGTGCGGTTGATCGGAATCGATTCGACCTGATGCAGGATGGCTGAATCGGCCAATTCGGGCAGGCTGGAGAAGTGATAATAGAACGAATTACGGTTCACGCCAGCCTCACGCACCACATCGGTGACGGTGATCTTGCGGTAGTCGCGGTCGGCGAGCAATTCCCAGAAAGCGTTCTCTAGGCGTTCTTTGGCGGGCAGCACCTCGGAATCATGGCGTGGACGTGGCATCTCTTCCTCCTGATGCACCAGCGTGATATGGTCACGCTGTCTGATAACTTATTGGGCAGTATAACTATTATTTGTGGACATGTCTATGAGCTAATCGGCGATTTCAGTTGTGTCCTCCGCTGAGGGCGAAGCTACGGTGCCGGCATCGGTATCGGTATCGGCTCTGGCCGGGGCCGCTCTATCTGTTCCTGTCGCGGTTCCTGCTGGGGTCTCGGCTGTTCCTTTGTCGGTCGCAGAACTTGGTGCGGAAGCTGGGGTGGGCGTCGGCCTGCGTTTGGCCGTGGACGCCTTGAACAGTATCGCCAGGGCCTCAACCAAATGACGCCGGTCTGCGGGGGTCAGCCCTACATACGCGCCAAGCATCGCCGGAATCGAAGCGGGGAAGTTGCTCATCACCTCGCTGAAACTGGTGGCGCCGTTGGCGTGCAGCACGGTGAACAGCGCGTCCACCGCACGCTTGCGCTGTTCGGGCGTAAGCGTGGCGATCCAATGGTTCAGCTCCTCGTTAAACAACTGCGAGCTGGAACTCAAATCCGGCTCGGTGATGAACTGGTCGCCATCCAATAGCCAGGTGAAGGCGGAATGCTGCATGATGCCATCCGAATCGGAAGAGACCACGCGGCAAGGCTCCGGGGTCTCGAAAATCATGCCCACAATCGACGAACTTGGCACGATTTTCGTCACCTTCGGCTGGATGGTGCGGTAGACGGGGCTGGTCACAATCTCCGGCGGGAAACCGGGGCCGTCCAGTGAATAGACATGCTGAATGCGCTTGCGCACCTTGGGATCGGCGTTCATGGCCGCGTAAATCGCCAGGTTGCCTCCCTTGGAATGGCCGACCAGAATAATCGGACCTTCCCACAGTCGCGCCACCGTATCCAGATAGGCGCTGGCTGAACGTTGCGCCGGCACCGGATACCGGAAAGCCATATTGAAATCTTCCTTCCATCCGATGAGCGAATCATCGGTACCGCGGAAGGAAATAACCAACGTGCCTTTGTAGGTCGGCTTCCGGCGCTTGTGGCCGTCGGGCAGTTGGAAGGTGGCGGCGGCGAATTGGGTTTGCTCGCCCTGATTGATGTGCTCGACCACCGCGCCCAGGCGAACGTTGGCGTAGCGGGGGTTCTCGCCTGCGGCCTGGAACAGGTCGTGGGTCAGGTCCGGATTGACCGCTGAAACCATTTGGGCTTCGTGCGGCTTGTCGTCGGCATGCGTTTTCGGCGAACGATGCAGCTCGCGGTTGGCTTCGTCAAGGCTTACCGATTCAAGCTCGGGATGCCAGATACCCTTCAGCCAGATCAGCGGATGCTTGGGCTCGAAAGCGCGAATGCGTGCGGCGAACGAGCCTGACCGCGTCTCATCCAGCATCAACGTCGGGCAGATACTGGCCACATCCTCATAGATGAGCGTGGAGATGATCAAGGCGTCGATTTCGTTGAACGGCAAGTCGGCGAAGGAGCGCGTTTCGGTGTGCGCGTAATCGATAATGCCGGTCATACGCACCTCCTGCTTCCGTTGATATTGCATATCCCCTTGGGTCATGTGGTCTTGCGATCGCGTGCGGCCGTGCGGCTGCGCGCAGCAATTAACCATATGCATTCCATTGTAGGGATTGTACGGTTTTGGCCGGCGCGATCGAGCAAGACTGCACCGACGGCGAACAATTCGTGGAAGGATTCCCGTCAGCTTGTCGAAAATTGTCGGGTAGCAGGGTTGCGATGCCAGCCAGCCGACCACCCTCCGGCGTTACGTGCCACTTCCCGCCAGCGGGAGGGGTAACCACTCAATCCTTTTGACGAGGCGGACCGCTGGGGCCGTCAAAGGTTCGGTAGATCGAAGCGGGCCAGATCCACGCCCTCGAGTTCAAGCAACTCGGCCTTGATGTCGAGTCGGCCGCCGTAGCCGCCAAACGCGCGGCCCGAGCCGACTGCGCGGTGACAGGGCACGATGATAGTAACCGGATTGCGCTTCACTGCGCCTCCGACCGCCTGCGCGGCCATGCGGCCGCCACCGCGTCGTTCGGCCAATTCGGCGGCGAGTTCGCCGTAACTTACCGTCATGCCATAGGGAATTTCGGCCACCAGATTCCACACTTCATGTTGGAATGGCGTGCCGGCGGGATGCAACGGCGGCGTCTGATCTAGGCCGGGGCGCTCGCTGGCGAAATAGGCGGTCAGCCATACGCGGGTCATACGGAACACATCGGGTTCACGATCGGATTCGCGATTCGAATCGAGAACGGCTTGGTGATCGGTGGCCCACCACCAGTCTTCAAGACAGAGCTCGGTCAGGCCCTCGCCGTCCGAGGCCATCATCATCCGGCCGATGGGCGTTTCGACTGTGGCCCGCATCAGTTGTCGTTGCGTCATACCGCCATTATCGCGCGTTGAGGGATGAAGCCCATACCGTGCCTGATTTCATGAAGGACGGGTCGTGCTGTACGGTCAGTATTGCGTGCTGGGCAGCGATATCTGACATAGTGGGGGTTCTTGGGCCGACATGAGTGTTCTTTCCGACATCCCAACCGTCTAACTCCGTTTCGAGGGGCTGATTTGGGCTGTTCCGGAGGTCTATCTCCGTTTCGAGGGGCTCCTCATCCGGGAAACCACAAGTATAAACGGCTCCGGGCTAACGTCATTACACCGTTTTTGGCCCGTGTCTACTCAGCCACCAGCCCCTTGAAACGGGAGTAGACCTCCGGAGAAGGCCAAATCAGCCCCTTGAAACGCAGCGACCCCTCTGATTGGAGTCAATCAGAGGGGTTCGGCACATTGCTGATGCAGCTGGTCCGCCGTCCGCCTTGAGGCGGAACGTAACCAAGATTCAGGCGGGATTACTCCGCAACGAGCGCCAGGAAGGCGGCGGCCACGGCGGCTGTCGGGTTCGGGAATTCCTCGTCCTGGTTGAAGAACGGCACGTCGGCGTAGTTCAGGAACTTCACTTCGGCACGGTCGCCGATCAAGGCCTTGGCCTCTTCGGCCAGCTGATCGGTTATCGTCATGCGTTCCTGATTTCCACGGCCATGGCCGTGCAATGTGCCCATCGCTTGGTTCTACCCGCTGTTTATGCTGGCCATGCCCATCGCCTGGCTGCTGTATACGGTCACCGCGAGTTATGTGCACGGCGGCACCCGATAATCGTTGGAAAACCGGTGGGACACGCGGGGGCTTGGCTTTTTCCTGAGGTTGGCGTATCTTTGTCACCTGTTGCCCGTGAAGGTAACACATGCGGACATAGCTTAGTTGGTAAAGCGCAACCTTGCCAAGGTTGAGACCGCGGGTTCGAGTCCCGTTGTCCGCTCTCGGATGGCTGGTTCAGGATGATTGATTCAGCCTGAGGATGACCCGGGCGGTTGGCGCAGTGGTAGCGCACTTCCCTGACACGGAAGGGGTCACAAGTTCGAATCTTGTATCGCCCACGAAAGTCGAAGCAATTCGACTGGATATAACTGAAGAACCGAGTATTCGGGCGATTGGCGCAGCGGCTAGCGCACTTCGTTCACACCGAAGGGGTCGTAGGTTCGATTCCTACATCGCCCACCCGATATCACGCTCGTCAGCCTATGATGGCGGGCATTTTCTATATCTGCCGTGCCACGGTTCCTTATATGGCGTCCGGCCTCGGGTGGCATTTGGCTGTGAGCGGTTTCCGATTATGAGTGGCGTCCGGCCGTCGTGCAATCCCGCTGCGCGCGGTGCCGTTTGGGCTGTAATACGGGTGCTTTGAACTGGCCATAACTTCTTCATATGTCCCGGGGCTTGTGTCGTGTGCCGCGGCGTGCTTCCATAGTGGATATGGCGGTGCGGAAGGGGAGCCGCCATACTTACTTACACAAGGACGTCTTGGTCAGCCAGGGCAACGGCATGGAAAGGGGTTTGCGATGGTGTGCACCACGCTGAATTTCGCGGAGAAATACCTGCTGAAAACCGAAGTCAGGTCCGTTGCCGGTATGTCCGGCGGTACTTCCGATACTGGTACTGATTTCGATGTCGATTTCGGTGGCGAGGGCGACCTCGGAAGCGATCATGCCACCGGTTTCAATCGCTCGCTATCGGCCGACGATTATTGGGCTGCAGCCGGATATGCCGATGAGTCATTGTATTGATGGACGTGATGACGCGGTAAGGGCGCGTCGATAAGTGCGGCTGGTGTCGCGGCTGATGCCGCATTTGGTGCTCGTTCGGTGGTCGCGGCTGATGTTCCGTACGGACCGCCTGCAATGGTTTTGCATCGGTGGTGCGTCAAAATCCGGACCGTCGCCGACGCTGTGGACGTCTGGCGGCGTTGAAAGGACAGATAATGGATTGTCAACGCCGCTGAGAACGATTGGCGACGGTGGTGGGACAGCGGATGCCCCACCACCGTCGCCAAGAGTGGTACTTGTGTCGGTGGCGTCCAAGACATGGCCCGGCACCGACATCAGATACTCTGAACGTCGGCGGATTCCCGTTCTGTGTCCCAGCGCCGACGTTTGATTCCTGCTTATGCGAGCTGGCGTCGGTAAAAAGGCAGAACTTGGTTCACCGGCGATGTCTCAGCACGTTTGCGCGCGTCGGATCCTTCTGGAGCAGCAGGAAAACGAGCGCCACAACGAGCAGGACGGCGATGGACAGCACGCCGAACGAGGCGTTGCCGGTCAGGGACGTGGTGGTGGCCACCAGGAAGGTGCCGATGATCGAGGCGGTCTTGCCGAAGATATCGTAGAAGCCGTAGTACTCGTTGGCGTGGTCCTTGGGGATGATCTTGCCGTAGTACGAGCGGGAGAGCGCCTGAATGCCGCCTTGGAACATGCCGACCAGAATCGCCAGAATCCAGAACTCCACGGCCGATTTCATGAAGAACGCGGCGAAGAGCACGATGCACATGTACGTCACGACCGCCGCCGTGATCATCGCCTTGCAACCGAATCGCGCCGCTAGGCGGCCGTAGAGAATCGCGCAGGGGAAGGCCACGAACTGCGTGACGAGCAGTGCCACCACCAGCTGGGTGGAGTCGATGCCAAGCTCGGCACCGTAGGAGGTACTCATCGAAATCACCGTGTTCACGGCATCGATGTAGAAGAAGAACGCGATCATGAACATCCACAACGGCTTGTTCTTCACGATCTTGCCGAACGTGCCCGCCAGTTCGCTGAACGTGCCGCGCACGGCCAAGCCCAGCTGGTCACGGGTGGCGCGATAGTGCACTTGGCGGTAGCTGGTAAGCAGCGGGATGGTGAATGCCACCCACCAGATGGCGGTGATGATGAACGAGGCGCGCGTGCAAGCCACCGTGGACCAGCCGAAGAGTGACGGGCCACCGAAGATCAGCGCGATGCAGAAGATGAACGGCACGGTGGAGCCGATGTAGCCCCAGCCGTAGCCGTGCGAGGAGACCTTGTCCATGCGCTCGTTCGAGGTGGTGTCGATAAGCATCGAATCATAGAACGTCAGCGAGCCGTTAAGGCCGATGGTCGCCAGAATGTAGACGACCAGGAACGGCAGCCAGGTCAGGGGCAAGGCCATTGTGCAGCAGGTGACCACGCCGGTGCCGAAGAAGCCCAGGAAGAACTTGATTTTCATGCCTTGCACGTCGGCGATGGAGCCAAGCAACGGCATGAGCAGCGCTATGACCAAGGAGGCAATGGTTTGCGCGTAGCCCCAGGCGGACACGATGTTGCCGTCCGCCGGCATCAGTGATTTGGCGTAGATGGGGATGACGGCGGTGGACAGCAGCACGAATGCCGAGTTGCCGACGTCGTAGATGATCCACTTCTTTTCGCGGGCGGTCAGTTTGGCGCTTTGCGGCACCGGTTCGTGGACATTCGTGGGATCAGTCATATGCACTCCTCGACGGTGTTCAACTCAATCTATCGTAGAAGCGCGGACTAGGGTAGGGAGACCATTCCGGTTGAACGGCGGGTGAATAATGCCGGGCCCCTTTCTAAGGGGAGCCAGAGCAAAAAATAGCTCCCCTCGCTGAGGGGAGCTGGCCGCGAAGCGGACTGAAGGGAGCCGATCGTGGATTCCCCCCAGATGAGGAAATCCACTCAATCGTCCGGAAACTATTCGCCGATCAGCGCGATGGCCTCGTCGTAATCGGGGCATTGCGGCACGCCGTTGAGGCTGCGCTGAATGGCGATGGATGCCGCCGCGTTGGCGATCTTTACCGATTCGGCCAGACTATGGCCCTTTGCCAGCATCGCGCACATCACGCCGGTGTGGCAACCGCCCGCCGAACGGGTGTGTACGGCCTTGGTCGGGTATCCCTCGATATGAATCGTCTCGCCACCTGGCTCACGAATCCAAGCGCCGCGGGCGCCGACACGCACCACCAGCGGCGCGCGCAGTGTAGTGCCCAAGCCGTCACACAACTGGTGCATGAAGTCGTCGAGTCCACCGCCGATGGTGACCTTGCTGTCGTCGATCGGCGCGCCGAGTCGCTCGGCCAGCGTCATGGCCTCCTGACGGTTGCAGGACCAGACCGGGCGTGCGAGCACCAGGTCCTCAAGCATATGGTCGTTGACCAGACGCAACGTATTGGTGGGATTGATCACCAGCGTGTAGTCGCGTGCAGCCGGGTCGGTACCGGCCTTGAGTAGGAATCCGTCCACGCCGGTGGCCGTATGGTCCATCAGTGTGTTGCCGCTGATGTGCACCACGTCTTTGGGCTGCGGCTCCAGCGTGTTGAACGTGTCCGCGTCGCCATGAGCCTCGGCGCCATAGGAAGCGATGAACGTCTTCTTCGGCGCGCCGGAGCTCAGCACCACGCGGAAGCCGGAATCCTCATCAAGACGATCCTGGCCGATATGCGTGATGCCGTTGTCCTGGAATGACTGGCGGATGAAATGCGCCCACAGGCCGTTGCCCAGAATGCCGGCGTGCTCGGTCGGCACGCCCATGCGGCTGGCCGCCTGCAGCACGCGATAGCTGCCGCCAATGGAGGGCTTCGGATGATCGGCCACGGCGAATCCGCCCTGTGCCGGCACCTCGTCCACATTGAGCATAATGTCCACCCAGACTTGACCCAGTGAAATCACGCTGGGCTCGTGAGTGCCGATACCTCGCCTGAGATTCAACATGACAGCCTCCTTCGTCGTAAGTTGCACGATGACCCCTTCGTCCCTTGCCGTCTCTTATACCGAGATTATATGAGAGTTTGCTGGATGCGGAATAGGCAGGCCGGCGTGTTTTATCGGGCAAACGCTACGATTTGCGGCGTAATTCGCCGCTGGCGAACTGCTGGCGAACTACTTGCGGACCGCTGGCGAACCAATGCCGAGCCGCTCGCGAACCGCTGATGGCCCATTCGCAAGTTACGCTCGAACCGCGCGTGAACCGCCGAAGTTCGCCCATGATACACGCAAGAGTTGCGGTTGTCGGTATTGGGCTATATATTTGTGAAGTTGTGTGTTCGGCATGTCGGGTGAAACCGGCGGTCGAATGCGTGAAAGACTTGACACATCAAGGTTAAGGGAGTCCATCATGGCAGCTCGTTGCGCAGTGTGCGGCAAGGGACCGCAGACCGGTTTCACCGTTTCCCATTCGCACCGTCGTACCAAGCGTAGCTTCCGCCCGAACCTGCAGTCTGTACGCACCACGATTGATGGCGAGAACACTCGTCTGCGCGTGTGCGTCAAGTGCCTCAAGGCCGGCAAGGTTCAGCGCGTGGCCGCGTGAATCGCGTACTAACGTGGAGCAAAACCCGTTTGAGCTTCGGCTCAGCGGGTTTTGTTGTTTCTGCGGCCTAAAGAGGCCGTGCGAATAGAATAGGCCAATATGAGCATCACTATGGACACCACTCTCGCTTCGCTGGTCACCAACAAGCGTCGCGTGTCCGCGCTCAAATCGCTGGGAATCGTCACTGTCGGCGACGCCCTGACCTACTATCCCTTCCGCGTCACCGAACCGGTGCCGCTTCGCGCCATCCGCGAGGCCGCACCCGGCCAGCAGATGGCATTTGCCGCCGTGATACGAGACATGCGCGTGGTGCCGATGAACGCTCGCCGCGGCTACCGACTCGAGGCGACGGTTGACGACGCCGACTTTGCCCGTTCGCGTCGCGTACCCGGCAGCACGGCCCGGCTCACGTTCTTTTCGTATCGTAAATCGTATGTGGATTGGGTCAGCATGCGGCTGCGCGCCGGCACGTCTGTGGTGGTCTCCGGTATGCCCAGCGAATACATGGGGCAGCTGCAATTCACGCACCCCGAAATCCTCACTGTCGCGCCCGGGTCGGCCGGAGCAGGAGCGGGGCTTGAGGGTTACGCTCGGGGTGCGGCATCCGGCAATGGTGCGTTTGCGGGAAGTACCGATCCGTATGCCAGTGTGCAGTCCGCGTATCCGCCGGCCGCGGCTGCCTCTTCCGGGACCGCGCTGAAATACGACGCCGATACCGTGCAAGAGGCGCTTACCCGCGTCTGCCGGCCCCGTCCGGTATATCACGCCAGTTCGCGTATCTCGTCCGAACATATTCATGAGACGATTCTGGGATTGCTGTGGATGATGGGGGCCCGCACGTCATCCACGCCTGACGGGCAACTCGCTGGCGCTGGGTCAGCCGGCATTGTGGCTCCCACGACCGACACCATCGCCGTCCAAAACGGGGAAGAGAATTCCGGCACGACCGCCGAATCCGGTGCTGAGGCGCTCGCCCAATCCATCCCAGATGTGCTGCCCGAATCGGTGCGCAAGGCCAAGAACCTCATGCATCGGGCTGAGGCGTTCCTGGCCATTCATGATCCGGCTTCCACGACCCGGTTCAAGGAGGCCATCGAAACCCTGCGCTATGAGGAGGCTTTCGTTTCGCAGACCTCGCTGCTTAAAGCCAGGTCGCACGCCCATAAATCCGCGGCTCACTCTTGCCCGTTGGTAACCGACAGTCTGCGCGATCAGTTCATCGCATCCCTGCCGTTCTCCCTCACTGCAGGGCAGCAGCAGGTTATTCATGATATTGCCGCCGATTTGGCTCATGACTGGCCAATGCAGCGTCTGCTGCAAGGCGAGGTGGGCTCCGGCAAAACCGTAGTGGCGCTCGCTGCCATGCTCCAAGCCGTAGACGCCGGCTATCAGGCCGTGCTTGTTGCCCCTACTCAGGTGCTGGCCGAGCAGCATGCCGAAACCATTGGCCGGATGGTGGAGCAACTCAAGCCAGCGATTCCAGTCACGTTGTTGACGGGCGGCATGAAGCTTGCTGCGCGACGTAAAGCACTTGCTGCGGCGTCCAGTGGCGAGCCGGGCATTATCGTGGCCACGCACGCGGCGTTTTCCAAGACCTTCCAAGCCCCGCACTTGGCCTTGGTGGTAATCGACGAGCAGCACCGGTTCGGTGTGGAACAGCGCGAAAGTCTCAACGCCAAAACCGATGACGGCACCACGCCGCATCTATTGGTGATGACCGCCACGCCCATCCCGCGCACCGCCGCCATGACTTGGTTTGGCGATCTCGATATTTCCTGGCTCACCGAATTGCCTGGCGGCCGCAAACCGATTCGCACCGTGGTGGTCAATGAGGCCGACGCCGCCACCATGGGCCGTATGTTCGCGCACATTCGCGCGCGAGTCGACGCGGGGGAGCGGGCCTATATCGTGTGCCCGCGCATTGATGCGGATGATGAGGGGAATGAAGGCGGTTCCGGCGTTTCGGCAGCAGCCGGTTCTGCCCGCGGACGCGCCGCAGCATCTGGTTCCAGTGCCCGCACAGCTGCGGGCGGCCGTGCAACGCGCGCGGCGGCCGACGCCATCGGCATCGACGACCCCTACGAAACCTTCGACGAAAACGGCGAAACCGTGGCTCGCCCGCCATTGCATGCGGTGGCCGAAATCGCCGACCGGTTGCAGAAACTCCCGCAATTCCAAGGCATTCGGTTTGCGACTCTGACCGGCCGCGACAAGGATGACGTCAAAACCCAGGTCATGGCCGATTTTGCCGGCGGCGAGACTCCGATTCTGGTGTCCACCACGGTGATCGAAGTCGGTGTGGATGTGAAACAGGCCAGCTGCATCGTGATCTTTGATGCCGACCGATACGGCCTCTCTCAGTTGCATCAGCTGCGCGGCCGCGTGGGGCGTGGCGGCACCAACTCGTGGGCGTTCCTTATTTCCCGTGCGGAACCCGGCTCCCCGGCCGAGCAACGGCTCGAAGTGATTCACCACTCGCTCGACGGTGCCGAAATCGCCCAAGCCGACTTGGAATTCCGCGGTGCCGGCGATGTGCTCGGCGACGCCCAATCCGGCGGCAAGTCTAGCTTGAAGCTCCTGCGCGTGGTCAAGGACGCCGACATGATCGCCGACGCCCGCACCCGTGCCGAGCAGCTTCTGGCTGCCGACCCCGAACTGGCAGACGAGGTCCAACTCGCCGGTGCCGTCCTCGACTTCACCCGAGGCAACGAAACCTTCCTGACCTCCAGCTGAGGCTAGGGCTGCGCCCCCCCGTAATCGCACGATATTGTATTTTCATCTGGTAAACAGAAGTAAATGCTTGTGCCAGAGACGGATTGCATATGCATGGGTGCTTCGTGGAAGCTGATTCTGTGTTCCGTTGCTGAGTTACGGACGTGCTGGCGATACGCAGCTTTCGCGTTCGACAAGCTGCGTGGGAAAAATGAAGTAATTCTGTTCCACCTTTCCTTCCCGCGCTTCGAGAATCAGGTCGATGCATTGTCTGGCGATGAGGTCGAATGGCTGCCTGATGGTCGTCAGGGATGGACATATGCTTGCCGCAGGATAGACATCGTCGAAACCGATGATCGATAATTGTTCGGGCAGACTGATGCCGTGCTGTCGGGCGGCGCGATAGACGTTGATCGCGCCGAGATCGTTGAACGCGAAGATGGCGGTCGGTCGGTCCTGCTCCCTCATTTCCAGGAGATCGCATGCCGCCTTGTATGCCTTGTCAGATACGTAGTCGCCAACCTTGATGAGATGTGGATCCGCGCTGATGCCGTTTTTCTGCAGCGCCGCCTTTGATTCAGGCTTCTCACGATTTGGAAAACCTTGACGAAGAGGACAGCGCTCTGGTCCGTGAAGCGGAATCCGTCCGTTCCCAACTGGCTGAAACGCGATTGGGAGCTGATGGAAGAGTCCTTGAATGGAACGACGAATTCATCGAATCCGATCCACAGCACCGCCATCTGTCCCACCTTTACGAACTGCATCCTGGTGCAGGCATCACGTCTAAGACTCCGCGTCTGGAGGAAGCCGCGAGAAAATCCCTCGAAGTGCGTGGCAATGATGGTTCCGGTTGGAGCATCGTATGGCGCATGATCATGTGGGCTCGTCTGCGTGATGCGGAACACGCCAAACGAATCATAGGCATGTTCCTGCGGCCGGTGGATGCGAACGCCGAAACCAATCTGCTGGGCGGAGGAGTGTACGACAGCGGATTATGCGCCCACCCGCCGTTCCAGATCGACGGGAACCTTGGATTCCCGGCGGCCTTGTCGGAGATGCTTGTCCAAAGCCACGATGGCTGGATTCGCGTTCTTCCGGCCCTGCCGGAGGATTGGCATGAGGGAAGCTTCCATGCGCTCCGCGCAAGAGGCGGAATCCAAGTGGATGCGACATGGACGGATCAGACAGTGGAATATACGTTGCGCTGTTCGAAGCCCACGGAGATTACGCTGAACGTTCTGGGGACTGATATGGGACGTGTCGCATTGTCTCCGGATAAGCCATTCAAGGGAACCATCCGGCGTTAACGTATTGCGTTATATCCGTTACTAAATGTTGCGGACCGTCTTTCCTAATAGAGGAGGACGGTCCGCAATCTTTTTTTGATGGGAAAGGAGATTCCGCCATTTTCCACGATTGGTATGCGCAGATGAACCTGTACAGTGAAAGCTATGCGTGTAATTTCTGGACGATTCAAGGGTGTGGCGCTTGCTACGCCGAAAACGGGTACCCGGCCTACCACGGATCGCACCAAAGAGGCGATTTTCTCGCACCTCGACTCATGGGGAGTGCTGGATGATGCCCGTGTACTGGACCTGTTCGCCGGTACCGGTGCGTTGGGCATCGAAGCGCTGAGCCGTGGCGCGCGAGAACTCGTGGCCGTGGAAAGTTCCCGGCCTGCGGCGGCGCTGATTACCAAGACCTTGTCGCAGTTACAGAAGAATCGTTCGTGGGATGCCTCGCTCAAGGCCCGTGTGTTCACCAAAAAGGCCGAGCAAGTGGCTGGCGGCTTTGGTGAATCCTTTGACGTGATATTCATTGATCCGCCCTACGCCTATGAGACCGCTGAATGCAATCAGTTGTTGGCCAATCTGGCGGTGGGCAGCGCCACCAACGAGAACACCGTGATTATGCTCGAACGCTCGGTACGCTCCGACACCCCCACCGCCCCCGAAGGCTGGCAAATCACTGAAAGCCGCAACTACGGCGAAACCGCCGTCTTCTACATCGAGCCCGCGGATGACGACTCGGATATAGAGCGTTCCGACGATTCCGCCGCGTAGTGAATCTCCCGCCGTGTGGTGAATTAATCGGCGAGCCGGCGCGGATGGGTGGCGGAGACCTCCCAGCCCAAGGCCATCAGGGTCTTGTGGTCGGCCTTATCCAGCGCCTTGCAATCCAGTGCCGCGATAAGGTCTGGCCGGATCTCGGCGGTGCGGGCCAGCGCTTCGTCGCGGCGAAAACGGTTCACCTTGCCGTGGTCGCCGGACAACAGCACGTCCGGCACCGCAATACCACGCCACACGGCCGGCTTGGTGTACTGGCGATGTTCAAGCAGTGCGTCCTCGCCGGTGTAGGATTCCTCCACAATCGAATCCGGATTGCCCATGAATCCGGGCATCAGGCGGGTAATGGCTTCCAGCATCACGGAAACCGCCACTTCGCCACCGTTCAGCACATAGTCGCCGATCGAATATTCGCGTACGTCGACGCCCTGGGAGCGGTAGTAGTCCGGGATGCGCGCATCGTACCCCTCATAACGGCCGCAGCCGAACAGCAGATGGTCGGCATGGCTCAACTCAGTGGCGTCGCGCTGGGTAAATAACGGGGCCGATGGGTTCGGGAAGATGAGCACCGGTGTGCCGGATAGGGCGGAGGAGTCGGGTGCTGCAGGGTCGCCGGGGTCGCTTGTATCGACGGCGTCGGTTGCGGTTTCGGTATCCGTATTGGCGGTGGCGGCGGACGGCCGCGAGAATCCCAGCAGTTCGTCCAGGCATTCGCTCCACACCTCGGGCTTCATCACCATGCCGGCCCCGCCGCCGACTGGCGTATCATCCACCGAATGATGCACATCGTGGGTCCAGTCGCGCAGGTTGTGCGCTTTGATCTCCAACAATCCCTTGGCCTGGGCTTTGCCCATCAGGCTGAGGTTCATCACCTCAAAGTATTCGGGGAACACGCTCACGATATCGATCTTCATGTTATCCAGCCTAACGGTAGCCCCGCCCGCATTACACGGCCACCACTACACTATTGCGGTGATGAATACGACGATGAACCTCCCCACCCGCAAAAAGCCCGAAGTGTTGTCCCCGGCCGGCAACCTGAGGGGCCTGAAAACCGCGGTCGATTATGGTGCCGACGCCGTCTACTGCGGCGGCAAAGCCTTCGGCATGCGATCGGCCCCCAAAAACCTAAGCCTTGAGGACTTTGAGGAAGGCTCGCGCTACGCCCATGAACGCGGCGCCCGCGTGTACGTGACCTGCAACGTGCTGCCGCGCAACAACGAGATCGAAGCCATGCGCGAGTACGTCGGCCAGCTCAAGGACACCGGCGTGGACGCGCTGATCGTCTCTGACATCGGCGTGATGATGATGGCCCGCCAAGTGGCTCCGAACCTGGAATTGCATGTCTCCACGCAGGCCGGCGTCACCAATTACCAAGCTGCGAACGCCTTCTATGAGCTTGGCGCTCGCCGTGTGGTGTTGGCCCGCGAGATGGACTTGCAGGCCGTGCGTGATATTCGCGCCAACATTCCCGGTGACCTCGACATCGAATGCTTCGTGCATGGCGCGATGTGCATGGCGTTCTCCGGCCGTTGCCTGTTCTCCAACTATCTGACCGGGCGTGATGGCAATCATGGCGAATGCGCGCAGCCATGCCGCTGGAAGTATTCGATCGTGGAAGAGAAGCGCCCCGGCCAGTACTTCCCGATCGAGCAGACCGAGAACGGCGCCTATCTGTTCAATTCGCAGGACATGAATATGCTGGGGCACTTGGATGATTTGATTGACTCCGGTGCCACCAGCCTCAAAATCGAAGGCCGCGCGAAAAGCGCCTACTATATCGCCGCCATGACCAACGCCTACAAAACCGCGGTTAATGAATACATGATTCAACGCGGTTTTGAAGACGCTGATGGCAATGTTCTGAAGCCTTTCCGTGACCGTGTGATTCGCCCGGGCGACCCCGATTTTGGCCAAGGAACCGAAGATCAAGTGATGAGCAATGCCGATGCCGCGTTCGCCGGTGTGGCCGATGAGGGATATGACCGTGGCTCTGATACTGCGGTTGCCGATTCGGTCACCGGCTCGGTTGCCGCAGAACGTGACCGCGTGACGGTTGCTGATGCCGCCGACTCAACTGCCTCTGGTACGTCGGCCGGCACCGCCGTCGAACCCGACGGCATGAGCTCCCACGCCCGCTCCACGCGCCGCAAGTCCAACACCGCGGTCGAACAGATCGAGACCGATTGGAAGCATGCGGCCGTTCGCCCGGCCCCGCACGTCGAACTGCCCGAATGGCTGCTCGAGGAAACCGACAAGGTGGCCCACCGCGACTACTCCACCGGCTTCTATTACCCGGAGCACAAGGTCACACAGAACACCGACCGCTCCGCCTACTTCCGCTCATGGCTGGTAGTGGGCGAAGTGCTGAGCTGGAGCGCGGACGAAGGCGGACGTGTCACGCTGATGAGCCGTAACAAGATCGAGCCCGGTCAACAGGTTGAATTCCTGCTGCCTGGCGAGAGACCATTGGTCTTTACCGTGCCGGAAACCGGCCTGCGCGATGCCGATGGCGCGCCAGTACCCGCCATCAATAATCCGGCGCACGTGTTCTCGATGCCCTGCCCGCACCAGGTGCCCATCAACGCCGCCATCCGCTCGCGCACCAAAAAGCCCACCCTCAAAGCCGAATAACCTACCACTCCGCCCCCGCTGACTGGGGGTGGTCATGGGAATCATGAACACCGCCCGCACCCAAGAAAGAATGCCTTATGCCTGAATACAGCGAAGAAATCCTCGATTCCAACAGCATCAGCTCTACCGATAAAGCCGGTCGCCCTATTCCGGTGACCATCCCCATCGCACTGTCCCCCGGCATCAAGGTGGTGTACACCACGCGACTGGGCGGCCTGAGCGCCGGCGATTACGGCAACCTGAACCTCGGCGGCAAGTCCGGCGACGAACCTGAGGCCGTACTGTCGAACCGCATCGCACTCGCCGAAGCGGTGCAAGCCCGCCTATCGCTGGTCTCCCAAGTACATTCCGGCGTGGCTGTGGACGTGGACGACTCGTTCGTCATCAACACCCCCTTCGGCTTCGACGTGTCCGGCACACATGGTGAGACTGACACTCCGCACGTCATCGAGGCGGACGGCCAGGTCACCGCACAATCCGGCATCGCCCTAGGCATGTTCGCGGCCGACTGCCTGCCGGTGCTGCTGGGCGACCCGGTCACCGGCATCATCGGTGCGGCCCACTGCGGCCGTCGTGGTCTGGAGCGTGGTGTGATCGGCGCCACGGTAGACCTGATGAAGAGCAAGGGTGCCGATCCGGCGAACATCGTGGCCACACTCGGCCCGCGCATCTGCGGCGACTGCTATGAAGTGGGCGACGAGATCGCCGACCAGTTCATCAAGCGCTTCCCGCTGACCAAGACGAAGACCCGTTTCGGTGGTGCCGGCATTGACATCGCCGAAGCCGCGATGATTGACCTCGCCTTCGCCGGCGTACATCAGGTGGTCGATTCGATGCCGCGCGTGCACGCCGCCACCCAGTACCTTGAGGAAGACCCGGAACTCGCCGAACTGTGCCGTACGGACGGCGAAGGCCCGGCCGAGCTCGCGGAGCGCATCGACAACATCAGCCACAGCATGTGCACGCTCGAAAACCCACTGTGGTACTCGCACCGCCGCGCCGCGCTCGCCAACAAAACACACGAAGGCCGCCTCCTTGCCCTCATCGTGCGTGACTAAACGGAGAATGCGGGCACATTCCGTGGAGAAGATGTGATGCAGTTCACGGACGGCCAGCCCTCACCCTACGGTGGTGCCTATGACTGAGAGAGATTTCGATACCCCCGTCGAGACGCCTACCGTCCAACCAGCCCCCGCTCAGGGCACCAAACCGGCACAAACCGTGCCGGTGGTGGCCGTGGTGCTGGCCGCCGGCTTCGGTACGCGCTTCGACCCCGACAATCCCAAGCAGCTTGTCTCCGTGGGCGGCAAGCCCATCGTGTGCTGGAGCATTGATGCCTTTGAACATTGCGATCGCGTCAGCGACATCGTGGTGGTGGTCAATCCCAAGGTGCGCGGTGAAGTGGAAACGTTGGTTGGCGAGATGGGCTACACCAAGGTCCGCGTCATCATTGACGGCGGTGACGAACGTGTGGACAGTACCGCCGCCGCGCTCGACATGCTGGCTACGGCTGGCATTCCGGACGATGCCAAGATTCTGATCCATGACGCCGTCCGTCCGTTCGTGGAACAGTCCGCCATCGACGGTTCGATTGATGCGCTCGACCAGTTCACGGCCGCGACCGTGGCCTACGCCTCAACCGACACCGTGCTGTTGACCGAGGATCTGGGCGATTTGAAAGTGGTCAAGTCGGTGCCGGACCGCCCGAACACCTTCCGCGCGCAGACCCCGCAATCCTTCCGCTTCGCGACGATTCGTCACGCTTACGATCTGGCTGCCGCCGACCCGGACTTCCATCCCACCGACGACACGCGCGTTGTGGTCGATTATCTGCCTGATGAACCCGTCGCCATTGTCTCCGGTGCGGAAACCAACCTGAAGATCACCACGCTGGAGGATATTCCCACAGCTGAGCGTATCGCCGAGGAGATTCTCGGTCGTGATCCCAAGGAAGAGGCCCGCGCCCGCATGCACGCCCTGCTGGCCCAAGCGGCCGGCCAGATGCATCGCTAGACTGGCATTATGCGTGAACTCAATGTTGTGATCTCCGGCTTCGACCACTATGACGGCGTGGAGGTCAATCCCGCCGTCGAAGTGCCCAAGGCCATCGCCGAGCAGGGGTTGGGCGTCTCCTCTGCTCCGGACGATCCGTTGGAGCAGGTCGCCGTCACCATCCATGCCGTCAGCATCCCGGTGAGCTTCGCCAAAGCCTGGCCCACGCTGAAAGAGACGATTGAGGCCACCAAGCCTAATATCGTCATCGCCACCGGGCTCAAGCACGCAGCCCGAGGCGTGATGCTTGAACGATGCGCCACCAACCTGATGGACGCGATCAAGCCGGACGCGGACAACGTGACCCCACGCCGCGAACCCATCGACCCCAATGGCCCGGCCGCCTATTGGACCCGCCTGCCGTTGCGCTCGATCCTGAATGATTTCACGGACGATTCGATTCCGGCCACCCTGAGCTCGGACGCAGGCACGTTCGTATGTAATTCGCTGTTCTACAACTTGCTGAACTGGACCGCCACCCAGGAGCGGGTGCTGGGCGGATTCGTCAGCTTCCCGCCGGTCGTGCCGGCGGATTCCAGCCAGCATGGTCTGCCACTCGACCAGCAGATCGCCGCTGGCCGTGATGTGGTGCGCGAAGCCGTGCGCTACTATCTCAAGCCCTCCAGCTCCGGCATCCTCATCGCCTAGCACGCTGCGCGCCACGCCGGAATAGAACATGGTTCGCACGCATTGTAACGATTGCGCGTCACTCAACGCCCAGCGCTAGTGCGATGCGCTACAGTGCTTCAAGGATGTGCCAAGAGCTTTATGCGTGTGCGAAAGGAATAAACAGCGATGGTGGATCGTTTCCCGGTGGTGCTGCGAGGATATGACAAGGAGAAGGTTGATGCTGCCTTCGACGCTACTCAGGAGAGTGTGAAGCGTGCGCAGCAGACGTTGGCCAGCATGCGTGAGCAGATTGCGGCGGATGACGACCGTATTCTGCAACTGCAGGCCCAGCTTCAGGAAGAGAAGAACAAGAAGCCGGAAGGCAACAGCTTCGCTTCCCTGGGGGCGAACGCCCAGCAGATGCTCGCCTCCGCCGAGCAGACGAGTACCGAACTGTTGGAACGCGCCAAGCAGGACGCATCCTCCATCCGTACCACGGCTCAGGCTCAGGCCGAAACGCTGATCAACAACGCCAAGCTGGATGCCCAGCATATTGTTGACGACGCCAATGCCAAGGCCGCCTCGATTCTGACGAACGCCAACAATCAGGCCGAATCAGTGACCACCTCCGCCAACGAGGACGCCGCACAACTGCGCTCCGAAACCGCCAAGACCATCACCGAACAGCGTCAGACCGTCGAGCTTGAGCTCAGCAACGCGCGCGAAGAGCACACCAAGAAGATGGCTTCCGAACGCTCCACCCAAGAGCGCGAAATCGCCGATATGAAGGCGGAAGCTACCCAGCAGGTTGCCGCAATGCGCAAAAGCGCCAATGAGGAGATCACCAAGCTTAAGTCCGATTCCAACGATCAGATTGAGGCGGCGCTCGCCGAGGCCAACAAGAAGCTCGCCGACGTGCGCGAGCAAGTGTCCAAGATGATGACCGAAGCCCAGCGCAAGGCCAGCGAAATCATTGATGCGGCCAAGACCAAGGGTCAGGAAATCACTGATGAGGCCGAGGTCAAGCGCACCAGCACGATGAGCCAGGTCAACGCCGAAGTCGAGCAGATCCGTCACGACATCGCCGCTCAGCAGGATGAGGCCACGAAGAAGGTCAACGAACTCCTGCAGCACCTCGAAGAGCGTCGTGTGGCGGCCAAGCGGGAAGCCGATGAGTTGGTCGGCCAGGCCAAGAACACTCGCGACCAAGCCGATTCATATGCCGCGGCCAAGCGCGAGGAGGCGGACATCCAGGCCGCCGCAATCGTGCATAAGGCGGGCGAGGAAGCCGATGCGCAGATCGAGGAGCGTCGTGCCGCCGCCCAAAGCGAGCTTGACGGTCTGTCCAAGCGCATCGCCGATCTGCAGGAACGCGAGTCCGTCATCACCCAGCGTGTTTCGGAACTGCGTTCTATGTTCTCGCAGGCGTTCTCCGGATTCGCTTTCGGTGGTAATGCGGCGGCCTCTGGTCAGAGTCAGGAAGCCGCTGCCGTGGCGTCATTGCCGGTGGTCGCGCCCGTCCCGGAAGTCAAGCCTGTACACAACGAGGCCGATGATCAGCCGGGTGAGTTGAGCGGAAACGAGTCGGCTGCCGACGATCACAATGAGACAGATGCGGCACCGGCTGATTCGGCTGATTCAGCTGCGCAGAATGAGCAGTCCGAATCGTCTGAGCCGTCCGAGCACCAGACACAGGGCGAACCGGAGGCCCCGACTCAGGAGAATCCAGCCGTATCTGAGCAGAACGGCGAATGACAGGCCTTCGATTAGACTACTAGCGGTAAGAATTATGGCACCTGCGCTTTCGAGCCAGGTGCCGTATTCGTTTGGATCTGCGCCACAAGCGCACCATCACAGAAGGAGTATGACATGAGTGAATTGACGCCTCTGACCGGCGAAGCATTGAATACCTTGCGCGGCGATTTCGCACAGAGCGGCACCAACCGTCTGGCCATGAACGCGGTGACCGCCGCCGGCATCGACAAGGTGGCTCGCAATTATGACCGCGCTCGTCTGATGCAGCGCCGTTTCTCCACCATCGTTGACAATGGCGAAGCCACCCATCAGGATCGCTCCGGCCGCTGCTGGCTGTTCAGCTCCCTGAACGTGGCCCGTTTCGTGGCCAAGAAGAACATGAACTTGAAGGAGTTCGAGTTCTCCCAGAACTACGCGATGTACTACGACAAGCTGGAGCGCGTCAACTACTTCCTTAAGGATGTGGCCGCTCTGGTGGCTGCCGGAGAGCCTTCCGACTCCCGCCTGATGCAGCACCTGCTCGCCGACGTGATGGGCGATGGCGGCCAGTGGACCATGGCCATGAACGTGTACAAGAAGTACGGCGCTGTGCCCAAGGACCTGTTCCCGGAGACCGAATCCTCCAAGAACACCGGTGAAATGAACACCCAGCTGCGCCACATGCTGCACACCGCCGTGGCGCACATGTACGCCGCTGACGGCGATGCCTCCAAGGTCGAGGCGATTATTGCCGACGCCACTGCTGCCGGCCACCGTATTCTGACCATCCACCTGGGCGAGCCGCCGGTCTCCTTCGACTGGGAATGGACCGACAAGGATGGCGAATTCCACCGCGACGGCGAGATTACGCCGGTTGAGTTCTGGAAGAAGTACGTGGGTCCGGCTGGTCTTGAGGACTACGTGTGCCTGGTGGATGATCCGCGCACCGAGCACGCCAAGGGCAAGAAGATCGGCATCGAGCACCTCGGCAATGTGGCTGGCGGCGACGCCACCGAGTACCTCAACGTGCCAAACCAGTTCATGAAGGACTGTGTCAAGCAGATTCTCGTTGAGCAGGGCATCCCGGTATGGTTCGGTGCCGACTGCCACCCGTTCATGGACCGCGAGAACGGCGCTTGGGCCACCGACCTGTTCGAGTACGGCCGCGTGTACGACGTGGACTTCGATTTGGACAAGGAAGCCCGCGTGCGCTTCGGTGACTCCGCCATGAACCACGCCATGGCTTTCGCCGGCGTTGACGTGGCCGACGACGGCACCACCCGCCGCTGGCGAGTGGAGAACTCTTGGGGCACCAAGATCGCCGACAAGGGCTACTTCACCATGTCCGACGACTGGTTCACCGAATACGTCTACGAGGTAGCCGTCCCGAAGGCCCTGTTGCCGGAGGAATACCAGAAGGCCCTCGAAGAGCCAGCCACCATGCTCCCCGCATGGGACCCGATGGGCGCCTTGGCCTGACTTCGCCAGCCTCCCGGAATCGGCCTGACGGCCGATGCTGTGTTTTTTCGCAGCCTGCCGGCTGCTAGGGTCTCTCCCTCTGTCAGCGCGAAGCCGCTGACGGGGGGGGGAGAGAGGCCGCGGTCGCAGGCCGCACAACAACACAGCATCGCCGCAGGCGAGTCCACGCAGGCGAGTTTACCCAAAGTCCATAACCGCCGGCCCAACAAGCAGTCCCCGTAACAGACTGCTATAGTTGGGCTTTTGCGTCTATAGCGCCATACCGACGGTACGTATACAAGGAAAGGAGTCGAGCAATGGCAGCACTACGTGGTCCGGATAGTTCCGAGGATGAACGTCGTTTGGGGGAGCAGGCCGTCTTTCCCGAGACCGTCGATGTCAACATTCGTCAGCTTGACCCCATTCCCGCGCCGCGTGCCTTCCTCAGGGAGCAGCCGCTCACCGATGAGATGAGCGAGCTCGTGCTCCACTCGCGGCAGGAAATCCGCGATGTGCTCAACGGCCGCGACGACCGACTGCTCGTCATCGTGGGCCCCTGCTCAATCCACGACCCGAAGGCCGCGCACGAGTACGCAGAAAAGCTGGCTGCCGTCAAGCGCGAGCTGGAAGACCGACTCGTGATTGTGATGCGCGTGTACTTCGAGAAGCCACGCACCACCATCGGCTGGAAAGGCCTCATCAACGACCCCGATCTGGACGGTCGCTTCAATATTCGTAAGGGCATGTGGCTGGCCCGCAAGGTGCTCACCGACGTGCTGAGCCTCGGCCTGCCCGCCGCCACCGAATGGCTTGACCCCATCACCCCGCAGTACATCTGCGACGCGATCAGCTGGGGTGCCATCGGCGCGCGTAACACCGAATCCCAAGTCCACCGCGAACTGGCCAGTGGCCTGTCCATGCCGGTGGGCTTCAAGAACTCCACCGACGGCTCCATCAAGGCCGCCGCCGATTCCTGCTTTGCGGCCGGCTTCGAGCATCACTTCCTGTCCATTAACTTGGACGGTCGCGTGATTTCCGCCGAAACCAAAGGCAACCCGGATTGCCATCTGGTTCTGCGCGGTTCCAGCCACGGCCCGAACTACGATGCCGAATCCGTGCGTCAAGCTCTGGAAGACCTCAAGGTTTCCAAAGCGTCCGGCCCGAGCCAGCATGGCCTCGTCATCGATGCCGCCCACGGCAACTGCGGCAAAGACGAAAACCGCGAAGCCGAAGTCATCGAAGAGATCGCTGAGCGTCTGGCGCACGGCGAACAAGGCATCACCGGCGTAATGCTGGAAAGCTTCTTGGTCGGCGGTCACCAAAAGCCGGCCCCGCTCGACCAGTTGGTCTACGGTCAGTCCGTCACCGACTCTTGCGTGCCGTGGGAACGCACCAACGAGCTGCTGCACACCCTAGCCGACGCCGTCACCGCTCGCAGCTTGGCTAAATAGCTTTGTCTTTGTAAAAATGCTCACTGAGACCCACTCAGTGAGCATTTTTTGCCAATAACGGTGGTCATGTCAGTTTGTTCCCGTGACACCTTATCCTTGGGAAAGATACTGATCCAAGGAGAGATGTTATGCAGCAGCAGGAGGAAGCAGCACATTCGCTGCATCCGTTGCAAGTCGGTCCGCAGCCGTTGAACACCCCGGAAGAGCTTCGCGCCATTCGTCAGGCGATGGGGGAGGGGAAGAACCCGCTCGTTGCCACTGATGTGCCGCGCTGGGAAGATCAGGTGGGTGTCAGTCGCATCATCAACCGCCGCGTATTGGAGCTGGAGCCGCTGCCCACGCCCGCGCAAGTGCTCGCTGAACTCCCGCTGACCGATCAGGCTCAGGAAATCGTCGCCTACTCGCGTGATGAGATTCGCGCGTGCCTGTACGGCCAAGACGACAGGTTGTTGGTCATCGTCGGCCCCTGTTCGGTTCATGACCCGAAGGCCGCGCTGGACTACGCGCACCGATTGGCCAAGCTGAAGGACGAGCTCGGTGAGCAGCTGCTCATCGTCATGCGCGTGTACTTCGAGAAGCCGCGCACCACCATCGGCTGGAAGGGCCTGATCAACGACCCGGATATTGATGGCAGCCACAATATTCGCAAAGGCCTGTTGCTTGCTCGCAAAACCTTGCTTGGTGTGCTGAAGGAAGGATTGGCGGCCGCCACGGAATTTCTGGAGCCCACCAGCCCGCAGTTCATCTCGGACGCGGTGAGTTGGGGCGCCATTGGTGCGCGCAACACGGAAAGCCAGATCCACCGCCAATTGGCCAGCGGGCTTTCCATGCCGGTCGGCTTCAAGAACGCCACTGACGGCTCGGTGCAGGCAGCGGTCAACGGTTGCTTCGCCGCTGCTCAGCAGCACACGTTCTTCGGCATTGACCATCTGGGGCGTGCCTGCGCAGTCGAGACCCTTGGCAACCCGGACTGCCATGTGGTGTTGCGCGGCTCGATTCACGGCCCGAACTACGATGCCGAGTCCGTGGCCAAAGCCATGGAAGACGTACGCGCCGAAATGCCCGCCGAATCCGCAGCCTCGCACGGTCTGATTGTTGATTGCTCGCACGGTAACTCCGGCAAGGACGAGCATCGTCAGGCCGAAGTCGTGCGCAATATTGCCAGCAGAATTGCAGCTGGCGAACAGGGTATTACAGGCATCATGATGGAAAGCTTTATTGAAGGGGGCAATCAGAAGGCCGCGCCGCTTGATCAGCTGGTCTATGGCAAGTCGATTACCGACAAGTGCATCAGCTGGGAAGAAACCGAGGCCTTGCTGCGCGAGCTTGCGGAAGCCGTGGCCACGCGGCGTTGGCACTGAGTTGCGTCATCGGCTCTCTCGGGGGGAGCAATGTGACGAAACGTCTGACTACCCCTCAGCCCGCCATTCGGCGGCCAGCTCCCCTGACAAGGGGAACCGAAAGTGTTGTGAAAGGAACTTACGTATGGGTATGAAAACTGTAGCTATTATTGGCGCATTGGATGAAGAAGTGGCACTGATCGCCAAATCGCTCACGCATGTGACGCACACCGCCAAGGGCAGCCTTGACATCGTGTCCGGCACGGTCGACTCCTTCGGTTCTGACGTCATCAAGGTTGCCGCAACGGTAGGCGGCATGGGACTGGTCAATGCGGCCGCCACCACGCAGCTGCTGATTGACGAGTTCGCCCCGGACGTCGTGATTTTCAGCGGCATCGCCGGCAACCTCAACACCCACCTGCACATCAACGACGTGGTGCTCGGCGGCACCCTGCGCTACCTCGACACTGACATGCGGCTCGTAGGCCAGTGGAAGCCCGGCACTGCGGACGCTCCGGTGGAGGAATTCCACTCTGATGACCGTCTGCTGGAAGTTGCCGACGAGGCGCTTGCCAATGCGGGCATTACCCACATCACCGGCATCATCGCCTCTGGCAACTACTTCGTGGACACGCCCCAAAAGGTCGAGGAGGTCATCCGACTCACCGGGGCTGACGCCGTGGAGATGGAAGGCGCCGCCGTGGCACAGGTCGCCGCCCGCAATGACGTGCCGGCACTGGTGATTCGTGCCCTTTCCGACAACGCCGACACCGATTACGAGGTATTCAAGGAGTTCGACATCTCCGAGTACGCCGATACCGCCGCCCGTCTGGCTGTCGACATCGTCAAGCGCCTGTAGTCGGCGGGCTGGCCCATCTCACCATCCACGTTTTGGGTATGATGACCACAATATGAGCGTTTTCAAACTATTGCTTATAACCTGAGCCATACTCGGTGTTCGGCACAGCGATGTGCGGGGTTCATCGCTGGGGCCACAAGCCGTACCAGTTCTTCTCCCGCATGCCGGTCGCTGTGCTCAATTCGTTAAGCGACGACAACACCGTCGCGAAGCATTGAATACACAATGCGCACGCTGCACTGGGGTTTATCTGCAGCATGAGGAGAGAAAAAATGACTGCAAGCGCGACCGCGGCTGTGACCAAACCGGTGAAGAAGGATTCGGTTCCTGAGATCATCGCCGCTTCCATGGTCGGTACGGCCATCGAATTCTACGATAACTACTGCTATTCCATTGCCGCTGCTAGCTACTTCGGCATGATCTTCTTCACGGACGTCGCCAAGTCCAACCAGACCCTCGCCACGCTGATGGCCTTCGTGACCTTCGCCGTTTCGTTCCTCGCCCGTCCGTTCGGCTCCATGCTGTTCGGCCACTTCGGTGACAAGCTCGGCCGTAAGAAGACGCTGGTTATCGCCCTGATGACCATGGGTATCGCCACCTTCCTGGTCGGCTGCCTGCCCGGTTATGAGCAGATCGGCGCATGGTCCGTCGTGATTCTGTGCATCTGCCGTGCCTGCCAGGGCGTGGGCCTCGCCGGCGAATGGTCCGGTGCCGCGCTGGTCGCCACTGAAAACGCTCCGGCCGACAAGCGTGCCCTGTACGGTTCCTTCCCGAACCTTGGCGCCCCGATTGGCTTCTTCTGCGCTTACGGCCTGAACCTGCTACTCGAATCCAACCTGAGCAAGGAACAGATGATTGCCTTCGGCTGGCGTATCCCGTTCCTGTGCTCCGCCGTGCTGGTGATCATTGGCCTGTACGTGCGTGCCCGCATGTCTGAGACCCCAGTGTTCCAGAAGGCCACTGAAGAGAAGCGCACCTCCAAGCACCCGCTGCGCGACCTGCTGCCGTACTGGAAGGAAGTCGTGCTCGGCACCGTAGCCATGGGTATCACCTATACCCTGTTCTACGTACTCGGCACTTGGTCGCTGGCCTACGGCGTCAAGGGCTTGGGCTTCCAGCAGGGCGAGTACCTGCTCATGCAGATGTGCTCCGTGGTGTTCTTCGCCATCTTCATCGTGGTCTCCTGCGTGTACGCCGACAAGGTGGGCCGCAAGAAGGTCATGATTGCCGTGACCGCCGCCGCCTTGGTGTTCAGCTTCTTCGTGCCGATGCTGCTCGTGCACTCCGCCGCCCATATCATGATCTTCCTGTGCGTCGGCTTCATGATCATGGGTGGTTTGTTCGGCCCCTGCGGCGCCTACCTGCCTGAGCTGTTCCCGGTGCACGTGCGTTACTCCGGCGCCGGCCTGAGCTACAACCTCGCCGCCATCTTCGGTGGCGCATTCGCTCCGACCATCGCCCAGGCCCTGGTCGCCTCCAAGTTCGGCGTTGCCGGTGTGGGCTGGTACATGGCCATCATGGCCGCCCTCGCTCTGCTCGCTCTGTTCCTGATTAAGGAAAGCAAGGACAAGGACTACGAGCTGTAAATAGAGCTCCCCATATTATGCTCCCGCTGGCGGGAGCTGTCCACGAAAGCGGACTGAGGGTGGCCAATGGGATTTCGGTTCTTTGACCACCCTCAGTCTCACTGCGTTCGACAGCTCCTGCCAGCGGGAGCATTTTGTTATGTCGTCCCACCAAAAATGAACAATAGACGAACTTACGTAGTTTGGGCATCTCACTACGCCTTGCACGTTTTACTCTGGAAATCATGGATATCTGGCAGATCGTCGTGATTGTGGTGCTCGCCGCGCTGATACTGGCGTGGGTTGCCGTCATCGCCTACAACAAAGGCCGCGTTTCAGGTCGACTCGCCGCCGAACAGGACCTGTCCGGCGACGAGGATACGCGTTCTCTATTCGGTGATGATGCGCCCGTGCGCCCCACCGAGCGTCGCCTGATTGAAGTCCTGCCCGAAGCCCTGATTGTTACCGACCGCAACGGCTTGGTCCAATATTCAAGCCCCGGCTCAGTGCCATTCGGCCTGGTCTCCGGCGACCGACTCAACTCGCGCGAAGTCGAGGACATCCTCACTCAGGCCGCCGCCGACGGTGGCGTGCGTGAGCGTGAGGTTCAGCTGCCGGTCAATCGCAATTCCTATCCGTCCTCTAATGGCCGAGGACTGGAGGCCGGCCAGTCACGCCCGTCCAACATGCTGTATTTGCGTGTGCGCATTGGCGATATCGGCGATGACCTGTACGCCATCTTCATCAACGACATGTCCGAGCAGCGCCGTTTCGAGGCCGTTCGCCGTGACTTTGTGACCAACGTTTCGCACGAACTCAAGACTCCGGCCGGTGCCATCTCGCTACTGGCCGAAACCGTGACCGACGCCGCCGATGATCCGGACGCCGTACGGTATTTTTCCGGCCGTATCTCCAAGGAATCCGCGCGCCTGACCGAACTGGTACATCATCTTATCGACTTGCAGAAAGCCCAAAGCCCGCAAAGTGTGATTGATGCGCGGCGCATTTCCGCGCTGGATGTGGCACGCGCTGCCATCGCCGCCAATCAGACCCAAGCCGACTCCCGCCATGTGGATATTCGACTGAGTGTCAACGGACAGTCAGTGCCCACGAAGGTCGAGGAGCTGGCCGATGGCGAAGGTTCCTTGGAAGAATCAGGCAGCCCGGTCACGAGCGGTCCGATGATCAAGGCCGACAAAGAGGCCATGCAAACCGCCGTCAAGAACCTCGTAGAGAACGCCATCCATTACTCGCCCGAACACACCACTGTGGCGGTCGGCGTGGGGGAGCGCGATGGCAAAGTCACCATTCGCGTGGTCGATCAGGGCATCGGCATCCCCGCCAAATCACTGGACCGCATTTTCGAGCGGTTCTACCGGGTCGACCCGGCCCGTTCGCGCGAGACCGGCGGTTCGGGACTCGGCTTGGCCATCACCAAGCACTGCGTGCAGGAGAACGGCGGTCGGATTTCGGTCTGGTCGCGTACGGGGGAGGGGTCGACGTTCACCATCGAGCTGCCGGCCGCCCCGGATGAGGATGACGACGAGGCCCGGCCGGACGAGTCGACACAAGCGTAGGGCCTTGGTTGGTGCCCGATATGGTGCCATTCCATTGCCGCACAATCACACAGTGGGCGAGGTGCGCACACCGTGCGTAGCACAATTACGCAATTACGTACTTTCAGGAAACAGCAGGCTAACGGAGAACAAATGGTTACGATAGTGTCGGAAAACTTTGCGCCTATGCGCACGGGAACATACCCAAGAAAGGCTACTATGGCACGCATTCTTATCGTCGAAGACGAGGAATCCTATCGCGAGCCGCTGGTATACCAGCTCACACGCGAGGGGTACGACGTGTCCGCCGCCGCCACTGGCGAGGAAGGTCTGGAACTGTTCACCAAGGGCGGCATCGATTTGGTGCTGCTTGATTTGATGCTGCCGGGCATTGACGGCACTGCACTGTGCCGTCGCATTCGTGAGCAGAGCCGTGTGCCGATTATTATGCTCACCGCCAAGAGCGCCGAAATCGATAAGGTCGTTGGCCTTGAGATTGGTGCGGACGATTATGTGACCAAGCCGTACTCTTTCCGTGAGCTGCTGGCCCGCATCCGTGCCGTGATGCGTCGCAATCAGGCCACGGCCCAGGCTTCCGGCACTGTGGATGACGATATTCCGCTGGTGTGCGGCGATATCGCCATGCAGGTAGGCCAGCATCAGGTCACCGTACGCGGCGAAACCGTGTTCTTCCCGCTCAAGGAATTCGAACTGCTCGAATACCTGATGCAGAACAAGGGCCGTGTGATGACGCGTCACCAGCTGATCGACCGCATCTGGGGTTCGGATTATGTGGGCGACACCAAGACGCTCGACGTGCATGTCAAGCGCGTGCGCTCCAAGATCGAGGAAGATCCGGCGCACCCCAAGTATCTGACTACCGTGCGCGGTCTCGGATACAAGATCGATACTCCCGCGGAGTAAATGGAAGGCGGCCTTCGGACCGCCTTTTTTGTTGTGGATTGTGGGCTCGCCGCAGGCGAGTCCACTCCAAAAACTACGTAGCCTCAACGTAGCCCACAAACATCCAAGTGTTCATCTTCTGTTTACTGATTTCGGTTTTGGGCCCTTGAAACCACCAATACGCTTGTAGTTGTCATGAATTGACCGGGCAGCGCTGAGCCGCCCGCGAATAGTTGATAGAGGGATTAAGTAATAATCATGCAGAAGAACATCCTCATTCGCTCCATTGCCGCTCTGTCCGGCATTGTGATGCTCGCTTCCGTGGCCGCCTGCGGCGATAACACCGCCACCACGACCGACAACAGCTCCTCCTCCGATTCCACTTCCAAGTCCACCCCGGTCTCCGGCAACTTCTCGGGTGCCGGCGCCTCCTCTCAGCAGGCCGCCGTTGAAGCCTGGATCGCCGGCTTCCAGGGCACCAACCCTGAAGCCAAGATCGCCTACAACCCGTCCGGTTCCGGCGCTGGCGTGCAGACCTTCCTGACCGGTGCCACCGCTTGGGCCGGCTCCGATAAGGCCCTTGCCGATGACGAAGTTGAGCAGTCCAAGTCCGTGTGCACTGAAGGCACCGCCTTCGATGTCCCGGTCTACATCTCCCCGATCGCCGTGGTCTTCAACCTCAAGGGCGTTTCCGATGCCGGCAAGCACATCAACATGGACGCTGCCACCATCGCCAAGATCTTCGACGGCAAGATCACCAAGTGGAACGATCCGGCCATCGCCGATCAGAACAAGGACCTGAAGCTGCCCGACACCGCCATCACCGTCGTGCACCGCTCCGATAAGTCCGGCACCACCCAGAACTTCGTCTCCTACTTCAAGGACGTCACCCCTGACAACTGGACCTACGACCTCTCCGAGAACTGGCCGAACGAGGTTGGCCAGGGCGCCAAGGGCACTTCCGGCGTGATCTCCACCGTCAAGCAGGCCGACGGCACCATCGGCTACGCTGACTTCTCCCAGGTCGGCGACCTGGGCACCGTGGCCATCAAGGTCGGCGACAAGTACAACGAGATTTCCGCCGAGGCCGGCTCCAAGGTCATCGAGGACTCCAAGCAGGACGACACCGTTAAGGGCGACAACCGCATCGTCATCAAGATCAACCACGCCACCGAGGCCGAGGGGTCCTACCCGATCGTCCTGGTCTCCTACGACATCGTCTGCCCGGCCTACAAGGACACCAAGCAGGCTGAGTTCGCCAAGGCTTGGCTGACCTACGTGACCTCCGACGAGGGCCAGAAGGCCGCTCAGGATGCCGCCGGCACCGCTCCGCTGCCCTCCTCCCTGAAGTCTAAGATCACCAAGTCCATCGAGGCCATCAAGACCAAGTGATGACGTCGGCCCGCAAGGGTCGTGTGGACTGGACCTGACAACTGAACGATAGACTGTAGTAGTAAGAGCAGTCGCCGCCAACTTTAAGCCGCAGCCGTAAACCATACGGCTGCGGCTTAAAGCGGGTCAGGACCCGAACGGTTTGGCAAAGTCACAGACGAAAACCGCACCACTTGAATACTTGATAACCACCCTATATAAGGAGAATCCGTGAGTTCGCAAGACAAAACGGCTGTGCAGCCAGTTGGAGGCAAGACCGCCGACAAGGTGTTTCGCGGTGTGGCATACGCCTGCGGCATCCTGATCCTGGTTGTACTTGCCGCTGTGTTCCTGTTCCTGTTTTTCCGCGCCTGGCCACTCATCGGTGGCGATCAGGCCGCCAACAGCGACACCGTGTCCAGCTTTACCGGCGGCAAGGCCAGCAGCTTCTGGGGCTACGTGCTCCCGCTGTTGTTCGGTACTGTGCTCGTGTCTTTGCTGGCACTGCTGATTGCCTTCTTCGTGTCCATCGGCATTGCGCTGTTCATTTCGCACTATGCACCTAAGAAGCTCGCCACCGCGCTGAGCTATGTGGTCGATCTGCTGGCTGCCATCCCGTCCGTTATCTACGGTTTGTGGGGCGGCCTGATTCTGGTGCCGGCCATCTACCCGTTCTGGAACTGGGTTGCCAACCACCTGGGCTTCATTCCACTGTTCGAGGGCCCGGCCGCCAACCCGCCGCGCACCGTCGCCACCGTGGCTGTGGTGCTCGCCGTTATGATTTTGCCGATTATCACCTCCATGTCCCGCGATATCTTCATGCAGACCCCGCGCCTGCACGAAGAGGCCGCGCTGGCGCTCGGTGCCACCAAGTGGGAGATGATTCGTCTGGCCGTGCTGCCTTTCGGCAAGTCCGGTATTGTGTCCGCCTCCATGCTGGCTCTCGGCCGCGCGCTTGGTGAGACGATGGCCGTGTTGATGATCCTGTCCCCGGGCCTCAACTACTCCATCAAGCTGCTGCAGGCCTCGCAGAACCAGACCATCGCCGCGAATATTGCCGCACAGTACCCTGAAGCCAACGATCTGGGCGTCTCCACGCTGATTGGAACCGGTCTGATTCTGTTCCTGATCACGTTCGTGGTCAACTTCATCGCCCGTAAGCTTACCGAGAAAGCGACTGCGTGATGACTGCTGCTGAGAACACTGAAAAGATTCCGATGGACGGCACGCCCGAAATCGACTTCGATCGTTTCCGCCCGACCCGTTCCGCCATCCAGCGCCGTAATATCATGGACCGCTTCATGTGGGCCCTGATCGCGGTGGCGTTTGTGATCGCCTGCATCCCGCTGATCTCCCTGCTGTGGACCACTATCGTCAACGGCATCAAGCGCCTGAACCTGAACTTCCTGAGCTACAACATGACCGGTGTGGTCGGTGGTAGCCAGACCCCGTCCGGTGGTTACGGCGGTGTGCTGCACGCCATCATCGGTACTCTCGAAATCACCGCTGGCGCTATGGTTATCTCCATTCCGATCGGTTTGATGTGCGCCGTGTACCTGGTCGAATACTCGAACCGCGGCAAGCTCGCCACCACGATCTCCCTGCTCGTCGACGTGATGAGCGGCATCCCGTCCATCGTGGCCGGCCTGTTCGCCTTCTCGATGTTCACGATTCTGCTGGGCCCCGGTACCATCAACGGTTTCGAAGGCTCCGTGGCTCTCTCCCTGCTGATGCTGCCCACCGTGGTCAAGTCCAGCGAGGAAATGCTGAAGATCGTGCCGAACGATTTGCGTGAGGCTTCCTTGGCTCTGGGCGTTACCAAGCAGCGCACGATTACCAAGATCGTGCTGCGCACCGCTCTGCCGGGCATCGTCTCCGGTGCCATTCTGGCCATCGCCCGCGTGATTGGTGAGACCGCACCGTTGCTGATGACCGCCGGCTACATCTCCAGCACCAACGTGAACCTGTTCTCCGGCCAGATGACCACCCTGCCGGTGTTCGTCTACCAGGAGTACTCGAAGCTCAGCGCGAACTGCCCGCCCAACGCCGACGCCACCTGCGTGACCACGATTCCGATGGAACGTGCGTGGGCTGCGGCTCTCGTGCTGATCGTCATCGTGCTGCTGCTGAACCTCATTGGCCGAATCGTGGCGAAGGTCTTCGCCGTCAAGACCGAGCGCTAAGCCAGTCGCTAAGCCTAAGCCTTAAGAACACAAGGAAATATAAGGAAACATCATGGGACAACGTATTGACGTCAACCACGAAAACATCTATTACGGCGACTTTCTGGCCGTGGAAGATGTGAACATCAACATCGAGCCGAACAAGGTCACCGCCTTCATCGGCCCGTCCGGCTGCGGCAAGTCCACCGTGCTGCGCACCTTGGACCGTATGCACGAGATCATCCCCGGCGCTCACGTCGAGGGCGAGGTGCTGCTCGAAGGCAAGAACCTGTACGACAAGGACGTGGATCCGGTGGCCGTGCGCCGTGACGTCGGCATGGTCTTCCAGCGCCCGAACCCGTTCCCGACCATGTCCATCCGTGAGAACGTGCTGGCCGGTGTGCGCCTGAACAACCACCACCTGGCCAAGTCCGACGCCGACGATCTGGTCGAGTGGGCTCTGCGCGGTGCCAACCTCTGGGAAGAGGTCAAGGACCGTCTTGACAACCCTGGCATCGGCTTGTCCGGTGGCCAGCAGCAGCGTCTGTGCATCGCCCGCGCCGTGGCCGTCCACCCGCAGGTGCTGCTCATGGATGAGCCCTGCTCCGCCTTGGACCCGATTTCGACCTTGGCTGTCGAGGATCTGATCAACGAGCTCAAGAGCGACTACACCATCGTGATCGTGACCCACAACATGCAGCAGGCCGCCCGTATCGCCGACTACACCGCCTTCTTCAACCTGAAGGCAGTGGGCCAGCCCGGTCACCTCGAGTACTTCGCGGACACCGTCACGATGTTCAACAACCCGCAAAACGAAGAAGCCGAGCGCTACATCTCTGGAAGGTTCGGCTGATCGTTTCCTGCGCGCAGCGTAATGATTTGTGCGTAGGAGAAACGGCAAAGCCCGCCGCAAGGCGGGCTTTCGCATATTCAACGCGAGTATTGCCGAGTATTATCGTTCTCGCAACGGAGCGAGCTGGAATACTTTGTCGGACTGGGCGGCGACTTCCCGCTTCGGTCGATCGACGGGAGAACGGCGGGTAAAGCGGTACAAGACAAGTCCGCACGATGAATACTCTGTGATGAATCTTCTGTTTACGGTGCGAGTGTGGAAGAATGGTCACAGCAAGGTCCAGCAAAGGAGCATAGGTGAGTACTGGTCTGATCGTCGGCATTGTCGTTGTCGTTATTATCGTTGTCTTGATTGGTTGGGGCGTCAGCGCCTATAACAACCTGGTGACGCTGAAGAACCGTGTGAAGAACGGTTGGGCGCAAATCGACGTGCAGTTGAAGCAGCGCGCCGACCTCATCCCGAACCTGGTGAATACCGTCAAGGGGTACGCATCCCACGAGTCTGAAGTCTTCACTCAGGTGACCGCCGCCCGCGCCGGCGTAGTGGCTGCGGCCAGCAACCCGAGCACGACCACTGCTCAGCGCGCCGCCGCCGAAAACCAGCTGTCCCGCGCCCTGTTCAACCTGCAAGCCACGGCTGAGGCATATCCGCAGCTGCAAGCCAACCAGAACTTCATGGATCTGCAGAACCAGCTCAAGGAACTGGAGAACAAGATCGCCTACGCCCGTCAGTTCTACAACGACGTGGTCCTGAAGCTCAACACCGCCATCGAAACCGTGCCGACGAACATCATCGCCGGTCTGTTCCACTTTGAGCAGGCGCAATACTTCGAGGCCGATGACGCTTCCCGTCAGGTGCCACAGGTCCAGTTCTGACCCGCTTCAGGCCCGTCCGGTAAGCCGCCGGCCGGGCCCGTATTGTCTTAAGAGAGGGAAGATATGCGGATACGATTCATTCGCGCCGGAATCATCAGCATTGTTGCCACGGTGGTGTTGGCAGTTATCACCTTGGCGATAATCGGGACTTCCGCGTTCGGCGATTCGGCCGACCTCAGCTACCGCACGCTGGACTATGACGTGACCGCCACCGCGAACGGTGATTTGAAGGTCACGCAGCATATCGACGTCAAGATGCGTGAGCGTACCGACAGTGACGACAACACCAAGCCGTGGAAGCAGCTGTTCCAGCAATACACGCTGAACTCCGGCACCTTGACTGATATCAGCGATATCAGCGTGCGCAACGTCACCGACGGCATCGACTACGCACAACAGAGCGAGCCCAAGCTGCCCAGTGACGTCTCTTCCGACAAGGAATGGAACAGCGACTACGCCAACCATTGGTATGTCGCCGATGTGAGCGATGGCAGCGACCATCCAAAGGCATACACGCCCGGTACCGATGGCCTCAAGCCCAGCGCCTCCGCCACCGAAGATGACACAACCGTGGAGATCGGCTGGAATATTCCGGTCACCACCGAGGCCGACAGCATGAAGTTCGATGTAAGCTTCACCATGCACGATGTGGCCACCAAATGGAAAGACGTGGCCTCCTTCCAATGGGAGCCGTTCGGCAAGAAGAACCAAGTGCCTATCGGCACGGTCACCGGCACCGTCCATTTCCCCAACGGCATCACCGGCAAAACCTCATGGACATGGCTGCACACCGAGCGCACCTCGGAAACCAAGCGCAACAGCGACGGCAGCTACACGTTCACGGCCTACAACATCCACAATGGCGACTACCTCGATGTGGTCGCGGCGTTCGATGCCGCCAAAGCCAAGGGCATCGCCCGCAAGGGAACCGGCAATCATCTCAAGGACCTGAAACAGGACGAATATAAGCAACAGCAGCGCTGGCTCGACAAGCAACGATTCGCTGCCAGAGCTCGTCTCGTGTTCTGGATTGTCAGCATCGTGCTCGGCATCGCGTTGTGCGCGTGGGGTATCTGGGCTGTGATCTCCAGCAACCGGCGTGCGCAATACAGTGGCAGCGTCGAATACTGGCGCGACCAGCCCGGCATCAGTCCGGCTTCCGCAGCCCGTCTGATTCGCGTGGTCGATCCGTCGACGCGCCAATCCGATGAAGACCGCCAGCTGACCGCCACCATGCTGTCGCTCGCCGTCAAGAAGGCCATCGCCATTTATCCGGGGCCGTCGGACATGTATCGCGGCATCGACATGAGCCAGGCCACGCCGGTGGGCTTGAGCCAAATGATTGCCGCCGACCAAGGCAAGCAGTATGCGGCAGGCATCACCAGCACCACCGTGATTCTGCCGCTCGCCATTGATGAGGCACCCAACGCGCAACAGTTGGGATTGAGCGAATCGGAAGATGCGCTGCTGAACCTGCTCATCGTCATTTCTCAGCGCGTGGGCAGCCCGGTATTCGACCTGAACCAGATGAAGGCGACCTGCCAGAACTGGCAAGACGGCTATATTGAGCTCGGCAAATTCACCGGTGCATGCAGCATGGAATACCAGCGGCTGGGTGCCACGCGCTCTGTGGGCTGGCAATGGATCCTACCCGGCGTATTGGCCGCCGTGCTGGGATTTGGTTCGCTGCTGGCCAACAGCTTTATCGGATACCCGGTGGCTGGTCTTATCGGGCTGCCGATATTCCTGGTCGGACTGTTCTGCTCGATGGCCGGCGCGATGACCGTGCTCACTGATCAAGGGCAGGATATCGCCGGCCGGACTCTGGGCCTTAAGCGTTATATGGAAGACTTCTCCAACTTCACCGACCGGGGTACCGCCGATTTGGCCTTGTGGGATTGGTATATGGTCTACGCCGCCGCGTTTGGCATTTCCGATCGCGTGATGCGTGAACTGGCCAAAGCATATCCTCAGGTCAACGACCCGGCTTGGCTGGATGCCAACGCCTCCAACTCGTTGTTCTACTGGAACTACCGCCCGTATGGCTGGTACAGCCACCGTCATAATGGTCCATTCGACCACGATGCTGCCGGGCAGATGGACCTAGGCGTTGGCGGCCCAGCTCCGGCTTACGGAGGCACGTCGTTTGCCGGCGGATTCTCCGACCTCGGCTCGCAGCTGAACTCCGGTCTGGCGGACATCAGCTCGACCATCAGCGCGGCAGCACCATCCGCCGATTCCGGTGGCGATTTCTCCAGCTTCGGTTCGGGCGGCGGCTCCGGTTTCGGCGGCTCGTTCGGTGGCTCAGGTGGTGGCTCGTTCGGCGGGCGGTAGCGCATGCCTATGTCGAAACGCATTGTTCGTGCCCTGGGCTTAAGCCTTGTCGGTGCGCTGATTCTTGCCGCACTCTGTGCCGGTGCCTTGATTCTCGGCACAGATGGTGCCGACCTGAGCTACCGCACGCTTGATTACGATGTGACCGCCACCGCCGACGGCGATCTTAAAGTCACGGAGCATATCGATATCAAGTTGCGCAAACGCAAGGATGACGATGGCAAGACCAAACCGTGGAGATCGGCTGGAATATTCCCACCACCGTAAAAACCAACAGCATCAAGTTCACGGTGAGCTTCACCATGCATGACGTGGCCACCAAGTGGAAGGACGTGGCGACCTTCCAATGGGAGCCATTCGGTGAGAACAATCAGGTGCCGATTGGTACGGTCACCGGCACGGTGCATTTCCCCAAAGGTGTGACCGCGAGCAACTCGTGGACTTGGCTGCACACTGAACAAACCTCGGAAACCGGCCGAACCAAGGATGGCAGCTTCACCTTCACCGTAAATGATGTGAAAAGCGGCGAGTACCTAGACGTGGTGGCCGCTTTCGACGCGGCCAAGGCGGGAGATATGGCTCGTGTCGAGACCGACGATCATCTGCAGGAGTTGAAGGAAGACGAAGCCGACGACGAACGGTTCTGGCGCAATCTGGAACGTCAACGCGCCACAAGGCGCCTGAACAACTGGATGACCACCATATCGGCCGGCCTGATATTCGGGATTATTGGTGTTGTTGCAGCCTTACGCTCCTCCGGACGTTCACGTTACCGTGGCTCCATCGAATATTGGCGCGATCGCCCCGAGCTGAGCCCCGCATCGGCGGCCAAACTCATCGATATCGTGACTTCCGGCGACAAACCCGACATTTCCGAGCGCCAACTCGTCGCGACCTTGCTTTCTCTGGCCGTGAAGAAAGTCATTGCTGTGTTCCCCGGTTCGGCGGACCTGTATATCGGCGTGGATCTGAAACAAGTTTCTCCGGTGGAGCTCAGTCAGCGAATCGGGTCCGATCCATACAAGCGCAATAATGCGCGTACCAATAGCACGATTGTGATGCTGTGGCAGTCCGATTACGGCGTATCTGAGGGATTTGATGAATCAGTATTCGTCGAATCCGTATTTGATGGATCTGGATCTGGCGGATCTGGATCTGCCGCATCTAGCGTGTCCGATGCACACCAGCCCGATCTCAGTGCTTCTGAGCGGGCATTGCTCTATCTGCTCACCGTGATTTCCGAGCGCGTAGGTCGTACGGCATTTGACATGGATGACATCAAAGACGCCTGCAAGGATTGGAAAGACGGCTACAAGGAACTCGAAAAGTTCACCAATGCGTGCAAGACCGAATTCGCGGCGGCGGTTCGTTCGGTGGGCGGTAAGCGATGTGCTTCTGAAAGTCCCTATAGCTTTGAAAGTAAAAGGCCCGGTGTCATAAGACATCGGGCCTTTCTCTCAAAATCGAGGTGAGGAGACCTCAACAGTCAGGTCCAACGGGGCGAAAGTCTGTGGCGCCGCCGAGAAGATTGCCTCGAAGCTAGCGTGACCTTTCTGCTGCAACACAGCATACCAGCCTCCACCGAAGCTCACCAGTACACTGGACTGACCAAACCAAGGTCTACTAGCGTGCCACTTTGGCGCGGTGTCGTTGTGTCAACCGGCATAATGACGTCTCAAAATTCAAGAGGAGGTTCTCATGGTAGGCAACAACCATGACAGCCGTCCGAGACAAGACCGGCAATACCGGGAAGGTCTGATGACCGGCCTGTTGATCGCCCTGGCCAATCAAGTTGGACAGGGGCGGTCGACGGCCATCATCATTGCCGCACTGGTATTGCTGGGAATGAGTCTCGGACGAGGCCACTGATCTATCAGCGGAACAGCCGGAATCCATGGGGTTCCGGCCCCTCGTTTTCACTGAACTGGGTATGAGTAAGTTGCGTTTTCTATTCCGTGAAGTTGCGGAAATTTCATAGATTGATTGTGCGGGCAGGCCGAGAGTGTGAAATCCAACGGGATGCTTAGGCTTGATCGTGGATATCGAGTTTCCATAAGTTTCACGAAGGGAATCACCATGGCATTGTTCCGTAACCTCGGACCGTTCTCCACCACCGCCATCGGCCACGGCGAAATGCCGCTGACCATCGAAAACAACCGCGGCCACGAGGTCGGCATCGAAACCCTGCATGCCTCGCTGGACGCCGGCTGCCGCCACATCGACACCGCTTGGGCCTACTACTGCTCCGGCGGCGAGGAGCAGACCGGTGAAAAGCTGGTGCGCGAGGCCCTTGAGACCTGGAAGGGGCCGAAGGACGAGGTGCTGGTGGCCACCAAGGTGGGCCACTTCCGCAACTTCACCGACGGCCGCCCCACGTGGGATGTGGACGGTCGCCCGGAGAACCTGATTCGGCGCGGCAAGGAGAGCGCACTGGCACTCGGCGTGGACACCATCGACCTGCTGTACTTCCACCGCCCGGACCCGAAGGTGCCGTACAACGAGTCCGTCGAAGCCATCAAGCAGCTGGTGGACGAGGGCGTGGCGCAGGAGGCCGGTATCTCCAACGCCTCCATCGAGCAAATCGACATTGCGCGCGGCATTCTGGGCGACAAGCTCGTGGCCGTGCAGAACCAGTACTCGCCGATTCACCTGGAGACCCAGGACACGCTCGACTACTGCGCCAAGGTCGGTCTGGCCTTCGTGTGCTGGAGCCCGCTCGGCGGCTACCGTCACCCCTATGATGAGACCAAGTTCGACCCGTTCCGCGAGGTCGCGGCGGCCCACGGCGTGAGCTACCAGCAGGTCGTGCTGGCATGGGAGCTCGCCAAGGGCGACCACATGTTCGTGATTCCCGGCACCCACCACCCCGAGACCATCCTTGACTCCCTCAAGGCCGACCAGCTCGAACTCACCCCCGAAGAACTCGCCAAGCTCGGCTGATTGCCCATTCCCCATCCTCCCGAATTTGTGCCGCTGACGTTGGCTTAACGTCACAAATTCGGGAGGATTGATTCGTCTTGAAGGAACCGCCATGCGCAAAAAACTCATCCTCGACCTCGATACCGGCATCGATGACGCGCTCGCCATCGCATATGCCCTAGGCAGTGCCGACGAGATCGATCTGATCGGTATCACGGCCACCTACGGCAATGTCGCGGTGCCCCTGGCCGCGCACAACGCGCTGGCGGTACTGCACCTGTTCGGGCGTGACGATGTCCCGGTCTATCCCGGAGTCGACCATCCCATCGCCCCGGCAACATTGCCGACAATGCGTGGCACCACGCCGGATGAGCGGGCCCAAGCCTATGCGCGCTGGCAGAACGGCGGCGCGGACGGCTGGCAAACGGACGCTTCGTGGGCGCCAACTCCCGGCTCGGTGGCGGTCCACCATCCCAACGGCATCGGCGGCGCAATCATCCCCGACTCCCCGCGCGCTCCGGAAGCACCAGGCTCGGCGGTCGATTTCATCATCGCCGCCGCGCGCGAATACGGCCCGGACCTGACCATCGTACCTACGGGCGCGATGACCACCATGGCCACCGTATTCCGCAACGCTCCGGACCTGAAGGATTCCGGCGTGAACGTGACGTTGATGGGCGGTGCCCTCACATTGCCCGGCAATGTGAGCCCGGCCGCCGAAGCGAACATCTCCCAAGACCCAGAGGCAGCAGACTATCTGTTCAAGTGTGGCGCACGCACCACCATGATCGGCCTCGACGTGACCCACCAGACCGCGCTCACCCGTGAGAAAGCCCATGAATGGGCGTCTCTGGGGACGCCGGCCGGCGACTTCCTCGTCACCATGACCGACTACTACATCGACTTCTACCTGAAGAACCAGCCGGAGATTCGCGGATGTGGACTGCACGACCCGCTGGCCGTGGCCGCCGCGCTCGACCCATCGCTGGTCACGACCTTCGGGTTCAACTTGCAAGTCGATCTCGAGGGCCCGTTCCGAGGCCGTACCATCGGCGATCGTTCACGGCTCCAGGACCCCGACAAACACACCCAAGTCGCATTGGGCGTCAACGTGCCGGAATTCCTCGACCGTTTCATGACCCGCGTCACCGCCGCCGCGCGCGGGTGAACGATTACGCTTCGGCAGGGAATAGAGTTCTGCGTCAAGTGCGTCTGCGACTCGCATGATGGTGTTGAACGAGGGCTGCGAATTCGGGCGAAGCGCCTTATATAAGGATTCGCGGCCGAGGCCGGATTTTCGGGCCACATTGGTCATGCCTCGTGCGCGTGCGACCACACCGAACGCATCTTGCACAAATGCGGGATCATCCTCTTCGAGTGCGCCATTGAGATATGCGATGGCATCCTCGTCCGAATTGATGTATGAGAATCACCAAAACTCAACCACCTATTTCACATACCCGAAAAATCAGAAAAAGAATCAGATGGTCGCTGGATTTTCCCTGCTCTTTTCGATCTGACGTTTGAGATATTCGCCCAGCCCATCCACGCACCAAAGTGGGATGTTCGTCAGCCAAGATTGCTTCCTATAGCCTATTTCTCCTATACGGATACCGTGGAGCCCGTATCTGTTGCAGACATACGAGAGACTTCTCGCACGAATATTGGAAAAGGACTTCACTTCGATGGGAAAAACCTCGTCTCCCTGTTCCATTACGAAATCTATTTCCGCATTTCCTTGAGGGTTTGGGTTAGCCCAATAGCGGGGTCTGATTCCTTGAGCTACCAGCTGCTGACATACGTATTGTTCTACGAACGCGCCCTTGAATTCGGAAAAGAGCTTCGACTTGTTCACCAGAGTATTCACGTCGAGACCGGACAGTGCGCCCAGTATGCCCGTGTCTTCCAGATAGATCTTGAACGTGTTAAGACTCTCATATCCGGGCAGAGGAATATGCAGAGCATCGAGGCGGGGGACTTTGGTAATGATCCCGTAGTCCGTCAGCCAAGTGAGCGCTTCCTCATATTCGCGGGCGCGGGCCCCTTGCCTGACAACACCGTAAACGAATTTGCGGTTCTCCTTGGCGAGTTGTGATGGCAGTGTGTTCCATACAAGCCGGATACGCTCGCCCAGCGTATATGCGGCATGCTTGGAAAAATCAAGATCGTAGGCGTTGAGAATATCTTGTTGGACAGTTCGCACATCCTGCGGAATCCCGTTATCCAGGTGAGCGCTTAATGCTGCTGGCATGCCGCCGACCCACATATATGTTTTGAGTAGGTCATTCATCTGAGGTTCGAGAGCTTGTGGAATGTCCTCGAACCGGCCTTCACGTATGGTGTCGGCGATCATGTCTTGTCCGATGCTGTCCAGATATTCGGCGAAGGAGAGCGGATGTAGGTTCATCATGGTGACTTTTCCTACAGGAAAAGAGGTTTTGCCGTGCTTGGATATTCCCATGTAGGAGCCGGTGGCGATGATGTCATAGTCAGGTGCCTGCTCGGTGAAGTATTTGAGAGAGGTCAACGCGAGCGAACTTTCCTGTATCTCGTCAAAGAAGAGCAGTGTTCTGCCGGGGAGTATCCGTTGATTGGCGGCGAGTTCGAGCTGACGGATTATTCGTTGCGGGTCAAGATCCTGCTCGAATATCCCGGATAGGGATGGCCGCTGCATGAAATCAACCGAGACGATGTTGTCGTATTGTCCATTCGCGAACTCATTGACAAGCCATGTCTTGCCTGTCTGCCGTGCGCCACGGATCAGGAGAGGCTTATGGTCAGGTGTGGTCTTCCACTGCTTGAGCGTTTTCAGTGCTTTTCGCTGGAGCTTCATGACGAATATCCTATGATAAATGTGTGACGCTTACACATTTATCATATCATAAATGTGTAAGCATCACACATTTTTTATAGTTTATTGCAGTCGCAGTAGTTTTAGCGCAACGGATACCAGCCGATCGGTACGGGTCTTGATCGCTTCGGCATCCCATTTGGTTATCTGTAAGGCTCAGCCATCTTACGCGGTATAAACGTTAAGGAGCAATCAAAGGGCGGTCTTTCTGAGACTAATCTCAGAAAGACCGCCCTTTGCGATGGAATAAATTGAGTGTGGAACTCGGTATTGGTTTGAAAGACTGTTTACAGCCCGGGAATCAGACCACCGGGTGGGTCGAGCGTGAGGTATTGCTCCTCCAGATCGATGTCGGGCACCAGTTCCTCCACGAACGGCACCAACGCGGTCTTCTCGACCACATCCTCGCCCTTGGAATTCTGGCCGGTTACCACCGGCTCGGTCAAACGAATCTTGAGCAGTGACTGAGCGGGGGAGTCGACCACATCCACCACTTTGCCGACCACTTGGCCGGCGGGCAGTCCCAGACCGTTGCCCTCGACTAGACGGGCCTCAAGGCCAATAAGATCCTTGGGATACCATTCGTCGGCTTCGAGCATATCTTCTGCGTCATCGGCCTCGCCGTAGAGTTCGACACCGTTTAGGGCCTCGGCGGCATTGCGGTCGTCGACGCCCTCAAGCTTGAGAATCCAACGATCCTTGAACGTGCGTGAGCCCTCGACGATGTACTCGGTCTCGCCATCCTGGCTGTAGAGCACGGAGTCCGGCTCGAAGCGCCGCTCGGGATCATCGGTGTACAGGCGCACGGTGACTTCGCCCTTCAGGCCCTGTGCGCGGCCAATACGAGCGACCCTCAGCAACTCGAGCTGCTGAGGGTCGCCGTGCATGTCTTGCTGTGCCATGCTGTGAATCGTTCCTTATCGGTTATCGACGGACGTCCATGATGTCAACGCGGACCTTGTGATCAGACAGTGCCTGAATCACGGTGCGAATCGCGTTGGCGGTGCGGCCGCCACGGCCGATCACACGGCCGATGTCTTCCGGGTTCACGCGTACGCGAAGCAGTTCGCCACGCGCGTTCTCATGGGACTTGACGGAAACATCGTCGGGAAAATCAACGATGTTCTTGATGAGGTGTTCCACAGCCTGTGCAAGCATAGCTAGCCTTTCGTTTCCGCTCAGGCCTCAGCCGGAGCTTCTTCGGCGGCCTCTTCAGCCGGGGCTTCCTCAGCGGCGGCAGCGGCTTCGGCTTCAGCCTTGGCCTTGGCGGCAGCTTCGGCCTTGGCGGCCTTCAGCTTCTGAGCCTGGTTCTCAACGGCCGCGATGCGGGCCTCGGCGTCCGGGCCAGCCTCAACGGTCTTCAGGGTGCCTTCGGCACCTTCAAGGCCCTTGTACTTCTGCCAGTCGCCGGTGATGTTCAGCAGCTTGAAGACGGGCTCGGACGGCTGAGCGCCGACGCCGAGCCAGTACTGAGCGCGGTCAGACTTGATCTGGATGGTCGAGGGCTGGGTGTTGGGGTTGTAGGTACCGATCTCCTCGATGACCTTGCCGTCACGCTTCTTGCGGGAATCGACGACCACCACACGGTAGAAGGCGTAGAACTTCTTGCCCTGTCGCTTCAGACGAATCTTGGTTGCCAAAATGGCTCTCCTTGTAATGCTAGGTGTGCGGGTTCTCGGTTTGCCATGTGGGGCATGGCCGGCCGGAATCCACGTGTCCTCGCGGCTCGGGGTGTAGAGGGCGCCACGCGCGCGCGAATAACTGGCCCATTATAGCGCGCAGGGCCGGACTGGGCGTGGCGCCCTGTGGTTGCGGTGTGGTGCGCAACATTCCCGGGAATGTTGCGCGAAAATGCCGGCTATCGCAGTGCAAGCGTTGCGGTCAGGGCCAGATGATCAGTGCCCTCGACCTCAAACGACTTCACGCCGGACGGTTTGAGCCCGGGAGTGAACAGCACGTGATCCAGCTCGATGCGCGGCCACTTGAGCCAGCTGGGGAAGGTGAGGTTCGGTCCGGCGGCTTGAATCAGACTCGCGTCCTTGAATCCGGACTTGAGCAACGCACGGAAGCTCGGGTGATCGGTGCTCGAGTTGAGATCGCCCATAACGACGACGATGTTGCGATTGCTGACGGATTCTGCACGGGCGAGTTCTCGCAGACCCAGAATGCCGGCCGACCAATCCGCGCAGCCGCGCATCGGCGATTTCGGGTGAGCCGAACAAAGCGTCACCGTGCGATTACCGGAGGTTTTGAGGGTGATGGCGGGAACGTCGGCGGCAGGGATGGAGACCACGTTGGGCACCGCTGCGCTCGGCTCGTAGCGGGAATAGATCACGTTGAATCCGCCATTATCGGTCTCTTTGGCGTCTCCGAACTGATGGTAGGGGAGGAGTTCGTTGATGTCGGCTTCGGTAAGACGTGTGATGAGGTCGTCGGTGACTTCCTGCAAGGCCAATACGCTGATATTGCGTTCGCGAATATTGCGAATGATTTCAGCGGCGTCGGCGCGTCCGTATCGACAATTCATCGTCATAACCGAGAACTGGGGCGAGAGTGTTTCACGCGTTGTTTCACGGTGCCCATCGGGGATTGTTTCGGGTCCTTCCTTCGGAGTGTTTGAGGTGCTCGATGTATTGCTGTTATGGCTTTTTGACAGCGTCGGCGAAGTTGTTTCACGGGCTGTTTCACGGTGGGATTCTCTGCGTTTGCCGGCTGGGTCGATTGACGTACCCCAGTAGTTGATGCGCTGTGAGCTGGCAATCAGCGCGACCACAATAAGCGACGACATCGCAGTCCATTCATGTTGCCATGCGGCGACCGCGGCCAGAATCATCAAAGGAACCCACAGCAGCGGAGTCAGGGCAATCATGTACGGAAGCGGCATACGGGCCTCGAGACCGGCGGGCAGCGCGCTTAAGGCCGTCCATAACAGTGCGATGATTGCCACCGCGCCGAGGATTGTCGTCATGGAAGTTCCTTTCGAAATATAAATTGAACCGAGATATAACTTGGCTCCCCTCTGCGAGGGGAGCCAAGTTGTGAGATCAGCGGCCGAACAGTCCGCCAAGGCCTCCGCCGAGGTTCGGCGGCAGTTCAGTGCCACCATCGACGTTGCCCATCATCTGTTCAAGGCCGGCGGGCAGGGCCGGGTTCTGCGGCTTCTTGGCGAAGGCGGAACCGCCGGTCGAACCGGAGGACTTGCCGGCCAGCTTGTCGCGCAATGCCTTCTCCTCGGCCTCGCGCTTCATCGGATTGCCGGATTTGCCGCCTTTCTTCTTGTTCTTGCCCTTCTTCTTGCCGCCGCCCATAGCCGGGCCGCCGAAGCCGGGGATGCCGCCGCCCATGCCGCCACGATTGGACATGCGCTTCATCATCTTCGCGGCCTGCTCGAAACGCTGCAGCAAAGCGTTCACCTGAGAAACCGTCACGCCGGAACCATAGGCGATACGGGCGCGGCGGGAACCATTGATAATCGACGGATCGCGGCGCTCGGCCGGGGTCATCGAGCGAATGATCGCCTCGGTGCGGTCGATTTCCTTCTCATCGAACTGCTCGAGTTCCTTGCGGTGCTGGGCCATGCCCGGAATCATGCCGAGCAGCGACTTCATCGAGCCCAGCTTGCGTACCTGCTGCAGCTGATCGAGGAAGTCGTCCAAGCCGAAGGAACCTTCGGAGATTTTCTCGGCGGCCTTGCGGGCCTCTTCCTCATCGAACTGCTTCTGCGCCTGCTCGATGAGCGTCATGATGTCGCCCATGTCGAGGATGCGCGAGGCCATGCGGTCCGGGTGGAAGACCTCGAAATCCTTCAGGCCCTCACCGTTGGAGGCGAACAGGATCGGCTTGCCGGTCACGGACGCCACGGACAGCGCGGCACCACCGCGGGCGTCGCCATCGAGCTTGGAGAGCACCACGCCGGTGAAGTCCACGCCCTCGTCAAAGGCCTTGGCGGTCTTGACGGCGTCCTGGCCGATCATCGCGTCGATGACGAACAGGATTTCGTTGGGGTGCACGGCATCGCGAATGTCGCGAGCCTGCTTCATCAGCTCCTCGTCCACGCCCAGACGACCGGCGGTATCGATGATTACCGTGTCGTAGAGCTTCTGCTTGGCGAGTTCGATGGAATCGCGGGCCACCTTCACCGGGTCGCCGGAGGTCTGGCCCGGAGCTGCGACGGCCTCGCCGCCATCGGATTGGACGCCCTTTTCGGGAGCATAGACGGGCACGCCGGCGCGTTCGCCGACCACCTGCAGCTGCGTCACCGCGTTCGGACGCTGCAAATCGGCCGCCACCAGCAGCGGCGTGTGGCCGGAATCCTTGAGCCAGTAGCCGAGCTTGCCGGCCAGCGTGGTCTTACCGGCACCCTGAAGGCCGGCGAGCATGATGATCGTCGGCGGGTTCTTCGCGAAGTTCAGCGGACGATCGACGCCTTGGCCGAGCACGTCGGTGAGCTCCTCGTTGACGATTTTCACCACCTGTTGGGCGGGGTTGAGTGCGTCGGACACCTCGGTTCCCAGTGCGCGCTCACGCACCTTGCCGGTGAAGGAACGCACCACGTCGAGCGCCACGTCGGCGTCGAGCAGCGCGCGGCGGATTTCACGGATCGTACCGTCGATATCCGCCTCGGAAAGCTTGCCCTTGCTCTTCAGATGCTTGAACGCATTCGAGAGTCTGTCTGTCAAAGATGAAAAAGCTGCCATAATGGGCAACAGTCTAGCCGCCACGCGGGAAATTGCGGTGTTGGGGACGACGCTTTCCGGGGATTGCGTCGCGGAGTAGTCAGGGATGTTGGGCATTCAGACGGCAAATGCCGTGCCGTCCGCTCGTGGCGAAGCCAATCGAGTGCTTCCGATACCATGGAAACCGTAAAGAATCCTGTGTTTTTTGGAATGCTTACGCTGTTTTGAAAATCGCTGGACACCGCTTATACGCAGACTGCCGTGCGCTCCGAACCATGACGTTCGGGCCAACGCAGACATGCCGTGCAATAAGGAAGGCCCACTGATGCCCACCCAAAAACTACTCGAACGCAAAGCCCTAATCGTTGGTATCGTCATCAACGTGCTGCAGGTCTTAGCCGGCATGGCCGTGTTCTTCATGACCGGCCTCAAGGCCATGTTCCTCGACTTCTCCTTCACCGCGATTTCCGTCCTGTCCGGAATGGTGGCGGTGTATCTCTCGTCGCGCACGGTGCGAACCACCGAGCGCTTCCCCAATGGCATGTTCGCACTGGAACCCATCTACGCGATCTGCAAGGCCATTTTCACCATGTCGTTGTTGGTGTATTCGCTGATTGACGTGTGCCGAGTAGCGTACGACTACTTCGTGTTCGGGTCCGGCGAACGCATTGAAACCGGCCCGGTGGTCATCTACGAGATCCTGACCGTAATCGTGTGCTTCAGCCTATACACGTATTACCGGCGTTCCAACCGTTCCATCGGCGATTCCAGCACCATGCTCACCGCTGAGTGCAAGAGCACGTTGGTCGACGGATCGATGTCGTTCGGTATCGGCGTGGTTGCCATCTTCCTGATGCTGCTACCGGCCGGCGGTCCGCTTGACTTCCTGCACTACACCGGCGATTTCTTCATCACCGTGGCTTTGGTGGCATTGACCATCAAGGAGCCGTTCAGCGTGCTCAAAGAGGCGTTCGTGGAATTGGTCGGCGGCGTGCATGACGACGATGAAACCAACGCCTACGTGGAGGCCGAGGCACAGCGCCATCTGCCTGCCAACACCGACTACGAGCAGACGCTGATCTTCAAGACCGGTATGAACTACACCGTTGACGTGTATCTGAGCGGCATCGGCGAAACCATTGATGTAGCTGACCTCATCGAATGCAAGCGCTCGCTGGAGAAGGAGCTCATCAAGCGCCTGCACATCGTGGACGTGGACTTCGTGTTTGACTGATTGATGGGTTTGAAGCGGCTACTTCAGGCTCCAAGTGGAACCCTGCGGGCCGTCTTCGATGGCGATGCCGGCCTCGGTCAGGGCGTCGCGAATCTGGTCGGCCTTGGCGAAGTCCTTGGCCTTGCGGGCCTCGGCGCGGGCGTTGAGCTGCTCGGCAATCAGTGCCTCCAGCGCCGCATGTTCGGGCGACTCGGCCGTGCCATCAGCGGCACCGCCAGCAGACACCCACGGCTCGGCCAGCGGGTCGAGACCCAAGGTGTCGAGCATGGCACGCACGGCGAGCAGCGCCTCACGCACCTCGGCCTTGGCGGTTTCGGAATCGGCGCGGTCAGCCAGCTGTGAAAGCAACGTATTGCCGGAACGGATGGCGGTGAAGATCGCGGCGGTTGCACCAGACACATTGACGTCGTCATTCATGGCGGCCACGAAATCGGCGGGCAAATCGTCGGCGGAGACGGCAGCAACCTCCTCGCGAGAAGGCTGACCGCCCAGTGCCACACCGGCGCGCTCGATGAAGTTCGAGACGCGGTCGTATGCGGCCTGCGCCTCGACCAGCGCCTGATCGGACCATTCGAGCATCGACCGGTACTGCACGGAGCCCAAAGCGTAACGCACCACCCAAGCGGAATGCTCGGCCAGCACGCTCGGCACGGACAGGCCGGTGCCCAGCGACTTCGACATCTTCTCGCCCTTGGCGGTCACCCATGCCGAATGCATCCAGCGCGCAGCAGAGGGGTAGCCGGCCGCGCAGGTCTGCGCCATCTCGTTTTCGTGGTGGGGGAAGCGCAGATCCAAACCGCCGCCGTGAATGTCGAAGCCATCGCCCAGGTAACGGTGGGACATGGCGGAGCATTCGATGTGCCAGCCAGGGCGACCCACGCCGAACGGCGTCGACCAACGGGCGTCCTCGGGATCGGTGTCCTTGGGGGCCTTCCACAGGGCGAAATCACGCGGGTCGTGCTTGTCGAGGGAGGCGTCGGCCGGGTCGACCGGATTGTACTTGTCGGCACCGGTGGCGTCCACGGACGGGCCCATGCGGTCGGCCACGGCAGCGGCCTCATCGACTTCGGAAGTCTGCTTCTGGTGGGTGAGTTCGCCGTAATGCGGCCAGGATGCCACATCGAAGTACACGTTGCCGGTGGGCTTGCCGTCCGCATCCGTGACCACATAGCCGTGGCCGTTGTCGAGAATGCGCTGAATCAAGTCGATCATGTCCGACATGTGGCCGGTGGCGCGAGGTTCCACGGTGGGCGGCAGCACGCCGAGCGTGTTGTACGCCTCGGTGAATTCGCGCTCGTAGTAATAGGCGCGGGCCCACCAACGCTGGCCGGCGGCCGCGGCCTTATCGAGGATCTTGTCGTCGATATCGGTCACATTACGCACAAAAGTGACTTTGTAACCGAGCTTCAAAAACCAGCGGCGCACGATGTCGAACGCCACGGCGGCACGGATATGGCCAATATGCGGTGACGACTGCACGGTGGCGCCACACACATAAATGCCGACTTCGCCCGGCTTTAGCGGCACGAAATGGCTGACCTGGTGCGAGGCGGTGTCATACAGATTCAGGCCTTCTGCGGCCTTGGCGACATGCACCGGCGTCAGGCTTGAAGGCATGACGGAAATGTTGAAATCCTGCGGTTCTTGGCTGTTTCCCATAACGCTCAAGCGTAGGGTCCGAACCAGACATGCTGAATCGTTACTCGAAGAGCTTGATGAACGCTTCACAGGCGGGGTCCGAACGAGGTGACAGACGGATGAGAAGCGGGACAACAGTCTCGCGAGAACGCGTCTTTGACCGCTGCGGAAACTGCGAGATTCATGGATTTGCCCTGCCTGTTACGCAAACGGGGAACGCTCGTGCCACAATAGAAGTCATGGCCACACCACAAGTGCTCATTTTGCAACATGTCCCATGGGAACGTCCGGGACGCATATTGTCGAACCTCGAAGACATCGGTCTTGAGACGGTGACGATGAATATCGTCGACAAAAAGAAACCGGACTTGCCTGATTTCGGCGAACTGGCTGGCGTGGTAATCATGGGTGGACCTATGGGAGCGCTTGATTACGACAAGTATCCGGGGCTGAAGGCGGAAGCCAAGTTGGCACGTGCCGCCGTGGCTTCAGGCAAGCCGATTCTCGGTGTATGCCTGGGGCATCAGATTATCGCCACTGCGCTTGGTGCGCAGCTGCGCAAGGGCGATGCGCCGGAGATTGGGTTCGCGCCGATCAAGCGTGTGGACAAGCATGACTCCTTCTCCATGTGGGATAAGCAGCTGACGGTGCTGCACTGGCATAACGACGTGGTGGGTTTGCCCGAGGGAGGCCAGCTGCTGGCGCGTTCGTCTTCCACCAAGGTGCAGGCATTCCGACTGGGATCCGCGCTGGGCATGCAGTTCCATCTTGAGGTGTGCGGCTCGCTGCTGGACGAATGGCTGGATGAGCCGAGCATGGTCAAGGATCTCAAGGCCGCGGGTGGGTCCAAGTCCCAATTGCGCGAGCAATTCGCCCAATACGATCAGCTACTGCATCCGCTCGCCGAGCAAGTGTTCTCCGGTTTTGCGGCCCGCTGCAACTCCTACGCTCAGACGCTGGGCAAATAACGTTTGTGGGCCGCCGCTGGGCAAGCGTGGCGCTACATTGGTGAGTCATGCCGACTTATGACATTGGACTGGAACACGTTTCGCTCGCTTTCGCCACCAAAACCATCTTCACCGATGTGACGCAGGGTGTTTTCGAGGGCGACCGCATCGGCATCGTCGGCAAGAACGGCGACGGCAAATCCACGTTGCTGCACCTGTTCCGCGGCACCCAGGAGCCGGATTCCGGCCGCGTGACGAAGCGCGGCGGACTCACGTTCGGCATGCTTGACCAGCGCGATCCGCTCGACGACAACGCCACCATTCGCGAAGCCGCACTTGAGGGGCGCGCCGACTACGAATGGGCGTCCGACAACACCTCCCGTGAAATCGTCGAGGTATTGCTCGGCGGCATGAGTCTGGATGCCAAGGTCGGCTCCTTGTCCGGCGGCCAGCGTCGCCGCGCCGATTTGGCCCGACTTCTGCTCAAGGATTGGGATATTCTCGCGCTTGACGAGCCCACTAACCACCTTGATGTGGTCACCATCCACTGGCTCGCCGAACATCTGAAGAACCGCTGGTCCAAAGGCCAGGGCGCTCTGTTGCTCGTGACCCACGATCGCTGGTTCTTGGACGAGGTCTGCGAATCGATGTGGGAAGTCCACGATGGCGTGATCGAGCCGTTCGAGGGCGGGTATTCGGCGTATATGCTGCAGCGCGTGGAACGCGACCGCCAAGCGGATGTGCGTGAAACGAAGCGCCGCAATCTGGCCCGCAAGGAGCTCGCATGGCTTTCCCGCGGTGCCCGTGCCCGTTCCACCAAGCAGAAGTTCCATGTCAAGGCCGCGCGCGAGCTTATTGCCGACGTGCCGCCGATGCGTAACACACTTGAACTGAAGCAAATGGCCACCTCACGCCTCGGCAAACAGGTGGTCGATTTGGTCGACGTGACGCAGATTTTCGAAAAACCGCAGGGCATGGCCGATATCGACCCGGATGTGGCGGCGCTCTCCGCGTCCGCTTCCCGCGTGGATGTGGTCAACGCCATGTACGCCGAGCCGCAGCTGCACGGTTCCGTTGAGGTGGCGGTCACCGACATGACTGACCCGCGCCTGGTGGACGCCGGCGTGCCGGAAGCCGTCGAGGCCGCTGAGGAAGCGCGTAAGAAGGCCGAGGCTGAGAGCGGCAATCCGCAGCTTGCTGACGATCGCGAGGTTCGTCGCATGAACACGGGTGGTGAAACCATCGGCGGTGACACTGCTGCAACGAATTCGGATGATGGCACTGCTGCAGCCGGTGTCACCTCGGCTGCACGCAAGGTGACGGTTTCCGGCCGCGAGATTCTTGACGATGTGACTTGGCTGATTGGCCCCGGCGATCGTTTCGGCATCGTCGGTGCGAACGGTGCCGGCAAGTCCACATTGCTGAAGTTGATTGACGGTTCGATTACTCCGACCGTGGGCCATGTGAACATCGGCAAAACCGTGAAGTTCGCCGTACTCTCGCAGCGTCTTGATGAGCTGGAGAAACTGGGCCAGTACAAGATCAAGGAAGTGCTTTCCCGCTATAAGCCGAGCTACATTGTGGATGGCAAGGAAGTAACGCCGGGACAGTTGATGGAGCGTCTCGGCTTTGAATCCGCCCAGTTGATGACGCCGATTCGCGACCTCTCCGGCGGACAGAAGCGCCGCATGCAGTTGCTGCTCATCCTGCTCGACGAGCCGAACGTGCTCATCATGGACGAGCCCGGCAACGATCTGGACACTGATATGCTCGCCGTCATGGAGGATTTGCTCGATACTTGGCCGGGTACGTTGATCGTCGTATCCCACGACCGCTACCTGCTGGAGCGCGTCACCGATCAGCAGTTCGCGCTGATTGGCGGCAAGGTACGCCATCTGCCCGGTGGTGTGCAGGATTACCTCGATATGGTTGAGGCTGTTAAGAACGGCAAGGGATTGCCGGCTGACACGCCTGGCTTCGCGGGCACCGGTAGCAGCTCGGCGAAGTCTGGTAGGGGTAAGGCGGCCGCCGTCAATGTTGCTGCATCTCTCCCTCAGTCCGCTTCGCGGACAGCTCCCTCGTCAGAGGGAGCCAATAACGGTGAGGACTCCACCTCGAAGCTCACCGGCAAGGCCTTCCACGAGGCATCCAAGCGCGTGAATGCCATCGAGCGCAAGCTTGCCAAACTGGAAGAGCGGAAGACCGAACTTGAGGCACAGATGGCCGCCCATGACCCGAGCGACTACGAGGGTCTCAACAAGCTCAATGAACAACTCACCGCCGTCAATACTGAAAGCGATAATCTCGAAGCCGAATGGCTCGAACTCTCCGAACAATTGGAGTAGCGGGAGAAACCGTAACGTTCACAAGGCCTCGGTAGTTTGCTGGGGCCTACCGCTATGCAAACTCCCACGGATTAATCAATTCCACGTCGGTACCTTCGAAGTCCTTGATATTGCGCGTGGCTATGGCCGCATCCCAGGAACAGGCAATTGCCGCAATCATGGCGGCTTGAATACTGGTAGGTGTGCCCTTGCGTTCGCGTTCGACAAGGATATGGGCATAATCCGCAGCTGCCTGGGTGTCAAATGCGAACGTCTTGTCCTCTAATGTCATAAGCGCCAGCTTGACGGTCGTATCTGTGTACTTTCGTCGTTTGCCTTCAGGCATGCGACATATTCCGACCAACAACTCGGCGACGGTGATGGCGGTGGTTGCCAGATTGCTTGTATCTTGGTTCCTCAGCCAATTGGCAACGTGTTCGTCTGGCTGTTTCTTGATGATTTCGCTGATGACGTTGGTGTCCAGAATAATCATGGCCGATTCCTATTCAAAAGATACTGGCGGTCGGGAATCGGCGGAATTTCGCTCGGATAGTGGGAGTTCCCCCTTGTCGAGTCCCTCAAAATCCATGTTCTTCATGAATTCGCGGATCTCGTCGTAGAAATTGGTCTTTCGTGTGATTTCATGCGCCACCGTGCCGGCCAGCCATTCTTCAAGAATGGATCGCACCTGAGATTCCATGGAGCGGTTGTTTTTCTCAGCCACTTCTTTGAGCTGTTGAATCTGCTCATCGGGTATTTTTCGGATGGTCAATGTTGCCATGATGCACCTCCTTGTTGCTGTCATAATGCTAGCATAAGGTGCTGTCATTTTGCTTGCAGCACGGGTGATGAGGTATGCACGCATGAAAAAGGCGGATATGCATCATGCACATCCGCCCTTTGAGCTTGGACTGGGTCTCCCCGCAGTCGCCGAATCAGCGCCCGGTAACCTCGGAACCGACGACCTTTTCGCTCAGGGCGCGCGGGCCGCGGGTCACGGCTACGGCACCGGAGCGCACCAGCTCAATCACACCGTAATGCTCCAAAAGCCCCAGCAGCGCATCGATCTTACCTTCGGCACCGGTGGCCTCAATGGTCAGCGATTCCGGATTCACGTCCACCACACGCACGCGGAAGAGGCGCACGATCTCCAGCACGTCGGAACGGTTGGATTCGTCGGCGGCCACCTTGATGAGCACCAGTTCGCGTTCCACGGTGGAGTTCGGGTCGAGCTCCACGATCTTCAGCACGTGCAGCAGCTTGTTGAGCTGCTTGATGATCTGCTCCAGTGGCACGGCCTCCACGTCGGCGGTCACCGTGACGCGTGAGATGTCCGGACGCTCGGTGGGGGAGACGGACAGTGAGTTGATGTTGAACGCACGACGGGCGAACAGGCCGGCGATACGCGCCAGCACGCCTGGGCGGTTCTCCACCAGCACGGACAGCGTATGACGCTGGGAACCAGGCTGGGATGCAGGATAGTTAGCCATGAGTGTTCTCCTCTCCTCAGTGCTCGCTCGCAGCGGCAGCGGCGGTCTCGTGCTCGAACACGCCGGTCGCATGCTCGTCCGGACCGGTTCCCGGAGCCGGGGTGCCGCCGGTCAGCGGCTTGATGCCGGGCTTGTACGTCACCTCGTCGTTGGAAGCGCCGGCGGCTACCATCGGCCACACCATCGCATCCTTCCACACGCGGAAATCAATCAGTACCGGGCGGTCGTTGATCTGGTTCGCCTTTTCGATGGCGGCAATCGCCTCTTCCTCGGTGAACGCGCGGATACCCACGCAGCCGTATGCCTCGGCCAACTTGATGAAATCAGGCACTTCGAGCGGCGCATCGCCGTCGACCAGTGCCGCCGCACCATCGGCACCGTGCGCCTCGCCATCGAGCAGGTTGGTCTGCGAGTAGTGGTGCTCGTAGAACAGCGTCTGCCACTGACGGACCATGCCGTACACGGAGTTGTTCAGAATCGCGATCTTCACCGGAGCGTGGTCCAGGAACGCGGCGGCCAGCTCCTCAGAGGTCATCTGGAAGGAACCGTCACCATCGATCAGCCACACCGGCTTCTTGCCCTCGAACTCGCGGGCCGAGCCCACGGATGCGCCGATGGCGGCTGGCAGACCGTAGCCCATCGTGCCGAGGCCTCCGGAGGAGAGCCAAGCGTGCTGGTTCTCGAAATCGATGAACTGCGAAGCCCACATCTGGTGCTGTCCCACACCGGTCACCCAGATGGTGGACGGATCGGCCATCTCAGAGAGCTTTTTGATGACCCACTGCGGGGCCATTGATCCGTCGGTCGGCTCATCCCACGTCATCGGGTATTCCTCGCGCCAGCCGTCGATCGCCTTCCACCAGGGGGCCAGATTCGGCTTGCCCTGAATGGCCTGCGTGCGCTGGATTTCGGGAATCAAGTCGTCGAGCACGGTAGCCGCATCGCCCACGATCGGCACGTCGGGCTGACGGTTCTTGCCGATTTCAGCCGGGTCGATGTCAATATGAATCACGCGGGCGGTCGGTGCGAAGGCGTCGAGCTTGCCGGTCACGCGGTCGTCGAAACGTGCACCGATGGCCACAAGCAGGTCAGCGCGCTGCACGGCACCGGTTGCGGCAATCGTACCGTGCATGCCCAGCATGCCGAGGTTCTTCGGGTCGGAGTCGGGAATGATGCCGCGTGCGGGCAGGGTCGTGACCACGGGGGCGCCGGTCAGGTCGGCCAGAGCCTTGACCTGTGCGCCGGCGTTGGAGCGGGCGGCGCCGCCACCCACATACAGCACCGGGCGGTACGACTGAGAGAACAGCTTCGCCGCGTCGGACAGCACACGGCCGTGCGCCTTGGTGGTGGGGTTGTAGCCGGGCAGAATCATGCGCTGCGGCCATGAGTAGTACATGTCGCCGGTCTGTGCGGTCTTGGTCAGATCCACGACCACCGGGCCGGGGCGGCCGGTGTTGGCGATGTAGTACGCCTCGGAAAGCACGCGAGGAATGTCCTGCGCGCGGGTCACGAGGAAGGAGTGCTTGGACACCGGGTAGGTGATGCCCACGATATCCGCCTCCTGGAAGGCGTCAGTGCCGATGGCCTGCACGCCCACCTGACCGGTAATCACGACCATGGGCACGGAGTCCATATTCGCGTCCGCAATGGCCGTGACCACGTTCGTGGCACCCGGGCCGGAAGTCACGATGCACACGCCCACCTTGCCAGTGGCCAGTGCGTAGCCTTCGGCGGCGTGGCCGGCGGCCTGCTCGTGGCGCATAAGCACGAAGCGGAACTTCGTGTTGTCTTTGATCTCGTGGTAGACGGGCAGAATCGCGCCGCCAGGAATGCCGAAGACGTCCTCGACGCCGAGATCCTCCAGTGAACGCACCAGCGCTTGGGCGCCAGTCATCTTCTCGCCATCGACGATGGTCTGCTTATCGGGGGCCGCGTTGATTTTCGGCACGCCGCTGAATGCCTGCAAAGGCGTGGGTAAAGCCATGATTCCTCTCACCTCATAGATTTTGCCGCGAACCTGCCCGACCTTGGGATGGGGCCGGGTGCCCGCGTGTCTGATTCCAGTCGCTTCTCCGAGACTTGTGGCCCCGGCACGACTCGTCGCTCATGTTGGTATTAGTCTATTCGCAAATCCGACAGCGGGCTTACTTAGTCCGCGTCTTGAGCGAGTCCAGTGACTTCCAGCCCGCTTCGGCGGCCGCCAGCTGCGCCTTACGCTTGCTGGAGCCCTTACCGATGCCGATGATGTCGCCGTTCTCGCCCAATGAGACGCGCGCGGTGAAGATCTGCGCGTACTCCGGGCCGGAGACCTCCATATGGTAGACCGGCTCATCCTTGCCGAGGCCGTGCGCCTTGACGGTCAGCGAGGTCTTCCAGTCAAGTGCCGGGCCCTCGGTGGCCACTTCGGCGAGCGTGTCGTCAATAAGCCGGTGAATCACCTTGCGTGCCTCGTCGATGCCGTGTTCCAGGAAGGTCGCGCCGATGAGCGATTCCACGATGTCGCACAGAATGGAGTTCTTCTCCGCGCCGCCCTGCTCGGTTTCCCCGTGACCCAGCAGAATGTAGGGGCCCACCTTGAGCTTGGTTTTGGCGATGGCGCTCAGCGCGTCTTCGGAGACGGCCTTGGCGCGCATCTTGGCCAGTTGCCCCTCGGTCATATCCGGGTGAATGGTGAACAGCGTTTCAGTGGAGACCAGTTCGAGCACCGCGTCTCCCAGGAATTCGAGGCGTTCGTAATTGGCCACGCCGGGGTGCTCATGCGAGAAGGAGCGGTGGGTGAGTGCCTGCACGAGCAGATCCGGGCTGAGAGTGGTGCCCAACGCTTCAAGAAGCTCGTTGGCCGGCGTCGGCTGCTGTGGGGTTTCATTACTCATGATTGTTGTATGGTCCTTCACGCGATGGTGATGTGTTGTGTGTTGTGTTGTGTTGTTTGCGATGCGATGGTGTACGTAATGGTGCACTTATGCGAAGACCCCGCCACCCGTCGATGGCAGGGCCTTCATTCAAGCCGTTATCGCAGGACTCACTTGGTGTGAGCCGGCTGGATGGCGGAGCGGTAGGTGCGGCCGCGGTAGTTACCGCAGCTCGGGCAAGCCATGTGCGGCAGGGCCGGAGCGCCACAGTTCGGGCAGTTCACGGTCGCAGCAGCGGTGGCCTTCCAGTTCGCGCGACGCGAGTGCGTGTTGGCGCGCGAGGTCTTGTACTTAGGCAGTGCCATTTGAGTATCCTCTATTTCGTTCGAACAATTGAGCTTAAGCGTCCGTTATCTTAACGCACGGCTCGTACAAACTCCGTTCAGGCGCGCGTCACTCGGCCTGCTCGCCGTTCTGCTCGGCCTCGAGCTGGGCTTTGAGCCCCGCCAATCCGGCAAAACGGATATCCGTCACATCGTGATGATGGTCGGGATCCTCGTTCAGATCGGCACCGCACTGCGAGCACAGGCCCTTGCAATCCGGTCGGCACAGTGGCTGCAACGGCAGCGATTCGACCAGCGTGTCGCGGATCATCGCCTCGATGTCCGCGAATGCGCCGTTCTCCAGCAGCGGATACGTGTCTTCCGACTCGTCCTCGCCGGCGATGATGTCGATCTCGTCGTCCTTCTTGTTCTTGCCGCCCTTGCCGTTGGCCTTGTCCTGACCCGACTCATACGGGAAGAACACCGTCACATCAACCGGCCAGTCCTCGTCAATCGGCTTCAGGCAGCGCGTGCACTCGCTGACGAATGGCGCGACCAGGCGGCCGGTGAAGATCAGGCCGTCCACAATCGAATCGAACTGCCCGCTCACATGTACGGGCTCACCATCCTTGATGCCGACGATGCTGTCGCCAATGCCGGAAGGGGCCGGGAAATCGGCGTCAATCGGCTTGGATTGACCGGCGCGCGAAGCAATCTGCGCTACCGGAATGGCCCACGGGGAATCTTCAACTCGTGCCATGGTATGTTCTTGGTGCCTTTCGTATGTTGGCTGGAGTTATTCGTTACTGGCGTTATTCGCGTTACTGATGTTGCTGGTGCTGCTGGCGTTACTGGGCTTCGGGATAGTCGTTCAGCGTCAGGTGCGGCATCTGTTCGCCGGCCGCACGCTGGCGCTCTTCCAGCACGTTAAGACCGGCCTGCACATCCCGACTGAGTTTGCCGAGCTGCTGGGACAGCCCTTTCATCACCGTAGTGCAGTACTGGTCCGCGCCTTGGGTCAGATGGTCGGCTCTGGTCTGTGCCTGGTCAAGAATCGCGCGCGCTTTCTGCCGTGCAAGCTCGGTGACGTTCTCTTGGCCGGCCAGGAACTGTGCCTGTTCGTTGGCGTCCTTGATCATGTCGGCTGCGCGGCTTTGTGCGGAGGCGACGATGGCGTTGGACTGGGTCTGTGCCGATTCCAGACGGCGCTCGGCCTCGCGCATGAGGGCGGAGGCGCGCTCCAACTGCACCGGCAGCATTTTCTTCAACTCGGAAAGCTGGTCGGTGAATTCGTCGCGGTCAACCTTCACCATGCCGGGGGCGAATATGCTGGACTTCGCTTCGCCCAGTGCCGCCTCGAGCTGGTCGATGATGTCATACACCGTGGTGAATTCCTCGCGGCTCTTGACCGTGGCCGGGTCGTCGTCCGTGGTTTCTCGCAGGTCGGGCATTTCGTTCATGAACGAGGGGCGAGTGCCGGCGGCCTGAGCGGTCTGAGCTTGTGCCCGGGTCTGCTGAGCTGCTTGGGCCTGCGCTTTGGCCTGCATCTGTGCCGGAGTAGGGGTAGGCGCGGCGGGCGGCGATCCGGCGAGAACATCGGCCTCTTCGGTGGGTGCCGGCGCGGCTTGCGTAGACGCGGGCGGTTCCGGGGCGGACGGCTCCGGAGTGGACGATGCGGCGTCCGCATTCGGTTTGGTCAGATCGACGTATCCAGTGGGGTGGTCATCGCTCATAGTCATTAGTGCATCAGTCCTTCCGCTGACGTTCCTCGGCCAGGGCATCGGCCAGCATCGGCACGACACAATCGGGCACCATGCCGGTCACGTCGCCTCCATGGCGGGCCACGTCCTTGACGATGGAACTGGAGATGTGTTCAAGAATCGGATCGGCCGGCAAAAACAGGGTTTCGATGCCGGCGAGCTTGCGATTGACCAGCGCCATGCCGAGCTCGGCTTCATAGTCGCCGTTCTGGCGCAGACCCTTGACGATAACGGTGGCGCCGACCTTCTTGCAGTAGTCGGTGATCAGGCCGTCGGTGGAAGAAACAGTGACGTTCTTGCAACCGGCTTTGTCAAGGGCACGGCGGATCACGTCGACTCTGGTGGCTTCGGAAAACATCGGTGTTTTCGCGGCGTTGACGGCCACCACCACATACACCTCGTCGAAAAACCGCGCCGAGCGCTCGATTACATCCAAGTGTCCGGCGGTAACGGGGTCATACGAGCCGGGGCATACTGCGATAGTCATGCCTTATAGCCTACCGCGAATGGTGTGCTTCGTGCTGCCGAGCGTGCATTGTTGTCGCGTCGGCGTATGAGGCAGTGTGTGCGGTGCCGTATGTGGCGTCGGTGCGGCGTTGTGTGCGGCATTGTTATGTGGCATTGTATGTGGCGGGGTGGCGTGATGCGCGACATGGGTGTGTGGAGGTGTGCGGATTACGCGCCAATGGGTTTCGCGGGTAACGACGGGAATCTATGATGGAGTGCAGTCGAATCGTTGAATACGAGGAAAGAAGTGCACCATGACTTTTGCCGAGATGTTCGTTGATGATGCCGAACCGCTGCGCAACCCGGACCAAGGTGCCGGCACGTCGGTGCTGGAACGCCCGGAAACCAAGGAGTCTCCGGTTCGTGACGATGGCGGCGACGCGGATCGATTCGCACATTATGTTTCTAAGGACCGTATCGCCGAATCACGCGCGACCGGTCGTCCGGTGGTCGCCCTGTGCGGCAAGGTCTGGGTGCCCAAGCACGATCCGTCCAAGTACCCGGTTTGCCCCGATTGCAAGCGCATCTACGAAGAAATGACGCGCTAAAGGTGGTACTTGGCTCCCCTCAGCGAGGGAAGCCAAAATGGTCACCGAGCCGAAATCTCGTCGATCAGCTTGAGCTCCTCGTCGCTGAAGTGGGTGTTCTTCAGCGCGCCGATGTTGTCGAGAATCTGCTGAGGCTTGGAGGCTCCGGTCAGCACGGAGGTCACCTTACCATCGTGCAGCAGCCATGCCAGGCTCATCTCGGCCAGCGTCTGGCCGCGTTCGGCGGCCAGATTGTTCAGGTCCACGACCTGCTTGTGCAGTTTCTCGGTCAGGGCGGAATCGTTGAGGAATCGCGGATCGTGAGCCATGCGGCTGTCGGCCGGAATGCCGTTGAGATAGCGGTTGGTCAGCAGGCCCTGTGCCAGCGGGCAGAAGGTGATGAGGCCCTTGCCCAGCTTGAAGGCGGTCTCCTTCAGACCGTTCTCCTCGACGGTGCGGTCGAGGATGTTGTATTTGTTCTGGTTGATGATGAACGGCACGTGCAGGTCGGCGAGAATCGCGGCGGCCTTCTCCATCGTCGGACCATCGTAGTTGGACAGACCCACGTACAGGGCCTTGCCGGAGTTCACGGCCTGAGCCAGCGCGCCCATCGTCTCCTCAAGCGGGGTTTCCGGGTCCGGGTGGTGATGGTAGAAGATGTCCACATAATCCAGGCCCAGGCGTTCGAGCGACTGGTCGAGGCTGGCGAGCAGGTACTTGCGGCTGCCGAGGTCGCCATAGGGGCCGGCCCACATTTCGTAGCCGGCCTTGGTGGAGATGACGAGTTCGTCGCGGTGGTGCCTGAAGTACTTGGCGAGCAGCAGGCCGCAGTTCTTCTCGGCCTGGCCGGGTTCGGGGCCATAGTTGTTGGCCAGATCGAAGTGGGTGATGCCGTTGTCGAAGGCGGTGAAGACCAGGGACTTCATCTGGTCGAATGGCGTGATGTCGCCGAAGTTGTGCCAGAAGCCGAGTGAGACGGCCGGCAACTTGAGGCCGGAGGTGCCGGCGCGGTTGTAGGTCATCGTGTCGTAACGGTGCGGGTTGGGAGCGTAGGTGGTGGTTGGCTCGAACATTGAGTCTCCTTACAATGTCATTTTTGTTCTTACGAATGCTGGTCTGCGATGGGCAAACCGACGCCGATCGAGTGGCATTCGTAAGTGTTCTTGGATACTATGGTTCCAGTTCAAGTGAACTTGAATGCAAACGGCTGCGACGCTTCGGCGTGTCGCCGCAGTAAGGAGTCATGATGTCCTACACCATTCGTCAGGTGGCCACGCAGTTCCATATGCAGCCCTCTACGCTGCGCTATTACGAGGATCAGGGATTGCTGACCAACGTGGAGCGCACCGAAACCGGCCAGCGTATATACGAAGACTGCCATATCGACCGTCTGCGCGCGATCTGCTGCTTCAAGAACGCCGGCATGACCATTGACGATCTTAAAAAGTTCTTCGTGTATGAGTCCAATGAGCCCGAGCATATCGACGAAATCCTTGATCTGCTGGAATCTCGCCGCGAATCCTTGGACGAGCAGCGCCGAGCCCTCAACGAGGCGGCCATGCACGTGCAGCGCAAGCTCCATTACTATGGCGACATCAAGCGTGCCATCGACGCCGGTGAAGACTGGCCGGATTGGCGCGAGTACAAAAACCGCGCCTATTCCATTGAATGCTGAGGCCATCGAGTGCTGAGCTGGATGCCGGCTGGGCACTAAGACCGATGTGCGTCGATCGTGGGCGCGTCTATCCGAGTAAGGCCTTGCTCGGCAGTGCGCGGTCGAGCAGCCAGACAACGAGCGATATCACGAAGAACGCTATGGCCAGCTTGCCGCAGCTAATGCCGAACCCTTGCCAGCCGAGTGCGTCGAGGTTGATGAAGTCGTACGGATACGGACTGTCGCCGGCCGCCGGTCCGGACCCCGGCCAAATCGTCGCACGGGCCAGCACGAAGACCAAGTATGCAGGGAAGTACGCCAGCCACGAGAACATGTAATGCCAGCGGAAACGCCGGTGCGGGTCGAATAGCACGAAATCGATAACCGCCATAATCGGGGCGATTTTGTGCAGCATCGTATTGGTCATGATGCCAATAACCTGTGGCACGTATGCCGGGTCGTCCGGAGGCATCAGGAAGAACGCCACCAGTGCGGTGACTATGGCGTACACAGTCAGGCATCCCTTAGGCCATGCAGGCGGCTGAATACCTTTGAGCAGTGTGGCCGCGCCGGCCCACAGCATCACGATGCCCAGCACGAAACCGGTCTGGAACGTGAAATACACCCAGAACTGCGGTTTGGACCATGCCTCATATGTGCCCACGAAGCAGAAACCGGCGATCGCAAAGCGCCACAACGCCACGATGAATCTCATGCATCGAGTCTACCGCTTCGCCAGTGGGCTGTATGGCTTTGCCCGGACTACACTTAGGTGCAACTTCACCACTTATGTAGGAAAGGCCTTGCAATGGTCGATTATTCGCCGGCTCTGATGACCGACATGTATGAATACACGATGCTCGACGCCGCTCTGAAAGACGGTACCGCCGACCGCAAATGCGTGTTCGAGGTGTTCACGCGTCGCCTGCCCGAAGGCCGTCGCTATGGCGTGGTGGCCGGCACCGGCCGCATTCTGGATGCGCTGGAACATTTCCACTTGGACGAAGCGGACCTGAAGTTCCTGGCCGACCGTCACGTGGTAAGCCCCGAGACCATTAAGTGGCTGGAGAACTTCCACTTCTCCGGTACGATTCGCGGTTACCGCGAAGGTGAGATGTTCTTCCCGAACTCCCCGATTTTGCAGGTCGAAGGCACGTTCGGCGAATGCACGCTACTGGAGACGTTGATTCTATCCGTGCTGAACTACGATTCCGCAGTGGCCTCCGCCGCCTCACGTATGGCGTCGGCAGCCAAGGATCGTCCTTGCATGGATATGGGCGGACGCCGCACTAACGAGTGGGCCGCCGTGGCCGCCGCTCGAGCCGCCGTAGTGGGCGGATTCAAGGGTACCGCCAATCTGCTGGCCGCCCAGCTGTATGGTCTGAAGGCCATTGGCACCGCCGCGCATTGCTTCACGTTGGTGCATGATTCCGAGCGTGACGCCTTCGAATCGCAGATCGAGGCATTGGGCAAGAACACCACGCTGCTGGTGGACACCTACAACATCGAGGAAGCCGTGAAAACCGCCGTCGAGGTGGCCGGTCCCGAACTGGGTGGCGTGCGCATCGACTCCGGCGACCTAGCCGCCATGGCCCAGCGTGTGCGCAACCAGCTGGACGCCCTGGGCGCCACGAACACCACCATTACCGTGACCAACGATTTGGATGAGTACGCGCTCGCCGCATTGCAGACCGCGCCGGTCGACTCCTATGGTGTGGGCACCATGCTGGTCACCGGCTCCGGCGCTCCCACTTGTGCGATGGTGTACAAGCTCACCGAACGTGAAGGCGCTGACGGCACGATGGTTCCGGTCATGAAGAAATCCAAGGACAAGGCCACAGTGCCCGGTCGTAAACTGGCATTCCGCTCCTACGAATACGCGTTAGCCGAAGCCGAACACGTGATTTCCGGCTCGGAGGAGAAGCTGGCCGGTTTCACGCCTGAACCGACGTGGAAGAACCTGCTGGTCGACTTTGTGGATCATGGGCAGATCGACGCTCAGTGGCAGGGCCATGACGCCATCATGGCCGCCCACGACTACCACGCCAAGGCGTTGTCCGAACTGCCCATCACCGCGCAGAGCCTCATGAAGGGCGAGCCAGTGATTCCTACGGAGACTCAGGTTCTCTGACGAGAACTTTCGTCTCCATAGGAATCCGTCGCAGCATAGCTGCTCCCCTTACCTACGGACAGCCCACCGGGCTGTCCGCTTAACGGTTCGACCACAGAGACCAAAGTCCTCTGACCGTATCTCACTGGCCGCATCCCTTTGGTTACATTGGCTACTCTTCCCTCTGTCTGTGTCCCTCTGTCTGTGTTGGCCGCACTCCTGTGGTCGCCGCCGAGGCGGGGAGATCCAACCCCGGTCGCACCCCCGTGTTTGCACCCCCTGTGGCTGTGTCCCGGGGCTGTATTGGCCGCGTCCCCTCGGCTGAACTGCGTCCCGGTTCGCCGGACGTGGTTCCAGCTGAGGGTGGCCCCCTTGTTTTTTTTTGGGGGGGGGGCTACTGCTCACCGGGGAAATATGTATATGTGCATGCTGTTGCAATGTACATTTTGTTGTCAGTTGACAACGTCTTGATTCAGATGAATTGGCGGGAAATGGCCATTTGTCTTATCCAATTGATTTGAAGAACGTTGTCAGTTGACAACGTTTTGTACATGGTGCGGAACGACACATATTCCTATCCTGGTCAGGATGCCGACGAGGTGGAGTGAAAAACCAAACCATTTCAGAGGATATTGCACCGAGACGTTGTGGGATTGCCGTGTTGTCGGTGATGTTACAGAGATGGCGCAGTGTTGCGTGAGGGGTGTTGCGTGAGGGGTGTTGCGTGAGGGGTGTTGCGTGTGATGTTGCGTGTGATGTTGCGTGTGATGTTGCGTTGGGCTGATTGGGAGGAATAGTGTGCCGATAGAATGCCGTGATGCGTGCAGAGCAATCGTTTGCGGAGCAATCGTTGAAGAATCGTGTGAACTGATGCGATACGAATCATACCGTCTCTGAATTGTGGGATATGACGAATCGTATCGTCATGGGATTGTGGGATATGATGATTGCGGTTTGATGAAATGACCGGGAAATCGGCCGAGGCAAGGTGACTTCGATGAGTGAAACTCTCAATGATGAGAACGCGGCGGGCAACGATGACGTATCAGAGCGGCGCGCTGTAGAGCATCGAGCGTTAGAACAGTGCGATGTCGTGCATCACGGTGTGGTATCTGGTTGCCCTGTTAATTCGTGTGCGGCTGTGCTGAATGAAGTGATGTCGCAGACTGGTTGGAATGCCTATGAGCTTGCACAGCGTACTGGTTTGGATCGGTCTGCAATTGGTCGCGTATTGCGTGGGCAAAGAGGTATGTTGTTTGATGTTTTGGCCGAGGGGCTTGAGCGGGCTGGTTTTGGTCTTCACCTAGAAGCCGTGGCCCCCTCGCAAACGATTCCGGAAGACGAATTGCACATGTTGTTGGCGCAACTGCGTAGGCCTCCTGATTTCGATGCAATAGAAAGCGGAGCGACCTGGTCTACGTTGAAGATGCTCTGCGTCAATCTGATTCATGCTCGGAATGTTCAACATCAACGTATATCGTTCGTCCGAGCGGTTGCACGGGTGAACGATGCGTGCTGGATTGCGTTTCTCGCTGGTTTATACCGTTTTCTGCGTTGGGATATCAACCCAAGGAACAGACGCTTGACATTGGTTCCTCCGTACCGGTATGGCTTGGATGGATGGTGGTCCCCACTGCCGAGCGCGGCAATTATGCACGTGCTTCATCGATATGAAGAGCCGTTGCATGACATGGACTATACATATTTGCCGTTAATCGATTACGAACTCAACGCTATGCAGCGCAAGCAATTCAACCAAGATTTCATGGAATATGGCATTCTTATTCCAGCGGACGATCTTTCCCAATCCTCATCAGGTACGCAGGCATTGACTCTGTAAGCGAGTGGTGCATAAGAAAATAGTGGCGTGCAGCCAAGTGTCATGGAATGGATATGTAAGCAGGGAATGACATTGCGCTGGGGTTTGATGATGGTTGACGAGTTGCTATCCAGGCATAGAGCGGATGGCGTATGCTGGGGCGCATGGTTGAAATCAAAGACATGCTTGGCAATCACCAAATAATTCGTGCCGACGGCCGCAAAGTCGACGAGCTGCGCCCCGTGCGCATCACCCGCCACTTCACCGACGCCCCCGAAGGCTCCGTGCTCATCGAATGCGGTAACACGCGCGTGATGTGCACCGCCACTTTTACCCCTGGTGTGCCGCGTTGGCGCAAGGACTCCGGCCTCGGCTGGGTCACCGCCGAATACTCGATGCTGCCGCGTGCCACCGCCGAACGCACCGACCGTGAATCCGTACGTGGCAAAATCGGTGGCCGTACCCACGAAATCAGCCGACTGATTGGCCGCTGCCTGCGTGGCGTCATTGATATGAAGGCGCTCGGCGAAAATCAGATTCAGCTTGACTGCGATGTGCTTCAGGCCGATGGCGGCACTCGCACGGCTTCCGTAACCGGTGCGTACGTGGCTTTGGTCGACGCAGTCAATTGGGCGGAGAAGCACCGCCATATCAAGTCCGCCAGCCGCGTGCTTAAGGACTATGTGTCCGCCGTATCGGTGGGCGTGATCAACGGCACCCCGATGCTTGACCTGCCATACATTGAAGACAGTCAGGCCATGACCGACATGAACGTGGCCATGACCGGTTCCGGCACCTTCATCGAGATTCAGGGCACCGCAGAACACCGTCCGTTCAACCGTGCCGAACTCGGCACCCTGCTTGACTTGGCCGAAAAGGGCAACAAGGAACTGCAAGCCGCCCAGCGTGCCGCTTTGTCCCTAGACTAAGCCAGCTCCCCTTCCTTTAGGGGAGGTTGTCGGCTGGAAGCCGTACGGTCTGCAATGTCCAGCTCCCCTGACAAGGGGAGCCTTCTTAAAGGAGAACCCATGCAAATCGTCGTCGCAACCCATAACGAAGGCAAGCTTGTGGAAATCCGCCGCATTCTCGAAGAGGATCTTGGCGCGGATGCCGAAAACATCGAACTGGTGTCCGCTGGCAGCCTTCACCTGCCGGACCCGGTGGAAACCGGCGTCACCTTCCAGGAGAACGCGCTGCTCAAGGCCCGCGCCGTGGCCATCCGTACCGGTCTGCCCGCTGTAGCGGATGATTCAGGTCTCATCGTCGATGTGATGGGTAACGCTCCGGGCATTCTGTCTGCTCGCTGGGCGGGTGCTCACGGCCACGACAAGGCCAATAATGCGCTGCTGCTCGCCCAAATCGAAGATATTCCGGATGACAAGCGTACCGCGCGTTTCCGCTGCGCCGCCGCGCTGGTGGTCCCGGACATCGAGGCCAGTGCCGACGTGACCGGTGGAGTGGCTGCCGACGGCATCACCGTTTACACCACGGCTGCAGATGGGAGCCCTGCCCCGGTGCATGCCCGGTACGCCATCAAGTCGGAGACAGTGGAACTCGGCGACATGCCAGGTCGTATCATCCGCGAGGCTCGTGGCGAACACGGTTTCGGTTACGATCCGCTGTTCGTCCCGGACGACCAGCCTGCCGATCGCGTCAGCACTGAGCCTGACCATGAAGGCGAGCCGCTGACCAGCGCCGAAATGACTCCGGCCGAGAAGAATGCGATTTCCCACCGAGGCAAGGCGCTGAAAGCCTTGGTCCCCGCTATCGAGGCGCTGCTGCACTAAGTCGTCTAGGCTGTCTAACTGCACTGAGCCGCGACTAAGCCACAGTTGAGTCGCGGCTCAGCAACTCAGCCCCTCCCGAATCGGGCAAGTGTCTAGCAAGCGCCTATGACCTAGCAAGGGCGATACGAAAGAAGGCCGGCGCTTAGTGCGTCGGCCTTCTTGATGAACAAGAGCCACCCGATAGAATCGAACTACCGACCTTCCCACGAACGAGGGGGATGCTCTACCACTGAGCTAAGGTGGCGTGGCTCCAAGAGCCAAGTAGAGAATATAGCACTGCGTTTGATTCAACGCAAGCCGGACGTTCAGCATCTTCGGGCCATTGTTCTTTGAGCCATTGTGGAGGCAATAGTGCGAACGATGTGCACACCTCATCTGCTCGGACCCCATTCGTCGTGTGCGCGTTATGCTAGCATGGTGAGCCTGATTGACTCGGAGGCAGAGGGAAGCATGCGTGATTTTGTGCTGGTGAAGTTGACAGACGAAGAGTTCGATGATTTCTCCGCCAGGCATCCACAAGGCAATTTCCAACAAACCTCGGCGATGGGACGCCTTCGCGCCGCGCAGGGGATCGACGTCGAATATCTGGCCCTCAAGGAGGGCGAGAAGATCGTCGCGGCGGCGCTGTTCGAAACTCACCGCTCTCGATTCTCTACATTTGCGGCCATCCATGATGGCCCGATGTGCGACTATCACGACACCGAAGCATTGACCTTCTTCATGGATGCGCTGAAACGCCATGCCAAGGCAAAGGGTGCTTCACAGCTGGAAATCACCCCTGAATCCCCGTATCGGCTTCGCGACACCAATGGAGCTTCTTTGCCGGATGACCAGAACGGCGCTCCCGACAATAAGCTGATAGAACGGCTCGAGGCGATCGGCTTCACTCATGGCGGTTTCACCGTGGGCTACACGGCGGTTCCACGTTGGCGCTACCTCAAGGATCTGACCGGCATTACCGATGAGAAAAGTCTGCTGAAGTCCTATGACAAGCGCACCCAGTGGAGCGTGAAGCGTGCCCAATCGATGGGTGTGCATGTGCGTGAGCTGTCGGACGACGAGTTGGGGGTATTCGCACGAATCGAGCAGCAAACCGCCGAACGTCGTAGCTTCGAATACCGTGGCGAAGCATATTTCCACCGTTTCAAGGAAGCGTTTGGCAACAAGGCGCATTTTATGGTTGCCGAGATCCACATCGACGAATATGTAGCGGACATGACGGCCAAGCGTGAAGCACTTTCGGCCAAGGTGGCGGCATTGACCGCCAAAAACGCCGAACACCCCACCACCAAAACCGAACGTCAGCTGGGGGAGGAGACCCGCAATCTGGCGGCAGCCGAAAAGCGCCTGAACGAGGCGGCCGAGTTCGCCAAAGACGGGGATGTGCTGCCGGCTGCGGCATCACTATTCGTGGAGCATCCGCGCGAGGTCATCTACCTGTTCTCCGGTAGCGTCGAGCAGTACAAGCCCTTCTACGCCTCCGCGCTGATTCAGCATGACGCGATGCTGCATTTCTGCGTGGAACACGGGCTGTCTCGCTACAACTTCTACGGCATCGACGGCGTCTTTGATGACCCCGATGACGAGGGGCGTGGTGTACTGGAGTTCAAGCAGGGCTTCAACGGATATGTCGAGGAACTTCCGGGCGAGTTCGTACTGCCGGTCAAACCGGTCGCCTATGCCATGAAGCAATTTGCGCACAAGCTGCTGTCGCGGTAAACGGACGCAGCACACAGGCCGTTCCAGAGCCCAGAGTAACGATCAGAGTAACGACAAGTAAGAAGGTTCGATTATGACGCAATCCGATGCAGGCGTCGCCTCACTCACCCCTACCAAGATCACTCCTGCCGAGCTGGATGCGTTCTCCGCAGCTCAAGTGCAAGGTAGTTTCCAGCAGACCTCGCAGATGGCCGCCATGGGTGCGTTCAACGGTCCGGTGGACTATGTGGGTGTCAAGCGCGGTGACAAGCTGATTGCCGCCTGCTACGTGGTGTACACGCAGTCCCGTTTCGGTTTGGAAGGCTCGGTCTGGTGCGGACCGCTGTGCGATTATGACAATCCACAGGTGGTTGAGGCGATGACCGAAGCCCTGCGTCGTTCGGCCAAGGCCCATCACGCCATCAGCGTATCCTGCTGGCCGGCCGCAGTCTACCGTCTGCATGATCTGGACGGCAAGCCGACCAGCGACCCGGACACCACGATGATGGACAACATGGCCCGCTTCGGTTGGAAACATGGCGGCTTCACCGTGGGCTACGAATCCGTGGTGAACCGCTGGAACTTCGTCAAGGGGCTTGACGGCATTCATAATGAGAAGGAACTGCTGGCCTCGTTCTCCAAGTATCGCCGTAAGAACATCCGCATCGCCCAGGATTCCGGTCTGCGCGTGCGCCGGCTGGAACGCGGCGAACTGAGCACTTTCGTCAAGCTGTGCGATATGAGCGCCGCACGTCAAGGCTTCAAGAGCCGCGATCTGGCCTACTATGAGCGTCTGTTCGATACCTTCGGCGACCTGATCGAGTTCAAGGTGGTCGAAACCCATTTCGACGAATATCTGGACACCCTGCAATCCAAGCTGAATGCGGCCTCCAAAGACAAGCGCAACCTCGAACGCCTGCTCCAGCGCGCGCAACAGCGGCCGGAAGGCACGGCCAAGAAGGGTGCCTCCGACCCGGCAACGCTGGAAAAGCGCATCGCCACCGCAGACAAGAAGATCACGGCGCTGGAAAAGACCATCGGCGAAGTCAATGGCATCATCGCCTCGGACGGCCCGGTCATTCCGGTGGAAGCCGGTGTCTACTTCTGGCATCCGAACGAGGTCGTCTGCCTGTCCAGCGGCGAGGACGATCGTTTCATGGATTACTACCCGTCTTCCCTAATCCACTTCGAGGCGATGCTTGACTGTATCGCCCGTGGCGTGGAGCGCTTCAACTTCTACGGCATTTCCGGCATTTTCGACGCCAACGATCCTTCCTACGGCGTCTGGCAGTTCAAGACTCGCTTCGGCGGATTCGTGGAAGAGCTTCCGGGCAAGTTCACGCTGCCGGTGGACGGACTGCGCTTCGGTGTATCCGAAGCCGCACACAAGCTGCTGCATCGCTGACAAACAGTGGCGAGCACGGACACAGAAATAAGGCACAGGTGACGACGAGATGAGCGCGACTGCGAATCGAACAGATACGACGTATACGTTTGGCGTGATTACGCCCGAAGAGTTCGACCGGCTTTCCGAAGCCACAAGCCAGGGCAGCTTTCAGCAATGGTCCGGGCAGGTCCGTCTTGCCAAGATTCGTGGGCATGAAGCCGAATGCGTCGGCGTGTGCGACGCATCCGGCAATCTGGTAGCCGGCTGCGTGATTCTGTACCTCAATGGTCGTTTCGGTGCAGATGGCTCCGTATATTTCGGCCCCATCGGCATTAGCGATGATCCGGCTCTGCTGCGGGCCATAACCGAGGCGATTCGTGAATCGGCCCGTCGCCACCATGCTGTTTCCGTGGCATGCTGGCCTAACGTCGCCTACCGTCTGTATTCCTCGGACGGGCAGCCCGACGGCGAGCCGAACGATGTACTGCTGACCGGATTCACCGATGCCGGCTGGACGCATGGCGGATTCCATACCGGTTATGACGTGGTCTGCCAGTGGATGTACGTCAAGGATCTCACCGGCATCACCAACGGCAAGGAACTGCTGGCATCATTCGGCAAACGCGCTCAATGGAGCGTCAAGCGGGCGCAGTCGATGGGCGTGCACGTTCGCGAAATCGGCCCCGACGAGTTCGACGTGTTCGCCGATATCGAACGGCGGACCGGTGAACGCCGCGGGTTCGCGACGCGCGGCGCGGACTATTTCCGCCAGTTTAAGCAGGCGTATGGCGCGGATGCGCATTTCATGCTCGCGGAAATCCACATCGCCGAATATGTGGCGGATATGACCGCCAAGCGCGAGGCCTTGCAGACCAAGGTCGCACAGCTGCAGACGAAATACGATGAACGTCCGACCACGCGCATCGAACGTCAGCTGGGGGAGGAATCGCGCAATCTCGCGGCCGCCGACAAGCGTCTGGCTGAGGTGGAGGGATATGCCAAGAAGGGCGATGTGCTGCCGGCAGCGGCTTCAATGTTCGTCAGTCACCCCAATGAGGTGGTCTATCAGTATTCCGGTTCGTTGGAGGAGTACAAGCCGTTCTACGCCTCGGCGCTGATTCAGTACGAAGCGATGCTGCACCTGTGTGTGGAACAGGGTGTGAGCCGCTACAACTTCTACGGCATTTCCGGCGTGTTCGACGATCCGAACGACGAGGGCCGCGGCGTGCTGGAATTCAAGCAGGGCTTCAACGGCTACGTCGAGCAGATGGTAGGCAAATTCACGTTGCCGGTGGACAAGTTCCGCTTCGGCGTGAGCAATCTGGCGCACAAGCTGCTGCACCGGTAGCAGCTGGCGGCCGGGGGACGAACCTATGTGGGCTGCGTCTCGCCTGACCGTGTGCCCACCGTGCGCCCGTCGTGTGCCTACTCGCGCATTTGCTCACACGCCCATCAGCGCGTGAGCAAATGCCATCATCACCAGTGAAATCATCGCGGTGATTGCCAGCGAGAAGCCGGCCAGTTTGGCGTTGCCGAGTACTTTGTCGGTGAACAGCGTGGAGAAAATGGCGATTGGAGCCAACGCGCAGATCACCATCACGGCGCGAATCGAAGCCGAGAACGGCAGCAGGAACCACGAGATCAACGCGAAGGCGACACTGAACGGTATACGCCAAGCGATGACGGCCATGACTTCCTTCACATCATGCTTGGACTGGGGCAAATCCATGAGCATGCCCACCATCAGCATCGACACCAGCGCGTTGGCACCGCTCAACGGCTGGGTTATAGAGGCGATCCAATCGGGAATCTTCACGTTGGTGACGGTCAACGCGATCATGAGCAGATACGTGTCGAACGGCACCGAGCCGAAGAAGCTCTTGCCGATGGTGCGCAGCAATGCGCGGCGGGCAAGCCGTTTGGCGTCGCGATCCTTGGGCTTTTCGTACGGCAAGGTGGGAGCCGAACCGGCGTGTTGTTCGGCAAGTGTTTTGCCGGGCTGAATATGCAGCAGTTGCTGGGTGAGCACATTGGTGCCGGCGGCCACCATCACGCAGTTGCCGATATCGAACATCGCAGCCGGCACCACCGCGCCCGCACCCCAGAATGACTGGACGACCGGGAAAGAGAAACAACCGAGATTGAAGCCGGCGCCATTGAGCATCAGGAAGGCGCGGTCGGTCACATTGCGCTTGCGGGTGGCCAGAAAGATGAACACGATCGGGATAAAAGCAAACAGGAATGCGAATACCGAAATAAGCAGCAGCGAGATGTCATGCGGATTGGTGGCGAACGAGTATACGATGGCACCGGGTAGCACGATGTTGAATTCCGCGGTTTGCAACACGCGATAATCCTTCTGCCCGAACAGGCCGAACCGCTTGAACAGATAGCCGGCGAGAATGATCAGCAATAGGCCAACCGGCGTAAGAATGGCGGACATACACTTCTCTCCTTGACTCACACAGGCTCACGGCGCACAGGCTCAGACCCACAATGCTGTGACCATTATATTTGCCGCCTTGGCATTGCCATATGTAGAGGCGTCCGCAAGGGCTTGCAATTGCCTCACGCATATACGAAGAGCCTCCCGGAATCGTTGGCGATCCAATGTTTCCAGGAGGCTCAAGCCGGTGCGCGAGATGGGACTTGAACCCACACGTCAAAGACACAGGAACCTAAATCCTGCGCGTCTACCAATTCCGCCACTCGCGCGTGCATATCCGCGTTTCCACAGGTGTGGAAGATATACAAAACCCTAGGCCGGACAGCCATTACAGACCAGCCAGCCTAGGGCATCCGAGCCACTTGTCAGAATCGAACTGACGACCTGCTCATTACGAGTGAGCCGCTCTACCGACTGAGCTAAAGTGGCTTGGTTCGCGGAAGGCATTTCGCCAGCCGCGCACAAGAAATTAAGTATAAGACATCTCCGCGAAAAGTCCAATCGGCGGCTTGGCAGTTGTGTCGTGACCGCTCGGTAGAAGATGACGGTTGTGCCGCGCCACGAACTGTTCGATAATGCAAACGATGGCAATCCGACATCGCTGACTGATTTTTGTTCTGTTCATGTCCGAATTTGTGAGTATTCTGTTTGGTGATACGGAGCGCATCCGAGCCGTGAGCGAAGGCGCTCCAGTCACTGATGAAAGGAATGGAATCCTATGGCCATCAATCCGCCCGTTGACGCCACCCAGACCCCTGAGTGGGCTGCCCTGCAGAAGCACTATGACGAGCTCCAGGCCGAAGGCGTGAGCCTCAAGAAGTGGTTCGCTGAAGACGCCGAGCGTGTCGACAAGCTGTCCTTCGACGCCGGCGACCTGCACTTCGATCTGTCCAAGAACCTGATCAAGCCGGAAACCCTCCAGCTGTTCGCCAACCTTGCCAAGGCCGTCAAGCTCGATGAGCGCACCAAGGCTATGTACACCGGCGTGCACATCAACAACACCGAAGACCGCGCCGTGCTGCACACCGCGCTGCGCCGCCCGGTCGAAGACGAGGGCAAGTACATCGTTGACGGTCAGGACACCGTCAAGGACGTGCGCGAGGTGCTCGACCGCATCTACGCCTTCGCCGACAAGGTCCGTTCCGGCGAGTGGACCGGTGTGACCGGCAAGAAGATCGAAACCGTGGTCAACATCGGCATCGGCGGCTCCGACCTGGGCCCCGTCATGGTGTACGAGGCCCTCAAGCCGTACGCCGACGCGGGCATCTCCGCCCGCTACATCTCCAACATCGACCCGAACGACCTGGCCGAGAAGACCAAGGGCCTCGACCCGGAGACCACCCTGTTCATCATCGTCTCCAAGACCTTCACCACCCTGGAGACCCTGACCAACGCCCGTGAAGCCCGCACCTGGCTGCTCGAAGAGCTCAAGGCCAAGGGCGCCATCGACGGCTCCGACGAGAAGAACGCCGAAGCCATCAAGAAGCACTTCGTCGCCGTCTCCACCAACCTGGAGAAGGTCGCCGAATTCGGCATCGACCCGAACAACGCGTTCGGCTTCTGGAACTGGGTCGGCGGCCGTTACTCCGTCGACTCCGCCGTCGGCACCTCTCTGGCCGTCGTCTTCGGCCCGGCCCGCTTCGAGGAGTTCCTGCACGGCTTCCACGAGATCGACGAATACTTCGCCAACACCCCGTTCGAGAAGAACGTCGTGGTGCTGCTCGGTATGCTGAACGTCTGGTACCGCAACTTCTTCAAGGTCGCCTCCCACGCCGTGCTGCCGTACGACCAGTACCTGCACCGCTTCCCGGCCTACCTGCAGCAGCTGACCATGGAATCCAACGGCAAGTCCGTGCGTTGGGACGGCACCCCCGTCACCTCCGAGACCGGCGAGATCTTCTGGGGCGAGCCGGGCACCAACGGCCAGCACGCCTTCTACCAGCTGATTCACCAGGGCACCCAGCTCATCCCGGCCGACTTCATCGCGTTCGTCAACACACCGAACCCGACCAAGGACGGCGACCAGGACGTGCACGAGCTGTTCCTGGGCAACTACTTCGCCCAGACCAAGGCCCTGGCGTTCGGTAAGACCGCCGACGAAGTGCGCGCCGAAGGCACCCCGGAGGAGATCGTCCCGGCCCGCGTGTTCACCGGCAACCGTCCGACCACCTCCATCTTCGGTGTGGCCCTGACCCCGTTCGCCGTCGGCGAGCTGATCGCCCTGTACGAGCACATCACCTTCGTTGAAGGCACCGTGTGGGGCCTCGACTCCTACGATCAGTGGGGCGTCGAGCTCGGCAAGCAGCTTGCCAAGCAGATCACCCCGGCCATCTCCCAGGACGACGACGCCCTCGCCGCCCAGGACGCCTCCACCCAGAGCCTGATCAAGTTCTACCGCAAGAACCGCGAGTTCTGATTCGCTTTGCTCGGTCAGAATTCGTGATTCGCGCGACCGCGGCTGTGCTGTCTGGTGGGCAGTCTGGCGACTGCCCACGTCGCGAGTTCTGATTCGTTCCTCTGGTGCCCCCTCGGGTGAGAGGAGCTGTCAGTGTAGCTGACTGAGGGAGTCTCTCTCACGACTAGTGCCCGACATCTTCGGATGCCGGGCACTTTGCATATACGGATTGCTGTCAGTCAGATGAGTCGAACATGGTCATATTCCGCTTCGGCATCTGTTTGCAGGCATAAAGGCACTATCTAGCCAACTCACGTGGCTGATTCGCTTATTCGCCCTTATTCGCCTCATCCAAGCTCAGCAGATCGTCATCGGCATCGTAATCGAAGAGTTCGCCGTAACGGCCCCACTCCACGGCGATGGCGAACTGCTGATGCGCCTCGTCGTTGGCGTAACGGGCGCGCAGCAGGTCCAGCATGAGCTCGCCGCGGAGCTTGCCTTCCGCAGACTTCCGCAGTGCATGCTCAATGTTGTGCACCAGCGGCGCGTGTTCCATCGCCAGTGAGGCGAACACCTGCTTGGCGCGCAGAATGTCCGCCTTATGCCAGGAGTCGCCCGCCTCGGTGATCTGCACATGGCCGTCGCGTACCACGATGACGCGCAGCATCGTACCGGCATCCACCAGCGGGAACAGGTCGTCCACCTCGAACGAAAGAGCCGAGGCCAAATCTGCCAAGTCGATGCCGTGAGGATGCTCGGCAACCACATCCAGCAGACCGGCAAGCCCGCCCGGCGTGGCGTTGGGCAGCGGATGCTCCTTGATTTTCTCGATGGTCTTGGCGGGCTGAAGGTCTGATGCGTCCGTGACAGATGCGTCCGTGACGGGTGCGTTCGTGAGCGATGCCGATGGCGATAGAGCCTCGGCTTGTTGCGTAGGCTGCGAGGCCTGTCCGGTCAAAATCGTGTACAGTCGGTCCACCATCACCTCGAATTCGACACTGTGACGGTCTCGCGGGCGCGGCAGATCAACCCGCACATCGGCAATCAGATGGCCCGGGTGCGAGCCCAACACCACCACTCGGTCGGCCATCTCCACGGCTTCCTCGATGTTATGCGTGACCATAAGCACCGACTTGATGCTGCGCTGTTCGCTCGACCACAGCTTGAGCACTTCCTGACGCAGGTTTTCGGCGGTCAGCACGTCCAGGGCGGAGAACGGCTCATCCATGAACAGCGCGTCCGGCCGCAGCACCAAGGCGCGTGCAATGCCCACGCGCTGCCTCATGCCGCCAGACAGTTCCTTCGGATACGCCGATTCGAAGCCGTCCAGGCCGATCATGTCGATGGCATCCAGAGCCAGTTTGGTGCGTTCCGCACGTGGTACGCCGCGCGCCTTCAGACCGAGTTCCACATTGTCTTGCACGGTGAGTTCGGTGCCGTTGCCGGCCGTGAAGCGCTGGCCGACGTGCTGGGCTTCGATGATGGTGTTCTGCGGGGTCACCGCCCGCAGCGAACGAATGGTTTCCATTGCAACAGTCATATTATTCTCCTTAAGTCTTTAGTTCAGTGCGAAACGGCGCTCGGCCATGCGCTGCAGCGGGTTCCAGAACAGGCGGTTGACGGCCACCACGAACACGCTCATCACGGTCACGCCGATGATGGTCCTCACGGTGTTGCCGCTTTCGGTGGCCTCGGCGATATACGCGCCTAAGCCGGAGGCGGTCAGCGTATGCCGTCCATAACTTACGATTTCCGAGACAATCGAGGCATTCCACGCCCCACCGGCCGCCGTAATGCCGCCCGTGACCCACGAGCCGAATACCGCCGGCAAAATCAAATCGCGCCACCGCTGCCAGCGCCCCAGCTGGAAGCTGCGCGTCATCTCACGCAGATCGTCGGGAATCTGGCTGGCCCCGGCGATCACATTGAACAGGATGTACCACTGTGTGCCCAACGCCATCAGCAGGATACTGCCCCAGTTGATATCCACGCTGCATGCCACGAACCAGAGCGTGACGAACGGGAACGTGAAGTTCGAGGGGAAGCTGGCCAGCACCTGCATAATCGGCTGCATAAACCGCGAAACGCGCGGATTCATGCCGATCATCGCGCCAATCGGCACCCAAATCACCGAGCAGACGAGCGTAAGCAGCGCCACGCGCAGGAACGTCACCATGCCCAACACGAACGCCTGCCCGAGCTCGCCGAATCCCGCATCGCGATGAATCACCAGCATAAGCTGCACCAGTCCGAACGCACACGCTGCCAACACCAGCACTGTGAATACCACGTCAAGCGCGCGGCTGCGTGCGGACTTCACGTCCGCCGCCCAACGTCCACCGGTCCGACCCAACGGGCGGGCCAGCGTGTGAGCTGTAGTGAGCGGGCCGCCTCGTCGAGTTCAGTTGGTTCGCTGGTCAGGGACCGGGTGAACGAGAACGCCATGTTCCAGGCCTGACTGGTGAAGATTGCGAAAATCGACGCGGCCTCCACGCCCAGCATCGAGCCGGGGAACAGCACCATCCAGATGGTGATGGTGGCCGAAAGAAAGCCCAGAATCGGTACCGACTGCAGAATATCCAACAGAGGAATCAGCACGCGGCTCAGGCGGCGGCAGCGCGTGGCCGCCGTGCCGTAGATGAACGTGAACACCAGTGAGAAGAACAGTGCCACGAGCATGCGGAACACCGAGCGCAGCGCGTAATACGGCAGGTCGGCGAGATGCGTACTGACTTGTGACGGCACGCCTTTCGGGCCGATCGGTTCGCCGATCGCCGGCAGAATCCAAGCGATCAGACCGAACAGCGCCAGAATACCAGCCACGACCAGTACGTCGGAGGCCAGGCGCACGGCGAATGGCTGGCGGTCGGACGCGGCGGTGGAAGGGTTGCGGGCCGACGCATTTGGACGCGCGCCGACGCGATTGAATGAAAACATGGTCATGAAAAGACCTCCCTATGCATAGGAAAGACGAATTATGCAAGGGTTATCCGGGGAGCCAAGGAACACTACAGGCGAGAGCCCGACTTCCGGATAACGGAATATAAGAAAACATGGTCATCACCACCGCAACTATGACTGTTGCCGGCGGCGGAACTACTGGAATAATCACCGTCCATCGGACTCTCACCTCCTTCAAGCCGTGCGCTGAAACGCCAGATCAATACCATCGTCGGTATCCATGCGACCAGCAGGAGGGGCGGAAAGTATTCGAATCCGCCGATTCGAGCCATCGTTCAAGCTTCAGCATCGCAGGGCGGTGGAATTGCGTTAGTTCATGCCTTGATCCGACAAGAACTGCTGACCTGCGTGCAGTGTCTCCACTGTTAGCGGCAGCAACCCATATCCCTGCGGTAGCCTCGCCTACCGACGCTCCCAAGATAAAGCCCGCCTGCAGGTCTGTCAACTACGTCGCAGTGCCTTGGTGTTGGAATGCCATCCGACAGCCATTCTGTCCGCAATAATCCGTACACTTGACGATTGCTGTGTCGAGAAGTGGGCCGCCGCATAAGCCCACGTCTCCATGGGTCCAGTCCGAACGGCCGCAAGGCCTGACTTTCGGCGGATCGGCAGGCTTCCCAAGGGCAAACCCGAGGGATAACGAGAACAGGCCAACGCACGTGATGCGCAATCGCGTGGATGGCCCCAGATCTGTGGCTGATATGCGGCAGCACTGAAGGAAAACAATGGTTAACGCTGTTGAGGCTTTTGACGCCAAGCACATGAAGCCGGCTGAGGAAATCCCGGCCTTCCGTCCCGGCGACACCGTCGACGTGAACGTGAAGATCCAGGAAGGCAACAACTCCCGTATCCAGACCTTCACCGGCGTGGTGATCGCTCGTAAGGGCGCTGGCGTGCGTGAGACCTTCGTGGTCCGCAAGATCAGCTTCGGCACTGGTGTGGAGCGTCGCTTCCCGGTGCACTCCCCGTCCATCGACTCCATCAAGCTCGTGCGTAAGGGCCGTGTGCGCCGCGCCAAGCTGTACTACCTGCGCGCTCTGCGCGGTAAGGCCGCTCGTATTGCCGAGCGCCGCGACAACTCCGCTAAGTGAGTCGATTCGCGGGTGCAATCGTGAGCCTGATGATGCAGGTGCGCGAATAAACCGTGAAATTCAGCCCGGAACCGTTTCGGTTTCGGGCTGTTTTCGTATTTTCCACGTATGATGGACGGGCGCCGGCACCCCTCATATCCGGCAGCATGAATCGCGAGGAGATGGTATGCAGGACGATCAGGATAACGGCGAATTCCCGATTTCCGACAATCCGGAGAGCAATCAGACCTCGTATGATGACGAGGCCGATGCCCGCGATTCCCGTACGTTCCAAGTCGCCGACCACGGCATCGCCCCGTCCCCGGTTCCCCCGGCACCGGCGCGCCCGGCGTACGCCGCTTCTTCCGCTGGTGCGAATGCCGCGGCAGCATCATCGATGGATGATGACCACTTCACCCTACGCGACTTTTTCCTGTGGTGCGGCGTTCCCGTGCTTATCGTGCTGCTGATTCGCATTTTCGCCGTCGGCTTTTACGAGATTCCTTCGCGCTCGATGATGGACACCATGGTGCCCGGCGATCGCGTGGTGACCAGCAAGCTCACCCCCAAGATCTTCGATCTGCAGCGCGGCGACGTCGTGGTATTCAAAGATCCCAACAACTGGTTGAACGAGGAGCAGAGCAGCGCTCCCGGTGGCGGGTACCTCATCAAGCGACTGATCGGCCTGCCCGGTGACGTGGTCGAATGCAAGGGCGCGGGCCAGCCGGTGACCATCAACGGCGTGGCCATCAATGAGACCTCCTACATTCGCCCCGGCGTGGACCCGAGCGCTTTCCCGTTCTCGGTGACCGTGACCGAGGGCCACGTGTTCGTCATGGGCGACAATCGCGCCAATTCCGCCGACTCCCGCTATCATCAGGATGACGGCGATCGCGGCTTGGTTCCCATCTCCGATGTGGTCGGAGTCGGAATCGCGAAATACTGGCCGCTTGACCGGCTTGGTGCGATTGATGACCACCACGAAGTCTTCAAGGACGTGTCTGACGCTTCCGGCTCGAATTCCTGAGTCTTTTTTGAACCGTGTGAGTCTTTGAACTGATTGAGTTCCGGGCCGTCTGAATCCTGAACCATTTGAACCTGGACCGTCTGAATCCTAACCATTGTGAGACGATGGGAGCCGCGCATGATTACCCCGACACTTGACTTGGAACGCAGCCTTGCGGCCCAGGGCTATGACCTTATTACTGGATTCGATGAAGTCGGCCGCGGCGCGCTCGCCGGTCCGGTGATGGTCGGGTGCGCCGCCATCTGGGCCTGTGATTTGGCGCCGCTTGACGGCGATGATTCCGCCGAACTGTCCGGGCGGACCTACCTCGGCGTACCGGACGGCGTGGCCGACTCCAAGATGCTCACCGAACATAGGCGCGAGGCGATTTTCGACGAACTGCGCGACTGGTGCGCGGCCTACGCCGTAGGCCAGGCCAGCAACACCGAGATCGACGAATGGGGCATCACCTATGCGCTCGGCGTGGCCGCCCTGCGCGCGCTCAGCCAAGTCGAACGCGAACTTGGCTTACGGCTTGGAGGGGGATTGACGGCAAAAAAGGCTGCGGGGGAGATTGTGGAAGGTCGTCCGGGAGACTCCGTAGGGGAATCCATTGGAAATTGTGGGGAAAGCGTTCGCGCCCTGCCCAAAGTCGCCGGAATTCTCGACGGGCCGAGCGATTACATCACCAAGGCGCTCAACACGTTCGACGCGCCGGACGTGCCGATTCCAGCCGATATAACGACCAAAGTCAAAGGCGACCAGCATTGCGCCACCGTCGCCACCGCGGCGGTCATCGCCAAAGTGACCCGAGACCGGCTGATGGTCGACCTCGCGCAAAGCAACCCACGTTACGCCGCCTACGAATGGGCTCATAACAAGGGCTATGGTTCCGCCGCACACCGTGCCGCCATCGCCGAACACGGGCCGACTCCGCTCCATCGTGTCTCATGGCACCTGACCTGAGCCGCGTGCGACACGATAGTGTGAGCGCTAACGCAAAACTGTTGTGGACGCGCTAAAGTCAGTATTGATTAAGGTACAAGCCTGGCCGTGCACGGATGCCGGCCGCCAGCGGGGAGGTTAGGTAGCATGGTGACCAGCCGCAAGCCAAGCAAACGTCCGTCCATGTTCGAAGTGGCCAAGCTCGCCGGAGTCAGCCATCAAACCGTCTCCCGTGTGATCAATGACTCGCCGGACGTTTCCGACGCCACCCGTGCGCGAGTCCAGGCCGCCATTGACCAACTCGGCTACCGCCCCTCCAACTCCGCGCGCGCACTGGCTTCCCGCCGTTCGCGCACCATAGGGCTGATCGCCGGGGGCCTCAAATTCTTCGGCCCGATTTCCTCCATCTCATCCATCGAATCCATGGCCCGTGAACACGGTCTGTTCATGAGCGTGATGATGGTCCACGAGGCCTTGTGCATGCAGTCCGAATTCGACAACCTGTGCGACACCTTCAACGAGCAGAACGTCGACGCCTTCATCTTCCTGACCCCGACCGACGTGATGTTCGCCGCCGCCTGCCGTGCGCGAGTCACTCAGCCGCGCGTCATCGTCACCGCCACCCACGGCCAAATGACCGTGCGTGAGGGATTGGGCCTTATCTCCACCGAAAACAAGCGTCGCACTGCACTGGTCGGTATCGACCAGTGGGGTGCAATGGCCAAAGTGGTGGCCTTGCTGGGCGAATACGGGCACAAATCGGCTCTGTATTTTGCCGGTCCCAACGAATGGCGCGACGCCCACACCCGACTGGATGCGTGGCGCAAGCTCGCCGCCTCCCGATCCATCGATTCACAGATCGTGCGCTGCCATACGTGGGATGCCTCTGAGGCATATGCGCACATGAATCATCTCATTGATGAGTATGGGCGTCGAGGCACGGCGTTGCCCACCGCGGTCGTCGCCGCGAACGACAATCAGGCCGTCGGCATCATGCGCGCGTTGCATGAGCATGGGCTTCGGATTCCGCGAGACATCAGCGTGGTCGGATTCGACGACATGTCTGGCGTGGATAACATGTACCCACCGCTGACCACCGTGCATCCCGATTTCGAGGGGCTCGGCGTGGCCGCCATGCGCGAGACGCTGCGCTTGCTGGGGGAGGGCGGCGAGCCGACCTTCCTGACCACCCAGCACGGCATGGGGCTGATTCCCGCCGAGGTGCGTGCTCGGCGGTCCTTGGGGCCGGCTCCTCGGCGGTAAATTGGCGCTGTTATCAAACCGTTATGATGCGTGACACGGTATAAGTTGTGTCGAATGCAGGTTATCGGTACAATGTATTTTGAAATTGTGAGCGCTAACATCCTCCCCAAGGAAGGGGATAACAACGCCGGCGCTCCAAGGCAAAGGAAAGATATGGCAGCAACCGACAACGCGGCCGAGCAGGCCGCCCACATCGCCGAGAAGATTCGCGCTGGCAAGACCACGCTGGGCATCGAATTCGGCTCCACCCGCATCAAGGCCGTCCTCATCGACGACAACTTCCAGACCATCGCCTCCGGCGACTACAGCTGGGCCTCCCACTTGGAGGATGGTCTGTGGAGCTACACCACCGAGGAGATCTGGGGCGGTTTGCAGTCCGCTTACGCCTCCATGGCCAACGACGTCGAGACCGCCTATGGCGAGAAGCTCACGCACGTCGGCCACATCGGCTTCTCCGCCATGATGCACGGTTACCTCGCATTCGACGAGGCCGGCGAACTGCTGGTGCCGTTCCGCACCTGGCAGAACACCAACACCTCCGAAGCTCACAAGAAGCTCTCCGAGCTGTTCCAGTACAACATCCCCGAGCGTTGGTCCATCGCTCACCTGTACCAGGCCGTGCTCAACAAGGAAGAGCACGTCTCCGAGGTGGCTTACTTCACCACACTCGCCGGTTACGTGCACTGGAAGCTCACCGGTGAGAAGGTCCTCGGTGTGGGCGATGCCTCCGGCATGTTCCCGATTGACCCGACCACTCACACTTACGAAACCGCATTCATCGAGAAGTTCGACGCTCTGCCTGAGGTCGCAGCCCAGCCGTGGAAGCTGGAGAACCTGCTTCCTGAGCCGCTCGTGGCCGGCACTCCGGCTGGCGAGCTGACCGAGGAAGGCGCCAAGCTGCTCGATCCGTCCGGTGCCCTGAATCCCGGCATCGTGCTCGCCCCGCCTGAGGGCGACGCCGGTACTGGCATGGTAGCCACCAACTCCGTGCGCGTACGCACTGGTAACGTCTCCGCCGGCACCTCCATCTTCGCCATGGTGGTTCTGGAGCACAAGCTCAAGGCCCTCCACCCTGAGGTTGACTTGGTCACCACCCCGGCCGGCGATCTGGCCGGTATGAGCCACGCCAACAACTTCACCTCCGACCTCAACGCTTGGGTCGGCCTGTTCGGCCAGTTCGCCAAGGCCATCGGCCAGTCGGTTGATGCCGGTATGCTGTACGGCACCTTGTTCCGCGCGGCCATCGCCGACGACGTGGACGCCAACTGCGGCGGCCTGCTGAACTATCCGTTCCGTTCCGGCGAATTCCTGGCCGGTCTGCCTGAAGGCCGCCCGCTGTTCGCCCGCAGCCCCGAAGCCAACATGACCCTCGGCAACTTCATGCGCGCCCAGCTGTTCTCCGCGTTCTCCCCGGTCAAGATCGGCATGGACGTGATGACCAAGCAGGAGCACGTGCAGGTCGACTCTCTCGTGGGCCACGGCGGCATCTTCACCACTCCGAAGGTGGCTCAGAAGATTCTCGCCGCTGCCTTCAACACCCCGATCAAGGTCATGTCCACCGCCGCCGAAGGTGGTGCCTGGGGTATGGCCGTGCTCGCCAACTACCTGTGGAACACCAACGAGGATCACAGCAACCTCGCTGACTTCCTTGATGGTTCCGTGTTCAAGGACGCCCAGTCCACCACTGAGAAGCCGGTGGCTTCCGATGTGGTTGGTTTCGAGGACTTCTTCGCCCGCTTCACCAAGGGCCTGCCCATCGAGCACGCTGCCATCGAAACCATCAACCTCGAAGATAAGTAAGCCTTTCTGACCTCCCTCTATTGAGAGAGGTCCTTGAGATTTTGAAAAAACGTCCATCCATCACAGTGGAAAGGAAAACCAATAATGGCAACTTTGGCTGATTACGGCCCCGAGGTTCGCGCCGAGGTCAAGCAGGTTCGTGAGGTCGTCTCCAACCTGCACCAGCAGCTGATCAAGTGGAACCTGGTCGTGTGGACCGCGGGCAACGTTTCCCAGCGTCTGCACACCGCCGACCTGTTCGTCATCAAGCCCTCCGGCCTGCGCTACGAGTACCTGACCCCGTCCTCCATGGTCGTGTGCGACCTTGACGGCAACGTGGTCGACGGTGCCGAAGCCCCGTCCTCGGACACCGCTTCCCACGCCTACATCTACCGCAACATGCCCGACGTCTACGGTGTCGTGCACACCCATTCCACCTACGCCACCGCTTGGGCTGCCACTGGTCAGAACATCCCGTGCGGCCTGACGATGATGGGCGACGAGTTCGGCGGCCCGGTGCCGGTCGGCCCGTTCCGTCTGATCGGCTCGGAGGCGATCGGCAAGGGTGTCGTCGAGACCCTCAAGAAGTACCCGAAGTCCCCGGCCGTCCTCATGCAGAACCATGGCCCCTTCACCATCGGCAAGGATGCTGAAGGCGCCGTCAAGGCCGCTGCCATGACCGAGGAAGTCGCTCACACCATGTGGGCCGCCCGTCAGCTCGGTGACATCATCGAGATCGACCAGGCCGACATCGATAAGCTCAACGACCGCTACCAGAACGTCTACGGCCAGCACTGATTTGATGGAGTGTCCGCCGCGTTGCGGAAGGCTCGACGTACCTTCGTACGCCTTCGCCTTCCGCGCCTTGCGGGCACACACATCAAATCAGCGCTGACTCCGCCAGCACGGTGGTGTCTTGGCTCCCCTCTCTGAGGGGAGCCTCGGTCGGCGAATGAAACTTAAACAAACCCCCATAAACAAAGAAGTAAAGGAAGTAACCCTATGGTTATGGAAAACCCCTTCGAGGGCAAGGAAATCTGGTTCGGCGTTGGTTCGCAGGACCTGTACGGCGAGGAAGCCCTGCGCCAGGTCGCCATTCACTCCGCTGAAATGGTCGACTACCTGAACAACACCGGCAAGATTCCGGCCAAGATCGTCCTCAAGCCCACCCTGAAGTCCTCCGACGGTGTCAAGGAGTTCATGGTCGAGGCTTCCGCCAACCCGAACGTCATCGGCGTCATCACCTGGTGCCACACCTTCTCCCCGGCCAAGATGTGGATTCGCGGCCTCGAAGTGCTGACCAAGCCGCTGCTGCAGCTGGCCACCCAGCACCACAAGGAAATCCCGTGGGAGACCATCGACATGGACTTCATGAACCTGAACCAGGCCGCCCACGGCGACCGTGAGTTCGGTTACATCGTCTCCCGCCTCGGCATCAAGCGCAAGGTTGTCGTCGGCCACTACACCGATCCTGAGGTCGTCGAGAAGGTCGGCACCTGGGCCCGCGCCTGCGCCGGCTGGGATGCCTCCAACAACATGAAGGTCATGCGCTGGGGCGACAACATGCGTAACGTCGCCGTCACCGAGGGCGACAAGACCGAGGCCGAGCGCGTGTTCGGCGCCTCCATCAACACTTGGGCCGTCAACGAGCTCGTCGCTGCGTACGACGCCGTCAAGGACGACCAGGTCAAGGAGATCATCGAGGACTACAAGGCCAAGTACGACGTCGACCCGGCTCTGCTGGACGCCAAGTACGACTCCCTGTTCATCGCCGCCAAGGAAGAGGCCGCGATGGTCAACATGATGCGCGCCAACGGCTGCACCGCCGGCGTCGACAATTTCGAGGACCTCGGCGCTCTGCCACAGCTGCCGGGCGTTGGCCCACAGCGCTTCCCGTCCGAGTACGGCTGGGGCTTTTCCGCTGAAGGCGACTGGAAGACCGCCGTCCTCGTGCGCATCGGCGCCGTCATGGGCTACGGCCTTGAGGGTGGCGCCTCCCTCATGGAGGACTACTCCTACAACTTCACCGAGGGCGACGAGCTCGACATGGGCTCCCACATGCTCGAGGTTTCCCCGTCCATCGGCACCATCGCCAAGCCGAAGCTGGAGATCCACCCGCTGGGCATCGGCGGCAAGGCCGACCCGGTCCGCCTGGTCTTCTCCGGCAAGCCCACCAAGGACGCCGTCGTGGTCTCCATGTCCGACGTTCGCGAACGCTTCCGCCTGCTCATGGACGTCGTCGACGTCGTTGAGCCGCAGGGCTCCCTCAAGGAGCTTCCGTGCGCCCGCGCCGTCTGGGAGCCGAAGCCGAGCCTGAAGACCGCCGTTGAGTGCTGGATCACCGCCGGTGGTTCTCACCACACCTGCATGACCACCTCCGTCGGTCGTGAGGCTTGGGAAGACTTCGCCCGCATCGCCGGTGTTGAGCTCGCCGTCATCGACGAGAACACCACCACTCGCCAGTTCGAGAAGGAACTGGAGCTGTCCGAGATGTACCACCGTCTCAACAACCAGCACTGATTGGCGGAGCGTATACCGCCTTTCCTCAGGTTCGACGTACCTTCGTACGCCCTTCGCCTTCGGACGGCGGTCTCCGCACGCGCCAATCAGCGCTGGCAAACCAGCACCGATGACTAAATCAGTCTGCTGACTGCTACCGCTGAAAAAGGGCTGTTCCGGAAAACCGGAGCAGCCCCTTTTGCTGTTATCGGCAACTCCCCACAAACGCATCAAAAATCGCCTGCGAGCATGGATCTACCTTGTAGAGAAACTCGGGATGCCACTGCACGGCCCACAGGAAGTGGCTTGCCGGCCGGTACAGGGCCTCGATCACGCCATCGGGCGCGACGGCCATGACTTCGAGACCGGGTGCCACATCACGAACCGCCTGATGGTGATAGCTATTCACCGCAATCTCAGTCTGCCCCGAGAACAATGAAGCCAGGGGAGTGCCGGGCACCAAGGAAACGTTATGTCCGAACGCATCGTACGGCGGATTCATATGGTGTTCGATATCGCTCGGATGCTGGCTTGGCAGATCCTGCCACAACGTGCCGCGCAGCGCTGCATTGATGAACTGAATGCCACGGCAGATGCCCAGAATCGGCTTGTCCCAAGCCATTACAGCTGGCAGCAGAATCGATTCCATTCGGTCGCGCTCAGGAGAGAGCACCTCGCTACGGCCGGTGGCGGAGGCCGCTGCACCAGCCATCGGTCCCACATCCGGCCCGCCCGTAAACAGAAACGCGTCAAACCGTTCGGCACATTGCGCAAGAATGTCGGCGTCATCGGTCAGCGGCAACATGATGGGCGTACCGCCGGCCCGCATTATCGCCTCCATATATCCGGGCAGCATCCACAGACTATCGCGCCCGTAATCCATCAGCGGAGTCACCGCAATGAGCGGTCGATTCGTAGTCATGCCTGCCTCTTTTCGCCCAAGTGTCGCTTTCGTCGTTCTGCCGCAAATCGCTTGATCCAGTGGCCAATAATGCCGTCACTGTACCGAACCAATGTAACCGGTCGGCCAGCATTATTTCGTCAGCCAGCCGCGACGAGATCGCACAATGCACCAATGATGGGGGGTCGGTGCGACCTTGTCAATGTTCGGGCCATTGCACTTTCAGCGGGGAAAGAGAGCGGAAACGTACAGATTCACGATGGCGGGCGTGCTTATGGCACAGCTTATTTCGGGTCCGTGTCTCGTCGACCCGCGCATCCTGTGAGGTTTGAACCGTTTGCGCGCGTAAGCGCTCGTCATGCCCCGTCCGCGCATCGTGATGAACGAGTAAGGTTGACGGGGAGGGAGAATCACATGAACCAGGCATGCGTACGCAACGACACCATCGACGCGGGCAACCATCATGGCCGACCGCAATACCGGTCGTTCCTGCGATTTCTGACATCGCAGGAACGCAACGTCATTTGGCTGTTGCTGGCCGTCGCTTTTCTTCCGGTGGACGGCACCACGCTTGGCCTGTACGCGCCGTTCTGGTCGCCAATCAGTCCGGCGCTGTTCGCCGTGTACTGCCTATGCAATTGGCGGCAACTGCGCATCGCAGCCAACCGGTACCTGCCAATGTTCCTCCTACCGGTGGTCTGTATAATCCTGTCCATCCCGGGATGGCTGAAGTTCGGCATCCACCTCAACGCCGCGTTCATGAGCATCACCGGATTGCTGGGCGTGCTCGCCACTTTGGGTGCGATCGCCCTTGCGTTCGACATCAAACGTATTCCGTGGCGTACGCCATTGCGGATTCTCATCGCATCATACTGGGTTTCCTTCGGAGTGGGCGTCGTGCAATGGCTGTCCATCCGTCTGCGCGCCAAACCGTTGACCGACTATTTCTCGCACCTCATGTACCGGCAATACATAAGCGACAACTCGGTGTGGGGCGGCGGCCGTCCGCAGTTCCTGTTCGCCGAGCCCAGCTATATCGGCATGCACCTGTTCGGCATACTGCTTCCGCTCATGTGGCTCATGCGCGGGCGCGACCGCATCTACGCCAAACGGCTGCGTGACCTCATCGTCACGTATGCCGTCGGCGCGGTGCTCATGCAAGCCGGCACCAGAATCGTCATCGATTCCGTCGTGGCGTTGCTGATCGCCCTTGTGGCGCGCACCGATTGGCATGACGGCGCACGCCGCGTCCGGGGCATGCTGCAGATTCTCGGCGCATGCGCACTGGGCCTGCTGGGTGTGCTGGCGGATTCCAGACTCTCCGCCATCGCGGAGAACGGGGCCGAGGGAGACGGCTCGTTCTTCGCGCGGATCTACCAAAGCCTCGATCCGATATGCGGATTGCTCACCCATCCGTGGACGCTGCTCACCGGTTATGGCGCGGGCAACATCATCAATGCGGTGTGGGCCGGCGCGGCCAAAGCCGGACGGCTGCTGGACGGTCTTGGTATGAACGGCGGCGCGGCCACGGGATTCGCGGCCGGCGTGAACGCGGACACGGTGTGGACGATGTGCGCGTATACCAGCGTCATCGCCGAATACGGGCTGATCGGGCTGGCCATGCTGGTCGGAGCCTCGATGGTCTGCATGACGCGCGGGAGGACGGTATGCCGTGGCGGTGCGGATGGCGCATCGTCCGACGGGCTGGCGCACGGTGTTTGTGTCACCGACGTTGCCGACGTTGCTGATGTTGCCGGGGGCAATAGTGGTGATGGCGTTGCCGGCGCGGGTTCGGGCGAATCCGGCGTCTGGCACAAGACCGTCATCTGCTGGCTCGTCCTGGTCGCATACCTGTACATCCAATGCGAGAACTATGCGTTCGCCGCTCTGCCGCTCCTCGTGTTCGCCGCCTCGAAGGTGAGGCGCGAGCGCTGATTCCTCGCGGGCCGACGCATCGACGCGGCCCGAGATGGGCCAAAATCCAGAATAACCGACATTCGCCGCTGTTCCGTTTTTCGCCCAAGGTGTATTTCTCCCCGTATCTTGAGGTGCATCATGTATTGTCGCGGCTAACTAACCGGCGAAACGCGGCGTGTTTCGCATTTTGGGCGAAAAGCCCAAGGCCCACAGGAGGTATTGACGTTCGTTGCACGGTCGGTGCGCTATGTGCTCAGAAAACGAGTGCGAACCATAGTGCTCCTCATAATACTGACCATCATAACGGCGAGTATGCTATCCACGATCGCGGTTTCTCGGGCGGCTCAACAGGCCGCCGGACGAATCGAGAAGGAAGCGGTCGGTGGATTCGTGCTGTCCAGCAACCTGCAGGGCAGCATGCTCACGCCTCGCGGAGGCGGCATGGTGCGTCCCACCGACGTGCGCAGGATCGCCCAACTGCCCGGGGTCGATTCGTATATGGTCCGTCAGAACGCCACCGCCGATCTTGTGGGGGCGAATGTGGCGAAGGTCCCCGGCGGCGATGATTACGATGCGACCAAGGAGCAGCAGTTCGGCAACGCCGCCAACGTTATAGGCACGAATGATTCGTCGAAACTCAACGTGTTCACGTCGCGCACGCTCGGCATGGCCGAAGGACGGCATCTGAAGGCCTCCGACAAGTAAGGGTTTACCGTCAGCGCCGGCGAGAATCCCATCAGCGCCGAGGAGGCGAGCCGGTTCTCGCATATCCCCGGTGTGACGAAGACCGCCTATGCGACGAAGACCTTGGCGCAGGTGGATGGCGCGCGCCCGGTCATACCCCGGCAGGGCCCCCGGCTGGACTCCGACCTGGCCATGCAGGTCAGCGTGCTGGGCACCACCGATTCCTCATTGTCAGAGGAATTCCAGGGCGGCCTGTACCGCCTGGAGCAGGGCCGCCATATCTCGGGCGACGGCGACGATGTGCTGGTCCACCGCGACTTCGCGCTGCAGAACGGCCTATCGGTCGGCTCGACATTCCGTCTCCGGCAGGAGGGGCGCAACGCCACGGTGCGTGTGGCCGGGATCTTCTCCGGCAACGTGCAGGCCCAAAGCCCCCTGCCCTCGGACACTTCCGAGAACCTCATCTATTCGGGTAGGCGAGTGGCTTCCGCTCTGACCGGAAACGACCGGATCGGCATGATCCGATGCCTGTCGGATAATCCGCAGGACCTGTCCGCGGCTATTGGGCGGGCCAAGACCATGGCCGGCGGCAAGTACGACGTCACCGACGATTCGGCCCGGCTCTCCGGCGTCCTGCAATCCGTGCAGACGGTGCGTGATCTGGTGCGCATGGTGCTGCTGTCCGTCTGCCTCGCGGACGTACTGGTGCTGGCGATGGCGCTGGTCTTCTGGATTCGCTCACGCATCCATGAGATAGGCACGCTTCTGGCCCTCGGCATCGACAAGATGCGGATAGTCGCACAACTCGCCATCGAAACCGGACTCATGGCGGCGGTCGCCGCCCTGTGTTCGCTGGGCACCGGTGCCATGCTGTCGGGATACGTGTCTTCCCGACTGTTGCGCGATTCGGGCGTCGCGCCGTTGGAATCGTTGCACGTGGAGGCCTTGCCGCCTGAGCAGACGATGCTCATCCTGCTGCTCGGATGCGCGGTCATCGCCGTGGCCCTTGCCGTGTCATGCGCCGCCGTACTGTCCAAATCCCCGAAATCCATTCTTTCCTCTATGCGTTAGGAGTCACCAATCATGTCTAACTGTCTGCAACTGGACCATGTCGATTACGCCTACGGCGCGGCGAAGATCCTTGTTCTCTCGGATGTCAGCGCGGATTTCGAATCCGGGAAGATGTATGCGATCACCGGCCCGTCCGGCGCCGGCAAGAGCACGCTGCTGTCTCTGCTGGCCGGCCTGGACGCCCCCTCCCGGGGAGTGGTCCGCTTCGAGGGGGAGGACATCGCCGCATCGGGCTATGCGAAGCACCGTCGGGAGCACGTGTCCCTGGTGTTCCAGGACCATAACCTGATCGACTACCTCACCCCCGAAGAGAACCTGCGGCTGGTCAGCACCAAGGCCGATATGAAGATCCTCGAGGAACTGGGTTTGAGCCGTGAGGAATCCAAGCGCAACATCATGCACCTGTCGGGCGGCCAGCGTCAACGGGTGGCGGTCGGCCACGCGCTGGTCGCCCCGGGCCGCGCGATCCTCGCGGACGAGCCGACGGGCAGCCTCGACCCGGAGATGACCGACGAGGTGATTCATCTGCTGCAGCATGCCGCCCATCAGCTCGGCAAATGCGTAATCGTGGTGACGCATTCCAAGCGTGTCGCCGACTCCGCCGATGTCGTGCTGCGTCTCAGGAGCAAGAAACTGACCCGGGCGTGACCCACCTGGGCCGGGCGGCACCCATACACCGCTTCGGCATTTCGGCACCCCGGCGACCGGGCACTCCGGTATCCCGGCCCTTCGGCATTCTGGCACCCCCGCGCTCCGGCACCCCGGCGACCCACTCGCGTTGCCGGGGTGCCGTATTCGCTCTGCGCCATAATGTGCGTGATAATGGAACCATGCCAGTGATGAATGATGAAGTGCCCGGCGAGGTTGAACCGCACCCCGATTGTTGGACTGGAGTAATACAGATTCGATGATCGGAGGTGCGGTTCAAAAGGCCCTTTTTTGTGTCGGATTACGAACCGCGCGTTTCACCGCTTGCCGTTGTAGATCTCGTTGTCGATCACATCGGCGAACACGCGGTTGACGGCCGGGCGCACTACCTTCAGCGACGGCGTCAGGCACTTGTTCTCCTGCGTGAGCTGCGTGCCCAGCACGGCGAACTTGCGCACGGATTCGGCACGCGAGACCGTCGCATTCGCCTTGTCCACGTACTGCTGGATCTCCTCGCGCACCGCGGCGTTCGTGGCGAGCCGGTCGACCGGCGTCTCCGTGGACAGGCCGTGCGCGGGCAGCCAAATGGCCAGCGACTCCGGGTCAAGTGTCACCAGCGCGCCGATGAACGGGCGCTGGTCGCCCACCACCACGCAGTGCTCCACGATCGGGCACTTGGCGATCTCCTCCTCCAGCGGAATGGGGGAGACGTTCTTGCCGCCGGCGGTAATAATAATGTCCTTGATTCGACCGGTGATGATGATGCGGCCGGCGTCATCGATCTCGGCCAAGTCGCCGGTCCTGAGCCAGCCGTCGGCGGTGAATGCCTCGGCCGTCTTCTCCGGCAGATTGTGGTAGCCGCGGAACACGTTCGGGCCCTTGACCTGCAGTTCGCCTTCGTCGGAAATGCGAATCGAGGAGCCGGGCGCGGGCTGGCCTACGGTGCCGATCACATTGTCGGTCACGCGCGTGGCGGCGAACGGGGCGGCGGTTTCGGTCATGCCGTAACCCTGAATCATCGGCAGACCGATGCCGTTGTAGAAATGCGCTAGATCGAGCGACAGCGGTGCGCCGCCGCAGGCCACGTACTTGATCTTCGGGCCCAGAGCGCCGCGCACCGTGCGGTAGACGAGCGTTTCGTACTTGGCGCGCTCGGCGATTTCGGCAAATGTGTGTTGCTCGCCGGCCTGCTCCTTGCGGCTCCAGACGCGCGCGGCCTCGGCGGCTTTGACAAACAGGCGGCCCTTCCAGCCGGCACCGGCCTTATGCGAGGCGGCGTTGTACACCTTCTCGAACACGCGTGGCACGCCAAGCAGATAGGTCGGTTCAAACGAACGCAGGTCCGGCAGCAGGGTTTTGGTGTCCGGCAGATAGCCGACCACGCCGTCATCGGAGGCGATGGAGGCGTACTGGATGAATCGTGCGAAGCAGTGGGCCAGCGGCAGGAAGAGCAGCAGGCGCGGATGGTCGTCGAGAACCACCTCATGCAACGCCTGCGAGGCGGCGATGGTGATGGACACGAAGTTCTTGTGGGTCAGTTCGGCACCCTTCGGGTTACCGGAGGAGCCCGAGGTGTACACGATGGTGGCCAGGTCGTCCGTGCGCACGGTGGCCACGCGCTCGTTCAGTTCCTCGTCCGAAACGGTCACGCCTAGGCCTTCCAAAGCGCCCAGCGCGTTGCCCTCGATCATGAGAATCTGCTTCAAGGCAGGGCAGTGGTCCTTGACCGAGTCGAGCCGGTCGAAGCGCTCGCGATTGTCGGCAAAGGCCAGCTTGACCACCGAATCGTTCATGATGCGCTGGGCCTGCGGGGCGGAGTCGGTGTCATAGATCGGCACGCTTACCGCGCCCACCGCGGCCAGTGCGAAATCGAGAATGCCCCATTCTAGACGGGTGGAGGAAAAGATGGTCACCGCGTCGCCCTTGGCGATGCCGAGCGCGATCAGGCCCTTGGCGGCCGAGACCACGCGCTCGTGGAATTCGCCGGTGGTGACGTTCTGCCAGCGGCCGGGGCCGATTTTCTTGGCGGCGATTACCGTGTCCGCGCCGGTGCGGGCAAGGCGATCGGTAAGTAGGGAGTAGATGGTCTGGTTGTCGCGGATTTCGATGGATTCGCCAGGCGTGGTGTAGTGGTCAAGCATAAGCGGGCCGTGTCCTTACGTGCGTTGCGTGATGGCTGTTGACAAAATCGAGCCATTCTGACAAGTTAGGTTACGCTGGCGTAAGGTTGCGCGCGTTGTGGGCAATGGAGAAGTTGTCTGTCTGGTTTTGTGGATTGTATACAACGCCGTGTCTAACCGGTTTGCTCTACGGTTATGGCACCGTGTCCATTTCGGGAGCCATCGACTTCCTGCAGGACAAGTACGCGCTGAGCCCGGCCCTGCAGGGTCTGGTCATCAGCTCCATCATGATCGGCGGCGTGATCGGTGCCGGCTTCTCCGGCTTTCTATCCGATAAGTACGGCCGCCGCCGAAGCACTGGTCGCCGCGCAAAAAGCAGCACTAGGCCGCGTTTGCTGCGTCTATTGGCGAATTGATCATATGGGTCGTCTGCGTGCAGACGACCCTTTTGCGTTCCGTCGGCTTCTGACACCGTAGAAACGTGCTTTCTCGGCTTCGAGGGGCTGATTTTGCCTTATCTGGAAGTCTACTTCCACTTCGAGGGGCTGATACCCAAGTAGACACGGCCCTAAAACGGCGGAATGACGTTGACGTGTAGCCGTTTATACTTCCGATTACATGGATGAGGAGCCCCTCGAAGCGGAGATAGACTTCCGGCAAATGCGAAATCAGCCCCTTGAAACGGAAGTAGGCCTCCGGCAAACGCAAAAATTAGCCTCCTCGAAACGGATAAATGCACGTATTGGGTGTAGTGGATGCTTCAGCCCCTGATATCGAAGCATATTTTTTCTGGTTGGCGCGTCTAGCATGCGCACTCCGCAATCGATAATTCTGTGGCCTCTCTCACTTTAAAAGTCTGGCGTGTGCGAGGGCGTTCGCTTAAGATGAATGGGATTGCGCGGAATGTGGAGCGCAGGTACACATGACGAGGGCACACCGCAACAACACGGCAAGGGGAAGCGGACCATGTTCGACAAACGACTGTTCCAATTGGCGCCTGGCTTGAAAAAACTCATAGCTGGCAAAGTGGCCCTGATGTGGGTAGGTCTGCTTGCCAACATTGGTTTTATGCTGTCGCTGGTAATGCTGCTGAACAGCTTACTGACCGCTGTGGCACCGCCGCTGCTCCAATGCGGCGGCACTTCGCAAGGCGCGGCCTGCCCCGTGCCGTTGTCTGATCGGCACGGCGCGGATGTGCTGCCCATGGCTGGCGACGTTATGATTTACGTGCTGTTTGCGCTGGTCTGTATAGCGGTCCGTTACACGGCCACCGCGCACGCCACCCGTCTCGGCACCGAAGCCGCCGAACAAGTCAAGCTCGCTTTGCGCTCCAAGCTGTACCGCAAAATGGTGGCACTCGGCCCGTCCTACAAAACCCACATCAAGACCTCGGATGTGGTGCAATCCGCCGGCGAAGGTGTTGAACAGATTCAAAGCTTCTTTGAACTGTTCCTGCCGCAGCTCTTCTATGCGATTCTTGCGCCAATCACCTTGTTCGTGGCCATTGCGCCGATTAACGTGCCCGCCGCTGCCGTCATGCTGGTCTGCGCGCCGTTCATCATCATCGTGACCGGCATCGTCTCCATGACCGCCGCCCGCGCCTTCAAGAAGTACTGGGTGCGCTACACCGATATGGGCGCCGCGTTCCTCGACAATCTCCAAGGCCTTGAGACCCTGAAAAACTTCGACGCCGACGAGCGCGCCGCCATCGAGATGGACAAGAAAGCCGAAGGCTTCCGCGTCATGACCATGCGCGTGCTGCAGATCCAGCTGCGCTCGCTGACCGCCATGGACATAGTGGCCTACGGCGGTGCTGCGGCCGGCATCGGTGTGGCGTTATGGCAATACGCGCATATTGGCGATGCTTTTGCCAATGGTGCGTCCGGCTGGTCGCCAATCGCACTGGCCTCACATCTGCCTGGTGTGCTTGCCTACGCGGCATACGGTCTGCACTATCTCATCCCGTTCGGGGTGGGCTACCCGCTGTCTCTTACCGGTCTGCTGTTCATTGTGCTGCTGTCCGCCGAATTCTTTATTCCCATGCGTCAGCTTGGCTCGTTCTTCCACGTGGCGATGAACGGCATGACCTCCACCAAGCGCATCTTCGCTCTGCTGGACACCCCGGAGCCCGAGCATGGCACGGCGACCCTGCCGGCCAACGATTCCGATTCCGCTGACGACGGTCTGACGGTCCGCTTCGACCACGTCGGCTATTCCTATGATGATGCCGGGCACGGCGACTCCAAGTCCGCATCCGCAAAGACCGATAAGCAAGGTGAAACCAGCCCCAATTCCGCCGTCGCTCCTGCGCTCACCAACATCACCTTCGCCGCACGGCCCGGTCAGTTCACCGCCATTGTTGGCATCTCCGGTTCCGGCAAGTCCACGGCCGCCTCGCTGCTCGCCGGTACACTGGCCGGTTACCGAGGTTCGCTCACGCTGAACGGCGTCGAGGTATCCGATTTGTCAGGCGAAACACTGGCCGGAGCCGTCACTGTGATTGGTGCCAGCAGCCATCTGTTTGCGGGCGCATTGCGCGAGAATCTTCTGATGGCCTTGCCCGATGACGAGATTCCTGATTCGCCGGATTCCGTGGACTCCCGTCTGTGGTCCGCGCTCGAGCAGGCGCGCATTGCCGACTTCGTGCACGCACAGCCGAACGGACTGGGCATGCCGATTGAGTCCGATGCCGCCAACCTGTCCGGCGGCCAACGCCAGCGCATCGCCATCGCCCGCGCGCTCCTGCATGATTCGCCGGTATTTGTGTTCGATGAGGCGACCAGCAGCGTTGACATGGAATCCGAAGAGCTGATCCTGGATACAATTCGCGAATTGGCGCAATCCCGCGGCAAGACGGTTATTATGATCACCCATCGCATGGCCAACGCCGAACACGCTGATCAAGTGGTGGTGCTCGAACACGGCAAGTCGGTTGAGAGGGGCACCCATACCGAGCTGATGACGGCGGACGGCGTCTACGCCAAGCTGTTTACCACGCAGGCAGATATTGAGAACTTCGGAGAAGGCCATGCTCGGCGTGTGCTGCAGGTTGGTTCCCGCAAGCAGGAGCTGTCCGACGACAGTCGGACTGAGGGTGGCGCAGCGCGCGTAAGCGCAGAGGCGGGTATGACGGTTGACCGCCTGCAGTCAGCTTTGCCGACGGCTTCCGTTGGCGGGAGTGAGCAGGCCTCGGCTGAGACTCCGGCTGGTGTTGCAAATAGCGATTCGTCTTCCAAAATGAGCACATTCCAAGTGATCAGGCGACTGCTTAAGGAAGCCCGACCGCTGGCAGGACTGATGGCAGCGGCCTCCACCGCCGGCACCATCGGCCATCTTTCGGCCACTTTCCTGCCCGTGTTCGGCATTATCGCGGCATTTGCACTTACCGGTAATCCGGTGTGGGGCATGGGTGTTGCGCCCGCCGTCATCATGATGATTATCTGTGCTCTTCTGCGTGGCATCACCCGATACATTGAACAATATCTGAACCACAATGTGGCATTCCATCTGCTCGCGCTCTTCCGTTCCAAGGCGTTCGCCGCGTTGCGCAGACTGGCGCCGGCCAAGCTCGCGGGCAAAGGTAAGGGCAACCTTATCGCCATGCTGACCACCGATGTGGAACTGCTTGAGATCTTCTTTGCCCACACCATCAGTCCGGTGGCCATCGCGGTAACCTCCACCATCATCTACACGATTGTGGCCGCCACCCTAAGCCCATGGATGGCGCTGGCGTTGATTGCTGCCCACCTGGTTATCGGCATCCTTGTGCCGCGATTCTTTGCCACCGGCGTACGTAACCTTGGCCCTGCCATCCGTGGCGCTGCCGGAGAACTCGACGATGTGATACTCGATGACATGCGCGGCCTGGACGAAATCATCCGATTTGGCCGCGGCGAGGAACGTGCGCAGGCCATCGAGGACCGTACCCATGCGTTGTGGAAGGATCACGCCAAACTCAGCAAGGTCAACGGCCGTTTCACCGGAATCAGCGGACTCTTGGTGGCTGTGCTCGCAGCGGCTTCGGTCGCCGTGGCTATTGCCTGTGCCGGCGCGAACCCGCAGAGCATTCCGGCTCTGATTGCCGCCTTCGTGCTGTTCGCCAGCTCGTTCGGACCGACTTTGGCGCTCGCCGCCTTGCCCGCTAACCTGACTCAGACCTTCGCGTCCGCTAGCCGACTGTTCGGACTGATGGACGAGGTGCCCGCTGTGACCGAGAACGGCACTGTTGTGCCGCGGGAGTATATGGGCATGCGTCTTGATGACGTCACCTTTGCATATGCGGGGGAGCGCGAAGTCTTGTCCGACTTCTCGCTTGACGTGCCGCAGCATGGCGTGCTGGGTATCCAGGGGCCGTCCGGCCGAGGCAAGTCCACCATGCTCAAGCTGCTGCTGCGCTACTGGGATCCGCAGCGCGGTCAGGTGACGTTGTCCGGCACGCCGTTGCCCGAGGTCGATGTGCATGCTCGCCGACGTATTCAGGCCATGATGAGCCAGGAAACCCACCTGTTTGATGGCTCTATCCGAGACAATCTGCTGATTGCTTTGCCTGAGTCCGAGGTTGAAGCTGCAAATGTTGCAGGCAATGGGGAAGTGGGTGCCAAGACCGTTGATTCCCGACAGCAGCGGTTGGCGGCGCAATCGGCAGAGGGCGATGCCGTTCGGGTGGCAGCATCTGACGGTCTCGACGCTCGTTTGCGTCAGGCTCTCGCCAAGGCCTCCGTGCTTGATCTCATCGATTCCTTGCCCGATGGCCTTGATACTCAGGTAGGCGAGCTGGGCGACCGTCTATCCGAAGGTGAACGCCAGCGTATCGGTTTGGCTCGTGTGTTCCTGCGCAATGCTGATCTGGTGCTTTTCGACGAGCCGACCAGCCGTTTGGATGCTTTGAACGAGGCCATTATTCTACGTTCCATTCACGCTATGGCCGTGGGTGAGCAGCATGCAGACAAGGAGCGCGGCGCGGCTGTGGCGCTGGTCTCCCACCGCGAATCCGCCATGCGCATTGCTGATGCGGTACTCAATCTGTAACTGCCTGTAACTACGCGGGAATCACATCGCATTGCGTTACGTTACCGCGTTGCACTGCGGTTCCTCGCGGGTGGCGGCGATGCCATCTCCGGTCGTCATTGCGTTGCTGCGTTTGTGTTGCGATATGTGATGCGGCAACGCGGCAATGCGGCAATGCAATGTGATGTGGCAACGTGGCAACGTAGCGATGCAATAACGCGGCAACGTGACAACGTAGCGATGCAATAACGCGGCAACATGGCAACATGGCAATGCAGTAACGCAACGCAGCATTCACGCCTTGATCAAAGTGCCGATGATGAGCGCCTTCTGCAGCCCTGGGCGGAACAGGTCGTGAAATTCATGCGACATTTCGGTTTCGAGTTTGACCGATGCATGGATGTCGTCAGTGCGAAGGCGTGCCTGTTCGGTGCCGATGATGTGCTCGAGCACCGCGAATCCCTCTTCGGTTTTGCCGGCTTGAATGAGGAATCGTGGGCTTTCCGGTGCTCGCACCATGGAGAGCAGGAACGCGGCGGCCGGAATCGCACCCAGCCTCAGCATCCAACGCCAACCGGCGTTGACATCCCAGCTTCTGGGACCGTAGGAGGCGATGATGTAGTTGATGACATTGGTCAGGAAGATGCCGCATACCGCGAGGAGCTGATAGGAAAAGGCAAGCAGACCGCGGATATTGACCGGCGCTTAAGGCCAGACCGAACGTATATTTGCCCGATCCGTGAGTACGTATGGTTGTTCCCAAGGGATTGCGCTGCTTGGAAGTAGCTTGAAACAGGCCCGCCATGTGCTTTTCCTCTCAATACAGCTATGGGGGTGCCTGTTCATACTAGTCAGATTCTTGTCATATGGCGTTGAATATCTACAAATGTGGGCACTGGTGAGGCGGCTGAGTGGTGGAGTCGCGCCGTGGTGTGTGGGTGTTGGGGACTCACGAGCATGCTGCGCGTTATTTGGTGGTGTGCTGAGAGTCGGGACCTACTCACGTTGGGGGAGGGGATGAAGAGCCTCTGAGACAAGTCGCTGTTCGACTGGAGATTTGCTCACGTGGAAAGCATGGAAAAGGCGAAAAAACAGGCGTGTCGGGTGATTTGACAAATTGGTACACAGGTGTATCATCTTAGGTATTGGTACACGGGTGTACCAAAGAAAACACCCCAAGGAAAGGTGGCCAGAGGAGACTTCGCAAGCGGCCAAACGAATTGAAATCCAACGCAGCAGTCGATTCGTTTTTGGCAATCGGAAGGCAGTCGTCAACAATCGGAAGGCAGCCAAAGACAGCCGGAAGATAACCGAGAAGTAACCGGACGAAAACCGGAAGCCAGTCGGAAGAAAGCCAACCACCCGCAAGTCAACTCCAATGGTCCAGAAGGAGATAACATGCGCAACACCAAGAAGGTCATCGCGGCAACGGCAGCCGTGGCCACGCTCGTCGGTCTCGCCGCCTGCGGCAGCAGCAACGACAACGGCGCCAACAAGGGTGACGCTGACAAGGCCGAACTCGTGTTCTGGGGCTGGGATTCCGGCAACTCGATGAAGGAAATCCTCGCTGACTTCGAGAAGGCCAACCCCGGCATCACCGTCAAGTTCAACAACACCGGCACCGCCGAGAAGACCTCCACCGCGCTCTCCAACGCCATCGCCGCAGGCAACGGCGCCCCTGACGTCGTGATGCTCGAAGATCCGACCGTCACCCAGTTCGCCGTCACCGATGGCCTCGTGGACCTGAGCGAATTCGGCGCCGACAAACTCGCCGACGACTTCGCCGCCGGCCCGTGGAACAAGCTCCAGTACAACAACAAGCCGTACGCTCTGCCGATTGATTCCGGCCCCGAAATGTTCTTCTACAACAAGGCAGTGTTCGACAAGGCCGGCGTGGACGGCGAGTCCATCAAGACTTGGAACGACTACTACGAGGCCGCCAAGAAGATCCGTGCCACCGGCTCCTACATCACCAATCTGGCCGGTACCTCCAACGACTATCAGCCGTTCACCGCCCAGATCTGGCAGGCCGGTGCCCAGCCGTGGAAAGTCGATGGCGAGAACATCACCATCAACATGACCAAGGACGAGGGCATGCAGCGCTATATCCAATTCGTCCAGAAGCTCATCGACGAAGACCTCGTGGACGCCAAGACCCCGAACTGGTCCGACGATTGGAACCGCGAGCTCAACGATGGCACCCTCGCCTCCCTGACCATCGGCGCTTGGATGCCGATCAACCTCATGACCGGCGCCCCCGATCAGGCCGGCAACTGGCGCGTCGCCCAGCTGCCGCAGTGGGAGGAAGGCAAGGAAGTCTCCGCCGAAGACGGTGGCTCTGCACTTGCCGTCACCTCGCAGTCCAAGAACCAGGCCGCTGCCTACAAGCTCGTTGAGTACATGACTCATGGCGAGGGCGCTCAGACCATGGCCGACACCGGTACCTTCCCGTCCCTGAAGAAGATCCTCCGGTCCGACTCCTTCACCGACCCGACCACCGAGTCCAACAAGAAGACCAACGACTACTTCGGCGGTCAGAACGTCAACGAAGTCCTTTCCGCCGCGGCTCAGCGCCCGACCGAGAAGTTCCAGTACCTGCCGTACAACCCGTACGCCCAGACCGCTTACGGCGACGAAGTCTCCAAGGCCTACTCCGGCGACATCACCCTGGAGAAGGCGCTTGAAAACTATGCCAACAAGCTCGCCGAGCAAGGCAAGCAGCAGGGCTACAACGTCACCGTCAAGTGACGCAACCGATCTATTGCCGGTACATCCGGCACTGACCAACAATCAAAACCTGCGGCTAGGCCACTCTCCTTCCGCCTAGCCGCCCGATCTCCCAAAGCGGGGATGCTCCCCAGTGTCCCCGCTTTCCCGTGCCCTCGCCTGACGTGACCGCTCCAATCGAGCGACCCCCTGGTAGCGGGCGCAGCACAGCAATCCGTATTCCAAGAAAGCAATCGATTATGTCCGATCAAACAATGGCCGCAGCCCCGCAGCCAACGGTGGGAATCCTGCCTGAGGAGGCGGATCTGCACACGGCCGAGGCCCGCGTCAACAAGCACAAGGCCGACTGGCGCGGCTGGAAGTTCATGTGGCCGTTCGCCGTGGTGTTCGTCTTCGTGTTCATCATCCCAATTGTGTACGCCATTTACATCTCCTTCTTCAAGAAGCAGATGGTCGGCGGCACCAAGTTCGTCGGCTTCGAGAACTACGCCCGACTGATTCAGGATCCGCAGTTCTGGAGCTCGGTGGGCCGCGTCACTATCTTCACCGTATTCCAGGTGCCGATCATGCTGTTTCTGGCCGCAGCCATGGCCCTCGCTTTGGATTCGATGAAGCTGCATGGCACCAAGTTCTTCCGCATCTCCACATTCCTGCCCTATGCGGTGCCCGCAGTGGTCTCCACCATGATTTGGGGTTTCGTGTATGGCGCCAAATACGGTCTGGTCGGCTCCCTCAACGACTTCCTCGGCACCAACATCGATGTGCTCAACCCCGACGTGCTGCTTGCATCCATCGCGAACATCAACACGTGGGAATATGCCGGCTACAACATGCTGATTTTTTACAGCTCCCTAAGCACCATTCCACACAGCTTGTATGAGGCCGCCTCCATCGACGGCGCTTCGGAGTGGCAGATTGTTAAGAAGATCAAGCTGCCGGAGCTGAAGGGCTCGCTGGCCATCACGGTGATCTTCTCGATCATCGGCAGCTTCCAGCTGTTCAACGAGCCGAGCATTTTGCAGAACATGGTTCCGGGCAACGCGATCACCACGTACTACACGCCGAACATGTACGCCTACAACCTGAGCTTCACCGGCAATCAGAGCAACTATGCCGCAGCTCTGGCCATCGTGATGGCCATCATCACCATGGCCATTGCGTATGTCGTCCAGCTTAAGAGTATGAAGGAGCAGATGAAGTAATTATGAGCACTGCAACCATGACTTCAACAACAACCATGACCCTGGCCGATCTCAAGGCTCAGGAAAAGGCCGCCAAGAAGGCCGAGAAGGAGCGTCAGAAGCGCATCGACGCCGACGAGAAGGCCGAGCGCAAGCGCGCCGCCAAAACCGGTTTCTCCAACCCGGCGAACCCGACCCGCTCGATGGCCCTGACCATCGTGTGCGCGATTTTCGCGGTCTACTGCCTCTTCCCGTTTGTCTACCTGATGATTAACGCCACCAAGACCCAGTCCGACTTCACTTCGACGTTCGGCCTCGGTTTCGGCAAAACGTTCGCCCTGTTCGACAACATCGCCACGGTGTTCACCTATCAGGACGGTATCTTCGGCCGCTGGTTCGTCAACACGATTCTGTATGTGGTGGTCGGCGCCGGTGGTGCCACCTTGCTGGCCATCATGGGCGGCTATGCGCTGGCCAAGTTCCGCTTCCCCGGCCGTAAGCTGTGCTTCGTGATCATCATCGGCGCCATTTCGGTGCCGGGTATCGCGCTGGCCGTGCCGCAGTTCCTGCTGTTCGCCAAGATGGGCCTCACGAACACCCCGTGGTCGATGATTATCCCGAGTTTGGTATCCACGTTCGGTCTGTATCTGATGTGGATCTTCTCCGATCAGGCCGTGCCGGATGAGCTGCTTGAAGCCGCGCGCGTGGATGGTGCCGGCGAGTTCCGCACCTTCTTCCAGATTTCCCTGCCGCTGTTGGCACCCGGCATCGTGACCACTGCATTGTTCGCCATTGTAGCGACGTGGAACAACTACTTCCTGCCGTTGATCATGTTGAAGGATTCCAACTGGTACCCGTTGACGATCGGTCTGAACCAGTGGAAGGACCAGGCTTCAACCGCAGGCGGTCAAGCTATCCAAAACCTCGTGATTACCGGTTCGCTGATCACGATCATCCCTCTGGTGATTGCGTTCCTGTGCCTGCAGAAGTACTGGCAGTCAGGCCTCGCCGCAGGCGCCGTCAAGGAGTAACCTCTGACTCCCTCTGACGGGAGCTGGCCGCGGAGCGGACTGAGGGTGGTCATATGGGGATTCGACTGGCGACCACCCCCAGTCAGCTTCGCTGACAGCCCCGCCAGCGGGGGCGGCCTCTCTGGTGTTCACAACCTGCAAGCACAGCACTTCCCGCAAACCGATACAATAAAGGATTTGATTAATATGACTACTCATAGAGCATTTAGGTGGCCGTCCCTGCTGACGGAATCCGGCCGCGGCATCGCGTTCGGCGGCGACTACAACCCGGACCAGTGGCCCGAGGAGACGCTGGACGAGGATATCCGTCTCATGGGTGAGGCCGGCGTGAACGTCGTATCGCTGGCAATTTTCAGCTGGGACAAGATCGAGCCGGTCGAGGGCGCGTTCACGTTCGAGTGGCTCGACCATGTGATCGACAGGCTCGGCAGAGCCGGCATCGCCGTGGACTTGGCCTCCGCCACAGCCGCCGCGCCGCTGTGGCTGTACGAATCCCATCCAGAGGTGCTGCCGGTAGACCGGTATGGTCATACCGTCAACGCGGGCTCACGCCAGTCGTGGCAGCCCACAAGCCCGGTGTTCAAGGAATACGCGCTGCGCCTGTGCCGCAAACTTGCCGAACACTACAAGGACAACCCGTATGTGACCGCCTGGCACATGGGCAACGAATACGGCTGGAACAACCGCTACGACTACTCCGACAACGCCTTGGCCGCGTTCCGCACGTGGTGCGAGGCCAAGTACGGTACCATCGACGCGTTGAACGAGGCGTGGGGCACGGCCTTCTGGTCGCAGCACGTGAACAGTTTCGACGAGGTGCTGCTGCCACGTCACATGGGCGGCGACGCCATGGTCAACCCGTCGCAGCAGTTGGATTACGAGCGGTTCGGCAACGACATGCTGCTCGACTTCTACAAAGCCGAACGCGACGCCATCGAGCAGATCTGCCCCGACAAGCCGTTCACCACGAACTTCATGGTCTCCACCGACCAGTGCGTCATGAACTACGCCAAATGGGCGGATGAGGTGGACTTCGTGTCCAACGATCACTACTTCCATGAGGGCGAATCCCACCTGGACGAACTCGCCTGCTCGGACGCGCTCATGGACTCCCTCGCGCTGGGCAAGCCGTGGTACGTGATGGAGCACTCCACCTCAGCCGTGCAGTGGAAGCCGCTGAACACACGCAAACGGGTCGGCGAACTCATGCGCGACTCCCTGGCCCACGTGGCCATGGGCGCCGACGCCATCTGCTTTTTCCAATGGCGGCAATCCAAGTCGGGCGCCGAGGCGTTCCACTCCGCCATGCTGCCCCACGCGGGCGCCGATTCCAAGGTCTTCCGCGGCGTATGCGAGCTCGGTAAGGCGCTGAAGACCCTCTCCGACGCCGGGCTGCAGGGCACTGAGCTCGAGCGTGCCGGCACGGCGATCCTGTTCAGCGCGGAATCCGAATGGGCCACACGCTCCGAAACCCTGCCCAGCATGAAACTTAACCACTGGCACGACGTGCGCGACTGGTACCGCGGCTTCCTGGATGCCGGGCTGCGCGCGGACGTGGTGCCGCTCGCCTACGACTGGACCGGCTACAAAACCATCGTGCTGCCCACCGTGCTCAGCCTGTCCGACGAAGACGTTCTCCGTATCGCCGACTTCGCGAAGGCCGGCGGAACCGTCATCGTCGGCTATGCCGCCGGCCTGATCGACGAGCACTTCCACATCGGCCTCGGCGGCTACCCCGGCGCCGGCAACGGGCTCCTACGCGACATGCTCGGCATCCGCTCCGAAGAATTCAACATCCTCGGTGAAGAAGCCGAAGGCGAGCCCAGCGAAATCAGCCTGTCCAATGGTCTGACGACCCGCCTGTGGCAGAACGACGTGACTTCCGTAGCCGCGGACACCACAGTGCTTGCCTCTTACGCAGGTGAGTCCGCCGCCGACTGGGAGCTGGAGCGCACCCCCGCCATCACCAGCCGCCCCTATGGCAACGGTACCGCCATCTACGTGGGCTGCGACCTCAACCGTCACGACATTGCCCAGTTGCTCAAAGCACTTGGCTCCCGATGGCAGGAGTTGTCGGCGCAGCCGACTGAGAGTGGTCAAACTCCAACCTATCCCACCACAGATCCCCGCATCCTGCACACCATCCGCCGATCCGCAGACGGCTCCACCCGCTTCGATTTCTACCTCAACCGCTCAAACCAGCCCGTTGCCATCAACGGTGTGGAAGGTGATCCCATCATCGCCCACCGTTGCGAGACTGACGCCGTTGGATATACGCTGAACCGCAACGCCATTCTTATCGCTAAAACGTCCTGTTAGACCGCGCTAGAATGGCAATGTTGTCCGGATGGAGGAGTGCGGCATGAGCGACGAGAAAACAGCCAAGCGTCGAGTGACGCTACGCGATGTCGCTCAGGCCGCCGGTGTATCGCTCAAAACTGCGTCGAACGTGATCAATGGCTCCGGGCGTATGACAGATGAGACCCGTGCCAAGGTCGAGTCGGTCATTAAGGACCTCGACTACCGAGTCAACGTGGCCGCCCGCAACCTCAACCGCGATCACACCGGCTTCATCACCCTCGCCGTGCCTTCGCTGATTCCGCCATATCTGGCCGAGCTCGCCAACCGCACCATCGAGGCCGCCCGTCAGCGCGACTATTCCGTATACGTCACCACGTATGCGGAAGGCTCCGCGAAAGGCGCGCGCGATCTGCTGAAGAAGTTCAACTCCACGGTGTCCGATGGCATGATCCTTTCCATGAGCGAGGTGGAAAACATTTCGCCCGATGATCTGAAGGTTGATTTTCCGCTGGTCATCGTTGGCGCGCGTACCACGTGGGGCATTGTGGATCACGTGACCCCAGACGATGTATCCGCAGCCGCCATGGCCGCAGGCTACCTGTATGACCGCGGTTCCACCAGACTTGCAGTGATCGGTGCCCGTGACGTTTACGACGAAGATGCATTGCTGAATGCCGTAGAAGGCAACGCGCAGCTGCGTCTGCGCGGCATCATCGAAGAGACCCGTAGGCGTGGGCTCTCCTTGGATCCGCAGCTGATTGGCAACACCGATCAGGATTGGACCATCGGAGCCGGTGCCCGTGTGACCCAGCGGCTCATTGATTCCGGCGTGCCATTCGACGGTGTGATTGCCTTGAACGATCAGTTGGCCATCGGCGCATTGACCGCTCTGCGCACCGCTGGTTATGAGGTGCCCGTGCAGGTGCAGGTCATCGGCTTCGATAACAACGAGGAAGCCCCCTACCTGCAGATTCCGCTGACCACCATGGATTCCCGCCTTGACTGGACGGCTCCCACGGCAGTGAATCGCATCCTCGGACGCATCGACGGCAGCATCACCAAGTCCGAACTGCTCACCACCGAATCCCAGGTCATCGCCCGCGCCTCCACACGCTGAACGACATTGCTGTAATGCTGGTGTTGCTGTACTGGGCCGTACGAGGCGTTGATACACCGGTTGACCAACACGGCATAAAGTGCTAAGGTGACGATTGCGTGGTACACAGCTGTACCGCGTGGCGCATAAGGAAAGGAAGCGCCAAGCATCACTGGGCGTTCGTTCTGAGCGTTCACCATTCAAAGGAGAAAAAGCATGCGCCGAAATACCGCGCTTACTCGCATTATGGCATCCGGCGTGGCCGCCATAATGCTCTGCGCAGGAGGCACGTTCACTGTAAACGCCGCTGAAGAAGAACCAGTTAAAGCCGACGTCTCGGTCAAGGCCATCCAAGGCTTAAGCGATGATTTCATCGGCGGTATGGACGTCTCATCCATGCTCTCGCTGGAAGAAAGCGGCGTCACGTTCAAGAACGCCAATGGCGAGGTCGAGGATTTGTTCACGTTGCTCAAGGAATCCGGCGTGAACTATGTGCGTCTGCGTGTGTGGAACGATCCGTTCACCGCAGACGGCCAAGGATATGGCGGCGGCAACGTCAACGCCGATCGCGCACTGACCATGGCCAAGCGAGCCACGGCAGCAGGGCTGAAAGTGCTGGTCGACTTCCATTACTCCGATTTCTGGGCCGACCCCAGCAAGCAGCAGGTGCCCAAGGCGTGGAAATCCTTTGAAGGCGACGCGGACAAAACCGCCGACACCGTATACGACTACACCAAGCAGACTCTGACCACGTTCAAACAAGCCGGCGTGGACGTCGGCATGGTGCAGGTCGGCAACGAAACCACTGCGAAAATCGCCGGCATCTCCGGCTGGGACGGCATGTCCAAAGTATTCTCCGCAGGTTCCAAAGCCATACGCGAAGTGCTCCCCGAAGCCAAGGTCGTCATTCATTTCACCAACCCGGAGAAAGCCGGCACCTACGCCACTTACGCCAAACAGTTGAGCAACCACAATGTGGATTACGATGTGTTCGCCAGCTCCTACTACCCGTTCTGGCATGGCACCACCGAAAACCTCACCAGCGTGCTCAAGAACGTGGCCTCCACTTATAAGAAAGATGTGATGGTGGCGGAAACGTCGTGGGCATACACCTTGGATGATGGCGACGACGATTCCAACACAGTGCCCAGTAAAGTAACCGCCGATAACCTCAAGAAATACGACATCAGCCCGCAAGGCCAGGCCGATGAGATTCGCGCGGTCGCCGAGGCCGTGAACAATATCGGCGACAATGATGGCGATGGCGAAAACGACGGCCTGGGTGTGTTCTACTGGGAGCCCGCATGGGTGCCCGTGGGCACCGGCGGCAAGGATAACGCCGAACTGGTGGATACGTGGAACAAGTACGGCGGCGGCTGGGCCACTGAAGCGGCCGGCGAATACGATCCTAATGACGCCGGCCTGTACTGGGGCGGCTCAGGTGTCGATAACCAAGCTTTGTTCGATTTCGATGGCAAGGCGCTCGCCTCTCTGCCGACGTTCAAGTACATTCACACCGGTGCCGTCACCGATCATGTGTTCACCAAGATAGATCCAGTGGAGATTACCGCGACTGACTCGGATTCCATCGACGCGATCAAAGCGCAATTGCCGAGTGAGGTGGTCGCACACTATCAGGATGGGGTGGACGAGACCGAAACCGTGACCTGGCAATCCGCTGCGCTTGACTGGATTCGTGGCGCAGGCACATACACCATCACCGGCACCACCAACGCTGGCCACGACGTGACCGTCACCGTCACCGTCACCGCCACTCCCGCCAAGGATTACGTAACGGACGGCAGCTTCGAGAACGCTGAGAACGATAAGAACTGGACCATTGCCGGCACCGGTGCGTCCATCACCGAAGACAGTGGCAACGCCGCCGACGGCAAGCGCGCGCTGAAGTTTTGGGCATCCGATGCCTACAGTTTCTCCGCCACGCAGACCATCACCGGACTCGAGCCTGGCGAATACGTGCTGACCGCCATGAGCCAAGGCGCGGCAGCGGACAACGCCGCTATTACCGATGGTGTGGCCCTCTCCGCCACAACGGGTGGCAAGACCACGTCCGATGCGCTGGAACTCAACGGTTGGGTTAAGTTCGATACCGCCACCGTGCCTGTCACCGTGGGTGCTGATGGCACAGCGACCATCACCATCACGGGCAACCTGCCTGCCGACGCATGGGGCAATGTGGACAAGGTCTCACTCGTCAAAAAGACCGAAACTCCAGTGAAGCCATCCACGGAGAACCTGGACAAGGCCGTGGCCGAAGCCGGGAAAATCAATCGCGATGAATACACCAACGAGTCGCTCGCCAAACTCGATCAGGCGCTTGCCGCCGCTGACGTGCTGCTTGCCGGCAGCACCTACACCGAGCAGGACGTGAACGATGTGATTAAGCTTGTTGCCGATGCCATTGCCGGCCTCGCCCAAAAGGAGGTCTCCAGCCTGACCGTCACGCCAAGCAAAACCACCTATCAGGTGGGCGATGCCATCGATGCCGACCATGATCTCAAGGTCGTGGGCAACTATTCCGCAGGCATGGGCAACGTGACGCTTTCCGCCGACCAGTTCACGCTCGATTACGATTTCTCCGCTCCCGCTGATGCGGCGAAGGTTACCGTAACGCTCAAGTCGAATCCGAATGTCACCGAAACCTATACGGTTGCGGTTACCGCTCGGGCCGAAGGTGGTTCCGGCAACGGCTCGGACGGTGCGGGTAATGGCGGGGCTACTATCAATCCCGATACGGGCGAGGGCGATAAGACCAACGGTGCGAATGGCGACAAGATCACTGGTGTGCTGAGCAATACCGGTAGCGCGGTGACTGCCGTGGGTCTTGCGGTTGTCGTTCTCGGCGTGGCCGGCGGGGTCTCGCTTGCTTTGCGTCGTAAGCGCTCCTGATAAAGACTGATGCGGCATTATGATGCGGTTGCCGGCAGCCGGCAACCGGCTGCCAGATGCCATCTGTCGGCTGTCGTTTATCGGTTGTCGGCTGTCAGATGCGTCTGTCTCGGCGCAGCGATGCGATTCTGTCCCGGTTCGTGCATCAATCGTTTGATGTGGGTACCAGGACAGAAATCACTGTCCTGGTTTGCGAAAACGGGTGTTTTTCGCGTACCGGGACAATTCCCGTTGCCCCGGTTTGCACGTCAATCGTTCTACGTGAGAACCGGGACAGTATGTTGATTTCGGGATTGGCTGTATTCCGCCGATTCTGTTTGTCGGGGTATGTGGACTTTGGGGATTGTCTTGTCCTGGTTCTCGAAAATGGCCCGAAATTGCGTACCGGGACAACGATTTCTGCCCCGGTGCAAACGTCAATCGATTGACGCCTGTACCGGGGCAAATTCGCGCCCGGGAACAATAGGGCGAGGGCCGGTCGCAGGAGTAGAGCGTGATGTTGTCATGATTGCGCCCGGCTCTCCCACACGGAAGGCCGGGCGCAATCATGCCGTTTGGTTGCAGCACCCGCACATCGCCTGCATAACCGTGTACAGTGGCGTGTAGTTGCAGTACATGAAGGAGCATCACAAGCCATGACCAACGGACACATCAATCCCGCCAACGTGCCGGACATCGCCTTGAAAGACGGCCATTCCATTCCGCAGGTCGGCCTTGGCGTGCTACGTATCGATGACGAGGGCGTGGCCCCTGTCGTCGAATCTGCGCTGGAAGCCGGATACCGCCACATCGATGGCGCCGCCGGATACAACAACGAGGCCGGCGTGGGTCGTGCGCTCGCCGCTTCCGGATACAACACCGGCGCCAAGCGCGAGACCCTGTGGGTCACCACCAAGCTGCGCGACTCCGAGCAGGGCTACGACTCCGCGCTCAAGGCATTCGACAACTCCCTGAAACTCCTCCAGCTCGATTACGTGGACATGTACATGATCCATTGGCCCACGCCGTTCGACTGGCGCAGCACCGACACCTGGAAGGCGTTCGTCAAGCTGCGCGACGAAGGCATGGCACGCACGCTCGGCGTATGCAACTTCATGCCCGCCGATCTGAAGCGTCTGCACGGGGAGACCGGCGCATGGCCGGCCGTCAATCAGATTGAGCTGCACCCCACGTGGCAGCAGCGCGAAGTGGTGGCGTTCTGCAAGAAGCACGGCATCGCCGTGGAGGCCTACTCGCCGATGGCGCGTGGCGCCGACCTCAACGCCGGCGACGGCACCATCGAGAAGATCGCCGCCGCCCATGAGGTCAGCCCGGCCCAGGTGATTCTGCGCTGGCACATCGAAAACGGCACGATCATCATCCCCAAGTCCGTGCATGCCGACCGTCAGAGGGAGAATCTCGACCTGTTCGGCTTCGCCCTGACCGCCGATGAACACGCTGCCATCGACGCCCTCGACGGCCCCACCCGCGCCGGCCACGACCCCCTCACCTTCACCTATGCGTGATTGATGGCACGTCGTAACGCCCACTTCCGCCGTCGTTTCAACGCCTCTGGACCGCTGGAGCGCGTGCTGATTCTCATCGTTCTCGCCGTAGCAATCGGCGTGACCATCGGCCTGTTACTGCCGCAGGTCAGCTCCGACGTGGCCAAAATCACCGGTGGCTACACTGCCACCGGTTCAGCCGCCGACACTTTGAACGCGCTCGCCGTAGATGACAACCAAAGCTCCTCCGGCTACGACCGCGATTCCTTCGGTTTCCGCACCACCGACGTCGACGGCAATGGCTGCGACGTACGCGACGACGTGCTCGCCCGCGATCTCACGGACATCACCTACAAATACGCCGGTTCCTGTGTGGTCGAGTCCGGCACACTGGCCGATCCGTACACCGCCCAGACCATCCATTTCGTACGTGGCCGCGCCACCAGCGCCAAAGTGCAGATCGACCATGTGGTGGCCCTTGAAAACGCTTGGCAATCCGGTGCGCACGACTGGTCCACTGCCAAACGCCATGAATTCGGCAATGACCCCTATAACCTGCTGGCCGTCGACGGTCCGGCCAATCAAGAGAAGGGTTCGGCTTCCGCCGCCTACTGGCTACCCACCAACGCCGACTACCGTTGCGACTACGTGGCCCGCCAGATTGGCGTCAAAGACAAGTACCAGCTCACCGTCACCTCCCAAGAAAAGGACGCCATGCTCGCCGTCCTCCATACCTGCCCGGGCCAGGCCGTGCCCGCAGACGAATAGGGGCTACCGCTCAGGATTGTTGAGCATAGGTGCCTGCCCCTCGTCATAAGCGCGCAGGAGCCGTCGGAGCAAAAATGTGGTGAAGTATGGTGCGGTGAACACGTGTTCGCTGCTACCGATATTGCCGGCGGATAGTTTCACGCCGAACTGAATTTCCGGATAAGAATCCGAAGCGATTAGCGTCCGCATGGATTTGGCGGTGCCTTTTTTCGATTTCACCTCCACCGGCACCAGCCATTCGCGCGTGCGGACGAAGAAATCCTGTTCCAGTGTGGAATCCTCTTTTTTGTAGTAGTACAGGTCATAGCCGGATTTCCGTAGCGCTTCAGAGACGATGCTCTCGTACATAGCACCCTTATAGACACCAAGATTATGATTGGCCCGCAGATCATCACTGGCCTCGTCGTCAAGCATCGCTACGAACAGACCGGTATCGCCGAAATATATCTTGAACTTGTTTTCGTCATAATTGCCTTTCAACGGCAGTTCAGGATAGGACATACATCGGCAGATATTCACCATTCCCGAGGTTTCAAGCCATTCCACGCATCCTCGATAGTCTTTGAAACGCGCTCCGCTGGCAACCTTGCTGATTTGGAACTTCTTGTTTTCCTTGGCGAGTTGCACGGGAATATGGTTGAACACGTTGAGAATTCGTGCCTGATCGAGTCCTTGCGCGTATTTGCGGATATCCTCCTGGTAGTCCAAAATAAGCTGGCGCTGCAATTGCAGTGTTCCCTCGAACGTGCCAGTGCGTATATGGGAGGCGACAACCGCAGGCATGCCGCCAAGCACGCAGTAATCCATAAATGCCGTGGAGAAGACGTTCATTTCCACTTCAGAGAATGGCGTAGCATCACACAGGTGAGTGAACATGCTTTCGATGACGGCCTCATCGTATCCGCGAGCCCACAGAAATTCTTCGAAGTCCAACGATCGCATTTCGTAGTCGGTCTTATATCCCACGCTATTGCTTTCGATTTGCTTATAGCTGATGCCCAACATTGAACCGCTGCAAATCACATCATATTTGCCGTCGATTTTAAAGAACTTCAGTGCAGTGACGATATCAGGATGGGCCTGGATTTCGTCGAAAAAGATGAGCGTATCGCCCGGAATGAACTTTTTGGCTGGGTCGATCAGGGAAATATTGCGGACGATGGTATTCGCGCCATAACCGTCCGCAGTGATTGCACGATATTTCGGTTCCTCAACGAAGTTGATTTCCACTACCGAACGGTAGTTGTGTGCGGCAAAGTAATCGATAGTCTCTGTCTTGCCTACTTGACGAGGGCCCTTGATGATTAGCGGGGAGCGATTCGGGTCGGATTTCCATGCATTGAGATAGGCATCGGCTTTGCGTTTGAGATACATGAGGAGCCCCTTTCCGAATTACTGCTATATCAACGATTTTACACTTTCATGAGCGAGTTTTCTACCGTCTGGCACATTTCATGAGCGAGTTTTCGGCAGTTTTTCACATTTCATGAGCGAGATGGCGGGAGATGCCAGCTGCCAGTCCGCCGGTCATCCATCAATCGTCCGCAGATTGTCTGTTTGTTGACTCGGGAAACATGCCTGCGCTATAACTGTGCGCGGTATGAAGGGAACAGGTACAAACGATATGGCGGTAACACACACCGCGGCAGATGTCACTGCGGCAACCACTATGACGAACGCCGTGGCAGACATCGAACAGGAAACACCGGAAATCGAGAAGGAACGCCAGCTTGCTGGAGTCGGAACCGGGACCGGAGCAGGGGCGAACAACAAGAAAAAGCCGCATGACCATGCGCTGGCCAGCATCCTTGGTCCCGCGTTCGTGGCGGCCGTGGCCTACGTCGATCCTGGTAATGTGGCGGCCAACATCACCTCCGGTGCGAGGTACGGCTACCTGTTGGTATGGGTGCTGGTGCTCGCCAATGCCATGAGCGTGCTTATCCAGTATCAGTCCGCCAAACTCGGCATCGTGACCAACAAATCCTTGCCGGAACTGCTGGGTGAGCGTATGAGCGACGCCGGCCGATTCATGTTCTTTATGCAGGCTGAAGTCATCGCCATCGCCACCGATCTGGCCGAGGTGATCGGCGGTGCCATCGCCCTGAACCTGCTGTTCGGATTGCCGCTGTTCATCGGCGGTTTGGTGATTGGCACAATCTCCACGGTGATGCTGTGGTTCCAAGGTGGCAAGACGCAAACCACGTTCGAGCGCATCATCATCGTGATGCTGCTGGTGATTACGTTCGGTTTCATCGCGGGTCTGTTCGTAGCCCCGCCGAACCCCGGCGAAGTGGTCAAGGGCATGATTCCACGCTTCCAAGGCGCCGACTCGGTGTTGATGGCCGCCTCGATTCTGGGCGCCACCGTGATGCCGCACGCCATCTACCTGCACTCCACGCTGGTGAACGACCATTACGCAGGCGGCGAAAAGCCGTCGATCAAAACGCAACTGAAAGGCTCGAAAATCGATGTGGCCTGGGCGCTGTTGCTGGCCGGCACCGTGAATCTGGCGATGCTGGTGCTCGCCGCCAACTCGCTGCATGGCATGTCTGGCACGGATTCCATCGACGGCGCACAGCGGGCGATCACGCAGGTGCTTGGCCCGGTGATCGGCACGATCTTTTCCATCGGTCTGCTGGCTTCGTCGCTGAGTTCCACATCGGTCGGCACGTATGCCGGCTCGGAAATCATGCACGGTCTGCTGCGCGTCAACGCCCCGATGTGGGCCTGCCGCGTGGTCACGCTGGTGCCGGCACTGATTGTGCTGTGGTTCGCCAAGGACCCGACTCAGGCGCTGGTCATCGGCCAGGTGGTGCTTTCCATCGGCATCCCGTTCGCCGTGATTCCGCTGATGCGATACACGCATGACAAGGAACTCATGGGCAAGTGGGTTGACGGCCCCGTCAAGCACGTGATCTTCATGATCGTCGTGGCGCTGATTGTGGCGCTCAACGTGCTGCTGATTGTCCTGACGCTGATGGGCAGGGCGTAATAGACTCCAGCTGAAATCCTGCGATAGCACAACATAATAAGAAGCCCCGGTGTTGGAAACCGGGGTTTCTTATTATGTTGAGAATGGTTGGATCTGCCGTCAGTTCGCAGCCATACGCCGCGCACGCCGTTCGCGCAGCGAACGCAGGGAAATAATGTCTCGCGTACGACCGGCACCGTCGCCCTTGACGCCGAAGAACACCATCAACACCATTGCCAGGCAGATCATTGTGGAGATGCGCAGCGCCCATTGAATGCCGAAAATCGAAGCGGCGACGGCGGAGGCGCCGCCCTGCTTATGCAAAGCGGCAAACGTTTCCATCAGAATCACCAACACGGGTGCGCCCACAGCGCCCGCAATCTGACGCGCGGTATTCGTCACCGATGATCCGGCGGACACTTCGCTCGGCCCGTTCAGGCAATTCAGGGACCACGTGGTAATCGGCATCAGCAGGAAACCCATGCCGATCTGACGGATGAACTGGCAGATTGACACCCACCAGATCCACGTATCCATCGCCACCAGCGACATGCCCAAGGTGCCAAGGGTCAACACAATCGAACCGAACAAAGCCACGGGTCGTGCGCCGAATCGATCCATCGCACGGCCGCCGAAGAACTGGGAGACGCACTGGCCGATAGCGCCCGGCAACATGATCAGACCACTCATCGTGGCAGAATACCCACGGTCGGTCTGGATGTAGAGCGGCATGATGACCAGAATCGAACTGAAGGCGAAAAATGCCAGCGACGCGGTAATGGTGCCGACGGTGAACGAACGGTTCTTCAGCACTTCCAAGTCCAGCAGCGGCGGCTGGGGGAGTGCCGACTTGTCCTTGGCTACGGCCTCACGATAGCGCTTGCCGGCGCGCAGGTTACGCAGCACGAACCATACGATGCCGATCAGACCCACAACCATAGGTCCCCACGTTACCGGCGCCGTAAATCCATAGGTCTCCGAATTGGTGAAGCCGAACATCAGCCCGCCAAAGCCAATCACCGACAGGCTCACCGAGAAAAAGTCCGCGCGGGCAGACGGGTCATGCGAACCGAAATTATGCAGTCCGAACATGGCCGCCAGCAGCGAGACTACGCCAATGATAGTCATGGTCAGGAAGATTGAACGCCAGCCGTTGGCATCGGTCTGCCAGCCGCCCAAGGTGGGGCCGATTGCCGGAGCCACGCTCATGGCCATGCCCACGGTGCCCATAGCAAAGCCGCGTCGGGACAGCGGGTAGATGGAAAACACCGTGATCTGCAGCACCGGCCACATCACGCCCGTGCCGGCAGCTTCGAGCACGCGCCCGACCAGCACCCATACGAAGTTTGGCCCCAACCATGCCAGCAGGGAGCCGACCGTGAACACCGCCATCGAGCAGATTACAATCTGGCGGGTGGAGAAACGACGGGTCAGGAACGCGGTCAGCGGCACCATGACGCCCATGACCAGCTGGAACACGGAGGTGAGCCACTGCCCGGTGGTTACGGAGATGTGGAATTCGGAAACGATAATCGGCAGCGCGGAACTCAGCTGCAGCTGCGTGAAGTTGCCCACGAAGGTAATAAAGGTCAGGATTGCGATGGAAATAAATGCCGCCCGGCTGAGTTTGCCGTCTACATATGATTCCTCACGGCTCAGTACCCGCTGCAATTCGCCGCGACGATTCTTGATTCCCTGAGCTCCAGTCACGCACTACCCCACTTCTGTTGCCCGGTCTGTTGCCTTGGCGGTGTCGGTGGCGTATCTGTTCAGTGATATATGCGCCTCGCATATCAATGCGTATTCGGTGTATTCGGCGACCGTCGTCTTCGCGTGCTTGGCCGAGCAGCCTCTCAAAGCACCCCAATACGCTATACCCAGGGGTGGTCCAGTCGGTTCGGAATATGTGCAGAAGCGGGGGCGAACACGCTTTGTGCACAAGACCGATATGGCCTGATTTTTGTTCCGCCCTTATAGTGGGGCGGCTTGCGCCGCTTGGTTTGCATAATACTCGGTTTCGGTCCGTTCCGGTGTCCTGTAGCCCAAGGACTGGTGCAGACGCTTCGAGTCCCCGCCACGAGACCCACCGGAACGTCGCCAATTCCAGGTCCCTCAAATCCTGGAAGGGCTTGCGTCGCCAGACGAGCTCGGTCCTGTACGCGCCGTCGGCGCTCTCGGCCATGGCGTTGTCGTACGAGTCGCCGACCGTGCCGGTCGAGGGAAGCATGCCGAATTCCCCGACCCTGGTGGTGTACACGAGGCTGATGTACTGCGCGCCATGGTCGGAATGGTGCACGAGACCGTCCGCGCCGCCATGCGAGGCGGCCCATGATATCGCCTGTTCCAGCGCCTGCAGCGGCAGCTCCCTGGTGTCCATGGTGGTGGCGCACGCCCATCCGACGATCCTGCGGGCGAACACGTCGGTGACGAACGCCGTGCAGCCGAACGAGCCGTTGGCCATGCGCACGCAGGTGATGTCGGCCACGTGCAGCCGGTTCGGCGCCTCCGCCTCGAACCCGCGTTCCACGAGGCCGGGCCTGCCGCCCGCGCCCTTCGCCGGTTTGGTGGCGACGGGCGTCCCGCCGCGGCGCACGCCGCGGATTCCCAATTCCCGCATGACGTTCATCACCTGGTCGCGGCCGATCTCGGCCGGATCCCAGCCCCGCGCCAACAACCGGGCGCGCGTCTTGCGGTACCCGTACACGGCCATGAAGAAATCGGCATGGATCTCGAGGATGTCGCGGGCCAGCGCCTCGTGCCTGGCGGCCATGCGGCTGACGGGCCTGGATTTGAACATGCGGTAGCCGCGCGGCGTGACGAGCCCGCAGTCCAGCGAAGCGGCCAGCACCCTGCAGATCGGCCCGACCCTGAAACGGTCCTTGAATTCGTCGATGTAAGCGACCATCAACGCCGTGTCGGGTCGAGCCGTGCCGCGAAAAAAGCCGACGCCGTCGTCAATATCTCGTTCGCCCGCCTCAATCGCGCGACCTCGGCCCGCAAACTCTTCAACTCCGCCATCGCGTCTTCGGCCGACTGCTTGGTCTCCGCCGCGACCGTGGCGTCCGTCTTGTTGCGCCAACGGCGCAGCGTCTCCGGCGCGACCCCCGGATCCCTGGCGACCTGTTCGATCGCCTTGGTCTCCGACGAATACGAGCCGCGCGACTCGGTCAACAGCCTGACGGCCTTCGCCTTGAACTCCGGCGTGTATCTCGTTCCTTTTGCCATGGTTCCATCATCTCCCATCGAGTTAGGGGGGGGGAAAATACGGAACAAAAATCAGTTCATATCACACAGGCTGAGGGAGAGACAAAAGAAGGGCGTCAGCAAGAAGCTGACGCCCTCTCAACATTTCAACATTCCCAAAGAAAACTCAGTACGATCCAGTCCCCTTAAACACTGCCACCACAGTCTTCAACAGAATCACGATGTCCCCCGTGATAGACCAGTCCTGAATATACGACACATCCGCATACTCCGACTGTTCCTGAGTCAAATCGCTGCGTCCGGAAATCTGCCACGGTCCAGTAATACCAGGCTTAACCAGCAGTCTCGTGGAATACAGCATGTCATATCGCGCGACTTCTTCAGGCAGCGGCGGGCGAGGCCCAACCAAGCTCATATCGCCCTTGAACACGTTAAAGAACTGCGGGAACTCATCCAGCGATGTTTTACGAATAAAGTGACCGATCTTAGTCACGCGTGGATCGTCCTTGAGCTTGAAGATAAAACGATCCTCAATGCCGCGTTCCTTAGCCAGTTTCGCCTTGATCTCGTCGGCATCAGTGCGCATGGAACGGAACTTGTACATGGTAAACGGCTTGCCGTAAATGCCGATGCGCGTCTGCGAATAGAACACAGGGCCGCCGTCTTCCCGCTTGACCTTGTATGCCACCCATAGCATGATGGGCGAGCTCAAGATAATGGCGATACCGGAAAGCACGATATCGCACACACGCTTGAGGATGCGAGTAACGGTTGAGTACTGCGTCAGTCGTGCAATGACTACTGGCATCGTCGGATCGTTGCGGAAATGCAGGTCAGCGCCGCTCAAATCAGCCACAGAGGTAGTGAGGGCCAATTCAATGCCCATGGATTCCACGGCCAGGGACAATGTACGCATGGTCTCAGAATCACGGGTAAGTACATCAGCTACCAATACGGTACGTGCCTTCATACGCTTCGCGGTTTGCGGCAAATGCGAGTTGAGTGGCAACACCTTCAGTCGTGCCTCAGCATCGTTGGCAGGAGTGAAGGGCACCGACACCAAATGCTGCGCCGAATCCGGGTCATCCTCGTTCTTGACTGAAGCCACTGGGCACACCGCAATTGGCGCGTAGCCGAGGCCACGGCACTGGCGCAATTGTTCGACCGTCCGGTGGATACCTTCCGGAGACCCAATAACCACAGTCGGGTAGTTGAATTCGCCATTCATGCGGTTGCGGTGCAGCGCGCGGCGCATAATCCAACGCTCGATAATAACCAACACCAGTGAAACCAGCGGAATGAACACATTCAACGACCGGGGAAGATTGAGGTGGAACAGGTACCCCAACGTGCACAGCATAATGAAATCGATGAACGCAGCGTTCAACAGCTTGGCGTACAGGGCATAGCCCTCACCCATGGTGTGCCGTTCATAGGAGCGTGCGGAATGCAGACTGATGAGCCACGATACGCAGGCCAACAGCAGGAAGCTAAAAACGCCGTATTCGCCGGGACCAATGCTCTGCACATAGGTATAAGCGAAAGGTCGGAGCAGGAACACGATGTACGTGGCCACAATGGTCATCAGCAGATCAAGTACGACCAAGGTCGTGTTATAGAGATATCGCCACTTCGGCACAGAATGGCCCATCAATGGACGTATGTTCGTGGTGTCGTTATGTGTGGAGCTGCCGTCCGGTGTAGAGGAGAAGTAGGTGCCGTCAAAGAATATCGGCGCAATGTCACATTCGGCAACGGGGGAGAACGAAGCCGAGGACCGGCTCCCGCTCGCCCGTACTTTGGGCATTGCCATGGTCGCGGTGCTTGTTGCCTGCGACTCTGCTGCTGTGCCTCTGTCCTTCGGCATGATACTGAATTCTTCCTCCATCGTTCCCCAAAAACCGCAAGAAACATTCATTCTCTCGCCCACCCTAGCACCTGTCTCTTATAC
>ENA-OXNV01000013-OXNV01000013.1-human-gut-metagenome-genome-assembly--contig:-NODE-13-length-119329-cov-25.1737_pt1 | contig 119329 bp, 70 predicted proteins | sample MGYA00249745_ERZ652499 | MGnify/ENA primary metagenome ERZ652499 (study PRJEB26925, sample SAMN05826946) | human gut metagenome | biome: ENVO:2100002; feature: ENVO:00000062; material: ENVO:00002003...
GTGGGCTCGGAGATGTGTATAAGAGACAGATTCAGATTGTTGTAATGAAAAGAATTGTTTCCTTACAACATGGTTAAAATGGGATTTTTGCTTAATTATTGAAATAAACGAAAAAAAATATACCGTATTGTTTGTTGTTTTAAAGAATGTGCTTATCTTTGCATAAAATTGGAATTGACGAAGTATGAGACTCAATAAAATTAAAATATCGGGCATATTCAATCTGAAGGATGTAGAAATATCTTTGGATGATTTAAGTGCATTGATTGCACCTAACAATTATGGCAAAAGTAATATACTTCGTGCCATTAGTTTTGGCGTGTTTTTTATGGAGGCTTCTTTAAAGAGAAAGCTGTCATTGATGCGCAATCGTTCTCTTATACCTATTAATACAGCCTTAGAAGGTGCTCCGTTTACTTTTGAATTGGAAGGGGAATTTTCTAACGGAAAGGAAACGTTTTCCTTCGTTTACGGCTATTCCTTTGAGTGGTGGAAGACTTCAAAAGATGATGGTAAAATTATCGGTGAATATTTGAGAATGAAATCAGATGATGACTTGAAGTTCAGAAGTTATATCAATCGCGAAGATACGGATGTTGCTTATTATTTAGCTTCACCAACTGGACGTTGTTCTAAGCAACTTCCCGTTGATAGTAATATTTTAGCATTGAATAAACTTGCTAACTTTGATGACCTTTTTTATATTGACTCTATTCGTCAGTTGAATAGGCTGGATGTTAGAGAAATAGGCACTTTGCAACATCCGGATAGTTTGTTTAACATGATAGCACCGGACGATGATGTAAATGAGTTGAGTCTGGATTATCCAAAGGAGGAAAAAGTCGGTCATTATTTGAATAGCTTAAAAGAACTTGCTCCAGACAAATATGCATTGCTGAAAGATGTTGTTACTGGACTGTTGGTTACAATCGAAGACTTTGAACCGGTGCAGATTAATTTGCGCAAGGATGTAGAAGAGGAAGAAACGAAGAATTTACCTTTCCGTTTACCAGAAACTTTTTATGATGTTCGTGTAAAGGAAAGATACAATAACCAATATACTTCCATCAGTCGAATTTCGTCAGGGTCAAAGAAAATATTCTTTATCTTGACTTTGGTGATTGCTGCGGAAATAAATAGGATTCCATTGCTTCTGTTGGAAGAATTGGAGAATTCCGTACATCCAAGACTATTGCAGAACCTGTTAACGGCAATTGTGCAATTAGCGGGCGATACCAAAGTGCTGATTACAAGCCATTCACCTTATTTGATTAAGTATTTGGAGCCGACTAAGATGAAATTTGGTATTCCTACCGAATTGGGGGTTGCAGATTTTCGAAGCCTCAAACCCAATAAGGTAGCCAAGGTATTGAAGAATGCATCAGCGGAAGAAGTCTCTGTGGGTGAATATATGTTTGAGATGTTACTTGACATGGATTGTAACGATGAGTTGATTAACGAATATTTCAAGTAATGGGAAAAGGACAATCAAAATCACATATAGTTATATTCGTCGAAGGAGACACGGACCAGATATTCTTCGAAGGCCTGTTGGAATACTATCGGAATCATTCTTCTACTCCCGTTCATTCATGTGAAGTGAAGAATTTAAAAGGTGTGTCCCGATATACAAGCAAGGTTATAGGCAAGCTTAAAAATGAGATTTGTCCTAAGGCTCGCAAGAAAGGTATGGAAGTGAAAGCAGTTTGTTGCAGCTACGACACCGATGTCTTTGAATTTGCAGAACGCCCCATCGTTGATTGGAAGAAGGTGGAACGTGAAGTAAAAGCATTGAAGATACAGAACTTCTGCCAGATTAAAGTGGAACGTATGATAGAGGACTGGATTTTGGATGACATAGCAGGACTTTCCAGATATTTGAAACTGAATGAAGTTCCAAAGTTATCAGGTGATAATGCCTTTAACAAAATCCAAACTCTGTTCAAACGGGCTAACAAAGTTTACTTGAAAGGCATAAGCATAAAAGGATTTGTTGGAGAAATGGATTTTACACCAATCCGCAAATGCCGCAAATCAGCATTGAGTGAACTTGAAACATTGTTGAACGTAAATATAGATTAGGCCGATGAAATAGTAGTACTGTGACTATAAAAAAGAAGGAGAAAGCACCGCCAAGTAACCTCTCCTTCCAGAAAATTTAATATGGTTGTAATATTTTCCGACAGAATAGTCACCTGTCGTTCTTACAAATACGTTGCAAAGGTAGGGCTTTTATTTGGTTTTTACAAATTTTAGCCTCCTTTGTCGCCTATCTACAACCCTCCGGCAAGTTCTTGTCGCCGTATCTCATTAACAATTATCAATGCTAAAAGTTTTTTGTCATGACAAGAAAGAACCAGCATGTTGTCCCCGTTGGCACTAAATGGGGAGTGAAAGGGGAGGGTAATTCTCGATATACAAAGGTTACCGACACTCAGAGAGAAGCTACAGCTGTGGCCCGTTCGATTGCACGGAATATGCAATCAGAGTTAGTAATTCATGGAAAAGATGGTCGTATTCGCCAAAAAGATTCTTATGGCAATGACCCGTTTCCACCAAGAGGTTAATTATTAATAAAATGTAATTATGGAACTAATATATAAAAGCCGTATTGAAGCTATAGCTAAACGTGAGACAAACTATAATCCAATTATCGAGAATAGGATCGTAGATGACGCACGTCAAAATGGCCCTTCTTTTCATAGAACATCAGTATTCCTTTCTCATTCACATCTTGATGCAAAGATTATCAAGCCTGTTGTCGTTTTCCTTCGTTCAATGGGTGTGGATGTCTATGTTGATTGGATGGATGAAACAATGAGTAAAGCGACAAATGGTGAAACAGCTCAGAAATTGAAGACCAAGATTAAAGAGAATGAAAAGTTTATATTTTTAGCAACAGAAAATTCTCTTATATCTAAATGGTGTAATTGGGAAGTAGGTTATGGTGATGCTCAAAAATATATAGAGAAAATAGCGATTTTTCCATTGCTTGAAAGCAACGGCAGATGGAATGGACAAGAGTACTTACAGATATATCCTTGTATACAAAAGAAGGACTATGGGGATTATTTTTATGTGGTATATCCTAATGGTGATTCAATAAGTTTAGTAGATTGGTTAAAAAAATGATAGACTATGGGTAGAAAGATTTTTATTTCATATAAATATGGTGATACTTCTGTTCAACATTTGAGTAGAAATGGCTTTTGGGGTATTACAAAGGTTCGTGATTATGTTGATGAACTACAAGAAAAATTATCATCAACAGATCACTTAAATAAGGGAGAATTGGACGGAGAAGATTTATCGCAGTTTAAAGATGAAACCATTGCTTCAAAGTTACGTGATAAGATTTACGACAGTTCCGTTACTATCGTATTAATATCACCACAAATGAAAGAATATGGTGTCCCTGAAAACGACCAATGGATTCCTTGGGAAGTATCATATTCATTGAAAGAAGTAACAAGAGCGGATAGAACTTCGCGTACTAATGGTGTACTGGCGGTTGTTCTTCCAGATTCAAATGGAGGATATGAGTATATGTTGGAACCTAAAAGTTGTTGTCCGAGTGGTTGTACTTTATGGCATACCAATAAGCTTTTTTCAATTTTGAGAAACAATATGTTCAACAAAAAAGTGAAAGAAAGAAGCGAAACAGCTAAATGTGAAACAGTTTATAAAGGATATCCAAGTTATATTCACATGGTCCGTTGGGATAAGTTTGTCTCCAATATTGATTGGTATATAAATTTGGCAATAAGTATTAGGGATAGCATAAATGATTATGATGTTCGTAAAATGTAAATTAACAAGGGGCAATTGCCCCTTGTTAATTTACATTTACAAGAATTGTTTCAAGTATTCTTTGAATAAATATGTATATGCAAAAGAATAATCGTTTACGGGAAATGGGTCACACTTAATATCTGCAATTTTCATTAAGTCAGCACAGGCTCCGCCAGTATTTGTAATGGGCAATAATTTGATGTTGGGCTTCATCTTGTGTAGCATTGTCGCTTCATCTATAATGCCATTCATGCCTCCAATAAAAACTGCACAATTAGTTGGATTAGTAAACATTTGTACTCGCATATGCAAAAGGCTTTTGCCAAGATCTTCCTTTTTATCAGTCCAAACAATGTTTTGATAGTATTCCACCTCTGGAGGAGTCAAACCATGAAACCACATAGATTGGTAGATTTTAACATTGGTCGCAAAATCACCTCCATATTCTTTAGCTATTTGATATACAAGAGGAGATATAGCCGGATGTCCTCCAAAATAAAATGGAAGTTTAAAATCCATACATACTTTTGTAAACGCCATAACGGCTTCTCGTATTGCTGGAATATTAGCTGTGCCATAATATTCTCTACCTTTTATAGGTATGCTAGCTGACAAAAATATCATAGTTTTATTCATTTATGTCTATAGCCTTAATAGGCAAAGACTTATTTAACCATAAAATATGTTCCTTTATATCCTTTCTACAATGAAGTCCATTGAATACTAAATATTTATTTGTATTCTTTTGTTTGCTCATTTTATCCTCTGCCTTTTGGAAGTCTGAAGATATAGGATTATGTAGGATGGGATAATAACAAGCACCATTCGGACCTGTATAGCAGATTCTATTTGAGTCAACACATAAAGATTTATCTTTGTTCTTAATTTTAATTTGATCAATGATAGCTTTGAATTTGAATTCAAAAAGATTCGCTCTTATTTTTTCTATAAAATCAAGAATACTCCGAATTGTATTGTCGTCACATTCTTTATTGCAGTCAATATTTCCGTCTAAGTTAAACACTTCCGCAAATTCAGCTTCCTTATAATGCTTTGCTCCATTGGTGTAAATTTCAATTACTCCTAATTGAAGTTTATTGGCTGCATTTAATTCCTCCATAGTGAATTTGCTCATGTCATAGTTTGGAGTATTTATGAATAAAAAAACAGCAGAATCTGAAAGTTCGTGTAACAAATATTCTTGAAAAGCAACACCTGAATCAATACTATATGAGTCCAAAAAAGGTATGTAATGCGCTTTTATTAATGAATTATATAGCTGTTGAGCCAGAACTGTACTGTCACTTCTTTTATACGAAATGAATACTTTCCTATTGACTTCAATTTTTCCGAACCATTCTAACACTCTATTTTTGAGTTTGTTTACCTCATTTTCCGAAGGAACAATGATTGCATTGATTGGACCCAATTCTTCTGGGATATATGCATTAAAAAGCTTTGGGTCTTTAACAACCGGAAGAACTAATTGCTTTTCAACTAATTCATTCAAAAAAGTAGTTGAGTATTTGTTTTTATCCTCTTCACAGTCACCGCAATAAAGATATAAAACAGGTTTGTTACTATCTTTCATTTCTTCTTGAATGATACGAATATCCTTAAAAGAATGTAAAGACAGTTCTAGTTCTCTTTGAATGTATGGTGTCCCTAGAAATATTATTTGGTTCATAATTATACTTTAATTGAACATTATTAATACTGCAAATGTAGCAATTAACATAACTCCATAAAAAGGAACTAGCGTATATGTGGCAATGCCATCTGCTATCCAATCTCCAATATTAAGAGGCTTAGGCATCATGGAGTAATCAATTTCTTCTTCGTCCTTTAATCTTACTTGATTATATAGATTTCTAAAATGCTTTTCTCTAATAATAAAGAAACCATCAAGAACCCAAAAAGTTGGAATTACGATATAAGCAATAATTGCAAAATTTACGTTGCTATCTTTCGCACCTAATGCAAATAATGCAGCAACCAAAGTTACACACCATCCTTTAATCATAAAGGAATTTGAATTCATTCGTGTTATCACATTCTGGATGAACTCAAGATGTTTTATTTTATTCTCATTTGCCATATACTACTCCTCCTCCAACTTCAACCCCAACTGTTGGGCAGATTCCTTCACCACCTTATAAATCTGTGCAGATTCATCGAGTGGCTTGGATGAAGTTGATTTTGCTTTAAATGAAACTTCTATTTCCAGGTTGTTTTGATTCAATGGAACAATGAAACTGGAGAACAATTGTGTCCATTGCTCTACAGGGACTTTTCCTGATACCTTAATAGATTTGAACTTGCGGATTACAGCAGCTGGGGCTTCGCTTGGCTGTCCTTCAGAAGGACTTGTTTCTGAAACAATACCACTTGTGGTAGTGGCGCTTTCTGTCTGTGACGGTTCTTCACGTTTTGGCAATACAGATTTATCTACCAACCAATATTGACGGTCGTCCACATTCAATCCGAAAATGTCTTCCCGATGATAGATACGTGAGTAGTTTCCTGCTTCACCAAATGCCACATTAAACTCTCCATTGTAACAATATTTTTGAATACTGTTAATTACCGCATCCTGTCCAGTTATCATCGGCTTGTCACCATATTGCAGGAATGCTTCGTACAATGCTGTTACATTGATTGGGCTGTCGATAGTCGGATACAGACGATTCGTTTTCAGTGTTCCTATACCTATAGAACGTATCAGCCATTCTTCTTCAATAATGGCATCCAGCAATTTTTCAGTGATTTGCGTTTGCATATCGCGAGTAAAGTCACGCAATTCAACAGCTTCCAATCCGTCTGTCACTGAGTAGCGCATGGCTATGTTATAAACAGAGATGAGCTGTGCATTAGCTTGTGCATTGGCTTCGTTCTTCTTATCTGCAATGTCACGTTTCTGATCTGTATCCAACTGACCACTGTATTCGTGTTGCACCCGTTCACAAGCTAAATACTCTGTCAGCTTGGATTGCAACAGTCCAAGTTGGCTTTCCGAACAAGTCAAATAGAAAATGGTGTTGCGGAAAATGCGTTGGCTTGTACCTTTCTTCGTAGCTATCTGCTCTACATAGTTTTCTACCTTCTTGCTGATGGAAGTCGCTTGTGTGGCATAGTCAGGACTCAATATGACCAATGTCAACGTCTTCTGTTCAGGAACATCACTGGACGGATTTATCAATACTCGAAGTTGACTGTTTCCATTGATTTGGCTATTCAAGCGTTTCAGTATTTCGGCCTTTACATCGTTGGCAGAAACTTCTGACTTGGCACTATTAATTAATATATTAATGTTAGGCTTGGCTTGGAACCAATAGCTCTTAGTGCCAACGTTTGTGGCATATAAATAATAAGCGACTCGCTCCAATTTGTTGAGTGCATTATTAATTTCACTATGCTGGAATGCTGATGGACGAAGCATACAAAGTTTTAATTGTTCGATGCTTAATCCTTTGCTTTGTGAGCCACCGATGCTGCCCATTAATAGTGTTGTTGCGATACCTTGTGCTAAATTGTATTTGAAAGTATTGCTTTGTGGATCTTCATTGTCAATTTTATACGCATTGCTTGATGTTCCGATGATATCAGCATGCATCACCGTTTCCCACTGGCTTCCCATCAGACTAGTGATTGTACTAGTCAATGTAGGCAGATTAGTCAAGTTGACATCAGAAGTATGTATCAATGCTTGTGAACCACTCAATGAACCTCTGCGATTCCAAAGGTCTTTGATGATGGAGGCCAACAAGCGCAGCACACCACGGGTACGTTGGAAGCGCGAGTCGTTACCCCATTTCAAGCGGAACATATCTATCAGTTCGGGATGGAACGGGTATGCCTTGCGCATTTTGTTGATGTAATCCGTGCGGTCTGCTTCGACTGGTAAGTCAGAACGTCTGTTATGATACGTATTCTTATATCGTGTCAATACCTGTTCTATCACCTCTGGATTACCAACGTTTTCAAATAAGCGGCGACGGACCACTTCAAAGATTTCTTCGTCATCTACAGGTTTTATGCCAGTACCCACACGTACAATACGGTTTTCAAGGGACGAAAGAATTTGTTGTCCGATTTCTGATGATGCCACTTCAGTTGCACTGGCTGGCAGGGTTGCTATTAATACACATTTGGGAACTGCTGCAACCGATTCGGTCAATGTCTGCAAGAAACTTACAGTCTGTGTATAAAGTGTTCCTTTGCCCACAATCGTTCCATTGGCTTTGTTGCAATAGTCGGCCAGCTCATCCACCAATATCAGCGAAGGAGTATGCTGTTCCAGGATAGGTTTGAAAATGGAAGATGTCGGAGCCGTCCTGCTTTCATCATTAGCACGTACCTTATTATATCCTTCCACTCCTCCCAACTGATAGGCGAGTTCTCCCCATAGGGTATAGATGGTGATACCTTCGTTGGTAGTGCGCCCTTGTACAACGTCGGTTGTATTGTTTGTGAATACAGCAACCTTGGCGTTATCAAAATTGGGAACTACACCCTCTTGCAACAAATTGGCAGTATAGGCTGAATTCAGCAATGAACGTCCTGCATTGGCTATATGAAAGAGTGAAATCAAGGTATGTGTCTTACCTCCACCAAAACCCGTTTGGAGTGATACAACCCGGTTTTCACTTTCTTCACCATTCAAAGCGCGAATAACCCGGTTGGCAATATCGCGAAGTCCGGCTGTTACGTAAGTCTTTTCAAAAAACATCGTAGGATTGCTATAGACTTCCTGACCGATTCCCAAGGCCACTTCACTCAGGTTTGCCGCAAACACCGATTCATCCAAAGCACCGTTACGAATATCATAGTGAGGATATACGTTGGTAAACCAAGCAGGGATAGGTGCATCCTCACGCAATGCATTTACATATATGTTGGTAGCAGGTTGAGGTATAGTCGTAGTTGGTTGGACTATCGTTTGTGTCTGTCCCTTGATGTTATCTATCTCCGTCACCAGCTCGTCCATTTTCATTAACTTGGCTGCTTGCTTGATGTAGAGATAGGCACCTTCTATCTCTTCGTTGTCCAAGGCTTGGTAATGGTTACACTTGTTACGGATGTCCTTTAGTTCCTGCAAATAGCTGATGAACTTGTTGGCTTTGTCGGGATTTTCAAATTCCAATCCTAATTCCCGTTTGAATCCAATGGCGAAATCAGGCAAGTTATTGTAGTCAATGAAATACATGCACGATTGGTTTTCGCCTTGTGCTCTCATGGCTTGGTTCCAAGTAGTTTGTCTTGCCGGTTTCAATCTGGCAAAAAACAATCCTTCCCATGGTTCATTTGGAAATTGTTGCTGTAAGAAACTTACCACAAACGGACGCATGGCATCCAAAAATATGCCTAATGCTTTATGTATCTTGTCATTCATAACTTTCAGGTATTAATGGGTTATTCAAATAATGTTCCTTGGGTATAGGTTATTTCGTCACTACAATGCTGTATCAAGTCGGCAGAGTTGGATATCAATCCTTGTACTTGTGTCAGGTCATCACCTTCGGGAAGCAATTCTTTTAAAGAGGCCAACACTCGCCAGAAGGGACTGCTTGCTTCACTACCTACCACTTTTATGTGGCGCAACAATTTGCCTCGGTCGCCACTATGCCAGTTGTCCATAGCTCGGTGTACTTGGTCAATCAATGGGTCGCTGGCTTCTATACCGAGTTTGTCTTTCACCACACGCTCTTTGTAGGTTGCTAAATGTTGTTTGTTGCCTGTACGGATAAGTAGATGCTTGTCGAAGATGTCGCTGATGTTTACGCTCATTCCCACGCGGGCAAACTTAGCAGCATCGTCAAAGTCGGTATCGCCTATACCATTCATCTGTAGCCAACCGATGTAGAAGCGAGTGTATTCATCACCATCAAATCCCCGTAGCAGTGCATTAAAGGCGGCTGTACGTGCCAATTCCAGCAGTTCGCCTACAGTCACTTCGCTACCATCAGCCTTTTCAACTGTTTCATATTTACCAAATTCACTGACGGCTTGACCAAAGCAAGCAGTCAGCAAGTCTGCACCACGAAATCCAAGTTCATAGAGTGCATTTACTTCTTCAGTCACTTTTGTTTCAATTGCTTTCTTTACTCGCTTGAATGTTTCAAAACCGTTTCGTTCTGAAGGGCGACAAGATACGGTCACGGATGATTCAAGCGCAGCTGCAGCCAATCCCAAACTTCTGTTTGCCATTTCTGTATCCATAGGCCAACTACCGGTGATATTCATTCTCGCACCAAGGATTGAATTGCATAAAGTTGTCCATGCTTCAGTGCTTTGGTGGGCAAACATAACACTGACAACATCGGATGTCTGATATTCAATCGTATCAAATATTGCTGTTAACTTCTTCTCAAAATGTCGTTTTGCTTCTTCTTCACTATTGTTGTGATGATGCTTCAATGCAGTACATTCCTCTGCTTTTGGAGTTTGAGGAGTAGTGAAATTCATTGGATAAATATCACTCAATGTACGTTTCATCCATACATAGAAGAAGTCTGAAATATCAGCATATGCAATAGCATCATAATAAGGTGGATCTGTTATAACAGCAGTCAATGTCTTTGATTCAAATTGTCCTCTTTCTCCACTCGAAGCATTGGCAAATGAAGCAGAGAATTGGATGTCACTTTCAGATTCCAAATAACGGGTTATCCACTCCAATTGATTCAATGCACTTCCAGAACTTGTACAAAATGGATTAGATTCTGGATAATCAAAAGTCATGGCAATAGCTTGCCTACTAAAAGGATGTTCAACGGTTTCTCGACCATTATGCCATCTTCCTAATGACGTATTCGCTAATGCTATTCTGTCATACCATATAGCCAAATAAATATAGAGAGTTTTTAAATAATCAGATGTACCTAACTCTTCCTTTAATATTGTTAGTTGCTTATTTAGATTTTGGAGCATATACAATTGACGGTTTGAGAACATATCCCCATAATTATCGATTCCCCATCCAGGGGTGTTGAAGTTCCTATTGTTCTCAACTGCCATTCTTTCAGTTGGTTTGTCTATAGTTGCTTTAATAATCTTATAATCAGAACATGAAGAAGGTAAATGATATTGTTTGCCAATATTAGATTCGTATATAACAGCTAATATCTTTTCCGATGTTTTACCTTCTTTAAATTGTTTTTTTACTGATTCTACAGGTGTAACATTGCCACAACAAGGGCATGTCATATTTCCCCGGTTATTCCATCCAGATAGATCCTTCTCATCATATTTCTCATGTTTTATTTCAAATTGGATATCCGTTTCATTGATAATAGGATTCAGATAGACCTTTTTCGATTTGGTATTAGCCAAGTAGAATTGTTTCAAAAGAGGTACCTCTGCCCTACAAGATGGATTGGAGCAAGTAGCAGTACGTGCCCAATAATAAGCGACAGGTTTATTACCCTTTTCATCTGAAGGATAAAGATGCCCCACTTCAGCCTCTGTCATAGCCAATAATTTCTTGGCATAAAACTCTACATCAAACGAAAGACGGTTGGGGATTTCTACATTACTCGTAGGCATAACGCCAAACTTCTCTGTATAGAGCTTTACTCCTTCCTTGCCGTAAAGAGCCATAAACTCTTCGTGGGTATAAGTGATGGGCTTGCCATACTTTTGCGGGAATTCTACGGAGCCTTTTTCGATGATATGTGCCACCGGATTGATATCATTACCATACGAACGGCATCCCAGTCGGGCTGCTTCCAATGGAATGGCACCACCGCCAGCAAAGGGGTCGAATACGCTTGGCATTCGATTTTGGAAACTCTCTATAGAGGCTTGCAAGGCCGCTTCTTTAGCTTCTATATCTGCCGAAGCAAGATGACGGTTAGGGGTGTTGTATAAATTATTTTCAGCTTCTTTGATTGCATTGAAAGCCAAATCAAACTCAGTAGCCAGTTCTTTGTAAGATGCTTCCGGATGACGCTCGGCATTATAAGCCACCCATATCAATAAACGGGCCAAGCGAAGCACAACAGGGTCGTTCTTGCTTTCCCATTTGATCAAACAGCCTTCCTGTATTTGGTCTTTGGATGGTGTGGATTTTCCTGCTAACATATTCAGTTGGCATGGATGTGAGAACTTACCAATAAACATCAATAGACGGTTACGCAAATTATCCGGCATCGGGTCGTAAATGGCGGTATAAGGGATGTCTGGGTAAGGTGCATATAGCATATTCCCTGCCAACAAATCCTGTACGGCATCACAAAAAGCCTTTGGACAGTTGGTATCCAACGGGTCAGGTACCAAACTGGCAAATATCACTGCACGGCATACGGGTAGCGGACGACGTGCCCACCACAAGTGAAGGGTCGATATGTGTCCGTGACGGATAGATTTGTCTCGCACGCTCTCTGCCGAGATTTCCTTAATCGGCAAGGCAACTTCTATGAGTTTTTTGGCTTTTGTCATAGTATGATGTTTTTCTTTTATTCCTTTATGTATTTTTGTTGCCACTCTTCCAATGGCAGGTAATATTGTACTCCTTTCGACATCTTTTCAAATGAAAGACGTTCGGCAGGATTCTGTATGCGATACAGCTCCGGAGTGGTTTTGCAATTCACGACAATGTAGAGCCATGCCTTGTTCCCTAATTGAGCCAAACGATTCCATTCATTTTCGGAAAGCATGACACCGTCGGTGGTTGCACGACCTTTCACCTCAATGTAACGTTTCATTTCGTAAGCATCGATGCTCTTGATGTCGTAGCCCAAATTCTGTTTCGACACATCTCCAGGAGTACGTCCTTGGCTCGTTTCGTATTCCATGGCAACTTGCATGGCAATGGCTTCTACCTCTTCGTCCCGCTTCATGTGGAAATGTTGTTCGTATTCCACTTGTGAAAGCGGTACTACATATGCACATCCGATAATCTCCGGTTCTTTGGGTGACACCTCGGTCATCTGCCCCATTTCCGCAATACGCTCTTCCCGCTTGTGCATCAACTCCTTTTTCCGCTCAATCTTATGCAGTAACTTTTCTTGCAACTTCATATCCCCCATGAATGCCTTCATCTGCATTTCATTGATGGCGATATCCAAATCCATGATGATTTGACTGAAAGCCGTTCGGAGGTATTCCTGTCGTTTGGCAGAGTCTTCCTCAACCTTCACTTTCGTTTCTTCAAACAAAGGTAAGGTAATATTCTCGAACGCCCAACTCATCACTTCATGACTTTGCACTGTTTCAGGGGGCAATATCTCCTTGGCAAATTGCGATGGAGCATGCAAATCGAGGAACTTGGCCGGAGAAGTGCTATGGTAAGAACCGTCAGTCGTCTGATAAATGAAGCTTAACAGTTCGTTGGCAATACTGTCGTCTCCCTTGTTGGGACGATTGTCTGTAATCTGGTTCTTGACAAAGAAGGCAAAATACTCTTCGGTGTCTTCAGGTGATACCAATATGGTGCCTTTCAGCATCTCTTCCTTGAACTCCTTACGTACACAATCTACCAAAGCATCAAACAAGGCATTTCCGGGATTGATATAATGCACTTTACCCAAAATAGCTGCCGTATTCTGATAGTCGAGGAATATCTGCTTGTCGAAACAGAAGAGCAGTTGGCTGAGATTGTCGGCCAAGATATTGTAACTTTCCTTCAACTGTTTGCTTAAGATGTCAGGAATGGATGTTATCTTGTAGATTCCTTTTTGCACAGCATCGTATTGACCACCCAAATAGCGGAACGCCCGTTCAAAGAACAATTGAATGTAGATAGGCTGCAACCGTTTTTCATCAGAATCCTCTTTCAGTATGCGGGCATCCTTGTAATCGACTTCACTATGTGCTATGGCATTCTGTTGCTCTTCGATGCGATTCTTGAACTCTGATTCCAATTGTTGATTGTTCTGATTCAGGAATAGGTCGAGGTCGGACTTCTTACCATCAAATACAGAAGAAATGATAGCTTCAAGGCTTACATCTTTCAATACATCTTGAATCACATCATACACACGGTCATCTCCCATACTCTCACGGATGATGTCCAGTTTCGTAAGCAACTTGGAGAGCACCTGACCTTCGCGTGTATTGTCGGCAACCATATTGAATACAAGCACATCTTCCTTTTGGCCATAACGGTGGATACGTCCCATGCGCTGTTCCAAGCGGTTAGGATTCCATGGTATATCCCAGTTAATGAGTAATCGACAGAATTGCAGATTGATACCTTCGCCGGCAGCATCGGTTGCAATCAAAATCTGAGTATCGGGTGCCATGAACTGCCATTGTGAGGCACGACGGTCATCAACCGACAGACCGCCATGGATAACAGCCACTTTATAGCCGTTGTTGGTAAGGCGTTCTTGTAAATAGAGTAGCGTATCTTTATGTTCGGTAAAGATAACGAGTTTCTGTCCGTAAATGACTCCTTGACTTTTCAACAACTCTTTGAGTTGAATATATTTCTTTTCTTCTTGATTCTGATTGTAAAGTTGGTTAGCAATGTCATACAAGCGCTTTACCTCTTGGGCTTCATTGGCAATCTCACCCAAACTCTTTGATGTCGTAAAAAGTTTGAACTTCTTCGGGTCAGAAAGAATGTTGTCAAGTGCATCCTTTTCATCATCTTCCAAATCATCGTACTGGTCCATGTTATCCACATCCACCAATTCCAACTTCTGGCGCTGTTTCCAGATGTTCGGGTTCTTGTTGACTTCATCCACAATACCCTGCAAGGCATTCCAACGTTTGAAGAGTGTGTTTTTGATGGCAAAGATGGAGCTGACCAAACGGCGTTGCATGACTGCCAAGGCCAAAGTTACATGAATGTTCTTTTCTTCAGTAGCCTCTTCCTTGCGCTGTGTCAAGTAATTGGTCACTTGGTCATACAGGTATTTCTCTTCGGGAGTCAGTTGGTAAGAAATGGTCTTGGTAAAACGATTCTTATAAAGCGGATTACCATTCCAGTCTTTCATGTCCTCCTTTAAACGACGAATAAAGAACTTATTCAGCCCATCCTTGCTGAGTTCCTTTACACGTTCTGTTGCTACATCGTCTGTAGCAAATATATCTTCATCCAATAGCTGAAGCAACTTTTTGAACGTATCAGTACGTCCTCGGTGTGGAGTAGCAGTCAGCAAGAGCATATGCTCGCATTGTTGGGAAAGCACGTAGGCAGTTTCGTACCGTTTGGATTTATAGGTTTTCTGTCCATATTCGTAAGCCGACAATTTGTGCGACTCATCAAAGATAACCATATCCCAACTGGTATTGCTGACCACAGAAAGCACATCCTCCCGACTGATAAAATCAATGGAAGTCACAATCTTGTTGGCCGTACGGAAAATATTAGGGTCGGCAGTAAACAGACTGCGATTGACAAGTGTGAAAGGTATATTGAATTTTACACCCATTTCGTCCTCCTGCCATTGTTTGGTCAATCCCCCAGGAGTAATAATCAGAATACGTTCAACTATACCACGCATGATAAGTTCCTTCAATAGGAGTCCTGTCATAATCGTCTTACCGGCACCGGTATCGTCAGCTAACAGGAAGCGAATCTTAGGCTGGGGTAACAAGAACTTGTAAACAGCTTCCACCTGATGGGGAAGAGGGTCAACCACACTACAGTTGATGGCAAACAACGGGTCGAACTGATATGCCGAATGAATACGCTCAGCTTCGGCATACATCACAAACTTTTCAGGATTACCCTTAAAGTTAAATTCACCTTCGGATGTCAATACTTCCAATGATTCGAATTGCTCTTTGGTAATCACTTTAGAGCTAGTTTTGTTGGTCGTTACACCTGTGTATCTGATAGAATACATATTTCCCAAAGCCTGTACTTTAATGACAGTGACAGGTTCTGTAGGTATCAGATTTTTTATGATTTGGTTGACTTCTATCATAATTATTTCTTCAATTCAATATTATCAACCAATAAATCCTTCGCTTCAACCCCTAAAAGGGAAGCAATCTCATACAATAATTCAATACTTGGCTGTCTGCGATTACAGACATAGGCATTGGTCTGGCTAAAACTTTTGCCTATCTTTTCTGCCAGCCAAGTTTGTTTAATGCCTTTTTCTTCAAGTACTTCTTTTATTCTATTCATATTTATTACTTATTTATGATTGCAAAAATATGAAAAATAATGCGATAAAAAGAAGAAATGAAAGAATATATTATGTTTGAAGCATCATTTTATAGAATATCTATGTTTATATCCTTTTATACTTCCCCTCAATGACTTTTCCCGAATAACAACACCATTGTTCGATAGGTTTGTTTTCAGTTTTCTTTTCGCCAACCGTTCTCTGGCTGTTACCAACGTTTGTTTTGACATCCGAAGTCGGTTGCAAACATGAAAGGTAGGGCAAGAAAAAGGCATTTGCCAATGAAACTTGTTGCACTCGTTGACAAGAAAGGCATAAAGAGCGACTTCGCTTGCAGCAAAGGATTCGTAGTCCGCCAGTCGCCAAAATTGGTTCGCGATGCGCACTTTTCCTCGCCATGACAAAACAAGTGAACTTGCTTTGTTCATTTGGCTTATCGGAAAAGTTCATGTAGTCAATATACGTCATAAGCAGACCTCTTTTATGCAAACTTCGTCAACAGTTCACGGTCAAGAATTGTATCGTCAATCTCCATCCGGCTAAAGTACAACCGACTGGCACTTCTATGAAATGGGAGTTGCCCCCGTTGACATCGTTTGCGGACTGCGTCCATAGATATACCAAGATAGTCAGCGACTTGTTTTATATTCATCACATAATCTGCCTTCCGTTGCAAAAGGATGGCTGCATCATCTACAATGCGAGAGAAATTCTCTCCATTCGCTTCTTTTTGTTTCTTCGTCAATGTCTTCATACGTTTAATTTTTGAAATTTTGTGTTGCGAAGTTACAGACGAAGACACAAATGGACGAAAGTACAAAAGAAAATCAGTCAGAATTTAGGTTTTATTGTGTTTGGACGAAAAATCATACTCTTATTTCATACTCGTAAAGCGAGAAAACGGTGATAAAAAGCGAGATTCTCAGATATTATATGTACCTTTGCATTGTGGTTAGAAACAACATCAAAACCACATGCGAGTTAATTAATGTGTTACACTTTTTGTGTTACATCCTAATAATGAACCCTTTTATGACAGGGCATAGGGCCTTGGAAAAGAAACAGATAACGCAAGGAAATAACCGAAAGGTACAAAATCCAAGCGGATCACCAAAGAATCAGAGAGTTACACCAAAGTAACTCTCTTTTTTTATGCCTTAAACTCGCCGGTTTACATGGTTCAGTTAAACCGAGAGTTAAACCAAGAATGGATTTTCCGGATCAGTTTTCCAAAATATTCTTGGCGTATCAGCCTTTCCCTTCAGCTCCCACTAGAAAGTTCGAAGCATTTATGCCCTCATGCCCTCACTGCAAACATAACAAGCTAACTATAAACTATTTATGCGCCAATGGTAAAAATACTTGCTCTCACTCATACCCTCATGCCCTCACTACATTTTCAAGGAAAATTTCACATAGCATACTGTTTATCAATCATATACTCTCTTTTTTATAAACTATTCCAGCTTGACACAAAGTAGAGCATTCCAAGTCTTTTTTGCGGAAAAAGCACCATAAAAGATTTGTACCTCCAAGGAATGACGGCTTACGATGCATCGGCAGAGATAAAAAACACCCCTGCCCTGATGTGGATTTTCATTCTGAACGTATGGAAGTTCATATACATACATATAAGAATGAATATAATATATGTATAACCCTGTACATACACCGGATTCATCACTAAAAGATTTTACCTGTATCCCCAAACCTTTCCCGCCGTATGATTAAAGGTTTTCTTCCCGTCTGTTTTATCTCCGCAAGCCTTTGGAGTTATCTCCATAAGCTTTGGAGTTATCTCCCAAGGCTATGGAGATAGAATACATCCGCATAAAAAGGGTTAATCTGGAGATAGAAAAGGCTTATGCAACAGGGCTGGATGCGATATGCATTCTTTTAATCCCGCCGACGGATTATTATTTTTCCGTATCTCCTCCTCTTGAATGTCACAACAGCAGAAAAACCGGACCGACAAGCTTCTTTCACACACACTACAGATGTTTATACCGAGCCTGAAAAAAGATATGAATGGAACAATAAAAACAGCCTTCATTAAATTTCTACCACCTCAATTTACCAACTGTTCAAACAAATGGACACACTGTTCTATTTCTCCCTTTTAAACATAAATAATACCGATGGCTTGTTCATTCCTAGAATAATAAATACCTTTGCAGCCTTAATAAAAAAAGCAATGAAGTTTGATATAAAAAAACATATTTATTTAATACTTTTATTCATCTTATCTTTCACTGTAGAGACAGCTCAGTCACAAGAAGTTACCAACATCCATATAGCAGCGACAGATACGGTGCCAACCTATACCAGCGACTCTGCCGTTATCAATTTCTTAAAGGATGCCGGCATTCCTATCACCCAAAACAGCAAACTGAAATTATTAAAAAGCGGTCGGGCCAAATTCATCGATCTCTTTGAAGAAATACGGCATGCCAAACATCATATCCACTTAGAATACTTCAATTTTCGTAACGATTCCATAGCGAACGCACTATTTGATTTATTGGGAGAAAAAGTGAAAGAAGGAGTGGAAGTCAGAGCTTTGTTTGATGCCTTCGGCAATTTGTCAAACAACAAGCCATTGAAAAAGAAACACATACAAGCAATCCGTGACAAAGGAATCGAAATTGTCAAGTTCGACCCTTTCAAATTCCCCTATATCAATCATGCCCTGCACAGAGACCATCGCAAGATTGTAGTCATAGACGGAAAAATAGGATATACCGGTGGCATGAACATAGCCAATTACTATATAAAGGGTCTGCCGGAAATAGGCGACTGGCGCGACATGCATATCCGTATAGAGGGAAATGCCGTAAACGAATTGCAGGACATCTTCCTGACCATGTGGAACAAAAGCACTAAACAACACGTAAGCGGAAGCCAATACTATCCCCTACGAAACGATTCTACTTTCAAGGGAAATAAGAATGTAGCCATTGTAGACCGCATTCCGAAAAAAGAACCCAGACTGATGAGGCAGACTTATATCAAGTCCATTGATGCCGCACAGGATAAAATACAAATAGTGAATCCCTATTTCACTCCCATTCCAAGCATTAAAAAAGCCATAAAACGTGCGTTGAAGCGAGGCGTTGAAGTAGAAATCATGATACCGGGCAAATCGGATATTCCTTTTACCCCCGATGCCGCGTTCTATACAGCAAACAAGCTGCGTAAGAAAGGAGCAAAGATTTATGTGTACAATGGCGGGTTCCACCACTCTAAGATCATGATGGTGGACAGCCTGTTCTGCACTGTGGGAAGTACGAATCTGAACAGCCGCAGCCTACGCTATGACTATGAGGTCAACGCTTTCATTTTTGACAAAGAAACCACACATGAACTGAGCACCATGTTCGAGCATGACAAGCTGGACAGTACCCTGTTTACCAAGGAAGAATATAAAAAACGCTCCGGATGGAAACGCTTCGTCGGTTGGTTCGCCAATCTGTTCACTCCGTTCCTATAAACCTCTGCCACTTCCCCAAACAAAGGTTTACAGATTGTTTCATCTCCTGCAAGGACGGGGCTTATCCCATCCGCAAGTATGCTCCATGCAGTAAAGCTTGACAGGTCATCATCAAAGAGAGCAATGCCTGTAAGCAGGAGAAATGTTACTCCACCATCACGGACGGTATCCCTGACAAGTGTGGAAAACCACGGCTTAGCTGCAAGGAAACGCTTTTCTCTCCGTATGTTTCACTTTATTATAGAACAAAGATAAAATAAATCGCTTTTTCATCCCCATAAACTACGATATTTTTCTTATTTTTGCCCAAATATGTAATTCCGCCCGATAAGGCATAAGAGAACGAGACAGAACGATGAGAGTAGTTGATTTAATAAAAAGCACGGACAATACGGCTTTTTCTTTTGAAATTCTCCCTCCGCTGAAAGGAACGGGTATTGAAAAACTGTATAAAACGGTTGATACGCTACGCGAATTCGACCCTAAATATATCAATATTACAACCCACCGCAGCGAATATGTGTACAAGGAGCTGGGAAACGGGCTGTACCAACGTACACGCCAGCGCCGCCGTCCCGGAACAGTTGCTGTTGCCGCCGCTTTGCAGAACAAATACAATATAACGACAGTGCCACATATCCTGTGCAGCGGTTTTTCCCGCGAAGATACAGAATATGTATTGTTAGATCTACAATTCCTGGGCATCACCGACTTGTTGGTACTGCGTGGTGACAAGGCAAAGCACGAATCAGCTTTCGTACCCGAAAACAACGGTTACAACCACGCCATAGAACTGGAAGAGCAGATCAATGATTTCAATAAAGGCGTATTTGTAGACGGTTCCCCCATCAAGGTAACAGGAACTCCGTTCAGTTATGGAGTAGCCTGCTATCCTGAAAAACACGAGGAATCACCCAATATGGAACAAGATATTTATTGGCTGAAGAAAAAGATTGAAGCAGGAGCTGAATATGCTGTGACACAGATGTTCTATGACAACCGCAAATATTTCGAATTTGTAGAAAGGGTAAGAAAAGAAGGAATCAATGTACCTATTATTCCGGGTATCAAGCCTTTCCGCAAATTATCCCAGCTGAACATGATACCCAAGACGTTCAAGATAGACTTGCCGCAAGAACTGGCAAGCGAAGCGATGAAATGTCAAACAGATGAAGAAGCGGAAAGTCTTGGCATAGAATGGTGCATACACCAGTGCCGTGAATTAATAGCCTGTGGGGTTCCCAGCATTCATTTCTATACCGTAAGTGCCGTGAACAGTGTAAAGGAAGTTGCAAAAGCAATTTATTAAACAGTAAATAAATGACTATAAAAAGCAATGTTATTTAAAGATGTAATAGGACAAGAGGAAGCAAAACAGCGGCTCATAGCCGAGGTAAAAGAAGGAAGAATCCCTCATGCACAACTGATTTGCGGTCCCGAAGGTACAGGAAAGTTGCCTTTGGCAATAGCTTATGCCCGTTACATCTGCTGTGAAAACCGTGGTGAACAAGATGCCTGCGGAATTTGCCCCACTTGTGTGAAATTCAATAAGCTGATACATCCCGACCTGCATTTCGTTTTTCCTGTTATCAAGAAAAAAGCCGGAAAGGATACCGTATGCGATGATTTCATAGCAGACTGGCGCAACTTTGTCCTGCAGAACCCATATTTTAATCTGAACCATTGGCTGAAAGAGATGGGAGCAGAAAACCAACAGGCGCAAATCTTTGTAAAAGAGAGCGATGAGATTGTACGAAAGCTCAGCTTGAAATCCAGTCAAGGCGGTTACAAAATCATGATTATATGGCTTCCCGAAAAGATGAACGTGGAATGCAGCAACAAACTGCTGAAGTTACTGGAAGAGCCTCCTGCCATGACTGTCTTTTTATTAGTATCCGAAGAGCCTGATGCCATTTTGCAAACGATCCAAAGCCGTACCCAACGATTTAACATTCATGGGATCAAAGAACCTGAGATCTCAAAAGTATTGCAAACCAAATACGGACTACAACCGGAAGATGCTGACGATATAGCACACCGCTCAGAAGGCAATTTTCTGAAAGCACTGGAAACCATACATCTGAGCGAGGAAAACAAACTGTTCTTTGAACTCTTTATAAATTTGATGCGCCTTTCCTATCAACGGAAGATACGCGAAATGAGACAATGGAGCGATGCGGTAGCCTCCATGGGGCGTGAACGTCAGAAGAATTTTCTGGCCTACTGCCAACGTATGATACGAGAAAACTTCATATACAACTTTCATCAACGTGATTTAGTGTATATGAATCCCGAAGAACAAAATTTTTCCACCCGTTTCGCACCGTTTGTCAACGAGCGGAATGTGATGGGCATAATGGACGAACTTAGTGAAGCACAATTACATATAGGACAGAATGTGAATCCCAAAATGGTGTTCTTTGATTTCTCTTTAAAAATGATTGTGCTATTGAAAAATTAAAAGTTGAGAATTGAGCATTAAAAAATAACAGAACCGCATGGCATTTATTTCTTAGTTCTCAATTTTCAATTCTCAATTAAAACAGAATTATGGACAATGAATTCAAATTAAAGAACGGAAGCGGCTGTTTGTGTTGCAAAGGCTGCGGACGACAGGATAAGCAGCTGAACACCTACGACTGGCTGGCTGATATTCCCGGCAACACCGAGGAACAGGAAATGGTTGAAGTTCAATTCAAGAATACCCGCAAAGGGTATTATAAGAACAGCAACAAACTGAAGCTGGAAAAAGGGGATATAGTAGCTGTAGAAGCAAGTCCCGGACACGATATCGGTACAGTAACCCTGACGGGAAGATTGGTACCTTTGCAAATGCGTAAGGCAAACATCAAACCCGATGCCGAAATCAAGCGTATCTACCGCAAGGCAAAACCTGTAGATATGGAAAAATACGAGGAGGCAAAAGCCAAAGAACATGACACAATGATCCGGTCCCGCCAGATAGCCAAGAATCTGAACCTGGACATGAAGATCGGTGATGTGGAATATCAAGGCGATGGCAACAAAGCTATCTTTTATTACATCGCGGACGAACGTGTAGACTTCCGCCAACTGATCAAAGTACTGGCCGAAGCTTTCCGTGTACGTATAGAAATGAAACAAATTGGCGCCCGTCAGGAAGCCGGACGCATTGGCGGTATCGGACCTTGCGGACGTGAATTGTGCTGCGCTACCTGGATGACAAATTTTGTATCTGTATCTACCAGTGCGGCACGTTATCAAGATATTTCTCTGAATCCCCAAAAGTTAGCCGGACAATGTGCCAAGCTGAAATGCTGCCTAAACTATGAGGTAGACGCCTATGTAGAGTCCCAAAAACGCCTTCCAAGCAAAGAAATGACTTTAGAAACGACGGATAGTACATTCTATTTTTTCAAAGCGGATATTTTGAAGGGAACTATCATGTACTCTACTGACAAAAACTTCATAGCTAATGCTGTAACCATCACCGCACGCCGTGCTTTTGAAATTATTAATATGAACCGACGGGGTGAGAAACCGGAAAGCTTAACCGAATCTGTCAAAAAGAACGAACCTCAAAAGCCCGTTGATTTAGTAGAACAAGAAAGCTTAACCCGATTCGACAAACGAAAAGGCAACAACAGCAACCGAAAGAAAAAACGTAAGCCGGAAAATAACGGTAATAACGGAGAAGGTACTCCCAATGAAAACAGACGTCCGCAACAACCTAAAGAGAACCGGTCACAACAACCCAAAGAAAACCGGCCACTTAGAGAAGGACGTCCCAAACAACCTAGAGAGCCTAAAGAAAACAAGGCTCAGCAGCCACGCGAAGAGAACGGAAACCGCCCTAAAGAAGAAAATCGCAACAGGGAAAGTCGCAACCGGGAAGAGCGCAGTCGTGAAAATCGGGAAGACGGAAACCGGAACCGCAATAAACGCCGCCCCAATAATGGTAATAATGAAGGAGGCAGTGAAAACCGGAATAACGGAGGAGGAAAGGAAAATGACAACAAGAACAACGGAAACAATAGCCAAATCCCGAATGAAAAGCCACAAACTCCTGTATCAACTAAAGAATAAACTGACATGGCTGCCAATACTCATATTGGCAGCCTGTCAAAACAATATCATCTATCACTCTTACGCCCCCGTCCCCCTTGACGGATGGGATAAAAGTGATACTCTTGTTTATACCCTGCCCAATTCTATCCCTGCCGGAAATTACGAAGCAGAAATCGGTATCCGTTATCAAGAATCTTATCCTTACAGAGATATTTGGCTAGAAGTCAGCCATAACACAAAGGATACTTTGACTTACGTCACAGACACTTTACAACTTTTTCTGGTTGACGAAGCTGGAAATAAAACAGGAAATGGTCTTTGTGGATTATATCAATGTGACCTGCCTTATAAAGCATCTATTCCTATCCGTACAGAAGGAAGCGCACGTACTTTCCGCATCGTCCATATCATGACGGACAACCCGTTGACGGGAATCAGCGATATAGGTATCCGGTTGCGCAAACCGGAAAACCAATAAGCTCTAACGTTTTCCCCGCCCTGCATCAATACGCAAGAATACAAAAAGCAAGATCGTAAATCCCCACAAAGAAGATCCCCCATAACTGAAAAAAGGCAGTGGTATGCCTATAACGGGGGTCAGTCCTAAAACCATACCTATATTAATAAACAGATGGAATAAGAAAATGCTTAATACCGAATATCCATAAACACGGGCAAAACGAGTATGCTGACGCTCCGCCACCACAATAAGACGCAAAATAAGTCCGGTAAAAAGAAACAATACGGCCGCCGAACCTATAAAGCCTTCTTCTTCCCCTACCGTACAGAAGATAAAGTCTGTATCCTGTTCAGGCACATACTTCAGTTTAGTCTGTGTACCATTCAAAAAGCCTTTCCCCCATAAGCCTCCCGACCCAATAGCAATCTTACTCTGATTCACATTGTATCCTGCCCCCGCCAAATCTTCCTCCATACCAAGCACCACTTTAATACGTATCTGCTGATGTGGCTCCAGCACATTATTGAAAACATAATCGGCAGAAAAAAGAAATCCCACCGAACCTATCGCAAATAGAGCAATATAAAAATAATTACGCATACGTTCATGCATAGAAAGGAAGATCAAATAGAACAATAAAACTACGCACAATCCATATTGGAACCAAGTAATGTCAAAAGGGATAACATAATACGAAAATAATAAAGCCAGCAAGGTACCACCAACACCAATCCCTCCGATATACCACACTACCGATGCTTTTTTGCAATAACTATTAACTAATAAAGCAGAAAGGATGACTATCAGCAGCAACACAGAAAATTCACCGATGGAAGTACAGTCATCCGCCATCAATTCATTGCCAAAACGGATTCCAACTACAAAATAGACCACGGCGCAAATCCCGGCAAACAAAATAGAACCCGGCATCCCCTCCCGGTACAGCATAAAAAAGAAAGCCAGATAAACCAAAGCCGACCCCGTTTCCCGTTGCAAAATAATAAGCAACATGGGCAGCAACACCATCCCTACCACAGGCAATGAATACTTTAACTTACTCATTGTAAACCCGTAGACATTCATAAATTTAGCCAAAGCCAGCGCCGTGGCAAATTTAGCAAATTCCGCCGGTTGCAAACTTACAGGTCCGAATTTTATCCATGAGTAAGATCCCTTAGTATCCTCTGCCAGAAAAGGTGTTATCAACAACAGCAGCATCATGCCTCCATATAAAATGTAAGCAAACATATCATATAACTTATCCTCCAACATCATCAGGATAAATCCGAGCCCCAAAGAGCAACAGATCCATACAAACTGTTTTCCTGCCCTAGTGTCGAAACTAAAAAAATCAATCTCACCATAATCATAGCTGGCTCCACATACGCTGAACCATCCAAAGATAACCAGCATCAGATAAATGCAGATAGTCATCCAGTCCACTGATTTCCATATACTATCGTTCGTGTATGCCATAATCTATTCGTCTGTTTTGTATTTCCGCCGCTTTCGCCTCACTTTCCGGTGAAAGTTCGCCTTTTAAATATTTCTCCATCATCAATGCACCGATAGGTACACCATAGGTTGCTCCCCAACCTCCATTCTCTACATAGACTACCACGGCAATCTTAGGATCATTCATTGGTGCAAACCCCATAAAAGCAGAATGGTCCTTTCCACGGTTTTGCGCCGTACCTGTCTTGCCACACACTTCAATTCCCGGAATATTCGCATTACGGCAAGTTCCTCCCAATACTGCCGAACGCATACCTTCGACTACCGTCTGATAATGTTCACGGCTTACTTTAGTATAACGTTTGGTCGTATACAGGGTATCCAACGGCTCGTCTTCCACTTCTTTCACTACATGCGGAGTAATATAATAGCCCCGGTTAGCAATAGTAGCCCCAAGGTTAGCAATCTGCAACGGAGTAGCCGTCACTTCCCCCTGGCCGATGGAAATAGAAATAATCGTCAGTCCGTTCCATGATCCCCGATAGTTCTTATCATAATAAGCAGCATTCGGGATCATCCCACGCTTCTCACCCGGAAGGTCTACTCCCAAAGGATAACCAAATCCCATAGAAACCATATAATCACGCCATGTATTCATGGCAGTCTGTACAGAACCATACTTCTTCTTCGCCCCTATCATGTGAAACAACCCCCAACAGAAATAACCGTTACAGGAAGTTGCAATGGCAGGCACCAAAGGCAGGGGCGACCCATGAGAGTGGCAGCCCACCCTAAGACCGGCATACACAAAGCCATGATAGCAAGAATAGGCTGTCTGAGGAGTAATAATCCCCTCTTGCAGGAAAGTCAACGCCTGAGTAGTCTTGAAAGTAGATCCCGGTGGGAATTGCCCCATAATAGAACGGTTCAGCAATGGTTTCCAACTGTCACGCGCCAGTTCCAGATGATTTTTACCCCGTTGGCGCCCCACCATCAATCTTGGGTCAAAAGTGGGAGCAGATACCATACAAAGTATTTCTCCTGTGGATGGCTCGATAGCCACTATACTGCCTATCTTCCCTTCCAACAGACGCTCTCCCAACATCTGAAGCTCTATGTCTATACCTAGTTTCAGATTCTTCCCCGGAACGGGAGTCTTGTCATATTTCCCGTCCATATACCGTCCCTGAATACGTCCACGGGCATCGCGCAGTAATATCTCCACTCCTTTCTCGCCCCTCAACTGTTTTTCGTATGAGCGTTCCACCCCCTGTTTCCCTATGAAGTCACCGCGTACATAGTAATCATCGGCTTCAATATCCCCCTTGGACACTTCTGCAATATCTCCCAGAACATGAGCAGCCGCATTGTAATTATACTGGCGGATAGTACGCCGCTGAATATAGAAACCGGGAAACTTGAACAGTTTTTCTTGGAAGACTCCGCACTCTTCTGCCGAAAGCTGGGTCATAAATACCTGATGAATATATGGAGAGTAGCCCGGATTGGAACGTCTGTCCTTTATCTCGCGGATACGCTTTTTAAAATAGTCGGGGGTAATATTCAATGTTTTACATAAATCAAGCGTATCAAGGTTGTGCACCTCTTTCATCACCATCGTAACGTCATAGGCAGGTTGGTTATACACCAGCAGGTTACCGTTCCGATCGTACATCACCCCACGGCTAGGGTATTGTGTCTTGTTCAGAAAAGCGTTGCTATCGGCGTTCTTTTTATAATCCTCACTCATAATCTGCAAGGTAAAAAGACGTATCAGGTAAATCAGCACAATAACGATCACCGATGCACCGATTACATATTTCCGCTTCTCCAGATTATAATCTCTTTCCACTATTTTTTCCTCCTGATCGCCTCAGCACACAATATACAAATGATGGTTATTGAGGCATCTGTCAATATTTTCAACAATAAGACAGGCAGGTTGAAGAATGAAAAAGTATCTATGACAAGTAAAATGGTACAAAATAAGAAAGTACACAATAAGATATACCGGAAGAAAGGCGAGAATCCCATACTCTTGATACCCGGTTCAAAATCCTCGACGCTATCGCGGAGCGTGACTAATCGTAATACAGGTTCACGCATAAAAGCCAGTACAGTGGCCGCAGCCGCATTCATCCCCGGAGTGTTGCCTAATATATCGACTGTCAATCCCAACAGGAATGCCCATATCATAAGGACATTACGGCTAACTCCCGAATTGTACTTCAAAATAAAATAGATAAAAAAGAAAGGAGTGGCATACCCGTTGATATGCATATGATTCAGCACCAGCACTTGCAACAGTACCAGTCCGATAAACCACTCTATTCTTTGTAGATAAGTCAACATCAACCTTCTTACTTAGTCGTTTTTACCTGCTTTTCCAACTCCAATTGTTCCTCCTGCCCTTTTTGGGCAATTACGCGCACATCATTCAAACGGGCGAAGTCCGTAAATAGTTTCACCCGCAGCAAATAAGACAAGCCATCGTGACTATCGGCGATATCATCTACCGTACCCACCGGAATGCCGGAAGGGAAAACAGCACTGTGTCCACTGGTTACAATGGTGTCACCTAAAGAAAATAATGAATGACGGGGCATATCCTTTATAAAAGCAAATTCGGATGAACCGCCATCCCATTTCAAGAAGCCGAAATAATCACTCCGTTTTATCTTACAGCTAATACTGCTTTTGGAATTCAATACCGGAATGACAATGGAGTAATGTGGAGAGGTGAGATAAACAATACCAACCACACCGCTTCCATTTACCACTCCCATCTCACTACGAATGCCATCCGCTTCTCCTTTGTCAAGTGTAATATAGTTATCAGCATGAGTCACACTGTTATTTATCACGCTAGCCTTGAATATATCATATCCTGCCAGTGCTTCCTGCTTAAGCTGTTCTACACCACTGCTGTCTTCCGTCGCTTCAATCAAAGCTTTACGGATACTCTCCAACTGCAATTCCAGTTCCACATTTTTCTGTACCAACTCATCGTTGATCGTTTTCAGATGAAAATATCCGGTAACATTATTGGCTGCATCATACATAGCTCCCGAAACAAAATTAGCAGATGTAAAGAACGCACTCCCCTGATAACTGTTGAAGCGGAATAATAAAGCAAAACTGATTATCTCCAAAAGGACAAAGAGAAACCAGTAGTTATACTTTAAAAAGAAATTCAGCAGATTTTTCATTAATACCAATTGTTCAATGTGCTAATTTGCCAATGTGCCAATGTACTGCGCTATCCATACCGCATGGCATTAGCAAATTAGCAAACTGCCTCATTAGCAAATCATTTACCGCATCAAAAAAGAGAAACGATCTACATTCTTCAGTGCAATACCGGTACCTTTCGCCACACTCAGCAAAGGATCTTCGGCTATATGGAACGGAATATTGATTTTGTCTGTCAGACGCTTGTCCAAACCGCGCAGCAAAGCACCACCACCAGCCAAATAAATACCGTTCAAAACAATATCAGCATAAAGTTCAGGCGGAGTCTGTTCCAATGCACTAAGGATAGCTGTTTCAATTTTTGCAATACTCTTTTCCAAACAATGCGCCACCTCCTGATAACACACCGGAACTTCCATGGGAAGAGCAGTGATACGGTTAGGCCCGCGTACAATGTAATCTTCGGGAGCATCATCTCCCAAATCAGTCAAGGCAGCACCTACATGTATCTTGATACGTTCGGCCATACGTTCACTCACCTTCACATTGTGCTGACGGCTCATATATTCCTGAATATCGGCTGTAAGATCGTCACCGGCAATACGTATCGAATTGTTGGAAACAATACCACCCAATGAAATCACGGCAATTTCTGTAGAACCACCACCTATATCAACAATCATATTACCTTCAGGAGCCTCTACATCAATACCGATACCAATAGCCGCGGCCATAGGTTCAAAAATCAAATAAACATCCCGTCCTCCCGCATGCTCAGCACTGTCACGTACCGCACGAAGCTCTACTTCAGTGCTACCCGAGGGAACTCCGATCACCATACGCAAAGAAGGAGAAAAGAAACGATTACCCATGTTCACTTTCTTTATTAAACCGCGCATCATCTGTTCACAGGCATTAAAGTCGGCAATAACCCCGTCGCGTAGCGGACGTACAGTACGAATATTCGGATTTTCCTTCTCGTACATCATTTTAGCCCGTTCGCCTACGGCAATCATCTTGTCGGTACGGCGATCAAGCGCAACGACCGAAGGTTCGTCCACTACAATCTTCCCGTTATTTAAAATGATGGTATTGGCAGTGCCAAGGTCCATCGCAATCTCTTGTGTAAAGGAGAATAATCCCATAAATTCATTTACAATTTAGCAATTTACAATTGACATTTGCAATTTACCATTTACCTGAACAATGCTGTATAAACAGTCCGATTGTAGCCGCAAATGGTAAATTGCAATGATCTTAGTGTTTAAAGTGACGAATCCCTGTAACGACCATAGCTACGCCATGTTCATTGCAGTATTGGAAAGTCAACTCGTCTTTTACAGAGCCTCCCGGCTGGATAACAGCTTTCACACCCTCCTTATCCGCTATCTCTACACAATCGGGGAAAGGGAAGAAAGCATCACTGGCCATCACTGCGCCATTCAAATCAAACTCAAATGATTTTGCTTTTTCAATGGCTTGTTTCAATGCATCCACACGTGAAGTCTGACCTACACCGCTAGCCAGCAGTTGTTTGTTCTTGGCCAGTACAATAGCATTACTTTTACTATTCTTCACAATCTTATTTGCAAATAACATATCTTCTATTTCAGTCGCCGTAGGAGCTTTTTCAGTAACCTGCTTCAAGTCGGCAGGAGTTTCCACGTCCAGGTCTCTTTCCTGAACCAAAACCCCATTCAATAAAGAACGGAATTGTTTCTTCGGCAATTTAGCTTCCTTACGAACCAAAATAATACGGTTCTTCTTCTGTCCCAGAATCTCTAATGTATCTACATCATAATCCGGAGCAATAATTACCTCAAAGAACAGTTTATTGATTTCTTCCGCTGTTTCTTTATCAATCACGGCATTAGTAACCAACACACCTCCGAAAGCCGACACCGGATCGCCTGCCAACGCATCTTTCCATGCTTCCAGCACAGTAGGGCGCGAAGCTAATCCACAGGCATTATTATGCTTCAGAATGGCAAATGTCACCTCATCAAATTCATCAATCAAATCAACGGCCGCATTGATATCCAACAAATTGTTATAGGAAATTTCTTTTCCATGAATCTGGTCGAACATCGCATCCAGATTTCCATAGAAATAACCTTTCTGATGAGGATTTTCACCATAACGAAGTTGTTTTTGTTCTTCCACCGCGCAACGGAAAGCCGAACCTTCACCACCATCAAAATAGTTAAAGATAGCAGAATCATAATGAGAAGAAACAGCAAACGCTTCTTTTGCGAACCAACGGCGTTCCTCGCGTGAAGTAGTAGCGCCATGTTCCAGCAACATATCACGGAACGGCTTATATTGTGCCTGACTAGCGATAATCACCACATCATTAAAGTTCTTAGCAGCAGCACGAATCAAAGAAATACCACCTATATCAATTTTTTCGATGATAGCTTGTTCTTCGGCCCCCGAAGCCACAGTTGCCTCAAACGGATACAGGTCAACGATGACCAAATCTATTTCGGGTATTTCATATTTTTCTATCTGTTGCATATCTTGTTCCAAACCACGACGGCATAAAATACCTCCAAAGACTTTAGGATGCAGTGTCTTCACACGTCCGCCCAAAATAGAGGGATAAGTAGTAAGATCCTCCACCGCTTTGCAAGGGAAACCTAAAGATTCGATAAACTGTCTTGTACCTCCTGTTGACAGGAACTCTACTCCTTCTTCGTGTAGTTTGGTTATAATCTCGTCCAAACCTTCTTTGTGATAAACCGACACCAATGCGGTTTTAATTCTCTTAGCCTCTGACATTTTTTATAGATTAAGTATTTGGGCTACAAAGGTATAAATTTTCACTCTATAAATTCCACACATAAACGTGAAATATTATTTATCCACTCATATTTGTTTCAAAAAAGAAGAGATCCGCCACTAAATATGGATAATAATAAATTAAAAATCAAGTTGTGTGAATCCGTGCAATCCGTGGCGAACAAAAAAACGCCTGTAACACAAATGTAACATATATGACATTTTATCATAATATACCTCCCGTACCTTTGCGCCCAATAAAATAGAGAGACAAAATTATATGGAAACAATGTTTTTGGGAATCGTCGTATTCCTTTTTCTGCTAGCCATATTCGATTTGGTAGTAGGCGTCAGCAACGACGCAGTGAACTTTATGAATTCCGCCATCGGTGCTAAAGCCGCGTCATTCAAGACCATCATCGCCATTGCCGCTTTCGGTATCTTCATCGGCGCCACACTGAGCAACGGTATGATGGAAATCGCACGGCACGGTATTTTCAGGCCTGAACAATTTTATTTTCAGGAGTTAATGTGTATCTTTCTAGCAGTTATGGTAACAGACGTAGTCCTATTGGATATTTTCAATTCCTTAGGAATGCCTACCTCCACTACCGTATCCATGGTATTCGAACTATTGGGAGGTACTTTCGTTCTAGCTCTTATCAAAATAGCAGGAGACGAAACTGGAATGCTAGGATTTGCTGATCTGCTGAATACGGAAAAGGCATTGTCCGTCATTTTAGGTATCTTCCTCTCAGTAGCAGTAGCTTTCTTCTTCGGCACATTAGTACAATATCTCTCCCGTCTCCTCTTCACATTTAATTATACAAAGAAACTGAAATACACTATCGGACTGTTCGGCGGTATTGCTGTTACGGCCATTATCTACTTCATGTTGATAAAAGGTCTGAAAGATTCCGCCTTCATGACCACCGAAAACAAACATTGGATTCAGGAAAACACCTTGATGTTAGTAAGTTGCAGTTTTGTGTTCTTCACCATTCTGATGCAAATATTGCATTGGTGCAAGATAAATGTATTCAAGGTGGTGGTAATGTTAGGTACTTTTGCCTTAGCTATGGCTTTTGCAGGCAATGACTTAGTAAACTTCATCGGTGTGCCCTTGGCAGGCTTCTCAGCTTATACAGACTTCATGGCTAATGGAAACGGTGAACCAATGGGATACTTGATGAACTCACTGAATGGTCCGGCTAAAACCCCATTTCTTTTTTTATTTTTAGCAGGCGTCATTATGGTATATGCGCTGATTACTTCAAAAAAAGCGCAAAATGTAGTGAAGACTTCGGTAGATCTCTCGCGTCAGGATGAAGGTGACGAAATGTTTGGTTCTTCCGCTGTAGCACGCAGTATTGTCCGTTCTACCATGAGCGCTTCGGAAAGTATAGCTAAAATATTGCCCGACAATCTGAAACGATGGGCCGACAGCCGTTTTAACAAAGATGTGATGATTATGGAGAACGGGGCAGCATTTGATTTGATACGCGCTTCTGTCAATTTGGTACTGGCCGGTCTGCTCATAGCTTTGGGAACCTCTTTGAAACTCCCTCTTTCTACCACTTACGTAACTTTCATGGTAGCTATGGGTAGTTCATTAGCCGACCGTGCCTGGAGCCGTGACAGTGCCGTATACCGTATCACCGGTGTGCTTTCTGTTATCGGTGGATGGTTCATCACTGCCGGAGCCGCTTTCACGATCTGTTTTGTGGTTACGCTCATCATGTATTATGGAGGCACATTCGCCATGTTGGCCCTTATTGCACTTGCCATCTTCCTATTGGTTCGCAGCAACATACACTACAGCAAGAAACAGAAGGATAAAGGCAAAGACGACATATTCTCCCGCCTCATTGCCAGTAAAGACAAAGAAGAGCGTTGGAGATTACTCCGCCAGCATGTAAATAACACATTGGTAGCCGAAATGGCATTCACCAATGAAACCTACCGGCAGATAACCGACGGTTTCATCAACGAAAATCTGAAAGCTCTGCGCAAGGCCGTGAACAATACCGACAATCAGAAAGAAATGTTAAAAAAGATACGCCGTAAAGAAATACTAGGTCTGCGCCGTATAGACAACTTTACTGCTATCGAGAAAAACACTTGGTTCCACTTGGGAAGCAACAGTTGTGAACAAATGCTTTACTGTCTGAAACGTATCTGCGATCCTTGTAAAGAACATGTGGACAATAAGTTCACCCCATTATCGGAACGTGCCACTAACGAGTTCATCCCTATCCGCGATGAGATGACCGCATTAATGACCAAGGCTACTGAAGTACTTGCCAACAAGGCCTACGATCAGACTGATGCCTTGCTACGTGAAGGCGCCATTCTGAAAGGCAAGATCTCTACCTTGCGCAAAGAACAGATGGACCGCATACAAGAACGGGATGTCAATGTAAAAGCTTCCATGGTGTACCTCAATGTATTGCAGGAATCACAAGAATTGGTTTCCTACTGGCGTCATCTGTTACGCGCCGACCGTATGTTCCAGACTGATTTGAAAAAATAAAAAGATTTATATTCCTATTATATGTTTTTTAAGATAACTTCTTTCCTCCAATTGGAGGAAAGAAGTTATCTTTGTTTCGTATATATAGACATTATTCAAACAAACCTATGGAAAACCTCAAAAAAATTATCAAACAGTTCCCCAAAGTGGGTGAAGTGAAAGAAATCAAAGCTTTGACATCCGGCCTCATCAATCAGACTTATCTGGTAAAATCGGTATCTCCTGAAGAGCCTGACTATGTATTGCAACGAATCAACCATTTAATATTTACCAATATTGAAATGCTGCAACACAATATAGAAGTAGTGACCAGACACATCCGCCAAAAGCTGGAAGCCAGACACGAAGAGGACATTGAACGTAAGGTACTCCATTTTCTACCTTCCACCAATGGCAAGACCTATTTCTATGATGGAGAAGGTTATTGGCGAATTTCAATATTTATTCCGCGTTCACAAACATTGGAAACAGTTACACCGGAATCTTCCTATCTGGCAGGACTGAAGTTTGGTGAATTCCAGGCCATGCTGGCTGATGTACCCGAACAACTCGGAGAAATCATCCCCGATTTCCACAATATGGAATTCCGCTTAAAACAATTACGTGAAGCCGTATCCGCCAACATATCCGGCCGTTTGGCAGAAGTACAGGACATAGTGGACGCAATAGAAAAAGATGCTGATACGATGTGCAGCGCTGAACGTTTTTACCGTGAAGGCAAATTGCCCAAACGCATCTGCCACTGTGACACAAAAGTAAGCAACATGTTATTTGATGAAAACGGAAAAGTGTTGTGTGTCATTGACCTGGACACGGTAATGCCCAGTTTCATTTTCTCCGATTTCGGTGATTTCCTCCGTTCGGCAGCCAATACCGGCAAGGAGGATGAGGCTGATTTAAATAAGGTGAAGTTCAACATGGAAATCTTCAAAGCATTTACCAAAGGTTATATTGAATCGGCCCGGACTTTCCTGACTCCTCTCGAAATAGAAATGCTACCTTACGCTGCCACCCTGTTCCCCTATATGCAAGCTGTACGCTTTTTAGCAGATTATATAAACGGAGACACGTATTATCAAACCCGGTATAAAGACCATAATCTGGTACGCACCAAAGCGCAGTATAAACTGTATCTGGAAGCAAAATCCGCTACACCGGACATGAAGGCTTATATCAACAGTCTGCTATAATATAAAAACAAGAAGGAGCACAAAGGTATCTTAATGACACGAACCTCTGTGCTCCTTTCATATTCGTCCGGCAATGATCCTAAATCTACCGTTTCGGTATATCTACCGATTTTTCACTTTTCCCTTTCAGATGTTCGGAAAAGTAATCAACCAGTTTCCAATAGAAATATTCATTCATATCACCGAATCCATGACGCTGTTGAGGAAGAATCAGCATATCAAAACGCTTCCCGGCACGAATCAAGGCGTCAACTACCCGTAAGGTATTGCCCGGATGCACATTATTATCAATATCACCATGAATCAATAACAAATTTCCTTTCAATTGCTTCGCTATTTCAGGATTAGTAGCAATCTTATAAACGAAAGTTGTATCCCCTTTCTCACTCACCACCTCTTTTACGCCGTGATGCGTTTCACTCCACCAACGGTTATAGATATTGTTATCATGATTTCCGGCACAAGAAACAGCCACTTTGAAGAAATCCGGGTATTGGCACATAGCCGCCGTACTCATAAATCCACCTCCCGAATGTCCATGAATACCAACCTTATCTATATCTATAAAATGATGACGCTGCGCCAATTGCTCGATAGCATATTTATGATCGGCCAGCGGATAATCACGCATATTTCCATATCCATAATTATGATACCATTTAGAGCGGCTAGGATGCCCGCCGCGTTGTCCCACAGAAATAACAATAAATCCGGCCTGTGCCAAACGGTCGGTACGGGGGCTCATACGGGTAAACGGATAATAAACACCTTCCACCTGTGGCCCAGGATAAACATAATCCACAATAGGATAAACCTTAGTTGAGTCAAAATTAAAAGGTTTATACATCACACCATACAGATCTGTCACGCCATCAGCCGCCTTTACCTTAAATATTTCCGGAAATTTATAACCGGCAGCAAAAAGCTGTGAAAAATCACTCTCCTGAATATCCATTACCTTATTGCCATTAGTATCCAGCAGGATGGCGCAGGGCACCGTATTTACACGCGAATAGTTATCCACCACAAAACGAGCATCATCATCCACTTCCACACGATGGAAATAATCCCCTTTGGTCAGTAATTTCAAACCGCTGCCATCCAGATTCACACGATACAAATGTTCATAATAAGGATGTTCTTTCGCATTCATTCCATTGGCAGTAAAATAAATCACACGTGCCTTGTCATCTACTTTCAAGATTTCCTCCACGTGCCAGGGACCTTTTGTGATACGATTTTTCAAATTACCCTGATCATCATATAAATAAAGGTGTGCCCAACCATCACGCTCACTCCATTGAATAATTTCCTTTCCACCATTCAAGACTCTTAAAGGACGAGTTTCCTGATAGGTATTCATCCGTTCCTTTATTACTGGTACAACAGAATCCTGTCCTATCGTATAGGAACAAACATCAATCCGATGTAAATCACGGCTGCTACGGGTCAGGAAGAAACGGTTGTTATCACCCTGCCAAACGGCAGCCTGATCTTCCATATCACGCTGTTTTTGCATCATTGGTTTGTATTCCAGGCCAATGCTTTGATCTTTATAAGCTGCTACTTTAATTTCCTTACGTTTATTATCAACCAAGTCAAACAAGTACAGGTGTTCTATGGGAGCTTCCTTTTCTCCCGGCATCTGGTATTTATAAGTTTCCAATGTGGGACGTGGACGGGCCATCGAATTTATTACCCATAACTCTTTCACAGCGCGATCGTCAGAAACTGTCATAGCAAAATAACGTGAATCCGGAGACCACACTCCACCTACACGACGACGCTTGCCATTACATAAAGTATCTGTATTCAACATACTATAGGGAATACCATAGCCAAAATCCTTCATGCCATCTGTAGTAAGCTGGATTTCCACGATCGTACTATCCTTTTCATTTTTTTTCGCCTTTTCATAATCTTCACGACTCATGCGATACAAATTCAAATCCTTGGCATAAATCACCGTTTTACCATCAGGAGAGACCGATCCCCAATAGATTTTCTTCAGGTCGTCTTCTTTATCTTTCAGATGGGTCAATTTACGGGTAGGATAGTCATAAGAAAAATAAAAGATTTCCTTCTCATTCTTCTTGTCCTTCTTATCCTTGCCATCTTTCTTTGGTGTCGCATCTTTTGTAGACTTTACTTCAAAAGTAAAGGTACGCCCATCTTCTTCCGCTTTCAGATTTGTGATTGGCAAATGGCGTGCCTCAAAGGGATCTTTTACAATTTCGGTAAGCTGGGAAGCTAATTCATCCCTATCAAACAAAAGCTTCTTTGTCCGGGCAGCCGGATCAACCACATACCAAAAGGTTCCTTCACTTGTTTTGTACTCGAACCAGAAATTATTACCTTTCTGGAACCAATGCGGATCCACCACAGTAGAAAACAACATGGTGTTCAATTTTTCTTGTGTGTATTTCTCTGCCTGCAGATATTCCGGCAAGCGTTCCTGCGCTTTTGCAACAGAAACTGTCGTACACAGACCGCCCATTAAAAGGGTAATGAATAGCATTTTCCTCATAGATTGAACTTTTATCGTGTTTATAAAAAACAAACATACACAAAATTCTTCATTTAACAATCTTAAACAAAGAATTTTGTGTATGTTTGTTTCATTTATCCTTTTCTTATCAGAAACTATACCCTGAAGTAAAGCTAACCATATGATTCCGTATCCTTAAATCATTCTGTTCCTTATTATATTTTCCCCAAGCCAAATCATACCCGATAGTAAATGAAATCCGTTTAACAGCAATCCCGACAGAAGCCGTTCCTCCCCAATCCAAACGAGGGGACGCCTCAAAACCAAATTCCTCATTTACTGTTTTTCCTTTAAATGTGCCAAACCGGTAATAATCATTCCGGTATTCGTACTGTCCAACACCTGTTTCTTCATCTATATTATATTTTGAGGAAGAAACATAAGCATTAGTACGTCCACCAATTCCTACAGCTACATAAGGTCCTACTGCTAATTTAAGACGCACATCATCACAAAGTTTAAAACCCCAATGAGCCATAACAGGCAATTGCAAATAATAACGCGTGGACTCAACATTCGTTTTTTCATAATCCATGCTAAATCCTCCCCCTGTTGATATGTTTCCCCAGCTCATAGGATGATACCCACCTTTCTGCATTAAGATATAAACCCCGGACTTCAAGCCAAAAGAAGGCTTCTTTCCCACCCCTTCCTTTAACTGATACAACACACCGGCACCGGCTTTAAAACCTAATGTAACTGATGTCCCTTCATTTTCCTTATTCACTACCAAGCCGGCTTCCGGCGTAACACTCCAACGAGACTGAGCGTTCAACATCATACTCGCCAAAATACCTGCCATAAATAAAATTACTTTTTTCATCTTTTTCTTCTTTTTAGTTCATTATCTATGTAAAAGACTAAAAATTCAGAAAAACCCCCATTGCATATCCGGAAAAATAATAAAATAACATGAGCAACTCACTCACATAACAAAAGAAACACCCTACATTTAAACATACCGTTCAAGAAATCAAAAAAACAAACGCTGCAAAAACGAACCAACAGCAGCAAAAGTTATCGCTTATTTTTCGCATTCTCTTTATATTCGGTAGGTGTCATACCAAAACGTTGTTTAAAACATTTGCTGAAATAACGAGGATCATTAATACCTACCATATAAGCAATCTGCGTCATATTATAATCACCACTCTCTATCAATTGTGCGGCACGTTTCACACGCATCTCTTTAATAAACTCAATGGGGGCAAGTCCTGTCAGGGTCTTCAGTTTCTTGAAAAAGACAGAACGGCTCACCGCAAGCTCCTGTACCAAATCATCCACTATCAAATCGCCATTATCCATATTCTTCTCCATTAATTCCGTCAGTTTCTCCATAAACTTACGGTCATGGGAAGACATCTCAGGCTGTGTTTGCTGTTCTTCCTCCGCAACAGGCTGAATATTCATCAGATTCGCACAATACAACTGTTGCAACTTGACACGTTGTGTCAGAATATTCTCCACCCTGGCCTTCAGGTAAGTAGCACTGAACGGCTTCGTTATATAATCCTCAACTCCCAGTTCCATACCTTCCAACTTACTGTCCATATCCGTCTTAGCCGTCAGTAAAACGACTGGAATGTGACTGGTCGCCATATTAGCACGCAAATCTTCTGTCATGGTAATACCATCCTTTTCCGGCATCATGATATCACTAATAATAATATCCGGAACAAACTTCAAAGCCTTATCCAAACCTTCAGCCCCATTGACAGCCTCTATGACGTTGAAATTTGAGATAAAGATACTACGCAAAAAGAAACGAAGTTCCAAATTATCTTCAACCAGCAACATCGTTTTGCTTTCATTCCTCTTCTCTTCATGTCCCTGAACAGATTCTTCCACCTCTTCCGGCTTCATTTCGACAGAATCAGAGAGAATGAACTCTACATTCTCCGTATAGTGCTCCTTGCCTTTCAAAAACTCAACCGTGAAACAACTGCCCTCCCCCTCTTTACTATCCACACGGATAGTCGCTTTGTGCAGTTCCACCAATTCCTTAACCAAAGAAAGACCGATACCAGAACTTTGCTGATTAAACAAATTCTTGTCCAACAGATTTTCAAAACGGACAAAAAGGGAAGCTTTCTTGCTTTCAGAAATTCCTATACCTTGATCCTGCACACCAATCGCCACATTATGTTCATTTTCATGAATGAAAAGCGTAATCATCTTACCCTGTGGAGTATACTTGAAAGCATTGGAAAGCAGATTGAAGACAATCTTTTCCAACTTATCCGCATCTACCCACAGTTTCAAGGAAGGCATTTCACTTTCGAATACAAAATCAATATGATGCTCTTCGGCCAGCGATTCAAAATTATCCATGATATGGTGTACAAAAGGAACAATATCTATCTGCTCTATACGCAACTTCATCTTATTTTTCTGTATTTTGCGGAAATCAAGAATTTGGTTCACCAAGCGAAGCATACGGTCGGTATTACGTTCTACTACATGCAATTGCTCACGTACATCATCCGGCAAAGTCTTGTTTTTCAGAACATATTCCACTGGACCTGCAATCAATGTCAGCGGAGTGCGAAGTTCGTGAGAAATATTTGTAAAAAAGCGAAGCTTTATATCAGAAACCTGCTGTTCCACAGACACTTCATGTTTCAGACGATAAATGGTAAACAATATATATACTCCTGAAAACAGAATCAACAGAAAAGCAAGAATATAAATTGCCATAGCCCAAGCCGTTTCCCAAAACGAAGGCTGAATGGTGATTCTCAAACTGCGCTCATTCTCTACCCAAACCCCATCACTATTGGTCGATTTAACCTGAAATACATAATCCCCTTTCGGCAGATTGGTGTATGTAGCGGTACGTTGTTTATCCACATAATTCCATTCCTTATCAAATCCATGCAAACGATAAGCATAACGGATATTTTCAGGATAAATCATATCCAAGGCTGCAAAGGACAAAGTTACAATATTCTCCTTGTGCGAAAGTACCAGGTGTTCTGTATTATCAAGAGACTGTCGCAACAAACTGCCTGATACACCCGGAATCACCTCCTGATTGGATATTTTCAACGTTCCGAAAACAATGGATGGAACATAATTGCTTTTCTTGATATGTTCCGGTTCAAAATAAAGCATACCACGACTGGTGCCAAAGAGTAGGGTACTGGAACTAAGATTCAGCGATGTCCCCTCCTCAAAACGTATTTTGCCCCCAAAATCCCGTTCATTATAATTTTCAAAACGCTGTTCGGACGGAATAAATTTACTCAATCCGTTTTCCGTACTTATCCACAGATTCCCCGTGTCATCCTCTTCTACAGACAACAGGATATCTGAAGGCAGACCATCCTTCACGGTATAGGATTTAAATACCGCCTTCCCTTCCCCGTTCATGGAAACAAGCTGGTTAAGTCCTCCCCCAAATGTAGCCAGATAAACTTCTCCTTGTGAAGTGGTGACAATCCGATATACGTTATTGTTGCTCAGACAATTCATATCATCGGGGATACGTGCATAAAGATGGAACACAATCGACTCCGGATCTTTAAAATCCTCTTTAAAACTAAGCGCGCCATCACTGCTCCCCACCCATATATTCCCTTTCTTGTCAGAAGTGATATGGCGTACACGGTAACAACGGTCATACGGAAAACCTTTCAGGTTATTTCTAGAACTAATAAACACATATTTCCCTTCAGGAGTTTTCTGAATATAATTCAACCCTCCACCGAAAGTTGCCACCCAAATGCGTCCATGCTTGTCTTCATGTAACCAGTAAACACTATTATGACTCAGGCTATAAATATCATCTTCATCATATTTGAATCGAGTAAACTTAAAATGGGTCCCCTCCTTTTCTGCCAGAATAATACCATCCCCTTTGGTCGCAATCCAAATGTTTCCGTGAGAATCTTGCATGATATGATAAGGAACTCCCCGTAACGGTCTGCCAGATTTGGCTATATCCCCCTCTTCGGTCAGAATACCCTGAAAATCTAAATCAGAAGAATAAATTTCAATCTGACCATCCCGTTTTCCCATCCAGATGCGATGTTCGCTATCTTCAAACAACGCACGTACCGTATTGGAATTCAAGTCATAACTGTGACCCATGCGGGGATAAATATGGAACTGGCTTCCTAAAAAAGTAATCTTCTCCAACCCCTTAGAATGAGTACATAACCAAAGATTGCCTTGCTTATCGGATAACATGGAATGTAATTTATTGGAAAAGTGCCAATCGGGTGAATCGGGATCATTATAGAAAGGCAACAGCCGATTTGCCTCTCTGTCATACCAAGAAAGCCCTCCTCCTTGCGGATGTACCCACAAATTACCGTTCAAGTCTTCACAAATATGAAAACTGGGATAGGAACGATCGGCACCACGAGGCTCCACTTGCATCTTTTCTTGCTTAAATACTTCCGTCAAAGGATTGAAATGACAAACTTTTCCCCATTCGGTCATCTCAAACCATGCTTCCTGCTTACTGTCAACATAAACAGAACGGAAAGCGTCTGCCGGGAATTCGGGACAATTGGATTTATTATAGACTTTACACTCTTTTGTATCCGAATAGTACAATATCAATCCTTCATGGGCAGTTGTTATCAACAGCCCCGTACCTTTTATTTCATTTATAGCAATCACTTTATCCTTTACCGGCAATTCCCAAAGACGAAAGATTTCATTCTGCAAAGAATAGCACCATATCCGTCCTCTGTCTGATCCAAAATAAAGTTCGTCACCATAACTGCAAAAAGAGTAGAAGGCCTGTACGGGTTCATCTTTGCCTGACTGGATATTCACAAAATAAGAGACAGGCTCTTCTTTATCATTCGTAATCTTCAGCAGACCGTTATCAGTAAGCAACCACTCTTGATTGTAAGCATCGCTAAAAACCTGATTAATATGAACGGCATTTCCTCCACGACTATGAGTAGCATATACTTGGGTAGTTATACTGTAATCTTTAGGGTTTGTTTTTACACGGACAGCCCCCTCATTTTCAGAAAGTAACCAAATGACACTGTCGGGCAATATTTTAATAGAAGAGAAACGCATACCCTCCTCTTCACCTTCAGCAGGGATTTGTTCGAATTTCTCTGTTCTTTGGTCAAAACGATACACACGGTAATCATACGTTTGCAGCCAAATATAATTATAAGGGTCTACTTCCAATAAGTCTACCCGGTTGTTAGTCATAGTAATTTTATTCCCTTGTCTGGCTTTATAAACTTTGAAGTCATAACCGTTGAACCGGTTGATTCCATCCCAAGTAGAGAACCATAAAACTCCATTATGGTCTTGTACCATGCTCATGATGGAGTTCTGAGACAAGCCGTTTTCCGAAGAATAATGAGTAAAGATACAATTAGGCTGACTTTTTGCATAAAAAAAGAGCAGCAAAGTAAGTATAAACAGAATGTGTCTTTTCATTTCGTAGATTTTCATATATAGTATGGCAAAAATACATAAAAAACGAGAGATACTGACATACAAGTTCCTAAAAAAATAAAAGGGGCAAAGTTAAATCCCCCTTTTATCATTCTACTCTTCCCTGACACTTTCCATAGGAGCAAATAGAATTCCTCCCTACAGTGACAAAGTATTATTACTGGTAGAAAGAACAGCTTATCTCTTTAAATTCTGCAACAACACATTTCCATTTTCCACCGGATTCCATCCGTCATCACCTGCCAAAATCTGTGCTTCATTATAATTACTGATATCGTTCAGCTGCTTTCCAAACGAAGCACGCGAAGCGGTAGCCGCCCCTTCTCCCGTATTCCGGTATTCAGCATAGAATACGGTTTCCTCATTTCCTTTTTTGCCCCAGTTGTTCCAACCCACCGGAAGAATATGCTTTCCCAAATCACAATGAATATAAACAGCCTGTGCATAAGGACGCCAAGGACGGGACAAATACACCTTCTGAGCCTCAGCCACACCCGTCAATTTACAGCCTATAAAAACATAGCCATATTTTTTGCCTTGATCTGTAGAAGGAGCGGTAACATACCCATCACCCAAACTATGGATGGTGCAATCCTTAAACAATGCCGTAGACCAGCCAAAAATAAAATCCACCGTACCCTCTATATAACAATGGTCATAAAACTGACGACTGTCTTTGCCATAAGTGTACAAAGTATCCTGATTTCCCAAAAAACGACAGTTTTTGAAATAAGCGCGATCTCCACTAACAAAACAGGCCACTGCCTGCCCCACTCTGCCGGCACTATTCTCGAAAGTGATATTCTCAGCATAGAAATCGGGAGCATAGATATAACAGGTTGATGAACCGGAGGTAGACATTTCTTCTCCGAAATAGTTCTTTTTAGCAGCAAAATCATCATTTGTCAGAATTGCTCCATCCTCACCTATCAAAGAAACACTAATCTTGCTTTCAGGAATAACCACTTTTTCTTTATATACCCCTTTACGGACTAGAATAGTAGTGCGTCCTGCTTTACGAAAATCGGGGACAGCATGAATCGCTTCCTGAATGGTAAAGAAATCACCACTGCCATCTTTTGCCACTACAAAATCATAATGACGTACAAAAGGCGCCAATGTAGGAACCTCTTTAGCTATAGCATCCACCGTCAAACCAGCAATAGTACGCGCCCCATATACATTCAGGTGCGTATTATCCTCACGCCCTTTCGGACAAGCTGCACACACACCTTCAGGAATCCACATGAACAATTTTTTTGAAGCCTCCGGCCCCATCTCCTGCACCAAATCATGCGTTATCTTGTTCATATCCACAAAAGGCACATCCAACTCTTTTGCCACGTTACGCGGAGACTCCAAATATTTTCCATGAGTATCAATCAACACTTCTCCATCTTGAGAAGCACTCCCCTTTGACAAATCCTTGCGCACATCATCTTCGGCTACCGCATTTTTATTATTCCGGAAATTACGACGGACAATGGCATTGAACAACACGGGAATTCCCCCTTTAGCACGTGTTTCTTTTACAAAGCGGCGTAGATTGGCATCAAAAGTAGATCCGGGATCAGTATGACGTTTCTCATCGGCCTTCTCATCATTATGCCCAAACTGAATAAAAACATAATCACCCGGCTTTACTTTATTAATTACTACCTCCCACAATCCTTCATCAATAAAACTTTTAGAACTCCGACCATTTCTAGCATGGTTTTCCACACGAATATTCTCACTGAAATATCCTCCCAGCACATGGCCCCATCCACGTTCCTGATTACCTCCCTCTAAGGGTTTGTTGGCCATAGTCGAGTCACCTATCATAAAGATAGTAATTGTGCGGTCTGCCGTAAAAGCAGAAAACAATAACAAGGCAACAAATGCCATCAACATCTTAATTTTCATCGCTTTCTATTTTAAATTTTGATTAAAGAACTCAAGTATATCATCCTGTATCTCCTTACTGCAAAAATGGGGCAAATCATAGAACTTGGTGGTCAACAGATTTTCTACCGATTGACTCTTCCATACATCCTGCATGGTAGAGAAAGCGCTTTCAACGCCCTTTACAGGAAAAAGTTTGTCCCGCAAGCCATTGATGAACAACATCGGTTTGGGACAGGCGATAGATGCCACATGAGGATAATCCATCCAATTCCGTATTCCGGGAATAATCATGGAATAAGCAGACCCACCTTTGTTCTGATTATTGGTAAGTGTCATTAAGCTATCTGTAGTATTCATCCAGCACACAGCAGCGCCTGCCTTCACCACATCTGTAGCGGCACTGACCATCCAGGCACGATGTGCTCCCATGGAAAATCCCATAGTACCTATCTTTTCCTTATGAACCATGGGCAATGAGGCCAGAAATTCCGCGCTACGAATATCATCCCAGGCTATCAAGGCTCCCCAAGACATTCCCATCTGTAACATATTGGCCGCCAACGCTTGCTGTGAGTCATAGCGTACTCCTTCCTTACGTCCCCGTTCCCCCCAAAACAAGGCATCCACAGCAAGCACTACATATCCGTGACTTGCCAGATAATCACCTACATACTGTTTGTCATAACATTTTTCCGCCCAATCGTCCGCATCGGCCAGTACAGATGCTTCCACACCGAACGGACGCACCATCTTCTCTTTCCCTATCGAAAAATGCGCACCGTGATCGTGAAGCAGCAATACTGCCGGGAACGGGCCATTCCCGTCAGGAACCAACAGATAAGCAGGAACACGAGAATATTCCGAAACACTGAACAAAATCTTCTCCGCCCTATATCCATTCCGTTGCTCGGTATCTATCACTTCTTTATCAAAAGCCGCCACAGGAGGAGCGGGTTGCATACAATCCAACAAAACTTTTCTAGCCCCCTCACGCCATTTTTCGAAATTCCGGATAGAAGAGTTCCTCCATGCCATAGGATAAGTCAGACTTTCCTTCAGTTTCTGATAAAACAACGGCATATCATTCTGCGTTTCATAACGCATAGAAACGGTTTCCGCCTTTTCTTGAGCAGAAACCGTCAGACCTATCCCGAACAACAATAAACAAATTACTGTTTTCTTCATAAACCTATACCTAACAAACTTTATTTTTCAAGGTAACTGATTAATTTCATCATATTGTCAATATACTCTCCTACAGAGATACATAATTCTCCGGTGGTACACGGATAAGGCGATGTATCGTGCTCGTCTCCTACAAAAGTAGTTGTATATTTCGTCTCTTCACTAGGACCTGAAACTGTATATGGCTTATACGGATTCGAGGTTGACTTTAAAGGAGAGAGCCAACAACCGTCCTTAGTCAGTGACTTCACCAATCCCCGGGCAACTTCTTCCGTTGCTTTTCCACGTAAACGAGTATAATATTTAGGTAGGGGAACCAATTGATCCTGCAAGAAAGGTGAATTCTTTGCCAACTCGGATACCGGGATTTTCTTCACCTCCTCATAACGACGACGCAGTTCACTCGGATTCACAAAAGTAGCCGAATTATAATGGCCTATCGTATTTTCTATATTCTGATCAATATAATAAGTACCGTTTTTCACATTACTTCCCTTACGATGAACATACAGTGGCTTACCTGTATCAGGATCAACAAAACGAGGTACCAGAATAGCTTCCGGATTATTTGACTGACGCTTCCATTTCTTCACATCCGATTCCGGCAATTTCATTGATTCCAGAAAATGAATGGCAGCAGGAATACCCGACAGGAAACGAGTATCAGCTGTAAGTTTATAGTATTCCATCATTAAATTGATCAGACGGACAGTGGTACCGGTGTTCACACTGCGCGGTTCATAAGAACGGGCATGAGCCGGCTTCAAATCATCCACCGTGTATTGATCCGCCCAACCGGCATAAGGCTCCCCTTGTTGAAGAGAAATCATCAAGTACATGGCACGCATAATGGGTTCTTTCACCCCTTGCAGCCCCATCGCCTGATAACATTGAATCAAAAATTCGGTTGCATCAGGAATCACATCATCATTCAAAGTGATGAACGACGAATAATCTTTCTTACCCTGGAAAGGATGATCATGCATCAATGGATAACGCTGGGGCCATCCACCTACCGGATATTGACTTTTCAAGACAAAATCAATGGTTTTTTCCAAAGCCGGGCGGAAAGCAGCATCATTTTTCTCCACATACATACGAAGCAGGAACTTGGCAGCCTCCATAGTGCCCGCATCATCGTAAGTCGCATTTCCATAATAATGTTGAAATTCCTCCAGACGCCAGCCATTTTTACCAACGGTGTCATACCAGGACTTTAACGAGTTCTCTCCTGCGAAATCGAACACATAATTCCATCCGCCACATTCAAGCTGCCCCCAAATCAAGGTGTTAGCCACTTTTCTTGCAGCTTCATAATAATACTCATCCCCTGTAGCATGATAAGCATCAAGCAACAGATGACCCACAGAAGGAGTTCCCGGCGGCTGAATCCAAACCATTGTCCTCTTGGCTTCCATTTCTCCCCATGAACGGGACATATCCGGCAAATAATTCCATACGAAGCCACCATTATAACTCACCTTGTCCATCATGAACTGAGTGGCGGTTTTCATCGTATTTATAACTTGGTCATCTAATTTTTTATTAGTTTGAGCCATACCTACACAAGCAAGATTTGCCATACACAAGCAAAGGGCAATTCTTCCCCATTTCTTCTTTAATGTGCTTTTCATTGTTGTTTTAGTGTTTTGATTCAAGTTTAAATATCATTATGAAGCAAAATAAGCCATTTTTCGGGGCTTGGATTTGTAATATTTGGTCTTTTCCTCGTATATTTTAATCACGATGAACCACTCTCCCCATATTATTTATATATTTGAAGAAAAGTTTTAGTTATTCATTTTATATTAAATGCAAGATCATGAATCGTAAAGTAAGAACCGCATTGTATGCTTGTGCCCTGATGGCACCATTGATACTGCAAAGCTGCAATGCACAAAGTGAAAAAAAAGAGAGCAACAAAGAGTGCACTGAAGAAACAAACAAAAACACTGAAAAAAAGGTTATGACAACAGGTAGTGAGAACTTCATCTTTGCAGAAGGCAAAGAATGGGAACCTGCAGGCGAAGGTGTAGTGCGCCAGATCATGGGTTACAATGATGACATCATGGTCGTCAAAGTGAAATTTGAAAAGGGAGCTGTAGGAGCTGTTCATCATCACGTCCATTCACAAGTGACTTATGTGGAAAGCGGAAAGTTTGAGTTCACCATCAATGGCGTAAAGAAAATTGTATCAGCCGGCGACTGTCTGTATAAGGAACCGGATGCTGTGCATGGTTGTGTATGTCTGGAACCGGGTATGCTGATAGATTGTTTCAGCCCGATGCGTGCTGATTTCCTGGAAAAGAAATAGACAAGCCATATATTCCATCCACTGCAGGAGCAGATTGCTGTGCCCTCTGGGTATTTAATATGCTCCTACAGTGGAAATGAATTCTATTTTTTAATCTGCAAAACGAATGGAACGATTGCTTAACCTTATCAAATCCGGTAAATCATAATATTTCAAGGCACCATACAACACATTAGAATACATATCCCACTGCATAGGCCTCTCAATGTATTCCTTCCAAGTTTTCACACTATGTGTTATCTCCACACTGTTGATTCTTTCATCCAAATAAGCAGCATGAATGGCAGCTGGACCATAAATGCCATTGGCAAATACTTTGACGGAATGCCCTTTCAGAAATTCGTGTTCTGAACAAAAATCAAGCAAAGTCAGGATATCGACTACCCGTTGTCCCATAATAGGACGTCCTATATGCATACTGATCATTGCATTACGATATTCACGGTTCCAATATTTAGCATCCGTATAAAATGCAGGGTCCGTTGTTTCCCCTAATCCGCGCAAATCTGCCAACAACAAAATTTTTCCTTCCGTCAAGGCAGCAGCAAAATTTGCATATTCACTCAAATAAGTTCCTTTCCCCTCTTCCTGTAACCTTAACTCAACAGGAGAATCAGCATTCGCTCTGGACGGAATAATAAGAATACAAGGAACAGGCATCTCCCCTTCCCTTATAAGCTGAAATTTATATTGCTCATATTCACGCATAGAATCATGTCCGGTTGCCTCAATTCTTATTTTATGGTCAGGAAGACCTTTAAGACCTAACAAATCCAACATCTTTGCCTGAACAGTTTTCTTTCCTTTCGAAAGAAACGCCTCACGCTTGGAAGCCCACTCATCCAGCTGATTCACATTTTCCTGCATAATACTGAGTGCTCCAGGCATAGATACATTCACCTGTCCTCGAGTCGTACAAAGCATATCTGACAACTGGAAACGGTCTTGTGCCGCTTTCTTCACCGGAGATTGATCATCTTTCAACCAACGTTTGAACCAACTGACCAGCTTTTGCCTTTTTTCAACTCCAAGTCCATGACCGGTTTCTACTGTCAGCATATCCACCTTTTCGGGAACTCCCAATACTTTATAGCACTGTTGTAATTCAGCATATCCTTGCTGCGCCCCCCACAAATCGACAAAATCATATTTACCGCTTAAAATCAATAAAGGCCGTGGAGCCATCATTAAAGCAAAATCAGGTACTTCCAGTTGTTCACGCCCTTCGTAGGGTATATGTTGGCAACCGTCGGAAGGACCTTGCAACTCCATAGTACGTTCTCGGGTAGAAAAGAAACTACAAATGGCCGCTACCTTTACACGGGGATCCAAACCTATATAATAAGCGGTCTGAGTGCCACCGCCGGAAGATCCATAGACTCCGATATGCTCCGGATCAATATCCTTACGGGTCAGTAAATAGTCCAAAGCCCGATGATTGTCCCAATATTCCTGTGCCGCCAAACTAGTACCAAGCAAGTTAAAGCCCGCATTCAGTAAGGTATGTTCCGTGGTAGCCCCCCGTGTCAGCGGCTTTCCTTCCCTGTCAATAAGTTGCAACCGTTCTCCCTGCCCTATGGGATCTACCACCAGTACAGCAATGCCATTGGATGCCATCAACATAGCGGCATGAGACGAAGGCCCTTTACCATTCAATCCATGTCCGCAAAGTTCCAATGTTGCCGGAACAGGAACAGTCGTGTTCTCCGGCATATAAAGATGTGCTGTGACATAGCGGCCGGGCTTGCTTTCAAAAATTATTTTCTCTATATGATAACCCGTACCTTGTACCTTCCCCACCACCTGAGCATTTAAATTCCCTTTCTCCGGAAAAGTACCTACTATTTGTTTATATCGTTCACGGCAACCCTCCAGATACTCCTGCATCCCGGCAGGAGAAGCAAACGCTTGTTGAATAGCCGACTGCCGATCAGCAAACTGCCGATGTACATCACGCATCAGATAAGAATTATAAGCGGTACTTTGACTCCAAGGTAATGCCTTGAACTCACCCTGAGCAGATACCCCAACAGTCCCCACCCATATTCCCAAACCTACACATAAAGTGCGAAAACCGATGATTTTTCTCATAGAATCAATCCTTAAGTTATTGTACCACAATTTCAATTTTCTGACGGTTATCTCCGGCTGTCTTCACATACAGACGTTTATGCTCCGTATCATAAAACCAGCCTGTATTCCGGTCTACATCTGCAACCGATGAAAGAACGGGCAACGATTTACCATTTTCTATCACAGATTGCGGAGCGTTCTGCAAATAAGCCTTCACCAGATAAGTGTGTCTGGCAGGTTTGTACTTCCCTACCGGTTTATCTGCAGTAAACGTCCAACTACCATCAGCGAGCCTGCTGGTAAAGCGGGTCAATGAACCAATCCCTTTTTGATAATCCATTGATATACCATCATCTTCATACATCTCGTAAGAAGAAATACCTGACGGATAGACATCCAATGTTATCACATCTACAGGATGCTGATCTACCCACTGCATAGCAGGTTGCATGGGAATAATAGCTCCGGCTTTTATATAGACAGGCAACACATCCAGCGGAGTAAGAAAAGACTTATATTGACGGCCCTCGTAACGCTCACCGGTTTCATAATCAAACCATTCTCCACCGGGGAAATAGACATGCTGGCTCAGTGCACCTTTGGTAGTGACAGGACAAACCATCATCCATGGCCCGAACATATATTGACGTGTCAGCTGATAGGTATTCTCATCCTGAGGATAATCCATCACTAAAGGAGTCATCATGGGACGTGCCGTTTTATAAAGCTGATAGGCATTACTATAAATATAAGGAATCAATGTATAACGCAAACTATCGTATTTGATAAAATTGGCCAAGGCCTCCGGACCATAAGTCCAAGGCTCATGATAACGGGGATGGTCCATACCGAACACCATAGCGATAGGTGAAAACATACCGAACTGTACCCAACGGGTATATAATTCCGTATCGTAAGGAGAATATTGTTCAAATCCTCCCATGCAATGAGTCCAGTTACCTACACCACTCATACCGATATTAAGTCCTGCACGTATCACCGGTTCAAACCACTGCCATTCACTCCCCCAGTCTCCGGCCCATATATAAGGATAACGCTGAATTCCCGCATAACCTTCACGGGTATGTGTCAACCCCCTCATATTATTATATTCCTGAAATTTACGATAGGGTGCTTCCGCATAAGCCAAAGGAAAAATATTATGAAGTCCTTTCAGGTCCATCGTCCCTCCGACATCCGTCTTCACAAACTTAGCCCCGATGGAAGCTACTTTCATTACTCCATTCTCCCACCACCAATCTACCGCTTTCGGATCAAAGAAATTCACTACTCCTTCTGTCTTTGCTCCGGGATACAGCACATTTCCCTGTTCACGCGCCTTATCCAACAGATGATATTCAGGGCCATTATCTAATATGGAACGGATATGAAGCCCCACCATCTTTACATTTTGCGCATAGCAACTATCAAACATGGCTTTCGGATCTTTGAACGTATTGCGCCATTCAAAGCAACAACCGCCATTTCCGTAAGTGGTATTAAACAGTCTCCAAGTAGAATCCAGCCAAAGCAAATCAAAAGGCACTCCTTCCTCACGCAAACGTTTACATAAAGCAGGCGGGTATTTATCGGAAGTCATCTCTTCATTCTTCCAGGTTCCACCGGAATAAGTACCGACATGCAACCCCATTGCAAAACGAGGAAGCATGGGGGATTTTCCAGTCAATTCCGTATATCGGTCAATCATGGTATAAAAATCGGGACCATACATAAAATAATAGTCCAAATCACCGCCAAAAGCTTTGAACGAATAATAATCACTACTATCCCACCCCATATTCCATTCGGTAGCAAACGGAGTATGAAAGAACAAACCATATCCTTTGGTACTCATCATAAAAGGTACGGGACAATAATTGGCACGTAAAATATCTTTTCCTCCTACAGCCGGTTTTATCCCTCTTCCCAACTCTACATTCAGATAGACCTTACGCCCTCGCTGATCCATGAAATCCATACGCTCCCCAAAACCAAAGAAATGCTCATCCGGTTGTAGAACAGCTTTCGTCTTGACAGAATCCTTATAAAAACGTTGTTCCGCAAGTTCCGTATAAAGTAGTTTGCCGTTTTTATCGGAAACAGACAGACAGAACGGATTCTTGGTAGCCTCTATAATCAGTTTTCCGGTCGTAATCAACCATGCAGCACCTTTATCTTCCACTGTATAGTGTACAGGAGTAAAATCATATTTCCGAACCATCCACTGCTCATTTTCAGCGAACACGGTACCTTGAGAATGACGTACACGGAACATATCATCTGTACAAAATTCCAATTTCACATTTCCCTGAGGCAGAAGAAACAACAAATCATTTCCTGTCTTCTTAAAAGAAGCATTGGCCGCCCATAGCCCTATACAATACAGGCATAAACAAAAGCATAGGATTCGTTTTTTCATGGTATCTGTTATTTTATTTAAAATCAATCATATTGAATATCAGTTTTTTGGCTACAAGTCCGGCAGCCGAATCATTAATGATGTTCCCATAGATATCCAATGTAGAGAACAAAACACTACCCTTACCCATCGGTACAATCCCCATAGCAGTTCCGATAGCCATAGGATAAGTATGATAGGCTCCGACCAGCAATTCTTCACCTTCCATCACCAATCCCATACGCTCCACCCCTGTATGTATCAATGCCTGATAAGGCCAGTTGAGAGCATTTCCGACAGGAAGTTCCTTGAAAATATCATGCGGCTTATTAAACATCACCCCGCCCAGCCAGTTGGTTCCAACAAAGAATTTGTCCTTAAACACCGCTTTACTATTAGCCGCTATAAATTCCGACCACTCATCAGCACTCTGAATAATAAAGATTTTGGTTCCATCATTTACAGCACGTTCCATTAAACGCTGTGCATCCGGCATCTTATCATTAGGAACAGCCCAATCCAGACGACAACGCGCGTTACTGCGAGGATGCCTGAAACGAATCTCTATATCGGCAGACTTGCCTCCTTCCAAATAGACTTTTCCATCGCCCAAATGCTCTTTCTTCCTGGTAATTTCATATATTTTCTTACCATTGACAAAGACTTCAATCATACTACGGTCATTACTCTGAGGAATAATCGTATATTCACCACTGACAGAGGGAAGTATTTTACCACTCCATTTAATACCATAACCATCAAGCATATACACAAAAGGACTTGGTGTAGCTCCTTCAATAGCACTCAGATTAACCACCTTGGCCACTTCATGATAAACTTCCTTCTGAAATTCCATATCCTCATAATAGACCACATCCAATCCCGGTTTGCCATCGGCAGAGCGTAACGCTTCCATCGGCACCATTGTCAATTGATCTTTCTTAGGAGGACGGGCCACCATAATCCAATCCAACTTTCCTAAATTATCCTCGTAAGCCGCAACCGCTTCTTTCGTTTTACCCTTCAAGAAATTCTGTAAAGCGTTTCCATCTTCCCAAACGGCCCCTTTGCCATCCAACATATTGGATGCCAGATTTACAGACAATATATCATCATACCCAGTTGTAACAACGGAATTTTCCTTACATAGTTTTGCTTGAATTCTACAAAGTCCTCCAGCTGCAGGAACAGGTATTTTTACATCTTTCACCAACAACTGACCATAAACCTCACCTCCGGCGGCTTCTGTTTCATAAGTCCCTACCTCCGTTATATTTCCTTGAGAGTCCGTCACCGAGATTTTCAATTGATGTTTTCCCCGGACATTCTTCTCATTAATCAGATAAAAGTCAACGGTCACCTCTCCCCCTGCGGCAGCAACCTGTTGCCTGGTCTTTACCGCTACATACAAAGGCTGATTATAACGAGCTATAATAGCCGGATCCGATTTGGGATAACGAAAACAATCGACAATTCCCGAATAATTCTCCGTCAATTCCGATTCCCATCCATTAACAACGTATGCATCCGTCAAATTATTCATTCTGGCCGATTCTATTTTACGTCCCTGATGTTCATAAGACACCGTTCCCATAGCCACACATAAATCATCTACGGTAGGATAAACTGTCCTTAGCTGTTTAGCATCCAGAAATTCATTAAATTCATCATACCAACGTAAAAACTCTCTACCATCCCATCCTTTATAGCTATATTTTTCCAAATCTTCTTTATTCTTTTCCAAACGAGGAGGTGATGATAAAGCCCCTTCCTCACCAAAGAATACAATTTCACGCTTATTCTTTGTATCATTATAATAATCTTCAGGGCCTTTGTACAAACCTTCATTCCAAACAGCAGGTCCTCCGGCACGATGATAATCATACCAGCCACTCCAATACACTTTTTCATCGTAAGGACGAATATGAATTTTAGCCTGATCTTCTATATCATCCCCCTTTGCCCAAGCCGAGGTACGAAGAATCAGCCGGGAAGGATCCAGTACACGCATATCCTTCATCGCTTGAATTTCCAATGCCAACTTTTCAGGAGCAGCATTTCCAGATTCATTCATCATATTGTAGATAACCAGACAGGGATGACTGCGATCCCTCTTTACCATACGGACGACCTTTTCATGCAAAACAGCATTCATAAACGGCTGTCTCACATCCAGACGGAAGCCGCCAGGCTCTTCAAAATAGAGCAGTCCCAACTCATCAGCATAATTCATTACGTCAGTATTACCGATAAAACGATGAAAATTCAACATATTCAACCCTAACTCCTTAGCGATGCGAATTTGCCTTTCAGCCAATTCTTCCGATGGGAAAATACCATTGACCGGCCAAAAACTCCAACTGATGGCCGAGCGAAGCATGATACGTTTTCCGTTTAAACGAAAAACAGCATCCTCACCTATACCGGAAGCCTCGAACCAACGGAATCCAAAACGGCGGGAATCTTTATCTACCCAGTTCTTTCCTTCGGATAACTCCACCTCACATACATACAGATTAGGATCATCCACGCTCCATAATTTCGCCTCCGGAGCTGATATAGGAATCTTCAGTTCATTCATACCTTTATTTAAAGAAACACCCTTTATCTCTTTAGAATAAACTATTTTTTCTTTATTTTGCCACTCGTACACCGTTATACGAAGATCCTGCTTCGTAGTCTTTCCTTTTTCATTCTGTAATGTCAGAATAGCGTTGGCGGTGGTTATCTGAGGAGTGTTCTGCATATAAATATCCGCCACATAAACAGCATTACATACCTTCATACCAACTTTTCCTGTTATTCCTCCAAAGCCATGACCGGGAGGCAACATCTTATCTCCCCACGGAATAGTTCTGGAGTCACGCCAATCATGGTTACCACCCGCATCCGTTATACGTACAGCCAATTGTACTTGTTCTCCCGATTTTATATAAGGAGTAATATCCGTTTCGAAAGGAACATTGTCCACAATCTGATAATCCACTAATCTCTGATTAATAAAAATCTCCGCCCGTGAACGTATAGAGCCAAAATTCAAAAAGACTTTTTGTCCTTTCTTCAACACCGGAATATCCATTGTACGACTCCACCATGTAACTCCTGTAATATCTCCTTCGGGTCCGGACTGAGTTTGAAGATATTCTTCAGCTGTTCCGGGAACCTGTACCGGAAGAGTCTGGGCAGAAGTCAATATATTCCATCCCGCTGTAGGAACAGTTGCAGGAACTTTCTGTGCCTCTTCCAATGTCAAATAAATATCCTCTGTCTGCCAAGCTGCATTTTTATCCTGCCATAAATGCCATCCTTTTCCTGACAAATCAAAAAACGGTCTCTCCTGTGCTCTCACCCCATAAAATGGACATAACAACAAAAATGCTATGGCAATAATACTCTTCTTCATAATTATCTATTACTTTCTTTTATTAAATTCAATAATAACTGTTGGCCCACTACATTAGCCCTGTTCTCGCTTTTAATACATGACTCCATGCTCTCATAGATGGTAAAACCAATATTCTGTTATAGCTAATCTCATTTATTTTATTTCATTCATATAACTATCCGGCAACCACCCTTTCAATACAAAAGCAGGATTCCGATAATTGTTAATCATCTCTGTATCTTTATCTTTTGTCAACTGGCGGGAATATGGATGACGTTTGGATACATCAACCGGATTTCCCGTCACCATATCACAAGTATTATACTCGTACATTTTAGCAGTCTTCGCTCCAATAGAACTCCAGCCTTCAGGAATTATATTTTTCACTTTACAATCTATCAAGACAAACTCTGCATCAGGGTAGGCCGAACCGTGGTTACTTTTAGTACGTCCGTAATCCGCCTGTTTACCATCCTCCGTAGAAAAAGTGCATTCAACAAATACATTACCATGATTGCCTGCCGTATTTCTTACCCATGAGAAAGGGCCGCCACCATTACGGAAATTACTTTTATAAGCAAACAAGCTGCCACGTCCTAAAATAGTATCACCACCACCATCCAACTCACAAGATTCCATATAGATTGTTCCATTCGCCTGCAATGCATCTCCTGAACCTATAATATGTACACGGTATAAAGCAATCCTTTCTCCATTAATCAACAACCCTTCTGCCTGACCTTTTAAATCTGTAGCAATGGTCATATCCTCAATGACTATATCCTTGCAATTATCAAGCATGAAAGCCGCCCGACGGGAAGGAAATGTACCGGGCCACTCATTGGTTTTCACAGTCAGCGGATGAGGATTAAAGACTTCATTATTTGCATAATGTACTTTAGTATCGGCCATTCCTGCTCCTTTAATTTTAACATTCCATTTATTTCTTGTATAGACCAATTCTTCATAATCACCGGGATTAACTAAAATCACAGTCTGCTGTTCATTAAAATCAGGAATAAAATCCAAGGCCCCCTGAACTGTATTAAAGTCCCCTTTTCCTGTAGCATCCACAATCAATGTATCTGAAAGTTCCGGCATGTCAGATTTAGTAGTGAAAGTCCACTCATCTTCTTTAGTGACTCCTTGAAAACTGCCGTCAGCTAAATTTAACACACCATTATCTATAGTCACATAGTAAGTATGCCCATATTCCAGCATATTATTGTGTAGATAAATAGTAGCTATAGAATCACGCACGATGACAGGATAAAAATGAAAGGCATCCGTAAATCCCCCTATGATAGTAAGCTGGTACACAGGAGGAGTAGGTTCCGCCGTTCCCGAAGGAGTACCCGGACGAGTATCTTTATTGGTAGGCACAACGGTACGAGTATAGTCATAAGGCACTTTTGTATAATCACATTCCGGACCATACGTACGGCTCTCCGTAGGACCAGACGGAATACTCAAATCCAAACTGTCCACCACTTGGTCAGTAACTGCGTCATAAACCCGTATCATACCGGAATCTCCTAGGACAGGAGTCTCGGAAAAAGTAAGAACCAAATGAGTGTCCGGATTGACATTTTCCGAACCGGAAGCAGGAAAAAGTGTTGCATTGACCTGCCCTGTCTGATTACACGCCATTATAAAAGGAACTGCGGCAATCATACCTAAAAACGATTTTAATGTAACCATAGATTCATCAGTATTAAATTCAAGTCTTAATCATTCTATTCCCATTCCACCTTCATATAATGCAGCATCGTTGTACTTTCACCACAACTGCCCGTATGCTGGATACCGGTGCCCCCAAAAGTGTTCGAGGCTATATCCGCCTCCAAATCTACCGAAAGTTTCAAATTCGGATCAGTTACAGGCGCCGGAAGCGGAGTCGTTGTTGAAGCATGTGCTGTCAATTTTCCTCCTTTAGCAGTCAATGTCAGAGTACAATTTGTACGATAGCAGGTAGAAGACACCGGTTGACTGATGGCTTCAGCCACCCCGTTCTCATATTTCATCAAAATAAAATCAACCGCATTACTATACTTGGTCGTACGAATGATACGCAATGCATATCCCGTTAAAGTACGGGTATCAAACTTGATATACAAATCCAAATACTGTCCTGTAGCACTACCAAAACCTTGTCCTGCTGTTTTACTGGCATCCACATTCAATGTGATTGCCATATCTCCATAGCTGCCATCCAGTGGAGTATACAGCAAACGGGCTCCTTTCTGATCCTGCAACAAACCGGTTCCGTGAGAACCATTCATTCCAGGTCCATAAATCCAATAATCCTTATCCGGAACTACCTGCCAATCGTATGCTGCCGTATCCAAAGGCTTATATCCACCAATCGTCCAAAATCCCGGTAAAAGTTGTGGTTGATTCTTACATGGAAAGTTCTGAAAATCCGTTTCAAATATATGAGTGATATTCACTTGCCCTTTCTTTATTGGAGAATTGGAAACAACAATCCGTTCTTCCCCCGGCAAACAACGCAGATGCTTGGGAGCGATAGCTGCCATCAGATAATAACCAACATCTTCTTTTACCAACGTATAGGAATATTCCGGTTCATTCAAGCGGGATACAGAAACCGGAAGTCTATCAGTCCCGTTCCTGTCCGTACATCTATACCAGGTTATCAATGATTCATCCTTACGCCCATTCAAATTTAAAGCATAACTGACAGTAGCTACTCCTTTAGCAATATTCAATTCCGGCTCTTCCGTAAACGAGGGAGCCGGTACATAATCGGGAGCAACCGTAAGTTCTGTCGCACATTCCAAACCATCCTCTGTATAGGCTATCACAGTGAAATGTTTTGTTTCATCCTCCGTATTAGTTGCCTCGACAACACATTCATAACCCTCGGAAGTAGATAATTTCACATCCTTTTCATAACCTTGTTGTACTTTCCACTTCACGGGAACATTATTCAGTACATAGTTGCAATGCCTTTTCACCGTCGCAACCAGTCTGACCGGCTGGCCACCAGTCTGGATGGAAGCCGTTAAAGGCTCTACAGAAAGACAGGAGGGCATCCGGGTATAATCCCTTCCATCCCGCTTACCTATAGCAATGACACGATCTTTCACCTGAAGAGGATCCCAATCATCCTCTCCTCTCAATAAATTGTAAGTATTATAAACTACCTCTTCATTCTCTTCCAGCCGGAAAGTTTTCAGTTGATTCAGCTGATCCATGCAAACCGTATTATAAGGCTTGTCAGCCCCTATTACATAAGGTTGCCCGTTCAGCTTCACATTATATTGGTAACAACGCAACCAATCTGTGGGATCATGTGTCCAGCCCGCATAAACCGGCTTCTTCGAATGATAACGGCAATCGACAATACTTAACGGCCCGACCGACTTACAAAAATATTGCCGGTCTTCCTCATGACATACATAAAAGTCACAGTTCAAAAATACAGCTCCGCCCATATCACTTCTCCAAAAAGGTTTCTGACCATAAAAATGAAGTGTACAATCCAGATAAACCCCTGTTCCGGTCAACGCATCATCGGTACTTTCCATGTGGCATTTATTAAAAAGTATCCGCTTGGCGCCATTCAGCGGATTCATGTTCAAGCGACTGATGAAATGTACATTATCCGCCACAATCTTGTCGCCATGACAATAAGCGACGTGCGCCTGAGTGATGGCAGACATTCTTTTCTTCCTGCTTAATTCCTTCTTCAGAGGGTATTCCAAATCGACATTACAGAAATTCCCCATGGTCAAGTCCTTAACCAACAGACCGTCTCCCCAAAAATCAAACATGGTGAAATTACCGACAGCCCCCTGTGTCTGTCCACGGCTGGATGCCAGGACTGTATTTTCAGGATGGCTATTCAATCCGATAATATGAAGATAAGGGCATTTAACAACCAAGCCGAACGGTTCACGACCGTCTTTTCCAACACGAATAGCAGGATCGTCAGGATCATCAATCCAATAAACGTATGGAGCCAGATAGACTTTCATCGGTTCCGCTTCCGTACCAGCTGAAAAATTAGCGGCAGCTTTATTGAAACTATTAAAAACATAAGGATTACCCGCCACTTCCCTATCGGACAACTGCCCATCAACAAAAAATGTTTTCGGACCTAAAATAATTTCTTTATCTGCATAACGAAGGCAGTTTCCTTTAAATTCTATAGGTTGCGAAGGATCTAACGAACTATAATGATCAATACTTTGTGCTTTTAACAGATGTCCCCATACAAGCCAGCACAAGGCAAAAGCGAGGAAATGTAAATGTTTCATTTTGTATAGATTAAGATTTGTTCTACTACAAAAGTAAACGAGAGACAGGGGACAGAAAGGTAAAAATTGGTCTATTATGTGCAAATTTTGAATAATGTGCTAATTTGCCAATTTGCTAATAGGCCAATTGACATGCGAACATAGCGGAACCAAACGGCAAATCAGCCTATTAGCAAATTAACACATTCATTAATTATTTTACTTCAGTTATCCTTAGCAGCAGATAAAGACTTGCAGGCAGTCTTACTCTTCCTTGATTTTTATCATACACCCTATCTTTTACAGGAGCAGTCGTTTCAAAAACGACAGGCCATTCGGCTATCGTCATGTTCCAAGTATCAATGACTTCCACTTTAAAACGTACTCCTTCTTTCAAACGTGGATAAAAAGCGTTTTTTACCGGTAAATCAAATATCCATTCCGGTCTTATTTCTTTGCCCAGATAAATCATATAATAGTTTTCTCCGGCAGTAGAAGTATATGGGTCCCAACTACTATCGCATAAATGCAAGGGATTGGGGAGTGCATCCAAAATCTGTCTTGTAAAGCCGATGCGCTTCCAGGACTCCCCTTGAAAAGTTCCTCCTACAGCCAGAAAATCACGGGAATAATCTTTTGGATTATCCATATAACATTCTCCGTGAGTTACGTAAGTCCCCACAATCAGCCCTTGCCACAAGCGATAAAGATATTCCTGACCGCTCAAGCTTCCCCATCGGTTATCCATATTGCCCTCATAACATACCTCATCAAAAATAATCGGTTTCTTATAAATATTCTTCACCGTAGCCGCTCTTCCAAAACCCTCTACAGGTGCCTGGTCCTGTATGCTGGCATGGGTATATTCCGGTTCCCAATATTTATAATACTTAGCTGTATAAGTATGAATGGAACATAAATGAGAATAAGGATCATTCTCTACTACCGTATGTGTAAAGGTATCCCAATATTCCGGTTTTAATTCTCTCAAAAAATCATATTCATTGGCCAGCGACCACCAAATATTGCGAAATGAACTCATACGGGCTGTCAGATACTTCAAATATCGGACACCGGCTTCCAAAGGCATCCTGTCAAATCCCCAACGGCCACCATCATAAGGGTGGAAAAGAATCAAATCAGCCTCCACCCCTATTCCGGCCAAATTATCCACACATGCTTCCACATGAGCAAAATAAGCCGGATTGAAGCGGGTGAAATCCCATTCATACACAGGCTTTCCCTTTTCATCCTTTGTTATCTTCTTTATCTCAAAAGGAAACATGGAGGGTTCAGGATAATCCGGATCAAAGTTTTGCACAAAAAACAGCATCCTGATCTTATTGAACTTGGACAGTTCCAATGATTTTACAGTCTGATCGGGTTGGTTACCGGCCACATGCATCCAATCATAAGAAGTCGTTCCAACCGGATAGTAACGTGTCCCATCAGCATATTTAAAGTTATAAGTTCCATCCACTTTGACTGGGCCATGATTTCCTTTACCCGGAGCAATACATTCTATCTGACCTTTTACTCCATCCAATGCAGGGATTTTACTCTGTGTTATATAATACCATCCTCCTTGCTTCACAGGCATGAAACGAATTTTAAAAGTATCATTTCCATCATAAAACCCACGTACTGTCAATGTGGTATCCGGCCCGTTGAACGTCGCTGTAAGTTCAACATCAAAAGGATTACCCTTCACTTTGGCAGGAATGGAGATTTCATAACGTCCCCAACATTCCACCTTATCCTGAGCAAATCCACCGGAAATTCCCAGAAACCATATTATTAAAAGAAAGCAGCAATATTTCATAAGCCATTCAATCATTAAATTCCAGTTAAAACAACGTATCAATCAAGGTTCCTCAAAACAAAGTCCGTCACTTCCACCTGTCCGTCACCACCGGCAAAAATACCCGGACGGACAAACAAGAAACCATATACCGTGTTATGATGTACCCCCGATATTTCAAATCCCCATGGATACTTATGCCATTTTTTACCATCGGCACTATACCAGGCCGATAATACATTCGCATCATTCCGCAAACGCAGCCACATCTTTCCACATTGGTTTGCTTGAGGAGATTTTGATTCCGTACGGCTGACTTGTCCACGCCGGTAACGAAGCAGCTGCTTATGATTAAAACCAAATCCAAAATGATAATTCTCATCATAATAGGCTACCAATCCGGCAGATGTATTTTCACCTTTCAGTTCGAAACAAGCCTCCACTTCATATTTATGAGCACTGGTACGCGCCAACAAAGGAGAGCCTTCTTTAGGAGTATTCCCTTTTGCATCTATACTGATTTTATCAGGAGTAATCCGAAACCGGTCATTTAAACTATGTTCCCGGCACGTCTGCCATACAAAATCCTCTATACCGGATACTTTCAAACGTTCCGGTGCAGGTAAAGAAATGACTCCTTCTTTCAAATGCAACCACCCATCTTCCTTCTGAACCAGTTCACGTAAAAGGGTCTGACGCCCCAATGTCTGGAATCCGTTCTCATAAGCATGGAAAATCATGAATAACCGTCCATCTTCCGTATCAACAATAGAGCCATGCCCTTTACTCCACCATTTTTCATTACGCGATTCCGTACGAAGAAGCGGATTGAAAGGAGCATTCTCCCAAGGACCCATTATATTTTTACTACGTGCCTGTACTACCATGTGACTGGTGGGGGGACCTGCCGTACCCCCTTCGGCCGCGAATAAATAATAATACTCTCCTACTTTTTTCACATTCAGACCTTCCATGGAAACTCCTTCTATATCCCATTCCTCCGGTATTTCCCATTCCTTATAAATCCGAACCGGTTCTCCTGTAATAGAGCATCCATCATCCGACAACGGATATAAAGCACCGGAGCTGAGCAACAGATATCGTTTTCCGTCCTCACCAACCACATGTTCCGGATCAATTCCCCCTATTTTCAAATCAACCGGAGCGCTCCACGGACCTTCCGGAGTATCCGCCCAAGTTACCATATTGGTTTTCTTTCCTTTCTCGTCCCGAGTAGGGAAATAAATATAGAAACGCTTGTTATGGACTACAATATCCGGAGCCCAGATGTCTCCGGTAAAAGTAGACAAGACAGTGGAACAGGGAGTCCAGTTTATCAAGTCATCCGACTGGTAAACGACCAGTCCCGGAGTATAAATAAAAGAGGAATGGACCAGATAATAAGATTTTCCATAACGGACAATAGAAGGATCCGAATTATCACCTTCCAAAATACGTACAGTAGTTTGATCCTCATTTAAAGGATCTTGGGACTGCCCCCATAAAGGGAGCGCCCCAAAGACTAGCAAAAATGCGCAAACAGATAAAATGTTTTTCATATATAATTCTTATTCTTGTGCCAAACCATATCCATTCGTTATCTTGCCTTTAGATTTGCTCAACGTTTCGAATGGAATAGGCCAGTAATATCTGGGAGGAACATTACCGTCCTTTACTCCCGGCAACAAATTACTATTCGTATAATGATCAGCATATTTCACCAATGTTGCTCCCCAATCAACCTTTGCATAACCCTCGTCAAGCAGTTTCTTTGCTTCAGCACCATCGGGATCTATATAATTAAACAGCCCCTCAATAGCTAGGTTATGGTCTGTTCCAGTAACTTTTACCGAAGTGGTACTATAATCATATTGTCCTCTCCATCCTGGATACAGAGCTGGATCCGACTCATCAGGATCAAAAGTCAACGGTGAACTTAAATGCACTTTCTTAGTATATACATAATTCGAGATCACATTACCATTAGCAAATTCATGGTATCCTTTTGTTTGCAAATCATGAACCATATCCGTCATTTCTGCACGAACAGCTAAAGCTTTTTCCACAAATTTACCCGAACGAATCAAATCCCAGCGACGAGTACCTTCACCTAAAAGTTCTAATTTGCGCTCCTGTAAAATAGCTTCCTTCAAAACTTCACCTGAAGCTGAAATGGCATGATCGGAATTACCAAAAGCGCGTTGACGGATTTGGTTAAGTAATTGGATTGCTTCTCCTTCCGTTCCCAATTCCGCTTTGACCTCAGCTTGCATTAAAATAAGGTCAGCAAGCCTCAACACTGGCCAATTCATCCCTGAAGTACGTTGAGATGTGGTATAAGGAGGATCCATACGATTCTCATCCCATTTATTAATCGCAATTCCCCCATCCAACTTATTACCCGGAGTAAAAGACAACAAAGCTTCATTGCCATCCCCCTTGCTACCGGTTACAGTCACACTAGCATCTCTACGCATATCACCCGCTTCAAACTCACCATAATAAAAAGAAGGGATAATACGTAATGCCCCAAACGACTTGCAAGGCGCAGCTTGATTACTACCACCACTGGACGGACGTCCAAAAGCATAAGAATATTCACTGGTAGTAGTCTGCCCACTTTGCCCCCCTTGTATATTACCTACTTCAAAAATAGATTCCGGACTAAGAGCCAGATCATGAGTATATTGGAAATGACGCTGAAACGGATTATTCGCATAACTCCGGTCATCAACCGTAACTAAAGCAGCCGTTCCTTTATTATTCAAAGCAGCCTGAAAATATTTCTCGGCAATCTTATAATAATCCAGATAATCATTGCGCCGAGCATAGACACATCCCAATTCTTCTTTTCCTTTTGTCGTAAACTGCACGTCACCATACAAGCCGGGCACATCTGTACGAATTGTCTGATATCCACCGGAATAAAGAGCTATTTGTCCTAACAACGCTTCAGCAAATCCTTTAGAAAAACGTTCTGCAGTAATGCCACCTTCTCCCAGTGGATACATCAATGCCTCTGCCTCCTTCAATATCTCAATAAGATTATCATAAATTTCAAAGCGGGAAGTTAATGAATAATCTTCCACATTGTTATTTTCATATCCATAAGGTACATCACCATAATGTTTTACCAAATCGAAATAGCAGAAAGCCTTCATTGTTAAAGCCTCACCATAAAGTTGAGTCCAATCATTTACTTTTCCTGCAGCCACAGCATCTTGAAATGCAGTTTTACCAGCTACCAATTCTGCGACTCTAGATGCACGTGCAATCGTAGTATAAAGCCCGTTGAAGCCTGAACCGCCCGCATTTACACTTAACAATTCTGGTAAAAGTCTGGCGTTGGCATTATTCAAAGAACCTATTTCCGGATATATTTCAGAGTCTGAACCAATAGGATCATTCCAACGATAAGCCCCCATAATACAATTCTGCCGATAATTAGCATAACACCAAGACAGAATTTTAAAAGTTTCAGAAGTAGAAGAGGTTACAAACTCATCTCCTGTGTTCTCCGGTGAAGAAGTATTCAGATAATCACTACATTGAGCAAAAGAACAGCATAGTGCCAATGCAGATATATATGTTACTAATTTATTCATAATAATTAATTTAATGATTTGTTTTTTTGATTAGAAAGCAAGATTCAAGCCTACCACAAACGAACGTGCTCTAGGATAAGTTCCCCAGTCCAATCCTACTGTAGGATATTTCGCCTTGTTCTGAGAGGTATTGGCACTAACTTCAGGATCCAAGCCTGAGTAACCGGTCAAAGTAAACAAATTGTAAATTGTTCCATAAATACGCAATTTGCTCAAACCAGCCTTATGCAAAACTTTATCGGGCAATGAATATCCCAATGTCAGTGTGTTCAAGCGCAAATAAGAACCATCTTCGATAGCAATACTGGAAGTAACCCCATTTTCACTATAAGGTAATGGCAAATTAGCATTTACATTAGCTGCATTTAATTGCTCAGGAGTAGTGAGACGAACCAATTTCCCATCTACCACGTCATAAATCTTATAGGAGTCTTTCATAAAACCAAGTTTATTCTCATATACTCCCTTTTCTTTCGCACCGTATAAAGAAGCGATTTTATTCACATTATACACATCATTACCATAACTCCAGTTAAAATACAATCCTAAATCAAAATTTTTATAAGTTGTATTGATATTGAAACCACCTGTATGAACAGGATTCATATCACCAATAATGGTAACATCTTTCTCATCAATGCCGCCACTATTGTCCATATCCTTAAATTTTGGAAGACCTGGATAAGCATTTTGTCCGGACGGACGGTCCACCCCATGTACAGGATTAATAAAAGAACCTAAATCCGCCACACCCTCTTTCAATATATATTGTCCGTTTACATAATTAAAATCATCTGTGGTATAAAAGCCGTCATATATAAAACCTCTGACCATGCCCACAGGTTTTCCTTCCTGCAAAATATAATCCTCACCAGGGAAACTGCTGCTGCCACACCAACTAGAGCCATATAAACCTGTTACATTTTCTGCCAATTTATCGACCTTGCCTTTATTGAAATTTATATTCATACCAGCCGTGATATTCCAATCTTTATTTTCATAAATCACACCAGACAAAGAAAACTCAATTCCCTTATTACTAGTCTGGCCAATGTTATCATACGTAGAGGTGAATCCGGTAATTCCGGGAAGCGAAGTCAACATCAGCAAATCCTTCGTTGTATTCCAATATAAATCCAAAGACCCCCACAAACGATTCTTTAAAAATCCGAAATCGAAACCAAGGTTACGTGTAATAGTTGTTTCCCATTTTAGATTTTTATTTGCCATCTGTTCCGTTGAAAGATCGTATGAAGATGAATACTGGTTATTCAATATATATTGATATCGCAAATCAGTTTCAGAAGTCCAAGTTTGTGACCATAAATCAGAACTGATGCCATCATTACCTACCGTACCATAAGACAAACGAACTTTCAGATTATCCAACCAGTCTTTCGTTCCTTCCATGAAAGATTCTTCAGAAAGACGCCATCCGAAAGCAGCGGCAGGAAAATATCCCCAACGATGTTCGGGCGAAAACTTAGAAGAACCATCGGCACGGAATGTCACAGTAAACAAATAACGGTCCATCAATGTATAATTAGCACGACCAAAGAATGAGAGAATACGTCCGGGAATATCTACTCCAGAAGAGAATTTACTTGTTCCATGTTCCGCATCATATTGGTTAATCATAGCAAAAGCATTGTCCTTTGTGAAATTAGATGGGAAGTGACTAGCTGAAATCGACACTTTACTACCACCTGAATCTGTAACCTCATGACCCAACAGAATATTCAGGCGATGCTGTTTGGGTAAGAAGTTAAAATCATAACTCACTGTATTCGTCCAGCGAAGCCCCCAGCTGTCACGCTTCGTATATTCCACATTTCCCGCATACAGCTTAGCGCCTGTTTCGTCATCCAAATAATTATTATAAATAGCTCCTCCCCATTTTTTATCTTGTTCCCATGACTGATTTAAAGTAAAATCAGTGTGATAAGCAAAGCCGTCAAACAATCTCCAATTTAAAGACAAAGTTCCACGAAGTCTTTGCTTGATATATAACGGATCATAATCACCGATACGGGCAACCGGACTATAAGTGTCCCAAGTGGACTGACGCCCATACATTTCCATATTTCCTTCACGCAAAGCATTCAAATCCCCCAAGATATCACCGGTAGCAATCGGACGAAAACGGTAAGAAGATGAAAGCAATGAGCCAGAGCCATTAGTTGTCCCTTCATCTCCCATAGTACGCATATCACTATAACGGGTATCCAGATTAATATCCAGATTATCACGTAACTTCTGATTGACCTTCAACGAAATCCCTCCACGCTTGGCATAAGAGTTCAGCTTCATGCCTTCCTCATCCATATAGTTCATCGCAAACAAAACCTTTGTTTTTTCTGTACCTCCACTAACAGACAAATCATGGTTATGGGACACAGAACTATTATACACATCTTTCTGGATGTTATAATTCTTGGTGTTACGATAACTTTCTATACCTCCCGTATTACTACCAGAATAATCACCGATGCCATACAATTTTTCGAATGGCAGACGATATGCATCGCCACTAGCCGCAGCATTCGCCCAAACAAACGATAAATAATCATAAGGATCCAATGTTTCCAAATATTTAGTCGGCGTATTAAATTTAACATAACCATTATAAGAAACAGAAACTTTCCCTTCTTTCGCTCCCTTTGTAGTCACAAGGATTACACCATTGGCACCACGTGCACCATAAATAGCAGTAGAAGACGCATCCTTCAGGACGTCAATGCTTTCCACTTGATCGGAAGGAATATCATTTAAAGAATTCACTGTTACACCATCTACCAGAATCAGAGGTTCATTACTTTGCGAAATAGAGCCTCCTCCTCGCACACGGATAGAAATAGCCGCGTCAGGACGCCCGTCTTGTGATGTAATGTTCACACCGGGAAGTTTACCCTGCATAGCCTGCGCCACATTAGAAACAGGCATGACCGATACAGTCTTACCACTGACAGAAGCAACTGAACCTGTCAAATCCTTTCGTTTAATTGTTTGATAACCAATTACAACTACCTCGTCAAGCACCTCATTATCACTCTCCATTTTAATAGCAAACGCATGCTGGCTACCGACTTTTATGTTCTGAGTCTTATATCCGATATACGAAATAACCAATGTAGCATTTGCGGGAATCTCCAATACAAACTTCCCATCCAAATCCGTAACCGTCCCTGTAGTAGTTCCCTGAACCAAGACTGATACTCCAATCATAGGCTCACCTGTTTCATCAATAATGGTTCCGGTGACCCTTTTCACCTGAGTAACAAGTTGAGTGCCAAAGTTCCTAACATCGGCAGAAACCTCAGCCATCATCGGTGCGACACTTATGGACATTGCGGCCGACAAGCTCCAAATAAGAAAAGAACGGCTGGCTTTACAACCGTATGCGCTTGCAAACAAACGCCTTGTTTTCTGAACATTTTCCATACTTTCCTGGGTTAACAAATAATCATTTTTAGATTTAATAGTTCCTTTTGTGTTCTCTTTAAGTATGTTTCATAATCATAGTATCTTAAATCACACATTGCAAAAGTAGAAATATTTTCGGAAAACAAAAATTATTTCGCATTATTTTCTTTTTTATTTAATTTCGTTTTACTTCGTTTCTTGTATATATAATCACACAAAAGAAAACAATCAATACAAATCATTAAATATATATACTATATATCTCTCAATCAAACAACATTTGAGGGAAGAGTGTACTTTCGTTTCCTTTCAGCCAAGCTAAATTAAACTTATAATAAAAGCGGCTTGTTATCAGATGAATCATGTTATCAGGTGTTTGTGTTCCGGCCAAGTAGCCACGAGGCTCAGCATGATTCTCATCCATTTCAAAAAACTGGGTCCAAGCCCCACCATTAAGAAAACGATAAATACCATCAGTCAACAAGCGTTTTACAGGCCAGGTCTTACCTTCATCGTATGACAAAGCAGCATACATGCCATATCCTTTAAAAGGCTTTCCTGATTGATCAGTAAACATCATTCCACGCTCCTCTTTCGGAGTACGATAAGGATGCTCAGTAAAAGAAATCAGCAAAATAGGACCTTCATTCAAACGCATCAATACCAGCCGTTGTCCTCCATCAATGGGTGGAAATTCCGAAGCGGAATAATGCCAGGTCTTGCCCATATCATCAGATACACTCATAGGCATACGTAGACGTCCTTCTTTATCACGAATACTATTGTTACGTCCCAATGCCATCAATCTGCCATCCTTCAATTGCACCACTCCGGCATGGATTCCGGCAATAGTGGTACCTGTCCCTCCCTCTTTAAAATCAGGCAAGGGCGCTCCATCCCACGGGTCCGTCCAAGTTTTTCCCTTATCCTTACTGATATGAACAGCAGCCCCGTCTCTTCCACCGGGTCCGGCATCACAAGCCTGAACAAACCAGCCTTCCTTTGTAATAGAGGTTCCGGCTATCACTTGATGGCGTCTCGTATGCTCTGGAGCAATCATACGAGGTTTACTCCAAGTTTGTCCATTATCTGTACTTGTACGCAAAGTCATCATCAAATTCTGCCAATGTCCGGCCGCTTCCACTCCATTGATATGGTAAAGAGTCCCTTGGCGGTCGTTCAACAATGCAGTTCCGGTCAAATTACGATCAGCTATCTGATAAAACATACGAGGCTTTTCCCATTCACGGCTTCCGGCACGCAAGCGCGAAGAGAGCACCACCATCTCACGGCCTTTTTCTTCATTGGTAGAAAACCACACAGCCAACAAGTCTCCATTATCACACCAAGTCAATGCCGGCTGATGATTATGCTTGAAAAAAGGCGTTCCACTATGCGCATCCGGTTCATGCACATAAACCAAAGGAGCAGTGAAGACTGGTTCCGTGACACATTGAGAGGCCCAATTCCATTTTATCTGAGACACGACATACTCATCTTTTGGCTGAGAAAGCGGAGCGGTCTGCGGATACTCTGCCTGTACCACCCGAAAGCCTGTCATTGCATGTTTGTCCTCCGGCAACATAGCCATACGATTTGCCGAACGGAGATATTTCACCGGTGTATTATGACTCCCTCCTCTGGTCACCCGTGCCATACCGTCCGAATAGCCGACAGGGTCAGTCTGTTCCTTGTCTATATAGGGCCCATACCAGTCCAGACACCATTCCTCCACATTTCCACACATATCATATAACCCCCATTCGTTGGGAGGAGTTTGTGCCACTTTCAAGGACAAGGGTTTTAGAGAAGCCGTTATCACTTGATTCTTTTGCCAGGCGGCAGGAAGCTTGTCATCCATATAGAAGTTCCAGTAACGGCCTGCCTTACATGCATATTCCCATTCAGCTTCGGTAGGCAGACGATACGTTTTTCCTTCTTTCCGGGTCAACCAGTCACAAAAGGCAACGGCATCTTGATAAGTTACGAACACCACCGCTTCGTCATCTTCATTTGAGAAACCATTTTTACCACGCAACAACTTGTGTCCGGGACAGAACAATTCATATTGCGCATTAGTCACTTCGGTCAGTCCCATTTTAAACGGTTTAGATATGTGCACCTTATGCATAGGTGCTTCATCATAATTTTCATCTTCACCCAAAGTCCCCATATAGAAATTTCCCGCAGGTATTTCTATCATTGGAATCAATTCACTTTGTGCCATAATACTTGCCGGCCATATCATGATGCTAACTATTGTACTTACTAAAAACTTCAATTTCATTTCGTATCTGATTAAAATATGTCTTGATACAAAAGTAACAGGCTATCAAAGAAGAACAAGGTAAAAATTGGTCTTTTATGTGCACAATTTTGCAACAGGCGAACAAACCTATCAAAAAAAGATTTCAGTCTTTCTTATCGCCCCCTCTTCTAAAGTTTGTAATTTCTGCTACCACTGCTACCACCATTTTACCAAATCTCTTATGAATAGGGAGATATAGGGGTGGTGGCAGCACATTTTTTTATGTATGAAATACGCCTGCTACCACCACTTATCCCCTTTTTTATTCCATAAGAGGAAGATGTTTGGGTAAAATTCGTATGCCTTCTATGCCGATTTGCTATGATTACCGTAGTATTGGTAAACTTGGTGGCAACTGTCATCCATCTTGACCGTAAGTCATGATTGTTTCAACCCGACAAAGAAATAGCTCTTGAAAGAGTCAACTGATATTATAACTAAGTATTAATTCCGTCAACCATCCTTACAAGTAAGATGAAGGAGTAGTCAACCTAAAGCGTTAAACTACAGTTTCATCAGCCTAAGACTCTGGTTCCATCAGGTTGAAACTACAGTTCTATCGGGTTGGAACTACAGTTTCGTCCTTTTGTAACTGTTTGAAACTCCCAGTCTTTTCATGGACACAATATAGCTTGACGCTTTAGGTTGACTGCTCCTTCATCTTACTTATGAGATAATACGTATGTGCGGGACAACACTTCCGTAAAAAGTAGAAAAGACATACTGATAATATGAGAAAAGTAGAAAAAGTGGTGGCAGCAGGCGTATTTCATACATAAAAAAATGTGCTGCCACCACCCCTATATCTCCCTATTCATAAGAGATTTGCTAAAATGGTGGTAGCAGTGGCAGCAGTTTTGCAAAACTCTATGGTAGGAGGCGAGTTCAAATTATAAATGCGACAGTTGTATTGATGAGCTGTTTAGAAATACATTCTTAAGAGACACCCCAAAAAAGGGGAGAGAGCATTTGCCATACGCCCTCTCCCCCATACGTTTATTTTCTCGTTTGATGAATGAATTATTATTCCTGTTTAAAGCCATAACCATTCGTAAAGCCACCGGCAGCCATTACATTAGGAGTAAACGGCCACAAATAGATAGGAGCCGAAACGTAATCATAATCCCAAAACAGATACTTATCATATTCATCTCTATAATCAACCAAATCAATACCCCAATTAACTTTGGCATATCCTTGGCTTTCAAGAGATGCTGCCTCTTCTTCAGACACGATTTCAAACAACCCTTTTATTGCCAGATTGGTAGCAGGAGCCGAATTTCCATAATTCAATCCCATTTCTTCCCAATTATCCTTTTGTCCGCGCCATCCCGGATAAAGCACCGGATCATTGACCTTGTCCATCGGACACTGCGCTGTCAAACGATGACCATATATAGTTTTTGCATCAACTAATTTTGTCCATATATAAGCAGAAATGATATTACCATTTTCAAACTCATAATAACCTTTAGTTGCCAGACCATCCATCATAGCTTTAGTCATGTCTTTGATTCTTTTTATATCTTCCGGAAGATAACCAGAACGAATCAATGTCCAACGACGATCACCTTCACCTGCATATTCAAAACCCCGTTCTTCAATAATCGCACGAACCAGATCATTGCCAAAAGATGCAATAAAGCCATCTGTGTCAGCCAAGCCTTGCGGGAACGAACGTTCACGAACTGTTTTTAAATATTGTTTACCTGTAACCACATCACCTAATGCCGCACATACTTCCGCATAGCCCAAATAAACTTCAGACATACGCATATACGGACCATTGATACCTGATTTACGCTGTGCAGCCACCCATGGATTAGCCTGACGGTTCTCATCCCATTTATTCAATGTCAAGCCACCGCCTTCAGCTTTTGAGTTGGGGACAAAAGGAATCAACTTCTCAACCCCTTTACCATTACTGCCGGTCATAGTAATGCTCACGTCACGACGCATATCATTCGGATCAAAGATTCCATAAAAATAAGCAGGATTTATACGTCCCTGTCCATAGCTCTTACATGGATACGCTGCCTTTGAGCCACCAGATGAAGGACGGCCGAAAGAATAGGGGCGACCATCATTTCCACCACCTTGCTGCATGGGATATTCATAAATAGACTCATCCGCATAAATAGCATCATCCATATGCATCTGTTCAAAGAAATACTGGTAAGGATTATTGAAAGTACGTCCGGATTTATCCGAGGCACCCCGTGGATCAGTCAAATGAAACTGTGCATTACCCGGATCAGCCAACAAAGCCTCATAGTATTTTTTAGCTATCGTGTACAAGTTCTGCCAATCAGAACGACGTCCGTAAGTAGCTCCATTATTTTCTTTTCCCTTGTTTTCAAATGTCATGCTTTCCCCTTTTCCATTTACACGTTTAATATCGCCACGACGGGTCTGATATCCAGCTGCATCCAAACACATTCTTCCAATCAAAGCCTGCACATAGGTTTTAGAAAAATAATTTTTATTGGCAGCAGCAATGCCGGGAATGGAACCGATGGTGTACATCAAAGGTTCCACTTTCTGCAAATCTTCAATACATACATCATAAATAGAATCACGGGAAACCAAACCTTTAGGCACAACACCATAAACACCTACGTATGGTACGTCCCCGAAGTTCTTGCACAGTTCACGATAAGCCGTAGCACGCATAGCTATCGCCTCACCATACATTTGCCCCATCTCTGATTGTCCACCATTGATGATCGATTCAAAATTCGATGCGTTTTCCATGGATGTTATCACCGCATTGGCTTTGCTCACAACCGAATACAAGCTAGCATAAATATCATTCTCCTTCAAATATGAAGTCAATCCATAGCTACCTGCATAAGTACCGTTTTGATAAAGACATTCCGGATAGTGACGTCCCAGCTGGTTAGAGAAAGACTCCGGGTGACGTTCTATATCAGACCCGGCAATATCAGCAGCATAAAACAATCCATCGCCAAAAACCTTATTCTGCGCACAATCCCTCCACTGTTCATAAGCACCGTCTAATGCCGCACGTGCTGTTGTCGGATTAGAAAAGACAAAATCCGAATCTACAATAGAAGGAGAGCCAACCTCCAAATAATCACTACATGCTGTAGTCAAAAACATTCCAGCAAAGAAAAGTGTTGAATATACTATTTTTTTCATACGATTCATCTCCATTAATTAGAAAGTTAAATTAACACCAAAGGTATAAGTTCTAGCCTTAGGATAAGACTGGTAATCAAAATAAGGTGTAGGGAAGCCATCCTTACCATCGGTCTTCGTGTTGACATCCGGATCTATACCAGAGTATCCGTCAATACAGAACAAGTTGCTTCCTGTAAAATACACACGTGCATTCTGCAATCCAATCTTATTCATCCAATTTTTCGGGAAAGTATAACCTACTGTCAATGTATTCAGACGCAAATAAGACGCATCTTCAATAAACTTAGAACTTACGATTCCATATTCAGAGAAGAAAGAACTGTAGTTTGTATTCGCATTAAGAGCCGCCAAAGCTGTAGGATCTTTCACCAGCATCAAGTCACCATTTGCATCAACATCATAATATTTGAAAGTTTCAGAAACAAACTTCAAACGGTTCTGACCAGCGGAATTGTCTTTATTTCCCATCAATGAGTGCATTGCATTGGCATTGTACACATCGCCACCAATCTGATAAGTAAAGCCTACAGAAAAATCGATTGCCTTCCAATTACCGTTAATTGTAAAACCACCTGTATGCTGTGGCATAGCCTTACCGATAATCGTTTTGTCATCCTCGTCCACAACACCATCACCTGTTGTATCTGCAAATTTAGGCATACCCGGTATAGCAGTTTGTCCATCCGCTGCCAATCCTTTAACTCCATCCGGATAATTCACAATACCTTGAATATCAGGAACACCCGGTTTCAATGTGTATTTACCATCTGCATAAGTAAAATCATCAATCATATAATATCCTTCTGATTTAAAACCTTGGATCGTACCTACAGGCTGACCTTCACGGATAATATAATCATAAGCAGGCTTAGCCATAGATGAACCCCAATCATTCATAGCTCTCGTATCCGCCAAGACTCCGTCCATCAGTTCATCAATATTATTCTTGTTATAATTATAAGTCAAGTTTACACCTAAATTAAAATCTTTACCACGAACAATGTCAAAGCCTAAAGCCAATTCAATTCCCTTATTTGAAGTTTTACCTACATTCTGGAACTGATAGCTATAACCGGATGCTGCGTCGATAGGCACTTTCATTAAGATATTCTTTGTCGTATTCCAATAATAATCCAAGCTACCGCGAACCCAGTTATTAAAGAAACCAAAATCAACACCTAAGTTACGACTGATAGTAGTTTCCCATTTCAAGTCAGGATTTCCCTTCATGTCACCCGGTACATAAGTGGTTACTTTTTCACCATCCACTGTTATCTGTTTGGTCTTCCAGGTCTCTCTCCATAAAGAAGCATCAATATTATCAGAGCCAGAAGTACCATACGATACACGAAGTTTCAGATTATCCAACCAGTCTCTTGTGTTTTCCATGAAAGCTTCATCTGAAATTCTCCACGCTGCCGCTGCTGCCGGGAAATATCCCCACTGATGACTAGGTGCAAATTTAGAAGAACCATCGGCACGGAATGTAGCAGTCAAAAGATACTTGCCTTTATAAGAATAATTAGCACGGCCAAACCATGACAAAGTATGGTTAGGAGTACCTATCTCACCTTTAAAATAATCTTGTCCCAATGAAGGAGTAGTCATATTAATCATACCAAACGCATCATCCATAGTAAATCCTTTAGGATACCCTACACCATAGATTTCAGTATAATCCGATTTTGATGCCAAGACTTCATTACCAACCAAGAAAGACAAACTATGATCATCTCCAAGCCCCTGTACTTCGTAATTCAAAGTAGTTGCCCAACGCACACCGTAACCATCACTTTTCTTCAATTTAGCAGAACTATTATCTTTTTCTGTCTGTCCTGCATTCCATGTCTTTTCTTGGTTCCAATTACGATTTAACGATAGCTCCGTCTTTGCCGTCAAACCTTTAATAACATTCCAAGTTAAAGCACCTTTTGCACGGATACGGTACATGTTTTTTATATAATCTACAGTATTCAAGTAATACAAAGGATTACTAGTTTCTTCCATATTTGTATCACCTTGACCAAATCCAGCAGTAAAAGAAGCATCACCCAAAGGATTATCCACAGGACGATAAGTGTAAGCAGAGGTTGCATTACCAAAACCAGATCCATTTACTTCTATTTCACTATAACGCAAGTCAAAATCCGCAGTTAACTTTTTATTAATCTTTTGCGTCAATTTGAAATTCGCATTCCAACGCTGGAAACCAGACTTCACACGGATACCTTCATCATCCATATAGTTCACTGATGAATAAAACTTAGTTTTATCTGTACCACCAGATAAAGATACATCATGATTCCAAGATGACGCAGTCTGCATCAAATCATTTATATAATTATGAGTGGTCATATTTTTATATTCATTCAAATGATTTCCGTACTTGGATCCTAATCCAAAATATCTGGCAACTCCATCACCATAAGAATCTCCCAGACTCTTCATATATGCCCATGTATTATACACATAGTCATAAGGATCCATAGTCTCCAATAATTTCGGATTCTCCTTCATCTGATAATACATATTATACTTGACAGAGACCCGGCCATCCTTGCCGCCCTTTGTAGTAACCAATATTACACCGTTAGCACCACGAGCACCATAAATAGCCGTAGAAGCAGCATCCTTTAACACATCAATACTTTCGATATTGTCAGCAGGAATATCATCAATGCCACTAACTTGAACACCATCTACAATAAACAAGGGATCATTAGACTGAGTGATAGAACCACCTCCACGAATGCGGATAGACATACCTGCACCCGGACGACCGTCTTGTGAAGTCACACTCACACCGGGCAATTGTCCTTGTAAAGCCTGTGCAACATTGGCAACCGGATTAGCCGCTAATTTTTCACCGGTAACAGAAGCGACAGACCCTGTCAAATCACGTCTTTTTACTGTACCATAACCAATAACAACGACTTCATCCAAAGTCTTGTTATCTTCTTCCAATACAATAACCAAGTCTTTTCCGGTTTTCACCTCTTTAGTAAGATACCCGATATAGGAAACCACCAAAGTAGCGTTACTCGGAACATCCGGAATTGAAAACTTACCATCGAAATCTGTGATTGTACCATTGGTTGTTCCTTTTACCAGTACATTCACACCAATCATAGGTTCGCCTGTTTTGTCTTTCACCAAACCTGTTGCGGTTTGGGCAAAAGCAACCAAACAAAGCATACTCAAAAAGAGAGTTGAGACAGCTTTTCTAGCTAATTCTTTTAGATTCATAAGATGTGTTTTTATAGTTATTAAAATGTTTTTTTAAGGTTTTGACCTTAGTTTCACCGTTGCAAAATTAAGAATATAACATTACCTTCATGTGTAGTTTTTATCTTTTTATGTGGATTTATTAGGCATTTTTCACGACTTCCAATTATTCAACACAACAAAAAGAGGAGACCTCCACCAACGTAGAAGTCTCCTCTTCAAGCAATTATAAATTCAATCTAGTCTATTGGGTTCCAATTACTTTGAGTACCAAAAATAGCATCGACCGTCACCGCCTCCGCTTCTTTCTTTGTCAGCTGTTTGCTCCACGCTACCCTTTCTGAAACATTTGCGCCCTCACCGGTATTTTTATATTCCATATAACGGGCTGTTTCTTCATTGGACTGCTTGCCCCAATTGTGCCATCCGGCAGGAACAATATGCTTGCCCAACTCACATTCTATAAATAAGGTATAAGCGTATGGACGCCAAGGACGACCTAAATACACTTTATCCACTCCCGGTTCTGCCGTCAGCTTACAGTGTTTGAAAATATATCCATATTTAGCTTCTTTCGGAGTGGAAGCAGCCGTTACATACGAATTGCGTTTGCTGTGGATCATACAATTTTCAAACAAAGCGGTGGAAGGACCGAAAATAAAGTCTGTAGTACCATCGATATAACAATCCTTAAAATAAAGGCGGGTAAATTTAGCACCGGTATAAATAGTATCCTGATTACCCAAAATACGGCAATTGATAAATTTCAAACGGTCACCTTCCGTATGCAGAGCCACCGCCTGTCCCAACTGAGCCGCATTATTCTCAATAGTCAGATTCTTAAAAGTGATGTCACTGCCCTCCACTTTCACCGTATAAGTGCGGAAAGTACCCATTTTATTTATATTCGCATGATCATCATAAGTTATAATCGTCTTATCACGATCTTCACCTATGATATCTATATTTTCCACCCATGAAGGAACAATCACTTTCTCCTTGTATACTCCGTTCTTCACATAGATCGTAACAGTATAATCCATGAAAGCCCGAGCACTTTCCACAGCCTCCTGCAAAGTACGGAAATCCCCCGTTCCATCGCGTGAAACAACAAGGGTATCCCGGCGTTCCTGAGCCCATGTTCCGCTAACAGCGACTAACAACAGCAATAATCCTAAAACTTTTCTCATCATCTCACCTCCTGTTATTTACATGCAGTTCCACAACTGCTTTTCTGAAACAAACGCTCCCATTCCAGACTGGCCATAATGAACGGGCCTACCGCCTTCGCGTCATTAGAACGTATTTTTTCAGTTATATAATAATTATAATCTCCGGTACGATACACCGGCTTGCCTCCCAAACCGGCAACGGCACACCCTTTAGTGATAGAAACCACACCTTTATTGTCCACTTCTATGAATTGGGTCAGAAGCCCTTCATACCCTTTCTTGGCCACTTCCATGTACGAAGGACAGATATACCCCTTACGCAACGCCTTCAACAGGGTGTATACAAACATGGTAGAACAAGAGGATTCCAGATAATTCCCTTCATCCCCGCTTCTGTCAATCACCTGATACCAGACTCCTGTTGCAGGATCCTGGGTACGTTTAATCTGGGCAGCCAGTTTATTCAATATTTCGATAACCGACTCACGTCCGGCTTCGTGTTCCGGTATAAAGTCGAGCACATCCACACAAGCCATCGCGTACCATCCCATGGCACGTCCCCAGCAATGCTGTGACCATCCGGTAGTCTTGTCCGCCCACTTTTCACGCTTGCTCACATCACATGCATGACGGTATAAATCAGTCTTCGGATCATAATTATGGCGGGCCACTGTGACGAACTGATTGATAATATCAGCATAATCATTCACACGGTTGTTACGGTAAGCATACTCCGCATAGAACGGTTGTCCCATATAAAGCCCGTCCAGCCACATCTGGTTCTCATAAATCTTCTTGTGCCAGAAACCGCCATCGGCGTTACGGGGATGCGTATCCAATTGACTGCGCAATAAATCCAATGCTTTTTTGTATTTCTCGTCCTTAGTCTGCTCGTAAATACGGAAAAGCATCTTGCCGGAATTCAGACGGTCAATGTTATATTCCTCCAGTTTATAAGTTTCGATAGAACCATCCTGATGAATCATCGTATCGGCATAAGCCACAGCATAATCAAAAAACTTTTTATCACCGTATGCATCATATACATCCAGCATAGCTTGAAGTTCCAGGCCATGACAGTAATCCCACTTCAAACGGGTCTGAAAATCCAATTGCCAAGATTCGGGACAACGCACCATTTCTGATTCCGCCATACGTACAGACCAAGGCTTATTACCACAAACCTGCTGAGCCATGCCCATCAAAGGAACAACCGCAAGCAAACCGGACACAATAATTTTACAAATAGAATTCTTTTTCATGAAGACATTTATTTTTAGTATTAGACCTATTTATTTTATGAAACAAAAGTAGTATTTTCCTCGAAAAGCAGTGTGCACTTTTCAACCTACTAAGTGTATTATTTGGTATTCGTGTGCGAAAACGGTTATTTTTGTGCACGATAACGATAAAAATCGTTCAAAAATTGTCTTTTTACTAATTATTATGTCTTTCAGGTTTGATAAGTTGAGAAAAGGTTTTATTTTTGGGGCAGTTTTTAATTTATACTATTGTAGAAAACACAGTCATTTACTATTAATTCACAAGAGAATGGAACAAGTTTTTAGTTATATCATCGGTTTAGGAGCAGCGGTGATGATGCCTATAATTTTTACAATCTTAGGCGTTTGTATCGGAATCAAATTCAGCAAAGCATTAAAAAGCGGTTTGTTGGTAGGTGTTGGTTTCGTTGGTCTATCAGTGGTTACCGCACTTCTGACCAGCAGTCTGGGTCCGGCCTTAAGCAAAGTGGTCGAAATATATGGCCTGCAACTGAAAGTATTCGATATGGGATGGCCTGCTGCTGCAGCCGTAGCTTATAACACTTCCGTAGGGGCATTCATTATTCCGGTATGTCTGGCCGTTAACATCTTAATGTTATTGACTAAAACCACCCGTACGGTTAACATTGATTTATGGAACTATTGGCATTTTGCTTTTATCGGAGCCGTAGTTTATTTTGCAACAGATAGTATTTTGTGGGGATTCTTCGCAGCTGTTATCTGTTATATCATCACATTAATCTTAGCAGATTACACAGCAGACAAATTTCAAGGTTTCTATGATAAAATGGAAGGTATTTCTATTCCGCAGCCCTTCTGTGCAGGTTTCGTACCATTCGCTCTCATTATAAATAAGGTATTGGACAAAATTCCCGGATTTGAAAAGCTGAACATTGATGCGGAAGGTATGAAAAAGAAATTCGGTTTATTAGGCGAACCTCTCTTCTTGGGTATCCTGGTAGGATGTGGCATCGGTGCATTATCTTGCAAGAACGGACAAGAAATAGTAGACAAGATTCCTTATATTCTAGGTTTAGGTATCAAGATGGGAGCGGTAATGGAGTTGATTCCCCGTATTACCAGCCTGTTCATCGAAGGGTTGAAACCCATTTCGGACGCTACCCGCGAACTGATCGCCAAGAAGTTTAAGGGTGCTGTAGGCTTAAATATCGGTATGAGTCCTGCCTTGGTGATCGGACATCCGGCCACGTTGGTTGTATCATTACTATTAATCCCTGTTACTATCTTATTGGCAGTGGTGCTTCCGGGCAATGAATTCTTACCATTGGCTTCATTAGCTGGCATGTTCTATGTATTCCCATTGATATTACCTATCACAAAAGGAAATGTAGTAAAGACTTTCATCATTGGTTTTGTTGTGCTGGCCATCGGTCTGTATTTTGTAACAGATCTGGCTCCTTATTTCACCAAAGCAGCACATGATGTATACGCCAAGACACAAGATGCTGCCGTAAACATCCCGTCTGGTTTTGAAGGTGGTGCGTTGGATTTTGCTTCAAGTCCTTTCTCATGGGCTATTTTCCATTTGACTTATTCATTCAAATGGATTGGTTCCGGAATTTTAGTACTGATAACACTATTCTTAATGGTGCTGAACCGTCGTTCCATCATTAAATACCAGAAAACAATGAAAAATTAAAAATTAAAGATAATGATTATGAAAAAATTAGCGATTGCAATGATGCTGAGTGTTTCTGCCTTGGCAACTTCAGCTCAAGTAAATTACAAAGTACAGACCGCTTGCCATCCGCAAGATGTGAAACACTATGATACAGAACGTCTGCGTAGTTCATTTATGATGGAAAAGGTGATGGCGCCGGATGAAATCAATGTTACATACACCCTTTACGACCGTCTTATTTACGGAGGAGCTATGCCGGTAAACAAAATTTTGAAGCTGGAAACTTTCCGTGAACTGGGTCCGGAAATCACTTACTTCCTTGAACGGCGTGAACTAGGAGTCATCAATGTAGGCGGTGATGGCGTAGTTACTGTAGACGGTAAAGAATATCCTATGAAATACAAGGAAGCCCTCTATGTAGGTTGCGGGAATAAAGAAGTTACTTTTAAAAGTAATGACGCTGCCAAACCGGCTAAATTCTATATCAATTCGGCACCGGCTTACAAGCCATACGTTACTCAATTGATCACTACCGACGCCAAGCTTCAAAAAGCAAATCCTAAACAGTATGCTTTAGCTATCTCAGATCATTATGGAAAAATGGAAGATAGCAACGACCGTATTGTAAATCAGTTAATTGTAAAAGATGTATTGGAAAGAGTGAAAAACGGCGGTACAAACCAATTACAGATGGGACTTACTGAACTGGCTCCGGGTTCTGTATGGAACACCATGCCGGCCCATACACATACCCGTCGTATGGAAGCCTACTTCTATTTCAACCTGCCTGAAGGAAATGCCATTTGCCACCTGATGGGCGAACCGCAAGAAGAGCGTCTGGTATGGTTACACAATGAACAAGCCATCACTTCTCCCGAATGGTCTATCCATGCCGCTGCAGGTACCAGCAACTATACCTTTATTTGGGGTATGGGAGGTGAAAACCTGAAATACAGTGACAAGGATGAAATAAAATACACAGATATGAGATAAGTAGAATGGTACACACCATTACTCATTAACTCTTGTCATTCTGAATGTTGCAAGAAATCAACTCGTTTTCAGTTTTTTTTGCGACATTCAGAATGATTTTTTTAGAAATCTTACCATTGTACCGATTTATACAGGCTTTCCACCAATTTTTGCATAGAGAATAGGTACAGAATGGTTATTTTTGCGTCTAATAAGAAAAACATAATTAAATCTATTATCATGAGTACATTTCAAAAAGTAGGTGAGAAGATGACAAACTTCAGATGGATAATCTGTGGTCTGCTATTCTTTGCCACTACAGTCAATTACCTCGACCGTCAGGTGCTTTCACTAACCTGGAAAGACTTCATTGCTCCGGAATTTCACTGGACGGATTCGAATTACGGAGATATCACAGCTATTTTCTCTATAGTGTATGCCATTGCCAACCTGTTCGCCGGTCGTTTCATTGACTGGATGGGAACTAAAAAAGGTTATCTCTGGGCTATCTTTGTCTGGTCCTTAGGAGCTTGTCTTCATGCATTGTGCGGTTGGGCAACCGAAGAAACATTAGGTATTCATAACGCAGAAGAGATGCTTTCTGCAACAGGAGCCGTCGCTTCAACTATCGCCATTACCAGCGTTTATTACTTTATCGCTGCCCGAATCGTATTAGGTGTAGGTGAGGCAGGAAACTTCCCAGCAGCTATTAAGGTAACAGCCGAATATTTTCCGAAAAAGGACCGTGCATATTCCACTTCCATCTTTAATGCAGGTTCTACAGTAGGTGCTTTAGCCGCTCCGATCACTATCCCTCCTTTGGCACGTTATTTCCAAAGTATTGGTGTGGGCAACGGATGGGAAATGGCTTTCATCGTTATCGGTGGTTTAGGATTCATTTGGATGGGACTTTGGATGTTCCTCTATAAGAAACCCAATGTCAACCCTCGCGTGAATGCTGCCGAACTGGAATATATTGAACAAGACAACAACAATCCTGAAGAATCAGCAGAACAACAAGCTGCTGCCAACGACTTCGACAACAAGAAGATTTCATTCTTGCAATGTTTCAAATTTCCCCAAACATGGGCTGTATTTGTCGGTAAGTTCATGACTGATGGCGTATGGTGGTTCTTCCTGTTCTGGACTCCGGCATATATTTCGGATGTATACGGTTTCGCTTCAGATACGGGTACCGCACAAATGTTGATTTTCGTATTATATGCTATTACCATGTTATCTATTTATGGTGGTAAGTTACCTACTATTATCATTAATAAAACAGGTAAGAATCCATATGCAGCCCGTATGCAGGCTATGCTTATCTTTGCCTTGTTCCCACTGCTGGCATTGTTTGCCCAACCTTTAGGCAATTATTCATATTGGTATCCTATCATTATTATCGGTATTGCAGGTGCGGCACACCAATCATGGTCTGCCAATATTTATTCTGTAGTAGGTGATATGTTCCCCAAAAGCACCATCGCTACTATCGTAGGTATTGGTGGTATGGCAGGTGGTATAGGTTCATTCTGTATTAATATGGGATCTGGCAGACTGTTTGACTATGCAGCAGAAACGAATATGACTTTTATGGGATTCGAAGGAAAACCTGCCGGCTACTTCATCATATTCTGTGTATGTGCCGTAGCTTATTTGGTTGGTTGGATTATCATGAAAGCATTGGTCCCCAAATACAAACCGGTTGATGCCTAATTAAAGAATTCACCACAGACTACACACCTAAGTAGCCTGTGGTATTTTTTTCCCTAATAAATAGTTTTCAGAAGATATTGATAGATAGAATTATGACTTAATATTTCAGGGACTCCTGTGATAAAAAGCTGCTTGCGTGCACGCGTTAAAGCGACATTCAGCTTACGGTCAATCTGTACACCGTCCTCTTCTGTCAGGTTGGGCAGAAACCTTAATTGATAGAGGTGATTCACACAAAAAGAATAAATAATGACATCACGTTCGCTGCCCTGATACCGTTCCACAGTGTCAATGGAAATCCTACTCAAAGCAGGAATAGCCAATGCCTGAAGCTCTTTACGTATCAAAGCAATCTGACTTCGATAAGGAGTAATGACCCCTAACGTTCGATTCGGATCAAATTCCTCTTCATGAGCCAGATACACCTCTTTGGCTAAACCGGCGACAATCTGTGCCTCATATCTGTTTGTTTTTCCGGAAACGCTCTCCAAATCTTGCTTCGAAGGGATAAAACGTACCGGAGCCTCTATGTGCTCCAACTGATGAGGTAATCCCAAAGCCTCCAATTTTCCGGCATAAAATGCTTTATTGGGAAAAAAAGCCACTCCCGGATGCATACGCCCCTGACGGCAAAGCATATCTATCGCTTTAGGAGATTCTTCTTTTAAATGAAAACGATAAAGCCGCTCAAACAGAGAATCTTTTAAATTAAAAAGTCCGGCTTCCCTAAGTCCCTCATCATGCACTTCAGAATGTCCGCTATTCTGCAAAATAACGGCAGGCAACTGTTTATGATCACCTATCAGGATAAATTTACCCACTGCATTTCTTTCATCGGCAAACTTGGCACACAGAATACCCAACAATTGGGGTTCTAATATTTGGGTGGCTTCATCCACTATGGCTACATCAAAACGTTTTAATTTAAAAAGTTCAGCTTTAGCCGCAATAGAGGCCACGGTTCCAACATATACTCTGCAATCTGCCATACGGATATTCACCTCTCTCCTACTGTTGCATTCCGCCAATATATTCTCCAACAGATGTCCTCTAAAGCGTACATCACAGGAAAGCTCACTTCCCACCCGTATATAATCTATACAGGGGGTGATAGAGGACAGTGACTGACAAATTTCATCAACAGCCCGGTTGGTATAAGCCAGTAACAATATCTGCATAGATGATGCTGCATAGAAATGTTCCACCATTCTACGCAACGCCCTCGAAGTCTTTCCTGTTCCGGGAGGTCCCACCAGAAGAAAATAATCACGGGCCGACTCAGCTTTCAACGCCACCCTCTCAAAATCATCACCGGTCAGCGCTATAGCTTCATCAAAAGACGAATCAAAGCGGGGAGGCCGTTGTCCCAGCAATAATTCCCGTCTTTCCGTATTCGCATCCAGAAAAGCGGAGAGTCCCAAATACATACTGCGAAATGTAGTATCCATCGTATCATGTTCTACAGCATAACGACTGTCCGGAGAAAAAACGGAAGCATTACGTTGGGTAGCACGTAAACGAATACGCAATTCTGTATCTGTAATCTGCTCAATATTACCCTTAAAAACCATTTTATTGGTCGCATTATCCAAGTCATTATTACGCTCATACAACACAACCACATCTCCTGTACGGAAATTGGGAAGAAACATCTCATCATATTGCGGAATAGACAAAAGTATATAAGCCTTATGAGCCTGTGATGCCCTATTTTCCATTATCTGCAAATCATATAATATCTCTCCCGCCTCACGTTTCTCATCCAGTGTACTCAGCCAAAGAGCTGAAGCCCCTGCACGTCCTTCATAATCCACATCTCCCGATTTGGAGGTATAAAGTTCTTTTGTAATGAAATTATAAAGCGTATAAAAATAGGCCTGCTCCAAAGGTTCCAACGCCGACAGCTTCTCCCGGAAACGCGAGATAGAGGGCTTCAAATACTGTTCCCAGAATCTGCCGCTCAGTTTTCTTTCATTCACCACCTCCGGATTGATTTGTGCCAACAAGTTGCGTGTAAAATCAGGATGATTATGGAATTGTACCCCATACTCGGCAGCAACAATACGGTTACGCAAATTGATAATCCGCCTTACCTGAGCCCACGATGCTCTGGCCGGATACAATAAAGGATAACGGGTATAAAGCAAATAGGGATGCATACGCCGCCGGTCCTGTCCCATGCTATATTCCAACACTGCCATATATAGCAGCATCTGAACCTTATTATTTTCCTTGGGTTCCACTTTTCCCTGCATGGAGAATTCATCCGCTTTGCCCGATTTCATTTCTATAAAGCTGCTCATATCCCGCTGCATATAGTCCAGACGTCCCTGAATGCCCAACGCCTCGCAAATATAGGACGGTTCCAGCACAGCCTCCTTTTTATCCAGATTATACCCCGGCTCCAAAAAAGTGTGTTGTACAACGTCCCGTATATGCTCAAAATGCATCCGGCAATCCTTGGCAAACTCTTTCTCTTTGGACGGGTCACGAAGTTCGGCACAAGCAGCCAGTTCAATGGGATACTGCCGGAATGCCTTCTTCATACAGTCTATATAGTCCGGCTCCTCCTCACCTGCATGTATCCATTCATCCAGGAACAGATTGGCTATATTTCCCAATAGCAAAGGGCGGGCATTATCAATCGGCACCAGCCGGCTCAAAAAATAGTTTGCCGGATGGCTGCCATAATCCTTGTAACATTCCGCCAATGAACTGATATCTATCAAATAATCCGGTTCCAATACGATAAAAGAAGGGGTATAAATTCCATCCCTATCTACAGAAACATCCAGCAGATTAAGCTGGGCATATCGCCAAAGTTCCTTTATGGTTTCTTCAAATTCATGATTGATACCGGGTTTATTATAAACAACCCGTATAGGTTCATCAGCTATTACATCTACAGGATGTACATACAAATAGGTATCATCGGCATAATCAAAGCATACACGGATGCGGCGGATGTATTCCATCTTTTCTTTTTTCCCTGAAGATGCTATTTCCTGCTTGGGAAGAACTGAGAACAACTTCAATGGAATATCCTGTGCAAACATCTTCCTATATGCGTATGCCACTGCACGCAAATCACGCAGGAACTCTTCTTTTACAGGAGACTTACGATGGTTCAAAATATCATTGGAAGTCAGGCGAAAGGTATGTAACTGATTCTGTTCTTTCAGATCCAGCCCATATTGAGTGGCTACATAATTAATACGGGCGGCCAAATCAGTGGTCTGCAAACTATTCCCTTGTATCTTTTCACGCACCACACGCTCCAATGATTCACGCAATTGCCTGTAACGGCGTTCCAATGGCTGGTTTTCATCTATATAAAGCCTGTATAACTCTTCGTAATACTCTTCTATCTCTTCATTCATGCCGTAAAGATACACAAATTATTATTTATAGAATACCGGCATAATAATAGGATGGGGTTCCCATTTACGGGTCATCGGATTAAATTCCCTCTCTGCTCCCGCTTCAATTCCGAAACTATCCGATATTTTAAATTCCAAAGTGCCTCCGTATGAATTCTGGTTCATAAAAAGCTGTGAGGCGGGAGTCATACCATATCCGTTATACACCGAGTATGTGCCGAACATATTGATCTTCATTCTGTCATTAATGCGAAAAGACAGCTTTCCCTTAGCACCTAAATCATTAAAGCGGACTCCATATACATTGTATTTAGCAGCATATACTCCTCCTGTCACGGTTATAAAATCATTGAGACGCTGTGTGTACATCACTCCGGCATTACGTGCCTCACCTATAGAAGGCAACCCTTGAAAAGAATGATAACCACTCAGAATCCCCGTACTATTAATCTGATAAGCACGTCCATCTATATAATCATGTCCGAAAGGATTTCCGGAAAAAATATAAGGGGATATCTTAGGCATTTCTTCACGGGGAGTAAAATCAAATTTTGGCATCCGCAACGTATCAGATAAAACGGGAGGTGTCAACGTAGGAGGTTCGTTTATAAAATCCATACTTTTATCAGCCTCATTCATCTCATTGATAAACTCATTGATTTTATCTTGCCGGATGATGAGCGTATCCTTGTCATTTTCAACCTGAGCTATGCCATGCAAGGAAAGAATACAAAAGAATAAGAACAAGCCAATGCGTTTCATTTGTAAATATGTTTTTTCAAAATTACAATTTCCGCATTGACTTTTCCCGTTTCATTAAGACTTAATAAGACTTTTTGGCTGTATTCCTTAAAAATGCTATTGATTTACCATAGGAAGTTCCAGCCATTCGGTAGAAATATAATTCTTGCTTGAATCTATAGCAATTAATACCTGGTCATTATCCCGATTATAACTGCCGTCATAGGTAAAGGGAGTAATTTTACTATCAAATTCTCCTATAAAAGAAAGTTTTCCATCTTTAGGACTATACCACCATACTTTCTTTTTTGCGCCACTGATTTTAGTCAAGTCAACAGACATCGGATTTCCGGAGTAATTGTATACTAACAAATAATCCTTTCCGCGAGTCGCAATGGCTCTGTCATAACGATTCCCATTCGTACCGGCAATTACACTTTGATCCGGTACACGTTCAAAATAAGGGAAAGTTAACATCAGATTCTTCAGATATTTCATCTGATTGAAGCCGGGATCCTGCATTGCTTTATACCAAGGTTTCTCTATTCCATCAGCTCCATACCCACCGGGTGTACCCGGTTTCAAGAACTGCATGATATTATTATGTCCGTATGTATGTCCGCAAGAGCCCGCAAAAACAGACCAATATCCATAGCGTCTCACATCACAGTCACGCCAGCGTGGCTGGGCAGGATCATGCAATCCCTGAGGAATACCTTCATAGCTGGGTTCTGCATCCAGAACAGGCTTCAGTGGAGTCATGGACAAAGCCTCTTCTACATAACGCCAATTGTCTTCCTCCAATCCCGTAACAGAAGTATCACCATCTCCTTTTTTCTGACCATAACGCCTGTGTCCACTTTGGAACATATTCATATCCATCCACTCCTTATTATTCAGATGGGTAGCACTGGATGTACGACCAAACGGATGAAAGGTCATTATATGATTCTCGTCCACAGCAAGAATACTATTCGCCAACGCCTCCCAAATCTCAGTATTCCGGTCAGCATAAGTATCTCCACCGATTACCCAAATAATATTAGGGGCATCTTTATATCGTTCACCTAAAAATCTACCATACGCTTTGGCCTCTTCAACATTCATCTTTCCGGAGCGCACAAGCCCTCCCCAGATACATACCATCGCTATGTAAATGCCGTTCTGCTCAGCTTTCTGAATAATATAATCCATGTGGTCCCAATACCCGTAAACTCCTTTTCTGTCTATATTCTTAAAATTGAAACCATCTATCATGGAATACTGGCCATAGAAATTCATGGCAGGAACTCCATTTATAGTCTGTACCTGCACCACATTGAAACCTGCCTGACGACAATGTTCCAGATAATAAGCAGCCTCATCTCTATTCAGTTTCTCGGGTAACAGCCATCCCGTATCCCCCAACCAGAAAAAGGGAGTCCCGTCCGCATTCATCAGATAGCGGTTCTCTTTACTTACTTTCAGTTGTCCATGACTCCAAGGCTTATAAACCGACGATTTGCTCTGTGCTGCTGCCGAAAGCAGTCCTCCTTCCACCATCAGAAGAAGGAATAATAATACTAGATTCTTGTTTTTCATTTGTGCATTCATCTTATAAATTTCAAAAGCCCAAAGTAACTTATTCAAGCAGACAATTCTGGGTAATAACTAGTCTTTTTGAGGGAATCTTTTAGCTTCCTCCGCTTTCAGGTTGAGCAAAACTGATTCGGGAACTTTTATGATAGTACCATGTTTATGTCCTTGCGGAATAGAAATCTGATCGTCAATGGGAGTAAAGTTCTTGAAGTCTTTTGTAGACACGGCTCCAAACCGTCCTTCCCGATAAACATCAAAATAAATCAACCATTCATCACCTACTTTCACGGCACACGGACCTTCAGAGTAAGTCGGTGCAAATTTTACTGACGGATCAGCATAAGGTCCTTCTGCCGATGGCCCGGATACACAGAACAAATCACTGTAACCAGGCTTGCGATTGTCTTTTATAATTAATACATAGTCGTTTTTATCACGCTTTACTATAAATCCGTCAATAGAATTAAATCCCGGATCATAAAACGCCTTTGCAGGAGTAAACGTTTGGAAATCCTTGGTCGTGGTATAATAGGCACGGTGACTTTTATTAGCTCCCAAGCTATCGGCTGCCGTATATCTTTCTACAGGAATGGCAGAAGACCAGGCAACGATGAACTGTTCCTTTTCATCATCATAGAAAACTTCCGGTGCCCACACATTGTTAGTCAAAGAGTCTTTCATCACTTTGATTTCGCGTTGTTCACTCCAATGAATCAAGTCTTTAGAACTGGCATAACCAAATCCCTGTTCTCCATTCCAACTGATTGTCCACACTAAATGGAAAGTTCCATCCGGGCCTTGGGTCATGGACGGATCACGCATCATCGAATTGGGAGCATATTTCTGTTCTTCGGTCTGTTTAGTGAAATAATTATAATAAGGAGTCTTATTTCCTATTTCCGGTTTCAACCATGAACCTGCGATACTATCCCAATGATAGCCGTCATAGCTGTAAAGATAATGTAACCCGTCCAATGCCGGCTCACGATGAGAAGTGAAGATATAGACTTCCTTTTCGGGTTTTGTACAAGCTGTAAAAGCCAATAAGGCAAAAACGAAGGAAAAAAACAATTTCATAGCATGCTGTTTTATGATGAATAAACCTTTTCCAACAGGACGAAACAACAAGTATTTTGTACTCTATACTTCTTAAAGTATCAATCCAAATCAATAATAAATATCCATCATATAACAAGATGTATCTCGAGACATAAAATACGAATTATATCCCGAGACAATCCTACATAGAATAATGATGAGAATCAGCCTTTAGTTTCCAAATAAACCAGCTGCGTCTGTAAATACTCTTCCAGCCCATGTTTACCATCCGCGCCGCCGATACCAGATTTACGCCATCCGGCATGGAATCCCTGCATCGCCTCAAAATTCTCACGATTCACATAAGTTTCACCAAATTTCAACGCACGAATCAATTTGAATGTCATATCCAGGTTCTGGGTATAAATAGAAGAAGTCAGCCCATATTCACAATCATTAGCCCAGGCAATGGCGTCTTCCACCTCTGTAAACTCAACAACCGGAAGTACCGGTCCAAAAGTTTCTTCCTGAATAATATCCATCTTTTGGGTACAATTAGTCAAAATCGTCGGTTCAAAGAAATATCCTTTAGTACCGATACGATGACCACCGCATAGCAACTCGGCTCCCTGCTCAATAGCTTTTTTCACTTTCTCTTCTACTGATTTCAGTGCATTGGCATCAATCAACGGACCCATATCGAGGTCTGTATACTGATTCGGATCACCCACTTTCACCTGCTTGAATCCTGCCAACAGTTTTTCAAGGAAAGCCTCTTTTATACTAGAATGTACATACACGCGCTCACAGCAATTACATACCTGTCCTGTATTAATAACACGCGAAGCAATAATGGATTTTACAGCTAAATCCAAATCTGCATCCGGCATTACAATACCGGGAGCCTTCCCTCCCAATTCCAAAGAAACCTTCGTCACATTGGCAGAAGCGGCTGCCATAGTCTGTATTCCAGCCTCCACACTTCCGGTCAGACTAACCATACCTACTTTAGGGTTAGCAGCCAATTCATGTCCAATCACCGAACCACGACCGTTCACCAGATTGAATACACCTTTAGGCAACCCAACTTCATCTACAATCTGTGCGAAAACATACGCGTTTTCCGGTGTCAGCTGACTCGGCTTTACCACAATTGTATTCCCCGTCAACAGAGCAGGAGCGGCCTTACGGGCAATCAAGAAAAAAGGAAAATTCCAAGGCAGGATGCCTGTTGTCACCCCAATAGGTTTCTTAAAGACAAATATATTTTCGTGAGGACGGTCACTAGGAATGATTTCCCCTTCATAGCGACGGGCCCATCCGGCCATATAATCAAGGTAATCAGCCGTAAATAACACCTCTACATTAGCTAATCCTCTTGTTTTTCCACCCTCCCGGATAATAATATCAGTCAATTCCTGTTCCCGCTTGCGGATACCTTGTGCAATCCGAGTTAAATAGCCGGCACGTTCAATAGAGGTAAGACTCTCCCAAGAAAGCTGTGCCTTCACGGCAGCATTTATAGCAGCACGTGCATCTTCCGGTGTGCCATCAGGCATTTTAGATATCACTTCTTCCGTAGAAGGGTTCAATACATCAATCCACTTATCGGATTGGTTTTCGATGAATCGCCCATCGATGTACATCTTTAGTTCTTTCATGGCCTTAAATGTAAAATGAGTACTTATTTCTTTCAATCTGAAATATTCAAGCAGCATTTTACAAATATATCGTTATTTATAAAGCCCCAAAATGTATTTTTGTTCATTAACATGGAAATTTATACACTTTAATTGAACTTTATGAATCATATTTATAATTATTCCTCCATCAACTGCCACAAAAGCTATCTCCTTCTTATCACTAAAACATCACTTATTATATTGTGTAGGCAACACCCCAAACAGTTTCTTGAATGATTTTGTGAAATAACTAGGTGTATTAAAACCAACCTGATCAGCTATCTCAGCAATGGTAAGCCCTCCCTCTTTCAATAATTCGGCAGCTTTACGAAGACGTACATTCTTCACAAAATCAGAAGGCGAGCTTCCGGTGATAGATGTAATCTTCCGGTAAAGAGTAGCACGACTCATGCACATATCCCTACTTAAATCTTCTATGGAATATTCAGGATTACTAAGGTTCTTCTCAACCATATCCAATGCCTTCTTTATTAATTGCTCATCAGATGCTGAAATAGAATTCGCTTCTACTTTTCCTTCTTCCGACAATGGATCTATCTCATGCCTTTGCTCCGGATTTTGTTCCAGTGGCAGAACAGTCTGTGCAACCATGGACTCCCGTAATTTCAGATACATCCGGTCCAATCCCCAAACAACCGATAAAACAACAAGCACATAAAACAAATACGCCCAACCTGTTTCATACCAAGCAGGCAAACACTGGATCATGACCGTTAATGTACTCTTACTCCACAGCCCATTCTCATCTGTAGCACGGACTTCCAGTTCAAATTCCCCCTTTGACAAATCTGACAATCCGATACTATTTTCCCCTGCCGGCAAGGCCACCCAATTATCGTTTCTTTGTTTATAACGATAAGCATATCTTACCTTATCCGTATTCAAATGGTCAAAAGTAGAAAAAAACAATTTCACATTTCTCTCATGAGGAAACAGGCTTATTCTCTCTTGATTACCCACCCCGATTTCAGAGGTGTTATTCATTTCGACGGATGTCAAATGCACCGTTGGTTCAGGTATCCTCCTCTTTTTTTCATTATAGTGAGGAAAAGTCACAATTCCACCTCGTCCACCCACACTCATTTCTCCCCGAGGATCTTTATACAATGACTGGAAATCTTCCAGATTTATCCAAGAATCAGTACAAGACATCATAGTAAAGATATGTGTTCCGGGATGATAGACCATCACCCGCTGTGATGTAAGAATCCAAAGATTCCCATCGTCATCCGACTTTATATCCAACACAGCATCCCCTGTCAATCCACAATCTTTTGTCCGGGAAATAAAATCATTCGTATCCGAAGAATAACTATACACATTGCCCTGTTTAGTACCCACCCAAAGATTGTTGTCCGGTGCGACAGTCAATACCGAATAATTTTCTCCTGTATCCTTTATTTGCAACCGGCTTTCTCCGGAAATTCTCCACAACCCTCTACTTTCAGTTGCAAAATAAACAACTCCTTCATTAGACGAAACGATAGCATTTATAAAACCAACATCATCACAAACTGTAGTCAATCGGCCTTCCTCCAAGCTATACCGGAATAAATGGTAAGTAGTCCCTATCCAAAGATTCCCACGACGGTCATCATGCAAAGCACGGATACGCTCACCTTGTTTAATGGGTATGGTACATACGATGGATTCAAAAAGCCGGTTCTCCTTATACCGAATTAATATTACCGAATGATCCCTTACCATATAGAGTCCCTCTCTATCCGATGGCCTCTCAAAGAAAAAAGAAAGCTCCCTGTCATTCTTAACAACAGACATGCGATCTCTTTGAGGATCATAAGCATACAGCCCCAATTTCTTTTGTCTGATCCAATAATAATTCTTCTCTTGAGAAAACTGCATAGGAGACGCGATTACCCCCAAATTTTGCTTTACCCCTTCCATAGACAAAGGAAGCACTTCATTAGGAAGAAAAGAAATAATGAAAGAAGAAGGATAATAACCTGTCACCCATAAATTTCCGGATTGATCGGAAAGAATCTTTGTGAGGATTTTCCTGTCAGCTGATAATAAACGGGAGAGATCCACCTTATCCAAGGATGCATCGGCCGTTATTTTATAGGCATATAAGTTATCTGCCGCAGTCACCCACAAATATCCCTTAACAGAATCTTGTATAATATGATGAAGCTTTCGGGCATCGGAGTTAGAAGACGCATTATCCACTGTTTGCAATCCAAACATTTTGTCCGTATCCTGTGCCTTGGGGTCAAAACGTACAATTCCTTTTCCCCAAGTAGTAACCCAATAATACGGAGTGTTATGATCTTCCGTCATGCTTGTGGGATACTCATCATAGGGCCAAGGATATGAAATAAAAGAGTCCTTTACCTTATCATAGCAAAAAAGCCCGCCTTTTGCTTGAGTTACCCAAACAGTCTGTTTCTTATCCTCATAAATAGAATTGACGGTATTCTCTTGTCCTTTCCATTTAAGAATATATTTTCCAGTTCTTTCCCCTGACTCATTGTATCGAAACAAATGCCTGTTAGTCGAAATCCAGATCGTACCATCAGACGTCGCTGTCATTGTAGTTATAGTCCAGCTCTTTATCGTTTCATCAGCAAGCGCCCTTATCTCATAATCTGTTTTTGACAAAATATAGGCGCCACGCTTCGTTCCAAACCATATTTTCCCTTCACCGTCTTCAGTAATACACGTCACACTGTTGTTTTCCAAGATTCCCGGATTTTTGAAATCAGAACGGAACACTTTCACCGTATATCCATCATCACGACACAAGCCTCCCCCTTCAGTGCCATACCACATATATCCTTCCGAATCCTGGAAGATACAAAGCAATTCTTTGGTCGGCAACTGTTCCGAATTAGGAAGGTTTCTTACTATCATATCAAATGCTTTGACCGGAACGGCATTTATCCGCACAGTCAATAACAAAATAATGATTGGTAATACTATCCTTCCTATGTTTTTCATATTCTTCACGCAAGTACTCCTGTTGAAAACAAACGAATACAAAGCTAGGAAGAAATTCAAGAACTTGCAACTTGTCGGTTTAATCAAAAAGAAAATGGTTACAATACTTCGGCATCTTTTTACCAAAATTTTAAAATTAAACACTAGGACCGACTAAATCTGGTTCAATAATACTAAAAAGGTTATTGACTACCCTAAAAGAAAATGAAGAAAAAGTTAGCAATAAACCTTCGATAAAAACAAAATTATCCTGTTAATTCTTTCTCTTATATGCTATGAGCTTGCCTTATATGCAATCGCCCTCCACCGTCAGACCAAGTGGCAAAAAGGAAAAGTTGCCATAGATATGAAATTCACGGACAAACACCCCTATGCTGTCCGACCGGAAGGAAACTTTCAACTGCAAAGTATCTCCCGGAGCAGCATGAAACTTGGAGTATCTCGTTTCCGGACAATCCCAAGAAGAAACAATGCAATAAATATGTAAACTGTCACTTCCCATGTTTTTATAGATAAAAACGCCACCACTAAAAAAGTCGAACAAACAAATCGCCAAGCAATCTTTTTCATTTATTTCTCCTTATACGATTCCCCCTGAAAAATCCTTCAAAAGCTTCAGCCCTCCCGCAAACCCTTTGCAGGAGGGCGTTCCGGCTGAAGGATCACACCGGGAAAAAGTTTCAGGCCGCGGAAGAATCCTTCAGCTTCACCAGCCGGTACACATTGCCATACTCGGTATGAACACGCTGTATCCCTAATGCAACCATCATCCTGCCCAACCGGTTCGGAGTCACCCCACGCATGGCCGCCGGATAATGTTTCTGCAAATAATTGAACAAATCCGTCGTGGTATAGGGCTTGGACAACTCCCCTTCCTGCGGCATCCGGAAACAACGCAAAAACAATTCCTGTTCGGCAGGCATTTTATAAAAATTCCGGTTGCTGTGCTGTATCTCCTTTTCTTCCTCTTCCGAGAACCAGTAACGCTCTCCTCCGGCCAGCTCCGCTTTCAGCTGGGCGAACAGCTGCGCATGATCGGGCGGTGTGCAGTCAATCTTGCCATCCACTTCCGCACAAAGGAAACGGCGGCTTCCTGTGGGATCAGTCAGCAGGTCCGTCATATTGGACGTACCGATGAAAGAAGCGATACGGGGCAGATGACTGAATGCCGGACGATGTGCCCTGCGGAAAGTCAGTGTGGTCATCTGCATCAGATTCTTCAAGGCAGGCATCTGCCCGGCACGGTACTTGTCGAACTCATCCATATTGATCAGTCCGAAAAGCGAAAGTTTCTGTTCACATCCACTCTCGCTCGTCAGGTCGAACTTGTCTATATAATAAGGTGTAAGTTCCTTGGGCATCAAAATCTTGCAAAAAGAAGACTTGCGCTTCCCCTGCTCACGACTCACCAACATAGGCGCCACCGCATTGGCGCAATCCTGCGCCTGCCCCAGCCATTGGGCGGCAACACCCAGCATCCAACGGTGAAACCCTTTCACCCACATCGGCTTACGCGATATACGCACAGCCAGCGGAGTAACACGATCCACCCCGTCCCATTGAGGCAAGTGGCTCATATAATGTAGAAAAGGATGATAGTTTTCCACCTTTTTGGAATGGAGCAGACGGCTCACATCCTTATCCCAGCAGTTGATGCCACCGGAACGCGCCTCCAGGCAGAATGTATTCAAATCACGTTGAGCCACCATGGCATACTCTTCATCCGGCACCTCTTTCCCACGATACTCCGTCTGTTCGGTGAGAAGATTGTAACGGAAATCATACCGTGCGGTCAAAAAGCACTGCAAGGCCACCAGCATATTCTCCGGCTTCTTGCGTCCCAATTTACCAGAAACCGCCTTTTCATCGATAGTTTCTGCCATACCAGCTGTTTCGACAGCCGCTGGAAGAACAATATCATCCACCGTTTCCGTAGCCGTTGAAGGCAACACCCCTTCCGCATTTCCGGTTTGCCCCACCGACTGCCCGGTAACCGGAGCCGTGCTTTTTCCCAGACACATCTTCATTTTCATACTCTTTTTGCACCAACTCAGTAATTTTTCCACTAATTTTTTCATCCTTTTTCATTATTTGGGGTTGTGTAATATCACAAAGATAACACTCAAAATGCCCTTTTACAAGCATTTACCCCACACTACCGCAAAAAAGTGACTAAGCGAAAATAACTGGGAAATTATTCGTTTTTATCAAGACTATTTCATACTTTTGCACCGTCAAGTTAATCGTTTCACTGGAATGATGAAATTTCATCACATAAGTGATACAACTTCATCACTCAAGTGATATGATTTCATCACTAAAGTGAAACGATTAACTTGAAAGGAAGTTGCAGCAAACTCTTCCGTACAAGAAAGCATAAACAACCGGATAAAAACAAATAAGCGAATGGCTATCAAATTTGAATTTTATGAATCACCCAATACGATAGGTACGCGCAAGAAGCGCTATCACGCCCGTGTAGTAAACTGGCAGCGCATCAACACCGACTATCTGGCACGGGAAATACAGTACGGCTCCTCGCTCACCGTGGCGGACATCAAGGCAACCATTATCTCGCTCAGCGAGAAACTGGCCTACTACTTGAAGGACGGTGCCCGGGTACATATCGAAGGGATAGGATATTTCCATATATCGCTTACCTGCCCCGAGACACGGACACCAAGCTCCACACGTGCCAACAAGGTGAAATTCAAATCGGTGACATTCCGTGCGGACAAATACCTGAAGCATCAGTTGAGCGACGTCAAGACCGAGCGTTCGAAATACAAGCCGCACTCCATGCCGGTAACCAAAGAGAGTATAGACGAAGCACTGACGGAATACTTCCTGACAAACAGCGTGCTGACACGCCGGAAGTTTGAATCGTTATGCGGACTGACACGAGCTACCGCGGGACGTTATATCGCTCAGTTGGCGAAAGATAAAAAACTGCGCAATATCTCCATTCCGCGCAACCCCATCTATGAACCGATGCCGGGATTCTACGGAAAAGAGAAATTGCCCGAACCGGAGAACGAAACGGAAAACGTATCGGCAACAAACGACACGGACCTGACAATAAAGTAAATATACAACGAAACAATATAATAGAAAACTTCTACAAACGAAGCTCAAACCATAAAGAGCTGAAACTTCTACACTAGGCTGAAGGAATTCCGGGAGGAAATCCTTCAGCCGCTTTTCTTTATTGACGGGCGTTTGCGAAGGGGCTGAAGGATTTGAAGGAAAAAACAAGGGAAACTCAGGGAGAGGTACTTTTCAGCCCACCAGCCATACCAGCATGGGCAAGTAATCCTTTAAGGAAACACGAAGCAGCTTCAATGCCTGCTGGATGCGGTAAGCCACCGTCTGTGGCGACACATCCAGCACTTCAGCAATTTCTTTATAACTCAGTTCCTTAAAGCGATGCATCACAAAGGCTTCCCGATAACTGTCGGGAAGAGCAGCCATCGCCTCTTTTATTTTCCGGTCCAATTCCTCAAAACGACCATAGTCCACTTCACACAATGCCGCCTGTGTCCGCTCATAAAAGGCAGCTTCCGCCTTGGTTTTCACCTGTTCCCGCGTCAAGTGGTTCAAGACCCTCCGATAAGTCATTTTGAACAAATACTGATTCAATGAAGACTCGATTATCAAATCCCCACGATTCTCCCACAGCCATAACATCACCTCCTGAACAATCTCTTCGGCATCTTCCAGCGACACCAAGCGGTGAGCATAGGCACACAGCATAGGATAGTACCTTCTGAATAAATGGTCAAAAGAATTACCATCCCCCTGTCGGAGAGCATTAAACAAAGACAAGTCTTCCACGGTATGATTCATAGTATAATAACTGTTTTCCTTGTGTACAAAGATAGTTGTTTTTATCGGAAAAAACTTTTTTTTAAAAAAAAGCATTTTTCGTTTAGATACCTTTCATTCTCGCTTGTCTTAATAATATAAAGGAAAACATTAAAGTATAATTCATGGAAAACCATACCGATATAGAAACTTTGTTGACCAAGTATTTCGAAGGAAACACCACTCCGCCGGAGAACGAACAGATAGAAGCCTGGCTGAATGCCGATGAGGAGCATTTGCGTATAGCCAAGCAGCTGAATACGCTCTATCTGGCTGTAGACACACAGCACATCACAAAGAAGATAGATACGGAAAAGGCATTAGACAAGGTAAAAAGCAGAACAAAAGTTAGAAACCTGTCCTGGTGGGGATGGACACAACGCATTGCGGCCATCCTGTCCGTTCCCCTCCTGATAGGTGTATTGGCTCTGTATCCGGACAGACAGCAGCCGGTAGTCACCGCTCAGATGGTGGAAATAAAAACCAATGCAGGCATGACTACCTCCGTCCTGTTACCGGACAGCACGGTAGTTCACCTCAATTCGGAATCCTCCCTCCGCTATCCCACCTTTTTTGCCGGCGATGTACGCCAAGTGGAATTAAACGGTGAAGCTTATTTCGATGTGACCCAACATCCCCGGAAACGATTCATCGTTTCCACCCCTCACCATTCGCAGGTGGAAGTGTACGGAACAAGTTTTAATGTGGAAGCATACGGTAATGAAACTCCCATTTCCACCACGCTTATCGAAGGCAGCGTAGGGTTTATTTATAAGAATAGCAAAGGAAAATTTCAAAAGAGTATGCTCTCCCCCAGACAGAAGCTGGTTTATTCTCCACAAACCGGAGATATCAAGTGCTACGCTACCTCGGGCGAATCGGAGATTTCATGGAAAGACGGCAAGCTTATCTTTAATGACACTCCGCTGGATGAAGTGCTGCACATGCTTGGAAAGCGGTTCAATGTGGAATTCGTATTGTCCAACAAGGGGCTGAAAGGCTGTTCGTTCACAGGAACATTCACCCATCAGCGTCTAGAGCGTATTATGGAATATTTCCGGATTTCTTCCCACATACGCTGGCGTTACATTGACAGTGCAGATATAAAGACGGAAAAGCTGAAAATAGAAGTGTACTAATATACGTTTAACCCTTAATTTAAATACTAGAAAAATGAACAGACAACAGGCTCCCTAAACAAAAACATACGGGAGGATATTGGCGTATCACCCCGTATGAAAAAATCATCTTTCCATGCTTGTTTGGCGACAAGCAAAGACAACATTTTATTCACTTTATCTCAATTACAAAATTATGAAAATTTATTTTAGCGTCCAATTATTATGGATGATAAAGTCGTGTAGGTTAATCTTAAATAAAACTCCATTACCTATGAAACTGAGTGTACTCTTTTTAATCTGTTCGCTAAGTATGACTTATGCGGCAGAGTCGTATGCGCAAAAGACCATGATCAGTCTTGAAGTGCGTAATGAAACAGTTGGCACTGTGTTGGAAAAGCTGAAAAAAGAATCGGGGTTTGATTTCTTCTTCAACAATAAACACGTAGATCTGAAACGTATTGTATCAGTTTCGGCAAACAACAATAATATCTTCAAGATATTGGATCAGATTTTCGCAGGAACGAATGTGAAGTATTCAGTGCTTGAAAAGAAAATCATTCTTTCTACTGAGATTGTGCAAGGAATACAGCAAGAACAAAATAAGGTGACAGGTATTGTGAAAGATGCGAATGGCGAACCGATAATCGGTGCCAATGTCATCGTAAAAGGCCAGTCAACTGGTACAATCACAGATATAGACGGGCGGTTCGTTCTGGATACTCCCAAAGATGCCGTTTTACAGATTACTTATATCGGGTATGTTTCTCAAGAAGTGAAAGTTTCTGGAAAGAAAGAACTTAATGTTGTATTAAAGGAAGATACTGAAACTTTGGAAGAGGTAGTAGTCGTAGGATATGGCGTACAAAAAAAGGCCAACCTGACAGGAGCAGTAAGCAGTGTAAAAATGGATGAAATATTGGGTGATCGTCCTGTCACTTCGGTTAGTAATGTACTGATGGGAGCAATGCCGGGACTGCAGGTAACAGGCACATCAGGCCAACCCGGTGCTGAAATGTCTTTCAATATCCGTGGAGTGAACAGCATCAATGAAGGTGCCCCGCTTGTATTAGTTGACAATGTAGAGATGGACATAAATATGCTGGATCCTAATGATATTGAATCTATCTCTGTATTAAAAGATGCCGCATCTTCGGCTATTTACGGTGCACGCGCTGCATTCGGAGTTATCCTAGTTACCACTAAAAAGGGAATGAAAGACACTCGCTTCTCTATCAACTACTCTAATAACTTCTCATTCAGTAAGCCCAGTAATTTACCCCATAAAGCAACTCCGTTACAAACAGTACAAGCTTATAAAGATATGGGAACAGTATCATATCAGACAGGACAAAATGTAGATACCTGGTTAGAGTTATTGAAAGAATATAATACTAATTCAAGCAATTATCCTGACGGTTATGCCGTTGTAGACGGACTTCGATACAGTTTACAAGAAACAGATCTCTTAAACGACATGATGGAAACAGGTTTTCAACAAACACATAACATTTCTGTTGGAGGAGGTAATAAATCAATATCTTACAGAATGTCAGCCGGTATGGTGAATCAAAATGGAATTCTTGTTACAGACAAAGACTCATACAAACGTTATAATATATCATCTTACATCCGCTCCGACATTCATTCCTGGATTACTCCGGAGTTAGACATCAAATATGCGAATTCACATTCAGAACTTCCCTATACTTCAGCTTCTTATGGTATTTGGGGAGCAGCAGTAGCCTTTCCATCTTATTTTCCATTAGGCAATATGGAACTGGATGGTGAAATCTTGCCTATCAATACTCCTCATAATTTCATCAATCTGTCAGCACCTAAAGAAAATGACAGAAACGATTTACGCATCTTTGGCAAGCTGACTATTACTCCGTTCAAAGATCTGAAAATAATCGGTGAATATACATTTAATAGAAAGACTAGAGAAATCACAACTTTCGATAAGAAATTTGCTTATGCTCACGGAGCTAACTTCCGCAAAGAACAGTCTGTTTCAAATTCGAAATATGAAATAGAAAATCGGGCAACCAATTATAATGCTTTTAATGTATATGCCAATTACAACAAAACATTAGGCAAACATGACATTGGAATTATGGCTGGTTTCAATCAGGAAAGCAATTCCTATAAGATGATGAAAGCGTCACGCACAGATATGATTAACGAAGATTTACCCTCATTATCACAAGCTACAGGAGATTATAAAAACAGTGATGAATTTGAAGAATACCATGTCAGAGGATTATTCTATAGGATAAATTACTCTTATGCCGGTAAATATTTACTCGAAACAAACGGGCGTTATGATGGTTCTTCGAAATTCCCTAAAGAAAATCGTTTCGGCTTCTTTCCTTCTGTTTCCGTAGGCTGGCGTGTCAGTGAAGAGCAATTTATGGAATGGAGTAAAGTTTTTCTTTCTAACTTAAAATTGAGAGGTTCTTATGGTAATATCGGTAATCAAAGTATAGAACCTTATGCTTTTATTCCTGGCATGGATTCTCCATTGGCTAATTGGGTTGTAAACGGACAAGCTACTACAACATTGGCTCCTCCAGCCCTAGTCAGCAATAGTTTCACTTGGGAAAAAGTTAGTACCTTGGATTTCGGATTTGACCTAGGACTGTTTAATAACCGCCTAAATGTTGTATTTGATTGGTACCAACGGGATACAAAAGGAATGTTGGCTCCAGGTATGGAACTTCCAGGAGTATTGGGTGCCAAAGCCCCATTACAAAACTCTGCCGACTTACGCGCCAAAGGTTGGGAAATATCCTTGGATTGGAATGACCGTATCGGCAATGTGCAATATTATTTAGGTTTTAACCTATATGACTCGCGTACGAAAATCACAAAATACGACAATGAGGTAGGCTTACTAGGAAAAGATTCGGATGACAATCTGATTTACCGGAAAGGAATGGAATTAGGTGAAATATGGGGGTATACTACAGACCGCTTATATACTACCGAAGATTTTGACAGTCAAGGAAAGTTAAAAAACAATATTCCCAAAGTGGAAGGTTATAATCCTAATCCGGGAGATATACTTTATGTGGATTTTGATGGGAATGGTATCATAAACAATGGTAAAAACACATCAAACGAACCAGGCGACACTCGTATTATCGGTAATGATACTCGCAGATATCAATACGGAATTCGTGGTGGTACAACATGGAAAGGTATTTCACTGTCATTTATTTTACAAGGAGTCGGCAAACGGGATCTTTGGCTCATGAACGAACTATTCTATCCACATTACGATGCTTACTCAACTTTGTTTGACTCTCAATTGAATTACTGGACTCCAGAACATACAAACAGTTATTTCCCACGTTTATATGAAAAGGCAGAAGGAAACACTAAAGCCAATCAAAAACCACAAACCCGTTTTTTGCAAAATGGAGCATATTTGAGCATACGCAATATCAGTTTATCATATACCTTCCCCATAAAACTGATCAAGCCGCTGGGTATTACTAACTTATCAGTATTTTTCAGTGGAGAGAACCTCTTTACATTTGATCATCTGCCCAAAGGGATAGATGCTGAACGTGTAGTAACAGACAATTTGGGACAACGTGGATTTACTTATCCTTATATGCGTCAATTCTCATTTGGTATTAATTTAAGTTTATAATAAAAGCTGACATTATGAAAAAATATATAGTAGCAGCAGGACTCTTCCTGTTGATGAACTCTTGTTTAAATAATGATTTTATGGAGGTATATCCTAAAGATCAACAAACGGAATTAACCTCTTTCCGATCATATGAAAACTTCAAGACTTACTCTTGGGGACTGTATAACGTCTTTTTCGGCTATGCATATAAAACAGGACAAACTGATGAAATCTTTAAAGGAGATTATGAAGCTGACAATATGATCAAGCATGTCTCAGGCAATGAAAGCCAATGGGCGTATCAAAAAGCTAAGGTACCTGCATCCTCTGATTCATGGGATTATGAATACATCCGCCGGGTAAATTTAATGTTGGACAATATAGACCAATCATCCATGAATGATGCAGAAAAAGCACACTGGAGAAGTGTTGGATATTTTTTTCGCGCTTATAAATATTTTAAAATGTTGTCTCTATATGGAGACTTACCATGGGTAGAACATACCTTATCAGAAGACAGCGAGGAACTATATCTCCCTAGAGACCCACGGGATGTTGTGGCCCAAAATATTCTGAATAACTTGAAATACGCAGAAGAACATATCAAAGTAGACGGAGATGGCAATAATACAATCAATCGAGCTGTAGTACAATCATTAATCTCCCGTTTTTGTTTGTTTGAAGGTACATGGAGAAAATATCATGCCCTACCAAATGCCACAACCTATTTAGAAGAATGTACACGGGCTTCCAAGGAAGTCATGAATAAATATACTACCCTACACCCCAACTATGAAGAACTTTTCAACTCAGAGTCTTTAGCTGGCATCAATGGAATTATTCTATACAAAGAGTATGCTACCAGCCAGCTATGCCATGGACTCACACGTATGGTAAGAACCGGCGAGTCACAAATAGAAGCAACCAAAGATGCCGTGGACAGTTATTTGTGCAGTGACGGACATCCTATCAAAAACAGTACCACATACGGAGGTGACAAAGATGTGTATGCACAGTTCCGCAACAGGGATTATCGTCTATATCACACAGTATGTCCTCCCTATATGGTAAGTCTAGCAAGTGCCTCTACTACTCAATGGAAGTTCACAGATAATCCCTCTGAACGCGAGTATATTGACTTGATGGCAACAATTTCTAAAGAAACTTATCACCGGTTGCCGACATCTAATTTCAAAGGTTTTATAACCAAAGGGCAACCCCATTTTAAAAATGTCAATTGGGGACAGGGATGGAATGCCAGCCAAATGGGTTTCTGGGTATGGAAATACTATAATACCCATACCGATGCCAGCACTGCCAATGGAGTTTGTACTACAGACGCTCCCCTATTCAGACTCGGCGAGATACTGTTGAATTATGCCGAAGCAATGTATGAACTAGGGCTATTCGATCAATCTATAGCAGATAAAACTATTAACAAACTGAGGAAACGTGCTCACGTGGCCGACATGGTCTTGACAGATATTACCACAGATTTTGATCCTGAAAGAGATCAAGATGTAAATCCTTTACTATGGGAAATCCGCCGTGAACGCCGCGTTGAATTAATGGGTGAAGGAACTCGTCTGGACGATTTACGCCGATGGAAAAAAGGACATTATGTAAACAAACAACCTACTGGAGTCTATTTAAAAGATGCAAGTGAATTTAATGTAAAAGTTATGAATGGTCCATCCAACAATGAAGGATATGTATATTATTTCGAGAAACCCATAGGGTGGTTGGAACATTACTATCTAAATCCAATTCCTCTAAATCAATTGGCACTCAATCCTGCTCTCGAACAAAATCCTGGATGGGAAAACAATAAATAAAATTATGCAGTTAAAATACACTTTGTTTTCAAGCATTTCAATGCTTGCCTTCTCTTCTCTGTCTGTATTTTCACAGACAGAGAAAATGAACGTTCTATTCTTGATGGCAGACGATATGCGCCCTGAGTTAGGATGCTATGGGGTAAAAGAAGTAAAGACCCCCAATATTGACCGTTTTGCCGCCAGCGGGTTATTATTTCAGAACGCTTACTGCAATATCCCAGTAAGTGGAGCTTCACGCGCCAGCTTATTAACAGGAGTGTATCCACACTATCCAGATCGTTTTGTCAACTATTCCGCTTATGCCAGCAAAGATTGCCCGACCGCAATTCCGATATCAAGATGGTTTACATCACATGGCTATTACACAATCTCAAACGGCAAGGTTTTACACCATCTTTCAGATCATGCTAATTCATGGAGTGAACCCCCTTACCGTAAACATCCCGACGGATATGATGTATATTGGGCAGAATACAATAAATGGGAATTATGGATGAATGAAGCCTCCGCACGAACTATCAATCCCAAAACAATGCGTGGACCTTTCTGTGAGTGGGCTGAAGTACCTGACACCGCTTATGATGACGGAAAACTGGCATTAAAAGCCATTGCAGACTTAAAACGTTTAAAAGAACAAGGAAAACCTTTCTTTATGGCATGTGGATTTTGGAAGCCACATTTACCTTTTAATGCCCCTAAAAAATATTGGGATTTATATGACCGAGAGAAAATTCCAGTTGCTAACAATCGTTTTCGTCCTAAAGATCTACCGAATGAGGTTAAAAACTCTACAGAAATCTACGCTTACGCACGTACCACCACAGCAGATGATATTTCTTTTCAGAAAGAAGCCAAACATGGATATTATGCTTGTCTGAGTTATGTTGATGCGCAAATAGGGAAAGTACTGGACGCTCTGGATGAGTTAGGTTTAGCAAATAATACCATCGTTGTATTACTGGGAGACCATGGCTGGCATCTAGGGGAACATAACTTTCTCGGTAAGCATAATTTAATGGATCGTTCTACTCACGTTCCTTTAATTGTACGTGTTCCCGGATTGAAAAAAGGAAAGACTAAGTCCATGGTAGAATTCGTAGATTTATATCCGACACTATGTGAACTTTGTCATTTGCCCATACCAAAGAATCAATTAGATGGCACTAGTTTTGTTCCTATTTTAACAAATTTAAAAGCAAAAATAAAAGACCAAGTATATATCCAATGGGAAGGAGGGGACAATGCTGTTAGCAATAGATACAACTATGCGGAATGGAAACAAAAAGAAAAGATTCATTCTCGAATGTTGTTCGACCATCACATAGATCCAGAAGAAAATAAGAACAGGGTCAACGAACGAAAGTATAGAAGCGAAATTAATAAGCTCTCTTCATTTTTAAAGGCTAAAAAAGAAACTTTAATGAAATCACAATGAAAAAACTTTCCGGTTTACCTGCTCTAACCATCGAGATTGGATTATAACTGAAAGCAATTTGACGATTGTTTTTTAGGGACATTCAGTAAATCCTATAAAAAATACCATGGCATATGAAGATGATAGAGTATAATCACTTCATATGCCATTTTTATTGTCATTTTTCTGTCTATTCTCATATACTCTTATTGGGCAAGACATGAAGTTCCGGAAGAAGTCTGCTGACCTCTTCTGATTCTTTCAATAAACTCATATCATGCAGCTTTCCCGTTCTATTCCTAATCTTGTCAATCATCAGTATGGCATTTGCCGTATGTATTCCGAAGAAAATCCACAGGATTTCCGTCTTCCTCTTCCTTGCCTTTATCCTTGCGAGCGAGTAATGTTGCTTTTGAGTGCCGAAGCTTCCTTCAAGTCGAGTGGCCCTTTCTTTTGAGAGTTCGCTTCTAAGCACCTTCCTCAAAGGCTCATCTTTTGCCGCCCTCCCCTTGAGCACAAAAGATGTGGATATTCCATATTTTGTACAGAAAAAAATAGGGAACCACTATCTATTGTTGATGGCTGAAGGAGGATCGGATTATAACCATGCTGTTACCGCCCTCACTGCTAAATCCCTCTGGGGACCGTATGTACCTTGTACCATCAATCCCGTATTGACACACCGCCATCTTGGCAAGGACTACCCTGTGCAGTCTCTCGGACATGCCGATCTGGTACAGACACCGACCGGAGATTGGTATGCTGTGTTTCTCGGTAAACGAATTGTGGAAGGAGGACTGGTGCCTTTAGGACGCGAAACCTTTCTTTGTGAGGTGAGTTTTCAAAACGGTGAACCTATTTTCAATCCCGGCATTGGTGTTATCGGAAACCGATTGAAACGTCCACTTTTACCATGGACGCCGGTGTCGAAGACAGATAAACAGAATGATTTTGAAAGTTCTGCTTTATCACCGGAATGGGCTACAATGCGTATCCCTGAACAACCTCTCCATCATTTTGCCGATGGCAACTTGTTTTTATCTCTCCGACCTGAGATGGCGGACAGTCTGGTATGTCCCTCCATGCTTCTGCACCGTGTACATTCTCATAATTTTTCTGCCATCACGACAATGACTTTCTCTACCTGTCAGGCGAACGAATGGGCGGGCTTGGTTCTGTATCGTACAGCTAAAGGCTATTATTCATTACTGAAAGGAAAGAATGAAATCCGTTTGACAATCGATAAATAAAGCATCATACCAATGGTTTGAATATAAGGAAGAATAATTGTAAGTTTAATCCCCCTTTCCCATAATTTCCGATTTTTTTTATATCTAACACTAAAATCAACTGGAAGTTATGGGAATATGTCTGATAATTTATCAATATTAATTAAATCCGTTCCTTGCAACTATATTTAGAATACAGAAATTCGAATCGCACTTTTGCCCAGTTTGCATCCACTTATTCGTTTCTTTTTTGTACTTTAGCCTAAGCTTATCTTACATAAAGTGACAGATAAGTACAACGATAAATAATTGTTTATACCATGTATATACCACCATTTACCATATCAACCAACGCTATCAACTTGATTGCAGAAATATCTGCACAGATTGAGCGATACGCCATTCGTTTAGAGCAAAGCGATGGGCTGAGATTGCGAAAAGCCAATCGAGTAAGAACAATCCATAGTTCATTGGCCATTGAAGGGAATATGCTGTCGGAAGACGAAGTGAAAGACATTATTGATGGTAAAACGGTTATGGCACCTTTGCGACAGATTCAAGAGGTTAAAAACGCTATAAAGACCTATGAGCTTTACGAAAAATTAAATCCGTTTGATGTAAATGACTTGTTAAAGGCACACGGTACAATGATGATGGCACTGACCGACGATGCCGGCAAATTCCGCCGTGGTGGAGTCGGTGTTTTCTCAGAAGAAAGATTGGTACACATGGCTCCCCCTGCCGATCGCGTTCCTTTTTTGATAGATGATTTATTTGAGTGGCTCAAACAGGCCAAAGACCATTTACTCATTCGCAGTTGTGTGTTCCATTATGAATTTGAATTTATTCATCCATTCAGTGATGGTAATGGGCGTATGGGCCGTCTTTGGCAATCACTAATTTTAGGCAGACTGCATCCGCTTTTTGAATATCTGCCCGTAGAAAATATGGTCTATGCCAATCAAGAAGCTTATTATAATGCAATACAGCACAGCACTGCAACAGCTGATTCAGGACCTTTCATTGAATTTATGCTTCAAGAGATTTTAAACACCCTCAAGAGACATCAAGGCAGTCTTATATCTCAGCACAATGTGATGGAAGTTCGGGATAAAATTCGGGATAAGTTCGGGATAAGTTCGGAACAAATCATTGAACAAATCCAGCGTAATCCGGCTGTCACCCTTGATGAAATCGCAGCTGCACTCTCCGTCACCCGTCGCTCGATTGAAAAGAAAATCAAGGAACTGCGTGATGCCGGTTACATAAGACGCGAAGGAAGCAATAAATCGGGACGTTGGATAGTGAATGATGAGGTCTAATGTCTGGATGCGACATTCATCAAGCCACAAAGATACTTGTTATCAGTCGCCCATCAAAAGCCAGGATTCATAAAACCATTGACTAAGTTTATCAAAAGAATTATATTCCTTTTAGCCTGTTTAAATTTGCATCAGCATTGTCATTCTGAAATGAAAACAAAAATTTAAACAGGCTTTAAAAACGATCATGTCACTTTCCGTGCGCAGCCATATACGCCTTCACCTGTTCACTAATCTGTTTCATCCCTTTCACCGAAGGATGGCCGCTCATCTTATCAAGCCCTTTCAATTCGATGCAATCGATCTGATAATGTTTGCAAATTGTTCTGACTGATTCAGTTATCTCGTTTCCCAAACCATCATTCAACAAAAAATAGATCTCCACATTAGGATAGTAATCAATCATTGTATCCAGCATATAAGCCATGGCAGGGCGGAAAGAATACAAATCTTTTTTAGACCAATCCGCATACTGATACTCTCCTAAAGGTGATTTCGCCCAATAATCATTAGTCGCGCCAAAAATAAAAATAATATCAGGACAGCCCAACGCCTTCATCCGGGTGATGAAAGAACGGTCGCTATAATCCTCCGAACGGTAACCGGTATGGCAAATAGTAGCACCGGAAAACGAATTATTCACACAAAGACGGTAGTTGTTCTCCTTAATAAACTGATGCCACCAGGTATTACGTACAGAAACCATATCTGTCTTCCGTCCTTTAGGAGGCGTCTTCAGATACCATACAAAATTAGTATCGGGCTGAACATAGCCTTCGAAAGTGGAATAAGAATCCCCCAGAATAGAAACCGATTTCAAACCTTGGGCAATGCCTAAATGACAAAATAACGTACAAAACAGCAGAGTTATAATATACTTTTTCATAGATATTTGATTATTTCGCCTTCAAATATACATCATATTTTAATTTAACACCTATAAAAATAACCTTTTTCTTCTATTTACAGACAAACAAGAAGACATCGAACTGCTTTATAAAAATAAGAACAAATCCAATGGTTACAAATCCTATCTACAAACGTCATTACTTATAAGCCGTAAAATGGGGGCCATTTAATTTTTAAAAGACTAAATATGACAAGAAACGCTTTTTGGGGACTGTGTATCGGATTATGTCTGACGGGTACGCAAGCCATCGCTCAAAAGATGGAAAGCAAAAGTATCAAAACGACTGATAAAACAGATAGTATATCATTCCATATCGATGGAATCACCGAGGGAGAAACTTTATTTACTGTTATCGGAGGACCTGAAGCCCCCGTTATCAACGCAGGAATGCCAGGTACGGAAGGGATTCAAGGAGGATTTGAAGGAGGCTCTATCGTAAAAATAAACGGCGTTTACCACATGTTCCCTACCGAACGTGCCGGTGTGAAAGGAATGCCCGCCTATCACGACAGAGTAAAGACACGGATAGGACACTGGACCAGCACCGATGCTGTTCACTGGACACGCCAATCCACTATATTAGAATCAAGCGGTGTCTATGCATTGGTACATGAAGACAATCCCATGAATGACCGCCGTTCCGCCATCTGGTCTTATATGCCTGTATTCAGCGAAGAAAACAACCGATGGTACGGATTCTATCTGGCTTACACCACAGATAAAGAAATTGCACCCAATCATTCTTTCGGCCGCATCTGGAGATGTGAATCCGAAAAGGAAGGTCTAGAAGGAATAGGCGGTCCTTACCGGGATATGGGAATCATGATAGAACCGGGACTGGACTCCCAACTTTGGGAAGGACGGCAAGGGGTCGCTTCTTTCTTCCCATATAAAGTGGATAAAGGCTGGAATGCGTTTATCAGTGGAGCTTATCCTTACGAAACCCGTGCAGATTATCCCTTGAAAGGAGGGGAAAAGCGCAAAGTATGGGCTGTGGGACTGGCCGAATCAGAAAACTTGGAAGGACCATGGAAACGTATGGGTGAGGAAATCAATCCAATAACTTCCATTCACCCGCAGTTTGTAGAGAATCCTATCGTATCCCGATTACCCAACGGAACCTACATAGCGATGTTTGACGGAGGACCGGACTATTTAAACCTGCCCAACAGAATGGGATACACTTTATCCATAGACGGAAAAAACTGGAGCAAAGCACGTTATATCGCCATTGATACCAAAGTAAAAAAATGGTGGACCGTCATGCGGACCCCGCTTTGCCTGATACCCGAAGGAAACAATGTATATACCATTGTTTATACAGCTTGGGATGATACGCGCTTCCACCCCATCGGGATGGTAAAAGTAAAATTAAATCCGGAAGTATTGGATAAACTGACAGCAGAACTGAAACCGGCTATCCCCTATTTAAATGAAGTAGGTGCACAAGCCATGCCCCGGAATATCGTTCCAATCAAGAATCCCTATTTCAATATGCCTCAACTGAAGCGTCCCGTTTTCCCTGATTTCATCGTCAATATGAAAGGCAAAGGAATGACAGAAGATGCCCCTATTACGGATGTAGTGAACCGGACGATTGCCGAAGTCAGCAAACAAGGAGGAGGAACAGTCGTCATTCCTGAGGGAAAATGGAAATCGACCCGTATTGTACTGAAGAGTAATGTCAATCTGCATTTAGCCAAAGGAGCCGAAATAGAGTTTGCCGGTCGCGCGGAAGATTATCTGCCGGCGGTTTTCACACGCCATGAAGGGATAGAAATAATGGGGCCGGCCGCCTTTATTTACGCCAATGGGGAAAACAACATCGCCATTACGGGAGAAGGAACCATTTACGGACCACCTATGGATGCTGAAATCAGAAAACGTCCTAACGGTGCTTCAGTGGTAGAAAAAGATGTTCCGTGGGACATGCCTATAGAACAACGTATCTATGACGGTATGGAAGGCAGGACTTTCTATCGTCCTAAAACAATCTCTCCCATCAACTGTACCAATGTATTAATAGAAGGGATCACGATGGAACGAAGTACCTTGTGGAATGTGGTACCCATTTATTGCGAGAATGTAATTATAAGAGGCATTACCGTCAACTCTACCAAGGTGCCCAGCGGAGACGGCATTGACATAGAATCTTGTAAAAACGTACTGATTGAATACTGCACGCTGAACTGTGGTGATGATTGCTTTACCCTGAAAGCCGGCAGAGCAGAAGACGGATTACGTGTAGGCAAACCTACAGAAAATGTAGTTATCCGCTACTCGCTGGCCCAGCATGGACATGGCGGGATAACTTGTGGTAGTGAAACAGCCGGAGTGATCAAGAATCTGTATGTACACGATTGTGTATTCGACGGAACCCGTACCGGCATCCGTTTCAAGACACGACGCAACCGTGGAGGAGGCAGTGACAACACGTACTATGAGAGACTGCGCATGATCAATGTAGGAAAAGCCTTTACCTGGGATTTGTTGGGCAGTGCTTATTATATGGGCGAACTGGCCGCACGCTATCCGGCAAGAAAAGTAAACCGGCTGACGCCTGATGTAAAGAATATCCTGATCAAAGATTTCATTGTAGAATCAGCCGACCAGTTCTTTACCGCCAATGGTATTCCCGAAATACCTTTCAACCAGGTAGTGGTGGAAAATGGAGAGATCAAATGCAAGAAATTAATCGGCGCCCTGAATGATGCCGCCGGATTTACGATGCGGAAGCTGACGATAGAAGCACAGCATAATGACATTCACATATTGGATGGAAAAGACATCCTGTTCGAGGATATACATTTCAAACTCCCCGCCGGAGAGATCATGGTGAATGTGGAAGGGGAAAGATCCGGAAACATTGTTTTCAAGAACATCAATGCCAATCAGGAAAAGGTTGAGTATAAAAAGGAATCTCCCATGAGGATAGAAATAAAGTAACTAAATATCGGTCTGATTTGGAACGCAAATGACGCAAATGACACAAATTTAACCTTTCGGTAGGTTTTGCCTCTATGTAGTGAGGGGGCTTTATTTGTGTCATTCGCGTCATTTGCGTTCCAATCTTTCTCCTAAATAATCACACTTATCACACCCACTTCCGCAACTATAATCCCCTATAACTGTATCATTTTTCATCATAATGTATGATTTTCCATTGTAAGGCGGGTTATCCCGCCTTATTTTTGTATCATGAAAACAGTATTCAATGGTATTATGAAAAACAAATGGACCAAACTGGCGGCTTTAGCAATAGCTGCCCTGTGGAGTGGACCAACCGTGCAGGCACAAGCTCCGCACCCCGAACGTATCTATTTATCGGGAACCGGTATTGACAACACCAAGACTTGGGAGTTCTTTTGTTCGGGAGGACAAAACAGTGGGAAATGGAAAAAGATCGAAGTACCCTGCAACTGGGAACTGCAAGGATTCGGAGAATATACTTACGGTCGTTGGTATACTATAAAAGGTGAAAGGCCAAGCGACGAAACGGGTATTTACCGATATAAATTTGAATCTCCGGCAACAACTCCCGGTGAGCGGATAAAAATATTCTTTGACGGAGTGATGACCGACACGAAAGTTTTCATCAATGGAAAACCCGCAGGCGAAATGCACCAGGGAGGATTCTACCGCTTCAGTTATGATATCACCGATTTATTGAAGCCCGACAAAAAGAACCTGCTTGAAGTAAAGATAGCCAAAGAATCAGCCAACAAATCCATCAATGCAGCCGAACGTAAAGCCGACTGGTGGCTGTATGGTGGTATTTACAGACCCGTATGGCTGGAAGTTGTCCCGGCAGTCCACATGCGACATTTTGTTCTGAACGCCGATCAGCATGGAAAATTGCAAGCGGCAATAGAAATGGAAGGGGATGCCAAAGGATATGAATTGTCTGTTTCCGTCCGTTCATTAAAGGATGGAAAAGAAATGTACACTCAAGGACACAAACCTACCGTTTCTCATCAGATTAAGGATTCGAACAAGGAACAGTTGATGGAAGGAAACTGGATGAATATCCAGCCTTGGTCTACAGAGGACCCTAACCTGTACGTAGCCAGACTGGAACTGAAAGACCCCGAAGGGAAAACGGTGCAAAGCCGTGAAACGCGGATAGGTTTCCGCACCATTGAGTTCTTTCCACAAGACGGAGTTTATCTGAATGGAACCAAACTAGTGGTGAAAGGTGTCAACCGCCATTCTTTTTCTGTAGATGGAGGTCGTGCTACCAGTGCGGCTATGAGCCGTCAGGATGCCTTGCTGGTAAAAGAGATGAATATGAATGCCGTCCGTTCACATTATCCGCCTGATGAACATTTCCTGGATATGTGTGATTCATTAGGAATTGTCTATATGGACGAACTGGCAGGATGGCAAAACGGATACGATTCAAAAGTAGGTCCTAAGTTAGTCAAAGAAATGATAGAACGCGATGTCAACCATCCGTCCATCATTATTTGGAGTAATGGCAACGAAGGAGGATGGAATTATAATCTGGATCCTTTATTCGCCAAATACGATAAATTACAGAAACGCCACATGGTACACCCTTGGGCCGATTTCAATGATCTGGACACCCACCATTATCCCACTTATCTGACCGGAGTGGCACGTTTTACCAACGGCTATAAAGTATTTATGCCTACCGAATTCATGCATGCCATGTACGATCAGGGAGGTGGTGCCGGACTACGTGACTTTTGGGATCGTTGGTGCACGAACCCTCTGTTTGCCGGAGGCTTTATCTGGGTATTCTGTGACGAAGCCCCCAAACGTTCTGATAAAGGAGGCATATTGGATTCTGATAAATCCAATGCTCCTGACGGGGTAGTTGGTCCGCGTAGAGAAAAAGAAGGAAGTTACTATGCTATCCGCACACAATGGTCGCCCATCCAGTTAAAACCGCTGCTGATTACCGACCACTTTGACGGCAGTTTCCTGGTTACTAATGAATATACGTATACTAACCTGGACAAATGTCGCATGACTTACAAAATACGTACTTGCGAAACACCTTTGAAAAATGCCATGGAAAGCGGTAAAGTTATCGCAGAAGGCCATGTACAACTGCCTGCCATCACACCGGGTGAAACCGGAAAAGCCCGCTTCACTCTTCCTGCTTCTTTCCGGGAAGGTGATGTACTGGAGTTAGAGGCATTTGACAAAGAGGGGAAAAGTATCTGTAACTGGACTTATCCTATCCGGCTGGCCAAACAATACTTTGATCATAAAATGGCGCAGACTCCGATGACCCTGGAAGCGGTACAACCGGCAACCGCCACTCAAACCGCTACCTCCATCGAACTGAAAAGCGACCGTGTAACCGTCACTTTTGATCCGGCTACCGGCATGATCAGCCGTATCATATCAGGAGGAACAGAAGTTCCATTCAAAGACGGTCCTGTGGCAGTGGGCATGAAAATGCGCTACGAGCCAACATTGAGTTATGTCCGCAACAGCAACGAGGGGGCTGTTTACTGTGCCAAATACAAAGGTGCCGCCGACTCCATCGTATGGCGTCTTACGGACAAAGGATTACTCTATATGGATGCCATTCTGCTGAATCGGGCTTCCGGCGGAGGTGGATTTGATGACGCTTTCATGGACTCCAAAGTATTCAATCTCGGTCTGACTTTCTCTTATCCTGAAAAGAATTGCTCCGGCATGAAATGGATGGGCCGTGGCCCGTACCGTGTCTGGAAAAACCGGATTCCGGGAACGAATTATGGAGTATGGCACAAAGAGTACAACAATACCATCACCGGAGAAAGTTTTGAAAATCTGGTTTATCCGGAATTCAAAGGATATCATGCCAATATGTATTGGGCCACTTTGGAAAGTGACACGACACCGTTCACCATTTATTCACGGAATGACGGTATCTTCTTCCATGTGTTCACTCCCGAAGAACCGAAAGGACGCGTAAAAGACACCATGCCCAAATTCCCCGAAGGGGATATATCCTTCCTGCTGGACATCCCGGCTATTTGCTCCTTTAAACCCATCGAGCAACAAGGACCGAACAGCCAGCCGGGTAATATCCGTATCAAATCGGGGGATGAAGGGTTACATCTGAATTTGATGTTTGATTTCCGACAATAAACAAGCGAATAGTAGTTAGTGATTAATTTAATAGCAGAATCATGAAATTAATAACTTTTGTATGTGCCGCCTTTCTATGCCTTCCGTCTTTGGCACAAGAAAAATTTCCGGACGGCACGCCTGTATCCGATTGGTTTAAGGACAGTAAGATAGTAGATATAAACACATTAGGCAAGAAATACATTCTGACAGATTACGGTGTCATCAATGACAGCACCCTGTTACAAACAGAGAAAATCCAATCTGCCATTGATGCTGCCGCACAAAATGGCGGCGGAGTTATCGTCATTCCCAAAGGAACCTATTTAAGCGGAGCGCTGTTCTTCAAACCCAAAACACACCTGCATCTGGAGGAAGGAGCTGTGTTGAAGGGAAGTGATGATATCAGCAACTTCCCCATCATAGATACCCGCATGGAAGGGCAAAGCTTGAAATATTTCGCGGCGTTGGTCAATGCCGACAAAGTGGACGGTTTTACGTTATCCGGAAAAGGCACGATTGATGGCAACGGATTAAGATACTGGAAATCATTCTGGCTTCGTCGAAAAGTCAATCCCCAATGTACCAATATGGATGAATTACGCCCTCGGCTGGTTCATATCTCCCATAGCAATAACGTCCAACTCTCAGGAGTACGCCTCATCAACTCTCCCTTTTGGACTACCCATCTTTATAAATGTAATCACATAAAATTACTGAACCTCTATATTTTCTCACCGGAGAAACCGGTAAAGGCTCCAAGTACGGATGCCATTGATATTGATGTATGCAGCAATGTACTGGTGAAGAACTGCTATATGTCTGTCAATGATGACGCCATAGCCTTAAAAGGCGGCAAAGGTCCCTGGGCAGACCAAGACCCGAACAATGGAGGTAATTTCAACATCATCATCGAAGATTGTACCTACGGCTTCTGCCACGGCGCCCTCACTTGTGGAAGCGAATCCATCCACAATCGCAATATTATCTTGCGACGCATTCACATCACCAATGCCAATCGTTTGTTATGGTTAAAGATGAGGCCGGACACCCCCCAACAATATGAATATATTCTGGTGGAAGATATCACCGGAGATGCAAACCATTTTCTGTATATCAAGCCTTGGACACAATTCTTCGACCTGAAAGATAGAAAAGACATTCCCGTTTCTTACTCAAACCATGTGACAATGAGAAACATTGATTTTAAATGCGATAATTTCTTCAGCGTAGAAAAGTCTGATCAATATCAACTTACTAACTTTACATTCGAAAACCTGAACATTAAAGCTAAAAACGGGGAATGCGACAAAGAAATGATTGACAATTTCATTTGGAAAAAGGTAAGTATAAATAATATAAAATAAGATCAGCAGTTGAATAAATCAAATTCAACAATATCTAATCACGAGCCACGGCTGGCACTATCCAAACGTGGCTCCTGTTTTTTCAACATGAAATTCACAAGATCCCGGTGTATTCCACATATATCCGGCATTCGTTTCTTTACTTAGGGATATTCAGTAAATGTCTCTAAAAAATAAGATGGCATATGAAGATGATAGGGCATGACCATTTCATATGCCATTCTTATTGTCATTTTTCCGTGCTTTCTCACATACTTCTATCCGACAGGACATGACGTTCCGGAAGAAGTCTGATGACCTCTTCTGATTC